>WNEZ01004451.1_pt1 | contig 15483 bp, 7 predicted proteins | sample 5400521 | NCBI WGS metagenome assembly WNEZ01 (sample SAMN13153339, study PRJNA577476) | soil metagenome | isolation source: 120 cm saprolite under Douglas fir tree site 2 hole 1 replicate 1 | place: USA:California | collected 2015-04-18
CTCCCATACCAGCTTCTTGCGCTTCTGCGCGTCGGCTTCGGCCGACTGCTGGTCGACCAGCTTGTCCACCTCGGGATTGCAATAGCCGTTATAGTTGGCCTCCGCACCACACACATAGTTCGCGTAAAAGGTCGGGTCGGGGTCGTCGACAAAGCCGGGCGTCAGGTTGAGGCCGACGGTGAAGTCCCTGCGCATGATCTTGGGGAACCAGTTCGTCGTGTCGATCGTCTCGAGCTCGCCGTCGATATAGACCTCCTTCAGCTGGTCGATCAGGATCACCGCCGGATCCCGGTAGGGTGGGATGTCGCGCGTCGACACCTTGACTTTGAGCCTCTTGTCGGGTCCGTACCCGAGCTTATGCATGATCTGCCGGGCCTCTCCGCGGCTTTTCTGGAGATCGGGGTCGTAGCCGGACAGCGTCTCCAGGACATCCCGCGGCATCCCCCAGGACCCTGCCGGCGGGGGCTGTAGGACACCGCCGATGCTGCCTTGCCCCTCGGTCAGGATGTCGATGAACGCCTTGCGATCGAGGCTCAGTGTCATCGCCCGGCGCAAATCGGCGTTGTCGAAGGGTGGCGCGTCCCGGTTCACGATCAGATTGAAGCTGACGCTGCCTTGCGGCAATTCGCAAACCGCGTCCGGCACCTGGCTCTTCACTTCCTTCATTAAGGGAATCGTCACCGTGCCGGCGAAGGTCAGGTCGTATTTCCCGGCGGCGAAGGCCAAGATCGCAGTCGACCGGTTTTTTGCGATTGTGTATTCGATGCCGTCGAGATAGGGCCGGCCCGGCTTCCAGTAAGTCTGATTTCGGGTCACTTTGATGTACTCGTTGGGCTTGAACTCGGCGAATTTGAAGGGGCCGGTGCCGATCGGGTGGCTGCGCATGTCGCGCGGCGGCACATGGCACGGGTAGACCGGGGACAATGCCGATGCAAGGACCGCAATAAAGGCGGGTTGCGGACGCTTCAGATGAAAGGTGACCTCAAAGTCGCCGTTGGTGCTGACCTCTTCGAGGTTGCGGTACCAGGGCTTGCGCGGGTTGACGCGAAGCTTCTCGCTCGACTTTCCGGTCAAGAGGTCCCAGGTGCATTTCACGTCCCTCGCGGTGAAGGGCTTGCCGTCGTGCCAGGTGACGCCTTGGTGCAGCGGGAAGGTCAGTTCTGTGCCGTCCTCGTTCCACGACCAGCCGGTCGCGAGGTCGGGTACGATCGAGCCGAGGCTGTTTTGCGGCACATGCTCGTCGAACAAGACGAGATTGTTGAAGACCGCCATCACCGGGCGTGTGGCGACGGGAGTTGCTTCTTCGTGGATCGACATGCTCGCCGGGCTGTCGATCATGTATTGCCGCAAAATGCCGCCCTGCTTTTGCGCCAATACCGGCGCGGCGGCTGCTATCGCCATCGAGACGCAACCCCCAACTGCCAGAGCGCGGAAATTTCCAATCATTTACGCCTCCATTGATTCCTCGCTCGAAACCCGCGGCGCCACGTCGAAAACAGCCTAATTGTCGAGCCAGACGTCTTCCATGCGCCAGCCATTGAAGAGACTGTTGACCATAAGGGTCAGCCCCTTCACCCGCGGCTGCCAGCAGGTCGCGCGGCGGTCGTAAAAGATGATCGGCCGGGCGCCTTCCTCCGCCAGTTTCCGCTCGATCTCCCACACCAGCTGCTTGCGCTTCTCTTGGTTGGCCTCGCTCGATTGCTGATCGATCAGCTGGTCGACCTCGGGGCTGCAGTAGCCACTATAGTTCAGCTCGCCACCGCACCCGTACAGCAGCCGGAGAACCTGGTCTGGGTCGCCTCCCCCTCCTGCGCCGGTCAGGCCGACGATGAAGTCCCTGCGCATGACCTTGGGAAACCAGTTCGTGGTGTCGATCGTCTCAAGCTCGCCGTCGATGTAGACCTGCTTCAACTGGTCGATCAGGAGCACCGTCGGGTCCCGCAAGTATGGAAGGTCGCGCGCCGTCACTTTGATCCCGAGCCGGTTATTGGGCCCATAGCCGAGCTTCTGCATGATCTGGCGGGCATCGGCGCGGTTTTTCTGCACATCAGGGTCGTAGCCGAGCAGCGTTTGCAGCATGGCTGGCGGCATGCCCCATAACCCTGCGGGAGGCGGCTGCATGACCCCACCTATGTCACCCTCTCCTTCGGTGAGGATGTCGATGAACGCTTGCCGGTCCAAGCTCAGCGCCATCGCATGCCGCAGATCAGGGTTGTCGAAAGGCGGCTTGTCGCGGTTGACGATCAGATTGCGGTTGAGACCGACCGGACCCATCTCGCACATCGCCTGCGGCATCTGGCTCCGCACATCTTTGAGCAGCGGTACCGTCAGGCTATACGGAAAGGCCATGTCGAACTTTCCGGAGACGAACGCCAGAACTGCCGTCGACAAGTTCTTGATGATCGTGTACTCGATGCCGTCGAGATAAGGCCGATCCTTTTTCCAGTAATCTGGGTTGCGCACCACTTTGACGTATTCGTTCGGCTTGAACCCGACGAATTTGAACGGGCCGGTGCCGATCGGATGCTGGCGCATATCGCGCGGCGGGATGTGCAGGGATAGATCGGCGAGAACCCGGAAGCGAGAACGGTGAGAAAGGCCGGCTGCGGCCGCCTCAGATGGAAGGTGACCTCGTAGTCGCCGTTGGCGGTGACCCGCTCGAGGTTGCTGTACCAGGATTTGCGGGGATTGACGCGGAATTTCTCGCTCGCGGCGCCGGTCAGCAGATCCCAGGTGCACTGGATGTCCCTCGCAGTGAACGGCTTGCCGTCATGCCAAGTGACGCCTTCGCGCAGCGGCAAGGTCAGCTCGGTCCCCTCCTCGCTCCACGACCAGCCGGTCGCAAGATCGGGCACGATCGACTGCAGGCTGTTCTGCGGCATGTGCTGATCGTAGATGACGAGATTGTTGAAGACGCCCATCATCGGGCCTTCTGCGAAAACCGTCGCCTCCTCGTGGATGGACATGCTCGCCGGACTGTCGGGCGAATACATTTTGAGGATGCCGCCGGGTTTTTGCGCCCATCCCGCCTCGCTGCCGAAGAGGGCGACGAGCAGCGCCCCCGCCGTCGCACCTGCTCGGAGATTTCCGATCATTTACGCCTCCCTTGGTTCCCAGTGCGAAACTCGCGGCGCCTCCTCGGAAACGGCTAATTGTCGAGCCAGAGGTCTTCGAAACGCGAGCCGTTGTAGATGCTGTTGACCATCAGGGTTAGCCCCTTCACCCGCGGCTGCCAGCAGACCGCTCCGCGGGCGTAAAAGATGACCGGGCGGACATTGTCCTCGGCCAGCCGCTTTTCAATCTCCCACACCAATTGCCGCCGTTTCTCCCGGTTGACCTCCATAGATTGCCGTTCGATCAGCTCGTCGAGCTGCGGATTGCAGTAGCCGCCATAATTACGGTCCGCGCCGCACACGTAATTCTCGTAGAATTGCTGATCGCGCCGCATCGCGGGCCGGGGCAATGTTGCGGACGGACACCTTGACAGCGAGCCGCTTGTTGGGGCCATAGCCCAGACTTTGCATAATTTTGCGGGCTTCGACGCGGTTGTTCGCGACGTCGGGATTGTAGCCGGGCAGAGCTTTGAGCATGTCGGGCGGCATGCCCCAGACCCCCTCAGGCTCGGGCAGCATCACACCGCCGATGTCCCCCAGCCCTTCGGTGATGATGTCGATAAAGGCCTTACGGTCCAAGCTCAGCGCCATCGCCCGCCGCAGCTCCTGGTTGTCGAAGGGCGGCGCCGCCGGATTGACGAGCAGGGTCCGCGGCACGTTGGTCGGCACTACCTCGCAGATCGCTTGCGGTGCCTGGCTCTTGACATCCTTTAGGAGCGGCACCGTCACGCCATAGACCGTGTCGAACTTCCCGGCAACGAAGCCCAGTATTCTCGTCGCGACATTGGGGATGATAATATACTCGATGCCATCTAGATAGGGCTGGCCCGGCTTCCAATAATCCGGGTTTTTGGCAACTCGGATCAACTCGTTCGGCTTGAATTCGACGAATTTGAACGGGCCGGTGCCGATCGGGTGGGTGCGCATGTCGCGCGGCGGCACGTGGCAGGGATAGACCGGCGACCAGCCGGACGCCAGTAGCACCAACAAGGAGGGCTGCGGCCGTTTCAGACGGAAAGTGACCTCGTAATCGCCGTTGACGGTGACCTCCTCGAGGTTTCGGTACCAGGATTTGCGCGGATTGAGGCGCAGCTTCTCTCCCGACTTGCTGGTCAAGAGGTCCCACGTGCATTTGACGTCCTGGGCGGTGAACGGCTTACCGTCATGCCATTTGACGCCCTGGCGCAACGGAAAGGTCAGCTCGGTCCCGTCCTCGCTCCACGACCAGCTGACAGCGAGGTCGGGCACGATCGACTGCATGCTGTTTTGCGGGACGTCCTGCTTGTACATTACGAGATTATTGAATACGCCCATCATCGGCCGGTTGGCAGCGGCCGTCGCCTCCTCGTGCACCGACATGCTTGCCGGGCTGTCGAAATGGGACATCCTGAGGACGCCGCCCTGTTTTTGGGCAAACGTCCCATTCGCGAGGGATGCAAACAGCAGCGCGCCCGCTGCCGCGAGGACGCGCAAATCTCGCCTCATTTCCTGCCTCCTGTTCCTAAGGCGCGGGCTCGGCAAGCCCGCTGCTGCGACTGCTGGCCCGTTTATTGGGCTCTCGCGCAGGACGGCAACGTTTGGTACGCTACCACAGATCGAATGACGGGTGAATCGCGGCGTTGGCGGAAGGTGCTGTATCCCTCTCGCCAATGCCGAGCGGCGCTACCGGATACCGATCGCTACCGGTCGAGCCAGACGTCCTCGAAGCGCCAGCCGTTGTAGATGCTGTTGGCCATGAGCATCAGGTTTTGCAGGTACGGCTGGCGGCAGGTTGCGACCTCATAGTAGAAGAGGATCGGACGGGCGTCGTCTTCAACCAATTTCCGCTCGATCTCCCACACCAGCTGCTTGCGCTTATTGATGTCGGACTCGGCCGATTGCTGATCAACCAGCTTGTCAACCTCTGGATTGCAGTAGCCCGTGTAGTTGCGTTGCGCACCGCACACGTAATTTTCGTAGAATGCGGGGTCGGGATCATCGACAGCCGTCTCGGTGATATTCAACCCTACCTTGTAATCCTTGCGCAGAAGCATGGGATACCATTGCGTCGTGTCGACTGGATTGAGATCGGCGTCGATATAGACTTCCTTCAATTGGTCGATCAGGATCACTGCGGGATCGCGGTAGGGTGCGAGGTTGCGGGTCGACACCGTGACCGTGAGTCGCTTGCTGGGTCCATAGCCGAGCTTCTCCATGATGCTTCGGCCTTCAGCGCGATTTTTGCCGATATCGGGACCATAGCCGGGCAGCGTTTGCAATTTCTCCGGCGGCATGCCCCAAACCCCTGCGGGCGGCGGCTGCATGACCCCGCCGATGCTGCCCTGGCCTTCGGCGAGGATATCGATAAACGCCTTGCGGTCGAGGCTCAGCGACATCGCCCGCCGCAACTGGGGATCGTCGAACGGCGGTACCTCCCGGTTGACGATCAGATTGCGGGCAACGTTCGGCGTGGTCAATTCGCAGATCGCCTTCGGCATCTGGTTCTTCACGTCCTTCAATTGCGGGATCGTGACGCCGAAATAGACGTCATCGTTGCCAGAGATGAAGGAAAGAAGCCGGGTCGACACATCTTTGATGATCCGATGTTCGATGCCGTCGAGATAGGGCCGTCCCGGTTTCCAATAATCCGGGTTGCGCGCCACAGTGATCCGTTCGTTCGGCTTGAATTCGACGAACTTGAACGGGCCCGTGCCGATCGGTTGGGTCCGCATGTCGCGCGGCGAGACATGGCAGGGGTAGATCGGCGACCAGCCGGTTGCCAACAGCGCCAGGAGCGACGGTTGCGGCCGCTTCAGATGGAGGGTGACCTCGTAATCGCCGTTGGTGGTGACCGAGTCGAGATTGCTGTACCAGGATTTGCGTGGATTGATGCGGAGGCTCTGGCTCGCCTTGCCCTGCAGTAGATCGAAGGTGCACTTGACGTCGGCGGCGGTAAAGGGCTTGCCGTCGTGCCATTTGACGCCCTGACGCAAGGGAAAGGTCAGCTCGGTCCCCTCCTCGTTCCATGCCCAGCTGGTGGCTAAGTCCGGGACGATCGATTTAAGGGTGTTTTGCCGCACGTCCTGCTTAAAAATGACGAGATTGTTGAACACGCCCATCATCGGCCGGTTGGTCGCCAGCGTCGATTCCTCGAGCATCGACATGCTGGCCGGACTGTCGAAGTGGCCGATTTTGAGAATCCCGCTTTGCTTTTGCGCCGATGCTGCTCCCATGGAGACCAACAACACCGCGCTCGCTGCCGCGAGCACGCGACGATCTCGCTTTATCATTCCCTGCCTCCTGTTCATATCGCAGGCCGATGCGACCTGCGATTGCCCCTGCCGACCCTTTTTCCGGGCTCGTGCGAAGCGGCAACATCAAAAGGCTATCCGATTTCACCTGACCGGTAAATCTTCCCTTTTGGCTAAAGCGTCTCGGCGGAGTCGGCGGAGCGACCCGCCGCTCGCATCGGGTAGTACGGCACCGCCGGTCCGCCAGCATTGAGGCGACTACGCGGCTATCGACAATGATGGTCAATCGCTTTTATCCGCGGCTGCGAGCAGGCCCGCCGCACAGCGTTTGCGTCGAGCGGGACGGGGCGGCGGGCTAATCACCGCCGCCCGCCGGAGACGCTATCGGTCGAGCCAGAGGTCCTCGTAGCGGTAGCCGTTGTAGATGCTGTTGACCATCATCGTCATTCCCTTCACCTGCGGGTGCCGACAGGTCGCTTGACGGGGGTAAAAGATCACCGGCCGAGCGCCGTCCTCGGCCAACCGCCTTTCGATTTCCCACACCAGCTGCTTGCGCAGCTCCTTGTCGGATGCGGCCGATTGCTGGTCGACCAGCTTGTCGACCTCGGGACTGCAATAGCCCGTGTAGTTGCGCTCCGCCGCACAGACATAATTCTCGTAGAACTGCTGGTCGGGGTCGTCGACGGCGGTCTCGCTGACATTGAGGCCGACAGTAAAATCTTTGCGCATGATCCGAGGATACCACTGCGTGGTGTCGACGGGTTCGAGCACGCCGTCGATATAGATTTCCTTCAATTGGTCGATCAGGATCACCGCCGCATCGCGATACCCGGCGACGTTGCGGGTCGACACCGTGACCGCGATCCGTTTGTCCGGCCCGTAGCCGAGCTTCTGCATGATAGTGCGGGCCTCGGCCCGGTTCTTCGCCACGTCGGGATCATAGCCGGGCAGTGTCTTGAGCATCTCCGGCGGCATGCTCCATACCCCTTCGGGGGCCGGCAGCATGGCCCCACCAATATCCCCCTGTCCCTCGGCGATGATGTCGATAAAGGCTTTGCGGTCGAGGGTGAGAGACATCGCGCGCCGAAGATCGGCATTGTCGAAGGGAGCCTTGTCCCGGTTGATGATCAGGGTGCGGTTGACGTTTGTCGGTGCCACTTCGCAGATCGCCTGCGGGGCTTGGCTCTTTATGTCTTTCAGGATCGGGATAGTCACACCATGGGGTGAGTACAGATCCACCTTGCCGGCGATAAATGCGAGGTTTCGCGTCGACACGTCTTTTATGATCGTCCATTCGATGCCGTCGAGATAAGGCCGGCCCTCTTTCCAGTAATCCGGATTTCTGGTCACCCGGATCACCTCGTTCGGTTTGAATTCGACAAATTTGAAGGGGCCCGTGCCGATCGGATGGCTGCGCATATCGCGCGGCGGCACATGGCAGGGATAGATCGGCGCCCAGCCGGAAGCCAAGAGCGCGAGCAGGGCCGGCTGCGGCCGCTTCAGGCGGAATGTGACCTCGTAGTCGCCGTTCGCGGTCACCTCCTCGACATTGCCGTACCAGGATTTGCGCGGATTGATGCGAAGCTTCTCGCTCGCCTTGCCGCTGAGCAAGTCCCAGGTGCATCTGACGTCTTGGGCGGTAAAGGGCTTGCCGTCATGCCATTTGACGCCGCGGCGCAACGGGAAGGTCAGCTGGGTGCCCTCCTCGTTCGAAGACCAGCCGGTGGCCAGATCCGGCACGATCGACCGCATGCTGTTTTGCGGGACGTGCTGATCGTACATGACGAGGTTATTGAAGACCCCCATCATCGGCCGGATTGCCGCGGTCGTCGATTCCTCGAGGAGCGACATGCTCGCCGGGCTGTCGAAATGGGAGATTTTGAGAACACCACCCGCTTTTTGGGCGAACGCCGGGTCGATTGCCCACAGCGCGATCAGCAGCGAGCCCGCTGCGACGAGCCCGCGAAGGCCTCGCTTCATATCCGTTTACCTCCGGTTGCGTAACGCGGGAACACTTTAGAACCCGCCGTCGCACCCTTGTCGGCCCGTTTGCCGGGCTCTCATGCAAGGCTGCAACCTGCGGGAGGTTACCACACGATCGAATGAAAGTGTGAACCCCGACCGCGGCGGGAGCCTCAGCCGCCCCGAGGAATAACGCTAATTGTCGAGCCAGAGGTCCTCGAAGCGTGCGCCGTTGTAGACGCTGTTGACCATCAGCGTTAGCCCCTTCATCTGCGGGTGCCAGCAGGTCGCGGCGCGGGTATAAAATAGGGCTGGCCGGGCATCGTCCTCCACCAACTTCCTTTCGATCTCCCACACCAGCTGCCTGCGCCGGCTCTGGTCGGACTCCATAGATTGGCGATCAACCAGCCTGTCGATCTCAGGATTGCAGTAGCCGGTATAGTTGCGTTCTGCGCCGCACACGTAGTTCTCGTAAAATTGTGGATCAGGGTCGTCGACACCGCTTTCGGTAATCGTCAGCCCCACAGCGTAATCCTTGCGCATGACCTTTGGGTACCATTGGGTGGTGTCAACGGTGTCGAGCACGCCGTCGATGTAGACCTCTTTCAATTGATCGATCAGAATGACTGCCGGATCGCGATACCCGGATAGATTACGCGTGGACACCGTAACGGGGAGTCGCTTGTAGGGACCGTAGCCGAGTTTCTCCATAATGTCGTGGGCCGCGGCACGGTTCTTCCGCACGTCGGGGTCGTAGCCCGGCAGCGTTTGTAACATTCCCGGCGGCATGCCCCAGACGCCTTCGGGCGGCGGTTGCATCGCCGCGCCGACATCGCCCCGCCCTAGGGTGAGGATGTCGATAAACGCCCTGCGGTCTAAGCTTAGCGACATCGCGCGCCGCAGATCGGGATTGTCGAAGGGGGGCTTGTCCCGGTTGACGATCAAGTTGCGAGCGTTTGCCGCGTTGACCTCCTCGCAGATTGCCTGCGGCGCCTGGTCCTCGATGTCCCTCAATTGGGGGATCGTGACGCCATAGACGAGATCGACCTTGCCCGCGACGAAAGCAAGGTTGCGGGTCGACACGTCCTTTATGATCGTCCACTCGATGCCGTCGAGATAAGGCCGGCCCGGCTTCCAGTAATCCGGGTTTCTCGTTACGCGGATAACTTCGTTTGGCTTGAACTCGACGAATTTGAACGGGCCGGTGCCGATCGGACGGGTCCGCATGTCGCGCGGTGTCACGTGGCAGGGATAGATCGGCGACCAGCCGGAGGCCAACAGCGCGAGAAAGGCCGGCTGCGGCTGCTTCAGACGAAAGGTGACTTCGTAGTCGCCATTGGTAGTCACCTCCTCGAGGTTATTGTACCAGGACTTGCGCGGATTGAGTCGAAGCTTCTCGCTGGCCTTGCCGCTGAGCAGGTCCCAGGTGCATTTAACGTCGTGCGCCGTGAAGGGCTCACCGTCGTGCCATTTGACGCCTTGCCGCAGCGGGAAGGTCAGCTCGGTTCCTTCTTCGTTCCAGGCCCAGCTGGCGGCCAGGTCGGGGACGATCGACCGCATACTGTTTTGCGGTACATCCTGTTTGTAGATGACGAGGTTATTGAACACGCCCATCATCGGCCGGTTGACCGCGGCGGTCGCTTCCTCGTGCATCGACATGCTGGCCGGGCTGTCGAAATGGCCAACCTTGAGGATACCACCAGCTTTCTGAGCTAACGCCGCGTCGGTAGCAGACAACGCAAGCGACAGCGAACCCGCTGCCGCGAGCGCGCGCAGATCTCGCTTCATTCCCTTTGCCTCCTGTTCGAGGATGCGGGCCTGTTACGCCCGCCACCGCATCCTTGCTGGCCCGTTTATTGGGCTCTCCTGCAAAGTTGCAGCGTTCGGAGGCTAACACATTTCATGCGAGAGGGATAACAACCTCGACGGCGGCAACCCCTGCGGCTCCCGTCGGGACCGGCGGCCCGCTCTGCGGCCGAAAGCTCAGTTGTCGAGCCAGAGGTCTTCGAAACGCGAGCCGTTGTAGATGCTGTTGACCATGACCGTGTACCCCTTCACCCGTGGCTGCCAACAGGTCCCGATACTACCATAGAAGATCATCGGTCGGGCGTCGTCCCCGGCCAATCTCTTCTCGATCTCCCACACCAGCTGCTTGCGCTTCCCCTGATCGGATTCCACCGATTGCCGGTCAACCAGCTGGTCGACTTCGGGGCTGCAGTAGCCGCTATAATTCCTCTGCGCGCCGCATACATAGTTCTCGTAGAATAGCGGGTCGGGATCGTCGACCCCGGCCTCGGTGATGTTGAGGCCGATGGTATAATCCTTGCGCGTGATTTTGGGATACCAATTGGTGGTGTCGATGGTGTCGAGCTCGCCGTCCATGTAGACCTCTTTCAATTGGTCGATCAGGAGCACCGCGGGATCCCGGTAATAAACGATATCGCGGGTCGACACCTTGATCGGGAGGCGCTTGTCGGGCCCGTAGCCGAGCTTCTGCATGATCGTGCGGGCTTGCATGCGGTTCTTCTGCACGTCGGGATCGTAGCCCGGCAATGTCTTGAGAACGTCCAGCGGCATTCCCCAGAGCCCTTCCGGCGGCGGCAGCATGGCCCCGCCGACGCTGCCCTGCCCCTCGTAGAGGATGTCGATAAAGGTCTTGCGGTCCAAGCTCAGCGACATCGCCCGCCGCAAATCGGGGTTGTCGAAGGGTGGCTTGTCGCGGTTGACGAGCAAATTGCGACCGGTGTTCGACACCGCCACCTCGCAGATCGCCTGCGGCGCCTGGTTCTTGACGTCCTTCAACTGCGGGATCAGCACCCCAGTAAGCAGGTCGCCTTTTCCGGCCATAAAGGCGAGGGTCCGCGTCGACAGGTCCTTGATGATCGTATATTCGATGCCGTCGAGATACGGCCGGCCTGTCTTCCAATAATCCGGGTTTCGGGTCACCGTGATCGACTGGTTCGGTTTGAATTCAACGAATCTGAATGGGCCGGTGCCGATCGGTTGCTGGCGCATCTCACGCGCCGGCACATGGCAGGGATAGACCGGCGACCACCCGGAAGCCAGCAGCGCAAGGAAGGAAGGCTGCGGCCGCTTCAGATGGAAGCTGACCTCGTAGTCGCCATTTGTGGTGACCTCGTCGAGGTTCGTGTACCAGGACTTGCGCGGATTGAGGCGCAGCTTGTCGCCTGCCTTTCCGGTCAGCATGTCCCAGGTGCACTTGACGTCCTGTGCGGTGAAGGGTTTGCCATCGTGCCATTTGACGCCCTGGCGCAGCGGCAAGGTCAGCTCGGTCCCTTCCTCGTTCCACGCCCAGCTGGTGGCCAGGTCCGGAACGATCGATTTCATGCTGTTTTGCGGCACGTCTTGCTTATACATGACAAGATTGTTGAACACACCCATCATTGGGCGCAAGGCCGCGAACGTCGATTCCTCGTGCAGCGACATGCTGGCCGGGCTGTCGAAAAAGGGCATTCTCAAAATGCCGCCCTGCTTTTGGGCGAATGCCGCATCAGCGGCGGACAACGCCAGCACCAGCGACCCGGCTGCTGCGAGCACGCGAAAATCTCGCTTCATTTGCATCTGCCTCCTGTTCTGTCACGCGGGCCTTTATCAACCCGTTGGCACCTTGCCGGCCCGTTTGCCGGGCTGCACGCAAGGGAGCAACGTTCAGGAGGTTATCACTAATAGAACAGGGCGGACAGGGGCGCTATGGGGTTCGACCCCACGCTGCAGGCCGGCCGTGCCGGAACCGGCTAATTGTCGAGCCAGACGTCTTCCATGCGCGCACCGTTGGAGATGCTGTTGACCATGATCGTCAGCCCTTTCACCCGGGGCTGCCAGCAGGTCGCGCGGCGGTCGTAAAAGATGATCGGCCGGGCGCCGTCCTCCGCCAGCTTCCGTTCGATCTCCCAGACCAGCCGCTTGCGTTTTTCCTGGTCGGCCTCGATCGATTGCCGATCGATCAGCTCGTCGACCGCCGGATTGCAGTAACCGTTATAGTTCAGCTCGCCGCCGCACCCGTAATTCAGGTAGAGATTCTGGTCGGGGTCGGGCCCGCCTCCCACAGGGCTGAGCCCAACCATGTAATCCTTACGCATGACCTTCGGGAGCCAGTTGGTGGTGTCGATCGTTTCGAGCTCGCCGTCGATGTAGACCTCCTTCAATTGGTCGATCAGGATCACCGCCGGGTCCCGCAAATACGGGAGGTCGCGCGCCGACACCTTGACCTTGAGCCGGTTCCCGGGTCCGTAATTGAGCTTCTGCATGATCTGGCGGGCTTGCGTGCGGTTTTTCTGCACATCAGGGTCATAACCTGGCAGTATTTTCAGCATCTCCGGCGGCATACCCCAGAGCCCTTCGGGTGGAGGCTGCATGACCCCACCGATGTCGCCCTGCCCCTCAGTGATGATGTCGATAAACGCTTTGCGGTCGATGCTCAGCGCCATCGCATGCCGCAGATCGGGGTTGTCGAAGGGCGGCTTCTCCCGGTTGGTGATCAGGCTGCGGTTGACGCCGATCGGCGTCAATTCGCAGATTGCATCAGGCATCTGATTGGCCACGTCCTTCAGTAGCGGTTCCGTCACGCTATATGCGAAGGTCATGTCGAATTTCCCGGCAACGAACGCCAGTATCGCGGTCGACAGGTTGCGGATGATCGTATATTCGATGCCGTCGAGATAGGGTCGGCCCTTCTTCCAGTAATCCGGGTTTCGCGTCACCTTGATGTACTCGTTCGGCTTGAACCCGACGAATTTAAACGGGCCCGTGCCGATCGGATGCTGGCGCATGTCGCGCGGCGGGACATGACAAGGATAGATCGGGGAATATCCGGAAGCGAGCAGCACGAGTAAGGCCGGCTGTGGCCGCTTCAGGTGGAAGGTGACCTCATGGTCGCCATTCGCGGTGACCTCGTCGAGGTTCCTGTACCAGGACTTGCGGGGGTTGACGCGCAGCTTCTCGCTCGTCTTGCCGGTCAGCATCTCCCACGTGCATTGGACATCCTTGGCTGTGAAGGGTTTGCCGTCGTGCCAAGTGACGCCTTGGCGCAGCGGAAAGGTCAGTTCGGTCCCGTCTTCGTTCCATGACCAGCCCGTGGCGAGATCTGGCACGATCGAATTGAGGCTGTTTTGTTTGACGTGCTGGTCGAAGATGACGAGATTGTTGAATACTCCCATCATCGGCCGCTCTGAGACGATGGTCGCTTCCTCGTGAATCGACATACTTGCAGGGCTGTCGGGATTGTACATTTTCAAAATCCCGCCTTGCCTTTGCGCAAAGACCGGCTGAGCGGCGACGGATGCGCCGAGCAACGCGGCGGCCAGTGCGTATCCCCTGAGACTGCGCTTCATTGCTGTCTCCCTCCCTCGCACTCGGGCCCCGCTATCGCCGGTCGCATTCGCCAGGCGCCCGCGGCAGCTCGAGAAGTTATCACGTTTTGGGCGGGAATGCCTGGCGACTATTGGTCGAGCCAGACGTCTTCCATGCGCCAGCCGTTGAAGATGCTGCTGACCATCGTCGTCAGCCCCTTGACCCGAGGTTGCCAGCAGGTCGCCGCGCGATAGTGAGCGATGATCGGCCGGGCCACGTCCTCCTGCAGTCTTGTCGATCTCCCACACCAGCTGCTTGCGTTTTTCCTGGTCCACCTCCATCGACTGCCGCTCGAACTGCCTCTCGAGCTCACGGTTGCAGTATCCGGTATAGTTGAGCTGTGCGTCGCACGCATAGACGGTGTAGAACTGGTCGTCCGGGTCGTCGGCGACACCTCCGGAAAAACTGTAGCCGACCTGGTAGTCTTTGCGGTACATCTTGGGAAACCAGTTGACGGTCTCGATAAGGTCGAGCTCGCCGTCGATGTAAATCTCCTTGAGCTGGTCAATTAGGATTATTGCGTTATCGCGGAAGTCTGGGAGGTTGCGTGTCACTGTCTTGACGTTGAGCCGCCGGTCGGGCCCGTAGCCGAGCTTTTCCATCAGCTTTCGCGCTTCCGACCGGTTCTTTTGCACATCAGGATCGTAGCCGGGAAGCGTTCGAAGCGTGTCGGGCGGCATGCCCCAGATTCCTTGGGGCGGCGGCATCATCACCGCGCCGATCGTGAATTGGCCTTCGCCGAGGATGTCGATGAAGCTCTTGCGGTCGAGACTCAAGGCCATCGCCCGCCGGATATCCGGATTGTCAAACGGCGGCGCGTTGCGGTTGACGATCAGAGTGCTTCTGACGTTGTTCGGCCTGAGCTCGCAAATCGCCTGCGGCGCCAGGGTCTTCACGTCCCTCAGCAATGGGATCGTAACCTGGTAGGGGAAGGTCATATCGAACTTTCCGGCAATGAAGCTGAGGATTGCCGTCGAGCGGTTCGTTATGATCGTGTATTCGATGCCGTCGAGGTAGGGGCGGCCACCTTTCCAGTAATCCGGGTTTCTCGTCACCGCGATCCTTTCGTTCGGCTTAAATTCGACAAATTTGAACGGTCCGGTGCCGATCGGATGTTGGCGCATGTCGCGCGGAGAAACATGGCACGGATAGACCGGGGAGAACCCGGACGCGAGAAATGCGATGAAGGCCGGCTGTGGTCGTTTCAGATGAAAGGTCGCCTCGTAGTCGCCGTCGGCAGTCACTTGGTCCAGGTTGTGATACCAGGACGTCCGGGGATTGGTGCGCAGCTTCTGCTGCGACTTGCCGAGCAGCATATCCCAGGTGCATTGGACGTCCTTGGCGGTGAAGGGTGTGCCGTCATGCCATTTCACCTCCTTGCGCAGCGCGAAGGTCAGCTGAGTTCCATCCTCGCTCCACGACCAGCGTGTCGCGAGGTCGGGCACGATCGATTGGAGGCTGTTCTGCGGCTCGTCTTGCTTGTACATGACGAGATTGTTGAAGACCCCCATCATCGGCACCACGGTCGAGTACGTCGCCTCCTCGTGGATCGACATGCTCGCCGGACTGTCCCAGTGGTAGACCCTGAGAATGCCGCCCGGTTTTTGGGCGAATGCCGCGTCAGCGCCAGACAAGGTCAGCGATAGCGCACCCGCTGCCGCGAGCATGCGCAGATCTCGCTTCATTTCCAACCTCCTGTTCCAGGACGCGGGCTTGGGCGAGCCCGCCACCGCATCCTTGTGACCCGTTTATTGGGCTCTCGTGACATGGGAGACGCCCAACCCCAACAGAAACCGACCATCGTACAG
>WNEZ01002604.1_pt1 | contig 15480 bp, 16 predicted proteins | sample 5400521 | NCBI WGS metagenome assembly WNEZ01 (sample SAMN13153339, study PRJNA577476) | soil metagenome | isolation source: 120 cm saprolite under Douglas fir tree site 2 hole 1 replicate 1 | place: USA:California | collected 2015-04-18
CTCCCCGCACGAAGAGCTCACCCCCCTGGACGGCGTTCAGGGCACGCGCCACGTTGTCGACTGGGTTTCCGGCTCGGTGTTGACCACCACGTGGTCGACCCCGCCCGAATCAGCCTCGGACAGGCGCAGGCTCAGGCGCATGAGACCCCGATCGCGTTCGTCGCTAGCCCCCTGGAAAGAAGGTCTGCGGTACCCAGGCCGAGACGCCTGCTAGAGCGGGAGAATGACGTCCTTCGCTTCGCCCTGCAGTGGGACGACCTCGTAGGTTTCCTCAGCGCCGGGACGGTTGATGAAGCCACGCTACGTCGTTTTGATCCCCACAGTCTCGAAGTTGACGGGGTTCTGCCTGGTCACGCCCGTGACCTGCGGCAGGACAAGGGTGGAGGTGGTCCCGCCCACGTCTGGATGAGGCGCCCTCAGTGTCACGGTCAGCAACGTGCCGAGGGCGCTGTCGAGGCGTGTGATCTGCGACCCGAAGAAGGTGAGGTCTCCTTCGGGGCCCTGATAGTGCAGCTCCCCTCCCTCGTGGCCGGCCACGACCGGGCCGGGCGTAGCCGGGAAGAAGGTGATCGTCGTGCCCGCACCGCTGAAGGTGAACTCGTTGGCGCCGCTCCCGCCGTACCCAGCGCTCGCAACGCCCTCGTCGTGCCTGACTGACATCGTCGTGCCTCCTCTCGGTGTGGCCCTGGAATCCACAGTTCGACTCCACGGGTCTGAACAGGTTGATGAGACGACGATAGGAAGGGCGGTGGGGCGCAGCATCACGGAGCGCCGTGATCTTTAGGGCGTTGACGCCCCAGGGGCCTTGGGATTGCACGGGCCCTGGTTCTTCCACACCGGAGCGGTCCCCGGCGACCCACCAGAGCACAAGAATGCTCAAACGGGCCAGAAGGACAATCTTCCTCGGCTTCGTACCGCTGGTGGCAGCGGCAGAGGTCAGGCTTCGGAGGGGGCGGTGCCCGGCTCGGACGGGGCCCCGTCGGCCTCGCCGGCCGCAACCCGGCGCCGGACGTCCTCCATGTCCACCCCTCGGATGGCGCCGATCAGGTGCGCCAGGGTCGGGCCCGGCAAGGCGCCGGGCTGGGAGAACAGCAGGATCCCGTCGCGGAAGGCGAACAGCGTCGGGATCGACATGATCTTCGCCGCTGCGGCAAGGGCCTGCTCCGCCTCCGTGTCCACCTTCCCGAACACGATGTCCAGGTTCGCCTCGGACGCCTGCTCGAACACCGGGGCGAACCGCTTGCACGGACCGCACCACCCCGCCCAGAAGTCGACGAGGACGATCTCGTTGCTCTTCACGGTGTCCCAGAACGTGTCGCCAGTCAGTGCAACGGTCGCCACGGCGCTCTCCAATCTGTCATTCATTTTTCAACGCCCAACCGCCGCGCCTGATTCCGGGCTCCCGGCATGCTGGCGCCGGTTGCCTTGACACCGCCCGCCCCGGGGAAGAATTTCGCCTCGGTGCGGCGGGAAGCGGAGGGATCGGGGGGCGGGCGGATGACCGGTTCTCGGCACATCTGGCGGCGACGTCTTGTTGCGCCCGCCTGTGTGCAGTTGCTCGAGGTGCTGTCCCCCCTCGGCCTCGGCACGGCGCTGGCCAAGCCCGCTCCCCCGAACCCCGACGGGCCTCCCGTATCCCCCCAGCACCAGTTGGCCCCCAACGACCTGGCAGCCATCGACGCCAGCCGCTGGATCGTACAGCTCGCCGAGCCGTCGGTGGCGGCACACGTCAAGCCGGCCACCGGGCACCTCCAGGCCTGGGCGCCGGGCGCGCTGGCCTACCAGGCGCACCTTGGCGACAGCCAGCGCGTTCGAGGCGACCCTCGCCCAGACCGCCAGGGGGGCAACGGTCGACCACCACGACTCAATGGCGCTGAATGGTATGTCGGTGAAGATGTCGAAGGACGAGGCCGGCGCCGTCCGGCGTCTGCCCGGCGTCAAAGCGGTCACCCCGGACGTCCCCTACCAGCTCGACATGTACAGGCCTTGAGCCAGATCCCCTTCCTACTGAGCCGTTCTGGATTTCCCATCGTCCCATCGTCCCCAAGAAGGAGAGGTATTCCATGGGTTGTCCCGTCTGTCGGCAGCCTCACCAGGTCCGGAATCGGCATCGCCGCCCAGTTGGCCGCGCTCCTCCGCTCCCTCGGTGTCCCTTTCTGAACTCAACCATTCCTGGTAGCAGGGCCGCCACGAACGCTCGCCCGGCGTCCCAAGAAAGAGAGGATTCGCATGCCTAATATTCCCGGTGGCTCCATGGTCTCCATCGTCGGCATCGTCAACGGCGCGATCAACGGCATCTTCCCCCAGGTGCTTGTATTCCTCCGCTCCATCGGTGCCCCTGTCTGAACGAGGGGCGCCCCTGCACCTCAACGGCCCTCCCGGGACCCCGGAGGCAATCAGGGGAGTCGTGCAACTGTCAAGGTAGAGAGGGGGCTAATCTCACGCCTCAAGGCTCGGGAGTTGCTCGGTGGCGGTCGTGCACCGCCGATAGACCCCCAGGTGCTCGCAGACGCGGTCGGCGGTCACCTCGGCCATCTTGCGGAAGGTGGTGAACTTACCGCCGACGATCGTTACGAACCCCGCCACGCCGTCGTGCTCGCGGTGGTCGAGTAGGCGGTGCGAGCGCGACACCTCCCGGTCGCCGGCTGTCCCCGCCGGTCCCTCCCGGAACAGGGGCCGGACCCCGGCCCACACCTTGAGCACGGGCGCTTGGCGCAAGCCGGGGACGAGGCGCTCTCCCTCGGCGAGCATCCGGGCGGTCTCGTCGGGTACGACCTCCAGGTCGTCGGGGTCGGGCGACGCGATGTCGGTCGTGCCGAGCACGCTGGACGTGCCGCTCGGGACGATGATGTCCCCGTCGGCCGGTAGGCGGCAGCGGTTGACGACCGCGTCGAGGAGGCGGTGCCGAAAAGCGATGAGGATGCCTTTCCCGGCGACGACCGTGACCTCGCAGCCCGCCATCGCCGCCACCCTGCCCGCCCAGGCACCCGCCGCGTTGACTGTGACCTCGGCCCGGACCTCCATCTCGTCGCCGGACCCGCTCCGCACGACCGCCCCGCCAACCCGGTCCCGCTCACGGATCAGGCCCGTCACGGCGTGGCCGGTGAGGATGCCGGCCCCAAGGTCGTGCGCCGACCGGGCACAGGCCCGGACGGTCCCCGCCGCGTCCACCGCCGCGTCCGGCACCGTGAATGCGCGCCGGATGGCGGGGTGCAGCAGCGGCTCGGCGTGGAGGGCGTCGCCCACCGTCACCTCCTCGCAGGGGATCCCGGCGACCCGGCAGCCCTCGACGAGCTTCGAGGCGTAGGTCGCATCGTCCCAGGGCGTCTCCACGACGTACCCTCCGGAGTCCTCGATGCAGGCTCCGGCGATGCGCCGGAGAATCCGGTTCTCCGCCCAGCACTCCGCCGCCGAGTCGGGGTCGTTCACGGCGTACCTGGCTCCGGAGTGCAGCAGCCCGTGGGAGCGGCCGGTCGCACCGGCGGCGAGGTCGCCGCGCTCCACCAGGACGGCCGGCACCCCCCGCAGGGCGAGGTCCCACACGACCCCGGCCCCGGTCGACCCGCCCCCGATCACCAGGACCCGGGTCTCGAGGTGGTTCACCGGCGTCGCCGATCCCGCCGGCGCCCGTGGCTCGGTTTCACTCGTCGACCCAGTCGAGGGTGCGGGCGACGGCCTTCTTCCACTGGCGGTACTCACGCTCGACCCGGCCGGGGTCCATGCCGGGCTCCCACCGTCGGTCCTGCCCCCAGTTCGCCCGCAGGTCCTCGACCTCCTCCCACAAGCCGACGGCCAGCCCGGCGGCGTACGCGGCTCCCAGCGACGTCGTTTCTGCCACGGTGGGGCGGATCACCGGCACGCCGAGGACATCGGCCTGGAACTGCATCAGAAGGTCGTTGTGGACCATGCCCCCGTCCACCTTGAGGGAGGTGAGCGCCACCCCCGAGTCGGCGTTCATCGCATCCACCACCTCACGGGTCTGCCAGGCCGTGGCCTCGAGGACCGCCCGGGCGATGTGGCCCCTCGTCACGTACCGGGTGAGCCCGGCGATGACGCCTCGGGCGTCGCTTCGCCAGTGAGGTGCGAAGAGCCCGGAGAAGGCCGGGACGACGTACACGCCGCCGTTGTCCTCGACGCTGCGGGCCACGTCCTCGACCTCGGCCGACGTCGCGATCATGCCCAGGTTGTCCCGGAGCCACTGCACGAGGGCGCCCGTGACGGCGATCGCACCCTCCAGGCAGTAGACCGGTGGCCGGTCGCCGATCCGGTACGCGAGCGTCGTGAGGAGCCCACGAGCGGACTGCACCGGCGTCGGCCCGGTGTTGAGCAACAGGAAGCATCCCGTGCCGTAGGTGTTCTTCGCCTCCCCGGGGGCGAAGCAGGTCTGGCCGAAGAGGGCCGCCTGCTGGTCGCCGAGGTCGCCGGCGACGGGGACGCCCGCCAATGGGCCGGTCACCTCCCCGTAGACCTGGGACGAGGCCCGGATCTCCGGCAGCATCGCCCGGGGGATCCCGAGCGTGCCGAGGATCTCGTCGTCCCAGTCCAGCGTCGCGAGGTCCATCAGCATGGTGCGGCTGGCGTTGGTGACGTCGGTCACGTGCAGCCCACGGCCCGGGCCCCCTGTGAGGTTCCAGATGCACCACGTGTCGATCGTGCCGAACAACACGTCGCCGCCCTCGGCCCTCGATCGCACACCCTCGACGTTGTCCAGGATCCAGCGGATCTTCGGGCCGGAGAAGTAGGTGGCGACGGGCAGCCCGGTGGTCGCCCGGAACCGGTCCTGCCCGCCGGCGCGGGCCAAGTCGTCGCAGAGCTGACGGGTGCGCGTGTCCTGCCAGACGACTGCATTGCAAACCGGGGTGCCGGTCCGGCGATCCCAGACGACCGTCGTCTCACGTTGGTTGGCGACCCCGAGCGCCGCGAGGTCTCCCGGGGTGAGGTCTGCCCGTGCCAGGGCCTCCCGGATGACTTCGTGGCTGCGGCGCAGGATCTCCAGGGGGTCGTGCTCGACCCATCCGGGCCGGGGGTAGATCTGGGCGTGCTCCTTCTGGCAGGTCGCGACCACCCGGCCGGCACGGTCGAAGATCATGAACCTCGTGCTGGTGGTGCCCTGGTCCAGTGCCGCCGCGTACTGCGCCATCGCGGGGACATTGTCTGCCCCGCCGCCGCCCCGGGGGCGACGAGCCCCAGCCCTACGCTGCGTTGAAGTAGGCGCTCGAGTCCGATCTCCAGAGGAACATGATGGCGCCGAGGCCGATCAGCCACCCGACGGCGCTCCCCAGCTTCTGGAAGCCCGAATTCGGCGAGATCACGATGTAGAGGAGGCCCAGGGTGTTGATGCCGAAGAGGACCGTGCTGACGATCCGGGCCCAGCTGTGGCCCGCCTTGTTCGCGAAGGCCATCCACAGCCACAGGCCCACGCCGATCAGGCCGACGATGACACCGAAGGCGATGCCGACGTTCACCGCGGTGTTGATCTCCGAGTCGGTCAGGCTGGGCCGGCTCGCGATAATGGCCTTACGGATGGCGTCCTTGGCCGTGAGGCTGATGACGATGCCGATGAGGCTGAACGCAGCGCCGGTGTACATCAGCTTCACCGCCGTCAGCACCGACGCCGGGGCGGTGGGACGCTGCGGGGGCGGTGGCATGTTCGCACCGCCTGGATATCCTGGGTAGTTCGACACGTTTTCTCCCTCCTTCGGATCGGAACAGTGCTGCCGGGTGTACGGTTTGAGCCACCCTCCCGGGCTTGCCCGGGATGGACGTAAGTATAGAAGTGTTCAAACAAGAAATAAAGCTCTACGTCTTTCCTGTTAACTAGGTTAAATTTCTCCTATCGGGTGATTCACGGGGGCGGCGTTTCTGCCGAGACTAGAGGTGCAGAACTGTGTCGTCCGCGCCCAAACCCAGGGAGGTCGCCGTGAAGAACGCAGTCGCAGGCTTCGACGCCGTCGTCATCAACCGCCCCCGGAGCCGGCGGACCCCGAGACGCTCCGGCCGCCTGCTGCGCCTGGCGGCGATCGTGACCCTCTTCGCGGGGATGCTCCTGTCCCGCAGCCTTCCCGGCGAGGCCACGCCTGCGACCGGCCCCCACTGCGTGGCCCGGTTGGGCGCTAGCCTCCCGAGCCTGCGCTGCTTTAACACCCTCAGCGACGCGATCGCTGCCGCGACCCATGGCCGGGTGCACCTCCCGCAGGGAACCACCGGACCGCAGATCCGGGACATGGCGCTCAATCAGGGGGCCGCCGCGAGCAATATCTACGTCCTCTCCGTCGAATGGACGGGATCCAACTTCAGCGGGCCCAGCCTGACCTGGGAGGGCTCCTCGCCCTGTGGCTACTACGCGAACAGCTCCATGCCGAGCGGCTGGAACGACACCATCCGTTCCGTCGCCCAGTACTCGGGCTGCGCGACAACCCTGTACTGGGACATCAATTTCGGGGGCCCGACCTATCCGATCAACGTCAACGCCCAGGTGGCAGACCTGGGCGGCTTCGACAAGAACATGTCGTCGCAGAAGTGGTGCCCGGCCTACCCGTGTAGCTGACCTTCGAGCGCCGACGGCTACTGGGCCGGCCGGGTTGGCGGGGAGGCCAGCCCGAGCTTCCCGCAGGTGAATGGTCCTACTTCGGGGAAGATCCCGGCGGTGCCGTCCGGCAGCGTGCAGGCCGCCAGTGCAGGTACGGGCTGCTCGGCGGCATCGGCGACGGCCGCCGAGGGGTGCAACATGCCCGTTCCGTGGTTCAGGAAGCCCTGGCGCCACAGCATGGCGCAGACGGAGAGCGCGCTCTCCACCTGCGCCGCTGAACCGGTCCGGCCGCCGGCGGTGATCGTCGTCCCGGTGGAGGGCTTGCCCTGCCCGTAGCTGGATACGGTGTAGCACCGGGCGCTACCGAAGTTCGTCGTCTCCCGGATCCTGAAGAATGCCCGGCCGCCGATGACGCTGCCGGCGATGACCACAACGCTCACAACCGCCAGGAGCCCCGCTTCGTGGCGGTGCCAGATTCCTGTGATCTCGGCCGTCTTGCTCACGTCCCCACCTTCCTACGAACCCGCCTCCAAAACAAGAGGGAAGAGACGGGACCCGGCGGCTGGACCCCCTGCCCGGGGGCTCAGGCGGAGGCGGGAGCCTCCCCAGCGGCTGCTTGGCCCGGGTCGGGCCCGAGTTCCTCGGCGAGCTGTTCCTCCATCTTCTCGAGCTCTTCTGTCTCCTCCTCGAGCTCATCCAGGCTGGCGTGCTCCGGGGCTGCGGGCGCCTCATCGGTCACGGGAACTCCCCCCTTCGTGTACTGGCCAGGGCGGCCACCACTGACCACTCGAACAATACAGCCTTTGTCCCCGAAGCCACCTGTGGCCTACGGACTCGCGATGGCCGTCGCGGGGGGTGCAGGCGTGACGGTCACGACCACCTTGTCCAGGATCTGCGGGTCGAACGGGGTGTGGTCGGCGTAGCCGACTTCGACCCAGATCGTGTTGTCGCCGGCCTTCAGCAGGGTCCCCGGGATGTCGGTCGTCGCCGAGGCGGTGTGGATGATGGCCGAGTCGCCGCTGGGGATCGGGCCCCCGGGCGCCGTCGGCTCCTTGTTCACGAAGATGTGGAGATGTCCGGTGGTCTTGTCCTTGTTCGACCTGTCCTCTGTCGCCTTGACGAGGGCGACGCCCTGAACGGTCGCCGTGACCCGGACCGGCTGGCCGGCGGTCGCCGTGGCCGGAGCTGTGAGATGGACGGTGGGACCGGCCACGGTGACCGACGTCGTCACCCCGGCGTCGCCGATCCGGCGGTGTGCCCCGTCGCCGAGCACGATCACGAGCTTGTGGACCCCGTCCGCCAAGCCGGTGAGGTGGATCGGGTTCTCGGCCGTGTGGACGATCCCGGCGACCTTGGGGATCGCCTCGCCGGCGGCGACGGGATCTTTGTCGATGAAGACGTGGAAGTGCCCGGTCAGCCCGGACGTGTCCCCGTCGGCCTTGACGATCCTGATGCCGGTCACCGTGAGGGCAATCATTGCCGTGTTGCCGGACACCACGGTGGCGGTCGGGGCGCTCGAAAGCTGGAGGGTCGGAGATGCCGCGGCGGCAGTGGTTGCCGTGGCCGACGGTGACGCCCCACCCCCGACGGTCGAGTCTTTGCAGGCTCCGCCCGCCAAGATGAGCGTGCCCAGCAGTGCCATGATCCTGATTGTCTTCATTGTCCCTCCGTCCGCTCTGTGACCGTCTTGTCCCAACCTTAGAGAAACGAACTACGGCGCGCAGCTGTTGCCGTGGGTGTCGCAAAAGAACAGGCCGGCGTCCGGCTCGTCGTTGTTGCCGCCCTGGAAGTACGTCTCGGGCACCCAGCCCCAATGGCTGTTGCCCGACGCGTCCTTGTCGCTCAGCGTGAACGCCCACCAGCCGTTGCGGAGCGTTCCCTGGACGAAGGTCGAGTGGTAGCTCTGGCCCACGAACCAGTTGGTGCTCCCGCCGGCCTGCAGCACGCCCACCTGGTGCGCCCCGTTGCCCAGGTCCGGCGAGTCGAAGACCGGGACGTTGCCGCTCGCCAGCGGGCAGCGCTGCGCCCGGTGGCCCGTGCTGTCGTCCGTCTCCGTGAACTGCGCCCCGCACGGGTACCGGTCGGTCGTGGCCGTCGGTGGCGGCGCCGGCTGGGTCGGTGCCGGAGCGGTGGGGGCAGGCGAGCTGGGCATCAGGGAGGTCGTTGGGGATGGCGAAGGTACCGGCTTCACCGTCACGGGGGCCGGCGGCGTCACGGTGGAAACGGGCGGCGTCGACGCGGCATGGGTCGGGGGCCGGCTGCTGCGGCCGGGCGTCGTGGGGGCCCCGTCCGGTGAGGCAGCCGGCCCCGCCACGCTCACGGTGACCTGTGCGCTCAGGCGACCCACGGCAGCCGTCACCGCGGCCGTGCCCGGCCCCACGCCCCGCAGGGCTGCTCCTGACACTGCGACGACATCGGGCCTCGACGACGTCCAGGTGGCTGCGAGGGCGTCGGCGGGGGCGCTCCCGCCGGTGTCGAGCGTCCCGGTGAGGGTGAGCGTCACCGACTGCCCCAGGGCGATGCCCGCCGAGGGCGGCGTGACCGAGATGCTCTGGAGCTGGGCGACGACGATGGCGTTCTGGCGGTCGTAGGCTGCCTCTGCGGACTGCTGGTCGGCCTTGAGGCGCTCCAGGCGGCGGCCGGCCGGCCCGTCCGCCGCGACCGTCGACCGGTACGAGATCTCGACGGTGCCGCCCGGCTGGACCTTGGGGAAGGTGAACAGCAGCACCGGGTCGGACTGCACCACCTGCGAATGGGCGGGCTGGAGATTGCGGAGGCGGTCGGCCGTCCGGGCCACGGACTTCGGGATGACCTCGGGGAAGCTGACGTCCGTGGGGGTCACGGCGATGCTCGTCAACCGAATCCGGGCGGCCAGTGTGGTGCCGTCGAGGGAGTACGAGCGGCTCACCGCCACGTTCCCACCGACCACCGACAGCGGGAACTCCACGCTGGCCGGCGTGCCGCCGCGCCCCACGACGGCCCACGTCGCGGTGGCAAGCAGGACGGCAAGCACCGCGGCCGCCCCGAGCACGATGGGACGGCGCGCCCGCCTCCCCTCGGCCGGTGCGGCCCGCCCGCTCGCCGGCAGCGAGCCGTCGGGGTCGGCGAGACCCGGCCGCGGTTCGCGGAACAGCGTCGCCCGCGCGTCGGGCACCGGGAGCGAGGGCGGGGGCGCCGCGAGCGCCGGCAGGGGGGCAACGCCGGCAAGTCCCGGCACCATCGCCTCGAGCTGTCCCGCCGCCATGAGGGCAGCCGGCCGATCCTGGGGATCCTTGGCCAGCATCCTGCTCAGCACCTCCCAGAGCGGGGCAGGCAGGCCTGGCATGGGCCCCGGCAGGCGTTCGATGTGGGCCTTGAGCACGGCCATGGGATGCCCCTCGGCGAACGGCGTCACGCCGCAGAGCAGCTCGTATGCGAGGATGCCCGCCCCGTACACATCCACCTTGTCGGTGACCGGGGAGGGGACGGAGAGCTCCGGAGCCATGTAGTGCGGCGTGCCGATGAGGCTGGTCATGCGGGTGAGCCCGGGGGTACCCGCCAGCCTCGCCACCCCGAAATCGGTCACCCGGACCACCGGGTCGCCGTCGGGTTCCCCGTTCGGGAACTCGACGAGGACGTTCTCGGGCTTGACGTCGCGGTGGACCACGCCCTGGGCGTGCCCGGCGGCCAGGCCCCGAAGCAGCTGGGCCGTGACGGAGGCGACCCGGGCGGGCGGGAGCGGGCCGTTCGCATTGAGGTACCGCCGCAGGTCCGTGCCCCGGACCAGGTCGCTGACGATCGCCAAGTTCTCGCCGTCGACGAGGAGTTCCACAACTTTCACGACGTGCGGGTCCCGGATCCGGGTGAGGATGACCCCCTCCTGGACGAAGCGGGCGACCACCGTCTCGTCGCCCGTCAGCTCGGGGTGCAGGACCTTGGCGGCAAGCTCCTCCCCCGTGTCGCGGCGGGTCGCCCGGTAGACGCGCCCCATCGCGCCCCGGCCGATGACGTCGTGCAGCAGGTAACGCTGGCCGAGGGGGGTGCCGCCGGGGTCTGGAGCTGATGTGGACATGGAACTACTTATATACCGCACATCAGAAGAACCGCGCGGCCCGAGATCCGGGCTTTCCGCCCTGTCCCGACTTAGAGTCGCACCGCATGGGTGCTGCCCTCCCAGACCTCGTCGACGACTGGATCCGGTTCAAGCGGACGCGGACGCGGCGCGGGCTCTCGGTAGCGTCCGAGACAGCGTACCGGGCAGACCTGGCGGCCGTCGCCCGGCGGGTCGCCGACGCCCTCGGGAGGCCGGTGCCCGAGGACCCCGAGGACCACAAGCTGGCTGCGGTCAGGCGGGAACTGTCCCGCCTCGGCCTGGACGACCTCACCGAGGAGAACCTGGCGACCGCATTCGCCTCCCTGGTCGAGGAGGGCTACGCCGCGGCCACCCGGCAGCGGATGCTCGCCGCCTGGCGCGGCTGGTGCCGCTGGCTTGCCCGATCCGGGCATCTCGCCCTCGACCCCACGGCCGCCCTCGAGACGCCCACCGCACGGGCGGATTCGGGTGATGCCGACATCTATTTCAGCGCGGCGGAGCTGGAACGCATCGTGTCGACGGTCGCAACGCCCGACGAGCGGGAGGCAGTTCCCTGGCCGGCTCGGGACCTGGCCCTGGTCGCCCTGCTCGGCGGCACCGGCGCCCGCGCCTCGGAGGTGATCGACGCCAGGGTGGGAGCGTTGCGCTCGGAGAACGGCAGCGACACCCTCCATGTCGTCGGCAAGGGCGGGAAGCGCCGGACGATCCCGGTGGCGCCCGAGGTGGTGGCGGCCGTCGCCTCCTACCTCGACGACCGGACGGAGCGCCTTGGCAAGCCCGCAGCGTCGGACCCCCTGTTCGTCCGGGCCGACGGCCGGGCCCTCAACCGCCAGGCCCTCGACTACCTTGTCGAGAAGTGGCTTCGCCGCGCCGGCGTCTCGGTGCGCCCCGGCGAGCTGGCCCATGCCTTCCGGCACACGTACGCCGTCCACCTCGTGCAGATGGGGGTCGCGCTCCCCCAGGTCCAGGCGCTGCTGGGCCACGTCTCGCTCACGACGACCGCCCGCTACCTGAAGATGACGGGCTCGGAGCTGCAGGAAGCGGCGCAGGTGTTGCCCCTGCGTCGCTTCCTGGCAGGCGTGCGTCACGGGTCGGGAGAAACGTCTCGATTTCCCACCGGAACTAGTCCCATTTGACTACGGTTGCCTACGGTTCGTAGTTAGAAATACTGGTATCATCTCCCTACGCCAAATCGCCTAGTCCCCGTATGCCGAAGTACGCAGGTGGCAGGCGCTATTGCATGGTCCGGTCCATAGGGGGGATTGCTGAGATGATCACTTCCGGTGTGGTAATGAGCTGGGCTGTGTGGGGACTCTGTGCATCCGTGGGAAGCTTTTTCTTCCTCTTCGTCGCTGGAGGAAGACGCAAGTCCTAGTCGGAATTCCCGGTTGAAAGAAGAGCGCCAAGGCCTTCCCGTGGTCCCCTTCGCCACGCAGGCGGCCTGGACGGCCTGGCTGGCGGAGCGCTACGCGACGTCCCCGGGGCTGTGGCTCAGGATCGCCAAGGCGGCGTCCGGGATCGACACCGTCACGTACCAGGAGGCCCTCGACGTCGCCCTCTGCTACGGCTGGATCGACGGGCAGAAGGGCTCGTTCGACGACACCTGGTGGCTCCAGCGCTTCACCCCCCGGGGGCCCCGCAGCCGGTGGTCCAAGATCAACTGCGCCAAGGCGGAGGGGCTGATCGCCTCCGGCGCGATGCAGCCGGCCGGGCTCGCCCAGGTCGAGCAGGCGAAGGCCGACGGCCGCTGGGAGCAGGCGTACGACTCCCACCGCACGGCCACCGTGCCCGACGACCTGGCCGCAGCCCTCGAAGCCAACCCCGAGGCCGCCGCATTCTTCAAGACCCTCAACAGCGCCAACCGCTACGCCATCCTGTACCGAGTCGGGGAGGCGAAGCGCCTGGCGACGAGGGCGCAACGCATCGAGAAGTTCGTCGCCATGCTGGCCCGGGGCCAGACGCTGCACCTCCTCTAGCGGCTTCAGCCCGATTCGAGGGAGAGTCTCTCGGCAAAGGCGGCGTCCCCCTGGGCGGGGGTCAGCACCCCGGTGGCCACCAGCCGGTCGACGACGTGGCGTTGCCGGAGCCGGGCGAGGTCGAGGTGGGCGTAGGGGTCGTAGGCGGACGGGGCCTGCACCAGGCCGGCGAGCATGCTGGCCTGGCCCCAGGAGAGCTGGTCGGGCCGGACGCCGAAGTAGCCCCGGGCGGCGTCGGGCAGGCCGTAGAAGCCGTGGCCGTAGTAGACGGCAGCCAGGTACATCCGCAGGATCTCGTCCTTCGTGTAGGCCGCATCGAGCTTGAACGCGAGCTCGACCTGCTCTGCCTTGGCGGCGACCCCGGGCCGGCCCGGGGTGTAGAGGTTCTTGGCGAGCTGGACCTCGAGCGTCGCCGCGCCGGTGTCCCGGCTGCCCGTGAAGTAGCCGGTCACGGTGCGGAGGAGGCTGATGGGGTCCAGGCCGAAATCCTTGGAGAAGCGACTGTTCTCGGTGGCGATCACCGCCTGGCCGACCCGGTCCGGCACCGGCAGGGCGGCCAGCTGCCGTGCCCCCTGGGCGTTGAGGGCGGCAGTCACGCGCGCCGGTGCGCCCCCCACCGACGGGGTGAGCGGCCAGAGCGCCCCGACCGTGCCGGCAGCCAGGACGGCAAGGGTCAACACGGGGGCGGCGAGGCGCGCCAGCCACCTCCGCCATCGCGGTCTGATTCGTCTGGGCGTTGCAAGCGTCTCGATCATGAGCGGGCCGGGCCATCATGCATCGGTTTGCTTCGCGGGAGTTGTGAGCGGGAACCCCGCCCGAGGTTGGGACGTCATGGGTTACGGTGTGCCAATCGCCCGGCCGTGGGGTCGGGGGCCGGGGGGCCAACCATAGGGAACTGACCGTGATCGCGTTCGCGTGCCGTCGATGAGCATCTTGCCGAGCTTCACCCCGCCGCCGGAGGACCCGGGGCGGGCGCCGCGTCCGTGGACCGCCGGCCTGCTGGTCGTGGCGCTGCTGGCGACGGTCGGCGTCGCCCTTCGGGGCTGGCTGGCGATCGGGCCGGGCGCGGCGCCCCGCCCGGTGGCCATCCAGAGCCCGGCACCCTCGTCCTCGCCGGCGCCCTCGCCCGCTTCCTCGCCGACGGCGTCGGACCAGGAGAACGCCAACGGCGCAAACCCGGCGACCTCCACCGTGGTGGCGGGCGCCCCTGGGCCCTACGGTCCGACAGCCGCCTGGGTCGTCGCCGAGAACGCCAAGCCCGGCACCGGCAACTGGGCACTGAGCAACCGAGCCCGAGCCCACCAGATCGAGGGCTACGCGGACCGCGCGAGCATTGACGTCAGCGGGACGGTCAACCTGCTCGTTTCCACCACGGTTCCCTCGTTCAAGGTCGAGGCCTACCGGATGGGCTACTACGGCGGGGCCGGCGGCCGGCTCGTGTGGACCTCCCCGGACACCCACGGCGGCACGCAACCCCCGTTCACCGTCTCGCCGGGCACGAACATGGTCGAGACCGCCTGGAAGCCGTCGCTGAAGGTCAAGACGGACGCCGACTGGCCGCCGGGCCAGTACCTGTTCAAGCTGATCGCGAGCACCGGGTTCCAGTCCTACGTTCCCCTCACGATCCGCGACGACGCCTCCACCGCCGCCTACCTGATCGACAGCGACGTGACCACCTGGCAGGCCTACAACCTCTACGGCGGCTACGACCTCTACCAGGGTCCGTCGGGCCGGTCGCGCATCGTGTCCTTCGACCGCCCGTACGCCCTCGGCGACGGGTCCGGTGACTTCCTCGGCAACGAGTTCCACGTCGTGTCCCTCGTCGAGTCCCTCGGCCTCGACGTCACCTACGCCACGAACATCGACCTGCACCAGCACCCCGAACAGGTGCGCAACCACAAGGCCTTCCTCTCCCTCGGTCACGACGAGTACTACTCGCTCGCCATGCGTAACGGCCTGCAGTCGGCCCGGGATTCCGGTGTCAACCTCATGTTCCTGGGGGCCAACGCCATCTACCGCCACATCCGCCTCGAGCCGTCCCCGCTCGGCCCCAACCGCCGCCAGGTGGACTATAAGGATGCCAAGGAGGACCCCCTCAACGGCAAGAACAACGCAGACGTCACCCCCGCCGCCTGGCGCTACCCGCCCAACAGCAACCCCGAGAGCACCATCATCGGCGACTACTACCAGTGCAACCCCGTCGTCGCCGACATGGTGATCGCGGACCCGTCGTCGTGGATCTTCGCGGGCACCGCCGCCACGGCGGGCCAGCACCTGGCGGGGGTCGTCGGCACCGAATACGACCACTACGACCCCGGGGCGCCGGGGCCCCGCAACGTCAGGGTCCTGGCCCGCTCGCCGCTCGTGTGTCAGGGCAAGGCAGACTATGCCGACATGACGTACTACAGCGCGCCCTCCGGGGCCGGCGTCTTCGCGACCGGGACGCTGCTGTGGATCCCCAGGATGGACCCAAGCTGCGCCATGCCGTGCCCCGGGCGCATCGTGACCAGGGTGACGGAGAACATCCTGGCGGCATTCGGGGCGGGCCCAGCGGGCAAGGCCCACCCTTCGACGGCCAACTACCAGTCCCTGCCGACGACCGGGGCCACCCCGTCCGAAACGGTCACGCCGTCGTCCAAGCTCACCCAGAACGCAAGCCGCAAACGCCCCTGACGGGTCACTCTCTCGGCTCTCGTGCTCTGGAGCCGGTTGGCGATGCCGCTGGGGGGTGCCGTTGACGGCGTACCGCGGATCCCGTCGCCACTCTGGGTGGCGGTCTTGCCCGGCCGAGGAGAGGCTCCGAAAAACGAGTGGCTGCCTGACCGCGCATACCGCGGTGAAACAACCGCTGTATGGTCACCCCACTTCTGGAACTCGGACATGTCGGTCACGGAGCCCCATCC
>WNEZ01002605.1_pt1 | contig 15480 bp, 11 predicted proteins | sample 5400521 | NCBI WGS metagenome assembly WNEZ01 (sample SAMN13153339, study PRJNA577476) | soil metagenome | isolation source: 120 cm saprolite under Douglas fir tree site 2 hole 1 replicate 1 | place: USA:California | collected 2015-04-18
TCAACCTGGAGATCCATGGTTTCGATGCAGCCGGACCAGCTGGCAACCTGAATGCCGTACACCATTTCGAAATGCCGAATGACCTTCGCAACGAGATCATCTATGCACGGCTCTGGGCAGGCTTGCACTACCACTTTTCCAGTGTCGCCGGGGTGGTCCTTGGTCGCAATGTCGCGAAGTACGACCTCAGGCACGCGTTTCAACCGCTCAACTGATGAGATTTATGGGCGGCTGTGAGCAAACTGAAACCTTCTTGCGGCTATTTCTCATTACGGGGGTTCATCATGGCAGAGGAGGTCCGGGACTCACTGAATTCGATGCGCTCAACGCCTTGGAAAAATGCGTTGAGAGGGGACCGCCACCGAAGCTGATCGCCTGCCATCGGGACAACGGCGTCATTGAGCGCTGCCGACCTGTCTTCCCTAACCTTATGTTGGCTCGTTATTCCGGCAAACGCGATCCGAAGGAGGCCGAGAGTTTCGTGCCCTGCGACTCCTCCCGGCACTAAGTTCTTTTTGCGGTTCGCGTTCGATGCGTTTAGATTCCGGGCGGATTGTCGGCAAACCGGAAGCTATCCAGAAACGGGCTTCTGGGAGGTTGGCAGGATGTTAAACGGAATGTTGCTTAGGTTGGCGCTCATGGGGTGCGCCCCAAGGCTGTCGGCGGGGCGCCGGCGCTACCGTTGAATCCGCTACTACCGTCCTACGCCCATGTATTGGAATCCCATGGCGCGGAGGCGGGAAGAATCGAGCAGGTTCTTGGTGTCGATAATGATGGGGCGTTTCAGCAGGTGGCGGATCTTGGCGAAGTCGAGCGTGCGGAATTCGGGCCAGCCAGTGCCGACCACGAGCGCGTCCACTCCTTCGGCGACTCCGTAGGCTGACTCGCAGTACTTCACAGTGCCATTAAGCTGCAGCCGCGCTTCGGGAATGGCTACAGGATCGTAGGCTCTGACGCGCGCGCCCTTGGACAGCAGGTTCTGCGCCAGCTGAACCGAGGCGGAGCCGGCAACGGAATTGGTATTTGGTTTGAAAGCAAGTCCTAGGATGCCTACGTCTTTGTTTTGCACGGTGTCGATGGCCCCGGACACTTTGTCGAACATGCGGTCTGCCAGGCTCAGATTCACCTCGCGCGCAGCGCGCAGGATTTTCAGGTCCACGCCGTTCTCGCGAGCCAAGCCGCTCAGGGACTCCATGTCGGTTTCAGCAAAGATTCCGCCCATGCCGGCGCCCGGTTGAAGGCAGCGCGGCGCAATTTTCTTGTCGAGTCCGAGGGCGAGCGCAAGACTGACCGCGTCGGCGTGCACATGCTCGCACAGGCTGGCGATCTCGTTGATGAAGGAAATCTTGGTGGCTACGAAGGCGGTGGTCGCTTCACGGGCCAGTTCGGCGGTCTCGTAGTTGGTCACCAACACGGGGACGCCGCGCATCACGAGGGGGTGGAAGATCTGCTTGAGCGCGGAGACGGCTTCGCTGGAAGAGGTCCCCAGGATGATGCGGTCGGGCCAGTTGAAGTCCTCGACGGCGCATCCGTTGGTGAAGAACATGGGCTGGGATACTAGGATGCTGCGCAGCGCGTGTCCCTTTAACACTTTCTCCAGAGCTGAGGTGGTGCCAACACGCACCGGCGTGACGATGGAGAGAACTTGCACGCGGCCGGCGGCACGCGCCATGCGAACTACCAACTCCTCCAATCCCTGCGGGGAATCTTCGGCGAGGAAGATCACTTGCGCTCTGCGAGCCAGATCGTCGGGGTCGGTTGAATAGACCAGGCGGCCGGAGCGAACGTTACGCCGGATTACTTCCTGCAAATTCTTTTCGTAAAAGGGGATGTTGCCCTTGGCCACCTCGACGATGTGCGAGCTGTCGGCATGACAGCAGCAAACGGGTGTGCCGAAATCAGCCAGGCAGGCAGAAATAACGGTTGCTAGATAGCCGGATCCATAAACCCCAATGTGCATTGTGCCTTCTTCGAGTCAACCCGCAGCCTGGGATCCGGCGCTTGGTCTACAGCCCGTAACAATCATGGTAATCCTACTAATGGACTTAGCAACGGACGAAAAGTACATGTACCGCCGGAACGCCTGTCCCGCCTGCGGTTTGGGGGTTTTATGGGGGTATTACAGGCTAAGACCGGGAGGACAACAGGCTGCGTCCCAGAGGGACGGGAGCAACGTCCTGCCAGACGCCGCCATTCTCCCGAACAAACATCAACTCATCCACATGAATGGTGCGTGGACCGGAGAACTGAGCCCAACGTTCCCGGGCCAGGACGGCGGCATCGCGCGCCTGCTGATCGATCTCCGTTTTTACAATCGTCAGGTGCGGAATGTAGGGCCACAACTCCTCACACAGCAAGGCCTCGGCGCTCAGCTGATCGTGCAACTCACGCATGCGGTAAGCCGCACGTTTTACCTGGATAAACACTGTCGGAGTCGTGGGAAGAAAGGTGTCCACGTCTCCCAGTTCGAGGTCGAAGGGAACGACGCGGCTGCATGCTTCTTCCAGGAACTCGAGGGCCGCCTGCTCGGGCCCGCACAATTCACGCGGAGGAAGGATCGTGAGATGTGAGGGCATATGGGCCGTGACCGGATGGAGCTCCCGTCGAAGGTCTTCCACGAACTGCCCGACCGGGTGGTGGATGTAGGCCACCAATGCGTAGCGTGAACTGGCCATGACTTACGAGGAGAGATTATAGCGTGAGCGAGTGGCCGATGCCGCGGGAATGCGCCCAGCGGGGTGTCCCGAAAGTGACGGGCTGGAGGAGTGGCCGGGCTCGGCGGCGGTAAGCCAGTGATTTATAATCGGATGCAGTCGGGGCGTAGCGCAGCCTGGTACCATCGGCTGAAGCCATTAGTTTCTACATACCTTTCTGCGGTACTCGGGATGAGCGCTGCGGAACGATCTTCCCCTATGCAATGCACGATTCTTCGGAAGTAGCATATGACGGGGAGCAAGCACGTGAATCGCAGCTATTCGGTTTTCCGATGGGCCGGATTCGGACTTATGCCGTTGGCGCTCGGCATCAAGCTTCCATCGTTTGGTGTGGACTTAAAACTCCTTTTGGCTGCTCTGGGCCTCGTTGCAGGTTTCATTGCCATGCGCCGGATGCAGCGCGTCGAGGACGGCACGACGACACGGCTTCGTCGGATTATTGTGCTGTCCATGCTCGCAAACGGGCTTGCGCTAATTGAGCCGTGGCCTTCGAAATTGGCGTGGCTGGCGTGGATCTCGACGGCAGCGGGATTCGCAGGACCGATCGCGTACCTGCTCCTCGCCCGAGCCGGGATGGCGATCGCACGCTCTCAACGCGTTGCGTCATTAGAGCGAAGCTGGCAGCGATGTGTTTGGATCGGCCTACCTCTCATTCTGTCGTCAAGTCTCCTCTTGCTTGCCTGGTGGGTCGTGTCTGGTTTTCCGAACGCGCTCCATTTCGAAAGCCACAGCTTTTTCGTTATGATGGGCGGCACTCTGGTTTTATCGCTGCCTGCTGTCCTCCTGTTTCACGCACTGTTTGCGACTGAAAAAGCGATGGACGCCGGGCTGGGGACGCGGGTGCGACTTCTGGTGAGGATGTTCGCGCACCCCCGCACAGCTGACTGCTGCCGGTCGGAGATGGCTTTCGACGAGCATGTTGGCTGTCCGTGGCTGCCGGCCTTTCAGCTTAAAGGAAGAGAACACCCAGTGTTCTGGTTCAGAGTACGGGGTCGTGTTCCTCCACGCTTGCATGAACTCAGCCGGCAACAGGTGAAGCGGCACAGGCGCGTGCGAAGCCTTGCTTTTCGGTACTCCGACCTGGCCACACGTCCAAGTACGACGCACGCTGATGATTGACTCCGAGAAGCTAACATCCTGCCACTGCAGCCCCAAGCACTCGGAGATTCTCAGGCCAGTGCTTGCGGCCAGCAGCGTCAGGGTTCTCTCGGGCTCTTTCAGTTGCATCAGTACAGCGAACGCCTGCTTTGGAGTCAGAATCAGGGCTTCGTAGTCGCTCGTCGTCTTGCAGCGGACAAAGCGCAGCGGATTCGATTCCTCCGAACGAGGAATCAGTCCGTAGCGTTGCCCGTGTTTGAAGACGAGACTCATCACACGCCGTATTTTGTCGAGCGTGGGGTTTTCCAACTGTTCCTCACGCTTGATAGCCTTCAACCACTGCTCGATTTCCAGCGGCTCAATGCCCAGCGCAGTCCGCTTTCCCCATCGGTCAAGACAACGATTCCTCAGAATGCGCTTGTAGCCCGCAATGGTTGTGTGGGACTTCGGAGCAACCGCTTCCGTCTGCTCGTCTAGCTCATGCCGCATGTAATGCTGAGCCAAGTCCGCGAACGTTACGCGGCCCCTGAAGTCCGATTTGTTGATTTGAGTTTGGAGGTGTTGCTTTTCTACTTCGGCCCACGCAGCGGACTCGGTAGAGAAGTCGCGCACAAGACCAACTGCTACTTTATGCTCGACTCTCCGTGAGTCCAATGGCCGGGTTACGAAGTAACGCAGCACCCAAGTTTGTCCATTCTTGCGGGGTTCAATCCGCAAACTTCCACGTTGAAACCGCGCCATTTTAGATCGTCTCCTGTCTTGGCGCGGGAGACTGCCGTGGGTAGTCTACACTGCGTGCGCGAATGGCATCCGCAACCTCGGAAAGCCGAAACCGCCATACTCGCCGTTTACCTTGCCCCAGCGGATAAGCAGGAATTTCGCCCTGGCGTGCCAGTTCCAAAACGCGACGCGGGCGTAGATGTAGAAACTCTCCCGCCTCTACCGCATCAACAAAGGGTTCGCGTTCTGGGTTGGTCGTCATGCTCTGTCCCCGCTTGTCATTTCTCTGCAACAACGCCGTCCCACTGGTGGGTTGTAATAAAGACCATCAGCGCCACCACTCCGAGGATTGCGACCAATCCCAACAATGTGAGTTTCATGCAGCCTCCGGCTTGGCGATTCCGCCACATTCTGAATCGGGACACCGATAGCCTTCCAACTTGCCATTGATCCAACTCGTCGCAATCAATTGTGGCGTTAGCCAAAACTTCTTGCCGCACCGTGGACATTGTGGTTGATAGCGCTGCTGCAACTCTGCCAGGCGCTTCCAAATGTCGTTTCGATTGGCATCCGCAACTAACTGCTCGAACCGTCGAATCCCGGTCTCGACTCTTACAAACATCTGCACTCCACAGAGATCGCAGATCAGGTAAGGCTTGCCTTTCTTCGTCGTCCGTACTTCGCGTCCCTCGCCGCAAACGCAACACGGAAAAAGTCGTAAGCCTCGATTCGCTAATAAAGGTTTCACTTGGACTCCTTCAAACCGCCACGCTGCTGGGCGGATGGTTGACTCGTCTGCCGTAGTTCGGACAACAACTTGTCTGTTGTGCTGACCCATTGGTAGGATTTCCGACCTGCTTTTTGCAGAACCACTTTCACCTCACCGCTTTGTACTAGCCGCTTGAGCACAGTGTGGATCACAGCCAACGGATTCGAGTACCTGGACAAGTCGAGCTTCCTGGATTCCATGCTTTTCTTGAGGTCGCTTGCAGTCATGGCAAAGAACGTCTCTTTCAGGATGACGCGCGCTAGGTCCGTGACTCCCACCTTTAGGCCTGCCTTCACGACGCGGTCGACGCGTTTCTGGAAGTGCTTTTGGTCCAGATCGGCGCAAAGATTTTGTAAATGGCTGATGACACCTTGTAGCCGGGCCACTTTGTGGTCGATCTTCTGGCGTTCCACTAAGCAGTGGGCAAGGTCTTGCTCGGCTTCGAATAAGGCGCGGTGATAGTTCCTGGTCGACATGCCATAAGTATACATACACTGTGTAAACGTGCAATACACATAAAATGGATCACTCAATGAGTACGGAAATCAGGCCCGGAAACCCTTGAGGGCGAGCGGCTGGGATATGCCGCTAACGTTACGTACATATGTAACGTTAGTAGGGGGGACCTTCTCGGAATGGGAAGACTCCTCCGCGTTATCTCAGTTCCGTTCCACCCGAACGAAGGCCCAGGGTTCGCCCAGGGAGCGGCCACCAAATGGGCCAGGGATCAGACCGTAAACCTGTGCCGAAACTCTCCTGTGGATTTTGAAACGGGCTGCAGATCTGCTTGAGGTTCCTTGCCAACAACTAAGTCTCCAGGAACCCCTAGTCTCGCTGCAACCAAGCGAGTCGCTCTTTGCCTCGGTCCGACAATTGGCAAAGTACGGCCCGCTGGGTTTGCCGTCTTTCCAGCAGCCCAAAGCGGTGCAATCGCAGCAGGTAGGAATAAGAGGCGCGGATCGGGTGAAAGCGGGCCTGAACGGCCCAAGTTGGCGGGCTCATCCATCCACCATGACGGGCAAAAACCGCTTAGTGCTGTTCGCTTAAGGCGGTTATATCTTGCGGATCGGGGTTTAGGCTTATTCTCCATGGGCAATTGTTCTTTGCGCTGACATAGCAAAAACTAGACAATCGACATGCTATGAAAAGCATTGTAAAACGCTAATGCAATTTAGCGAAAGATTGCCCTTCAATTTTAACTAAGATCGCTTAAATTAACTTTTGTTGTTTTTTGCCCGATTAGATGTTTTCTTTGGATCACGGAATACGATTTTCCGTGTGCGTAGAACTACCGTCCGTGCGCGTGTCGAAAAGCAAGGGTTTCGGCACAAGGCCGGTTTGCCGGACTACTGGTGAAATGCGGACAACTGCTTGCCGACTACGCATCGAGTCATTGCACTTTGAGCGTCACTGTCGTTGAGTGATGAAGAGATCCAGACGTACCTGTGACAGTTATCGTGTAGGTACCCGATGGTGTGCCGCCTCCACCTCCCGTGCTCCCACCTCCTCCACCGCAAGCAGCTTGGAATACGAGCCCGGCAAGCACGATAGAGAAAAGGAGGAAGCACAGTACCTTTGGCTTCTTCTCTCGCCATGCACTGAACCTTATTCCCGCCAATGCAAGCCCTGCAATTGGTAGCCACAAGGCATTGAACGGACGAGACGGACTGCCGAAGGATAGTGCCTGCGCTGCCGTCGGCGCGGTGGTCGTGATGGTCAGTGTCGCGGGCGTGCCCGGAGTGATTGAGTTTGGGTTCAGGGAGCACTGCGGTGCGTGCGCTGGCGAGGGCTGCACCGAACAGGTTAGGGAGACGGAACTGCTGAACCCATTCACCCCATCCGCATTCACTGTTGCTGTCGAACTCTGTCCTGGGCTAATGGGGTTGGGAGCCGGGTCCGATGCTGACATAGAGAACTCTGGCGTCAGATCGAAAGTGGCGGTGACGGTCTGATCGGCCGTCAGTGTTAGGGTACAGGCGCCCGTGCCCGAGCAGCCGCCTCCGCTCCAACCGGCGAAGCTGGAACCAGAGTCAGCAGTGGCCGTCAGATTAATGGCTGTTCCGCTTGCGAAGTTCTTTGAACATCTGCTTCTGCACCTCGTGCCGCCTGGATTCACTGTCACCGTCCCGGCGCCGTTCCCACCTGTTATGACCGAGAGCGCGAACCAAGGAACAGGAGACGCATTCAGCAGCACGCTCACCCCTCCCGTAGCGAGGTCCGGCTTGCGGTCTCCGTTGAAATCCCCCACGACCACCGAACTTCCTCCGGTCGTGTAATCCTCTCTCGTAGGAAACGTGCCGTCGCCCTTTCCAAAAAAAACGCTCGTGTCCTCGTTGTAGATACTAACCACCACTGCTAAGTCTGGCTTGCCATCGCCATTGAGGTCTGCGATTGCGACAGAAGTCGGACTCTGGCCGGTCGTGTAGTCCTGGTGAGCCTGGAAAGTACCGTCACCGTTACCTAAAAGGACGCTAACCACGCCGTCGCCAAACACGCTGGTCACGGCCAAGTCCGGCTTGCCATCTCCGTTCAGGTCCCCTATCGCCACAGAGAAAGGTTCCCCGGGAGTCGCATAGTCTGCGTGATGTTGAAATGTGCCGTCGCCATTCCCCAGCAATATGGCCACGACAAGGTTGCCTGTGGTGAGAGCGAGGTCCAACTTGCCGTCACTATTGAAATCACCCACCGCTATGGAGCTTGCACCAGAGGTTGCGTTGCCCCCTGTGTCGAAATCCACTTCTGGCTGAAAACTACCGTCGCCGTTACCCAGCAACACGCCGGCCCCCAAACCGGATGCGGTCGAGAGTGACACTGCTAGATCGAGTTTGCCATCGCCGTTGAAGTCTGCTGCCACGATTCCAGTGGCGGGATCTGAAACCGGATAACCCACATAGGGCTGGAATGTGCCATCGCCGTTGCCCAAGAGCACAGGAATAGTGCGACCGCCGAGAATTGCTACCGCCAGATCCGCCTTACCGTCGCCGTTGAAGTCTCCTAACACCACTGAGTCGGGGTTATCCGCTGTTGGATACTCGATGTGCGTCGCGAATGTACCATCGCCGCCGCCGAGCAGGACTGATACGAAACCTTCGGTAGTGCCGTCCGCGGTGACCAAGTCGAGATTGCCGTCCTGATTGAGATCCCCAACGGCCACTCCTAAAGACGACCGGCCTGTTTGAAACTCCCCGCGCACTGGGAAGAACCTGCCATTGCCCAAACCGAACAAAAGGCTTACGGTATCGCCGAAAGCATTCGCCGTGGCGATATCGACCTTCCCATCGCCGTTGAAGTCTCCCGCAACGAGGGACAGTGGACCTCGACCAACGCCGAATTCCTGATGGGGTCGGAAACTACCATCGCCGTTGCCGAGAAGTATGCCGACGGAGTTACCTATGCCGCTCAGCGCCAAGTCCACCTTACCGTCGCCATTGAGGTCCACCACATTTACCGATGATGGGGAGATGTCAGTTGCGAAATCTACCTCGGGTTGGAAAGTGCCATTGCCATTGCCCAGGAGTACGCCGACGCCACTGCTAAAGAAGCTGTTGTTAGCTATAGCCAAATCCTCTTTACCGTCCCGATTGAAATCTCCCATCGTGATCCCACCACCGCAAAGAGTGGGGGAATCCACGTGGGCTTGAAAGCTACCATCCCCTTTACCCAGCAAGACCGAGACGGCGCAGACGACAAAGTTTTTTTCTATATCTACGACGGCGACAGCCAGGTCCGGCTTGTTGTCTCCATTGAAATCCCCCACCGCGATGGAGAACGCAAAAGTTAATACGGGATATTTCACAGCGGGTCGAAACGTGCCATCGTCGTTCCCGAGCAGTACACTTATCGTAGATTCGCCACTGCCCCCGACCACCAAATCTGCCGCGCCGTCCCCGTTGAAGTCCGCAACCACCACCGACACGGGATGGACCCCAGTTGGGTAATCCGCATGGGCCTGAAGAGTACCGTCGCCGACGCCGAGAAGCACGCTAACGCTCGCGCCGTCGTAGTTAGCCACGGCGAGATCCGGCTTCAGGTCACCATTGAAGTCTGCTACCACAATGGTTTCGGGTTTGGGTCCAGTTGGATAATCCACATGTGCCTGGAAAGTACCATCGCCGTTGTTGAGCAAAATGCTCAGCGTGTTGGCAAGGGTGTTGCTGGTAACAAGGTCCGCTTTGCCGTCTCCGTTGAAGTCCCCGGTTGCCACAGACTGAGGATGGTGCCCGGTGGGATACTCGGGCGCAGCGAAGAATTGCTGCTTAGCCCAAGCCTGGGGAATGCATAGCGACCATAGCCACATAAGCATCGCTGCAGGGAGCCATGCCGGCAAACTCCACCTGAAGATTGCGAGTGAGAACCGGCGATTGTTGTCCTTCATCGGTGGCCTCCTGCAGCTCTTGGCGCCCATACCTTGGTTCCTTTCGCACAAAAAAGGGCAGAGCCCTCGCCCTGCCCGAGCTGTCAGTTTCTAGTAAACAGCCGTGTGTAATCAATGGTGATCACCACCGGAACGTTGGTGCCGTCTGGCAGCGTCAGCGACTGAAAAATCGCGCGCGCGTGATTCATGTTGTCGTCATAGACCGCGGCCAGGACAGAGGTACGCTGCACCTGTCCGTTCACAAGCACCTCGATGCTCGCTGTGGCGGTGCAGTCTTTATTCACGCTGACCGTGCCCGAGATGTCCTCAACCCCAGAGTTTCCGGCGACGCTGCGTGCCTGGCTGCCGCTAATGTTGCCCGCTGAGTCCGCGATGAAGTGGCCTACCGATGCGGCCAACAGCGGACCGTTCGGAGTAAAAATCGTTCCGGTGTAGGTGTAAGCCCACTTCCCCGCCGCGGCAGCGGTTGAGCAGTGGCTGGCTTCAGCTTGCAGCGGGGCCAAAGCCACGCTAAAGACGAACGCCAGGCAAGTTGTCAAAAACATACTTGGTGCAATCCTGCGGGTCATAATTATCCTCCGTTTCTTCGTGGCGGATGAAGGAGATATAGGCCGGCCCCTCGCCCCGGCTTTCGCCACCCTCTTTCTGCCTCTACTTGTTAACGCGCAAACGGAGGTGAAAAGTGCGCAAGTTATTCGCGGAGTCGAGTTGGGTCCTGGCCGCTGGACGGCAGAGCCGAGCAAAGGACGGATTCTGTTGGCCTCTTGAAGGGTGCTTGGGCGGGGGCGTTGACTAGATTCAATGAAGTTATATACTTGCCCGGCTCAGTCTTGGGGGTAGTCGGGGACGCGCTCGCGACCCGCTGACAGCAGTTGGTCGCCTCCTGCTCAAGACCCCCGCTCGTTCTAAACAAGAGTTCTCGTCGAGTTCCTGTTATGAACACGACCGACAATCCGTTACCCCCTTCTCCCCCGAACCGCCCCGTAGCAGACGAACTCACTCCGGAGCGTTGGCAGAGAATCAAGGAAGTGTTTGCTGACGTTCAAGAGCACAATCCCTCAGAACGCGTTGCCTTTCTCGAAGAAGTTTGCGCGGGCGATGAGTCGCTTCGCGGCGAGATCGAGTCCCTGCTGGTCGCGGCGGAAAGTGAAGCGGCCGCCCCTGCCGAGCATTCCCGTGTGGAAGACACGATGATCGGCCGCCGCATTGGAGCGTACAAAATCGTCCAGCGAATTGGGCGCGGTGGTATGGCCACTGTTTATCTGGCGTCCCGAGCGGATGAACAGTACGAGAAGCAGGTGGCCATCAAGGTTCTCCTGCCCGAATTGGGTAGTGAAGAACTACTGCGCCGGTTTCGCAACGAGCGCCAGACTCTAGCTAAGCTCGATCACCCCAACATCGTCAAGTTGCTCGATGGTGGCAGCACAGAGGAGGGCCTGCCCTATCTGGTAATGGATTATGTGGAGGGTGTGCCTATCGATAAGTACTGCGACAACCACAAACTTTCTACCGAGGAGAGGCTGCGCCTCTTTTGTCAGATTTGCGCCGCGGTCCAGTGCGCGCATCAAAATCTCGTCGTTCATCGCGACCTCAAGCCCAGTAATATCCTGATCACCGATGACGGCTCGCCGAAGCTCCTGGACTTTGGAATTTCGAAAGTCCTGCAGCCCTCTACCGGATCGCCGATCACACAGACGCTTACTCGTCGAATGACCCCGGCTTATGCCAGCCCGGAGCAGGTAAAGGGTGAAGCGGTCACTCCCGCGACGGATATTTACTCGCTGGGTGTTGTCCTCTACGAGTTGCTGACGGGGCATAGGCCATACAAGCTGAAACATCAAACTCCCGCGGAAGTGGAACGGGCGATTTGTGAGGAAGAACCCGAGAAGCCGAGCACGGCTGTGAATCGGGTCGAGACGGAGGATCTGCCTGACGGCACGACTCTTTGCAGGACACCTGAAATCGTAAGCGCGTCTCGCGAGGGTCAACCGGAAAAACTTCGCCGGCGCCTAAGTGGCGATTTGGACAACATCGTTTTGATGGCCCTGCAAAAGGAGCCTCAACGTCGCTACGTTTCGGTGGAAGCATTCTCCCAGGACATCCAACGCCATCTGCAGCACCGACCGATCATGGCGCGGCGAAGCACGCTCGCTTATCGAAGCGCTAAGTTCGTTCGGCGGCATAAGACGGAGGTCATCGCAGTAGGAATGATGATCGTGGTCCTGCTGGCCGCTGCCGGGTATACGGTCTGGGAACAACGCCGCGCCACGGAAAGAGCTCGCGCAGAACTTGTGAGCCAACGCGGTCGCGGCCGTCGCTCGGTGGCTGTGCTGGGGTTCAAGAATCTATCCGCGCGAGCGGATACCGCATGGCTCTCCATTGCGCTTTCCGAGATGCTCACTACCGAGTTGTCTGCAGGGAAAAAACTGCGGACAATCTCCGGTGAAAGTATCGCCCAGACAAAAATCAATCTCTCCCTTCCAGAAACCGATTCGCTCTCCAGAGAAACTCTGGGGCGCGTGTACAAGAACCTCGGGAGCGACTTCGTGGTCCTAGGCTCCTATCTTGATCTGAACGATCCGAGCCGAGGCATTCGACTCGACTTGCGCGTGCAAGACGCAACCTCAGGAGAGACTGTTGTATCTCTGGCCGAAACCGGAAGCGAGGCAGCCCTGACTGATCTCGTGTCGCGGGCGGGCGCCAACCTGCGCCGCCAACTCGGCATTTCGGAAATCCCCTCTGCGGAAGCAGCCAGCCTGGAGCTGTCCTTGCCATCCAACCCTGCAGCAGCGCAGTTGTATTCGGAGAGTTTGGCAAAACTTCGCGTCTTCGATGCGTCGGGCGCCCGGGAAGGGCTGCAGCAGGCAGTGATTGCCGATCCAAATTTTGCGCTTGCGCACTCGGCTCTCGCCGATGCTTGGAGCAGACTTGGATATGACGATAAAGCAAAGGTCGAGGCCAGGAAAGCACAGGATCTATCCGGAAACCTGCCTCGGGAACAAGCCCTTTGGATAGAGGGACATTATCATCGGATCTCTCAAAACTGGGCCAAGGCAGCCGAGATTTATCGCGCGCTATTCAACTTTTTCCCTGACAATCTCGACTACGGCCTACGGCTTGCGGAAGCACAGGTTGAGGCCGCACAACTCGATGACAGCCTGGTTACGATCGAAGCATTGCGCAGGCTGCCTGTTCCAGCCGGCACCGACCCGCGCATTGACCTGGTGGAGGGGAAATATGCTCAGTCAGTTTCCGACCTTAGGCGCGAAGTCGCTGCTGCAACCCGAGCACAACAAAAAGGAGAGTCTCTGGGTGCGCGGCTGATTGTTGCCGAAGCACTGTTCGTCCAGGGACGTGCACTGCGCGACCTATATGACATTAGACGAGCCGATGAGGCATGCGAGCGGGCTCGGAAACTATTTGCGGCGGCAGGTGACCACAATGGAGAAGCCGGCGTCTTGCGCCTTATTGGCGCACTGCATGAGGTTCAGAACGACGCAGAAGGTGCGAGGAAAGCATTCGAAGAAGCTCTACGAATCTCTCATGAACTCGGTAACACCCCTGGAGAGATCTCCACACTGAACAGCATTGGGGAGATGTACACGTGGCAAAAGGACTTCGCCGCCGGCGCAAATGCGTTTCAACGTTCCTTGGCCCTGGCCCATGAGTTTGGTCAACCTCACCTGACCGCCAATGTGCTCCAGGAGCTTGGCGCTGCAGAAAGACAGCAGGGCGACTTCGCCCATGCTAAGGAGCACCTCCAGGAAGCGCTCGCTCAAGGGCGGCACTATAGCGACAAAGGCCTGATTACATGGTCCTTGATGAGCCTCGCTGACATTGCTGCTGCGGAGGGAGATTTCGTTGTTGCCAAGCAGATGAACCACGAAGTGCTTGCTATTTTTCACCAAATTGGAGTGCAAATGAACATCGGGGCTAGTCTTCAAAGGCTCGCTGACCTGGAACTGAGTTCGGGTGATCTGCCAGCAGCCAGGAAGCATTATTCTGAAGCGCTTCAGATTTTCACTCAGGGAGGAGAGCAACTCGCGGCCAGCTATGTTAGCTGTGCCTTCGGAGACATTCTGTTCGTGGAAGGCGACCTCGGAGGTGCGCACAAGAAATACACAGAGGCGCTGGAGGTCCGTCAGAAACTCCACGGCAACGCCAGATACATATTCGACAATCGCGTCAAATTGGCGCGACTCTCGCTGGAAGAGGGCAATGTCTCCGATGCAGAGGCAAGTGTCCGTCAGGCCACAAACGACTACTCTATCCGGAATGAGCCGGACGCTCAGGTAGAAGCCGATGCCGTCTTGGTTCAAGCGTTTGTTGCTCAGAGAAGGCTATCAGAGGCCGAAAAGTTGGTTGCTGCTGATCAACAGCTCGTGGCTAAGAGCGAAAATCGCCATAGTCGCCTGGTCGCCGCTATCTCGCAAGCGCAGTTCCTGATGGCTGCAGGCAAAACATCGGAGGCGGAAAAGATGCTGCAACGTGCCACGCAAGAAGCTGGGAGGTTTGGCTTTGGCAAGCTGCAGCTCGAGGCCCGCATCGATTTGGGAGCGGCTGAAATGAATTTGGGCAATCCCGCTGTCGGCTTGGCTCAGCTGGCATCACTCGAACGGGACGCCAAAGCAAAGGGTTTCCTGCTCATCGCCCGCAAGGCGGCAGCCGCAAGAAAGAGGCAATAGTCGTAAACTCCTTGCCGCAGCTTCACGTTTCTTCCCATGACGTCCCCAGACCCGATGCAGCCTCCCGCCACCGGCGTTACCCTGCTGCTGAAGCGCTACAGCAACGGTGATCAGGAAGCTCTCGCCGAGTTAATTCCCCAAATCTACGACGAGCTCCGGCGGCTTGCTTCCTCTTACTTGCGAGGTGAACGTGTAGACCACACGCTACAGACAACTGCCCTGGTCCACGAAGCCTATCTTCGACTGGTGGACCAGAAGCAGGTGGAATGGAGCAATCGCAACCACTTCTTCGGCGTAGCGGCACAAATGATGCGCCGCATTCTTGTGGATCATGCCCGCAAGCACGCATCTCTAAAGCGAGGTGGATCGTTTGTGAGGATCTCGCTGGAACAGGCCGCAGTCTTCTCGCGGGAACGGCCCCGCGAGCTGATCGCAGCGGACGAGTTGCTCACCCGGCTGGCATCTCTCGACCCGCAGGGGAGTCGTATCGTCGAACTGCGTTTCTTCGCAGGGTTTTCGCTGGAAGAGACGGCCGAACTCACGGGGCTCTCGACTGCCAAGGTTAGGCGCGAGTGGAGCGCGGCAAAAGCATGGTTTGCGCGCGAGATGAGCAAGTTGAGTGGCAACGAGCCCGGAAAACCAGGAGTATGAATAAAGTTTCGAGCGAATCAGAACCCACCGGGCTGGGCAACTTGTATATCCGGCAACCCGGATTTCTGGTTCATCGGTGCTCAGCGGACCCGACGATTCCGGACGCATGGCCGGCTACTCGGAAACTGAGCCGAAATCGTTTCTTTTCGACAAGAAAGGGGAGGCCGAGTAATCATCACAGCGACTGACACTTGCGTGTGCCAAAAGTACCGTGGGAACGGAATCGCCACGAGAACCTCAGCCCATGATCCCAGCCCATGATTACTCCGGCTTGCACGTGTTTGCAGGTACTTGGCAGTCTCCCGCAAACCAGTAAGTAGTTGTAGGTTCTGAAAAGGCTGGCGTCGGCGGTTCAACTCCGTCCCTGGCCACCACATTTCAAAGAACTTAGCGGAATCGTGTCTTGCCTTCCCAGTCCGCTTTCAGTCCGCTATTTTTCGACGAGATCCGGTTCGGTTCCTGGCTACG
>WNEZ01002607.1_pt1 | contig 15478 bp, 14 predicted proteins | sample 5400521 | NCBI WGS metagenome assembly WNEZ01 (sample SAMN13153339, study PRJNA577476) | soil metagenome | isolation source: 120 cm saprolite under Douglas fir tree site 2 hole 1 replicate 1 | place: USA:California | collected 2015-04-18
TTTGCGGACGGACCGTCAGCTGCATATCGCCCGCGTTGATCGCCGGCTTCAAGCGCTGATCGGCAATTGCCGTATACGCCTGCCGGTGCCCGCGAACATCGCATTGCAGACCGCTGGAGCAATAGGCGGAGTGCCGGGCTCACCGGCTTTTGCGGCTTGACCAGATGCCGCAGGTCGAAGTTCATATCGTGCACAGCGGCGATGCACTTGGCGGTATCGCTCTTTTCTTCGGGCCACGAGTGGACGGCGCTGCTCCGAAGGAAATTTGTCCTGCGCCAGGCACCGTCCTCATATCCCAGACCGCATCGCGCAGCATTTCTTGAATTTGCGTTGGCTGCCACATGGGCATGGATCGTTACGGCCCGGCCTCAGCGACCGCGGACGGCCAATGGCCTCACGCAGCGCGGCACTCTTCTTCCCCCAGCGCAACTTCCAGTACGCATCGATCGCCAAAACGCACGGTTCAAGCAGATCCACCGATTGGTCGTACTCGGCGCGCGGATCGCTCGCGGTATTGATGTCGTTGCGGCCCTCATCTGTGCCCAGCTTCAGGAATGGAACCAGGAACGCGCGATTGGACTCGTCATCGAACAGCGGTTGCCAATCGTCTACGGCATGGTCAACCGCCGCCATGAACCCGGCGCACCAGTCGTGGGCCATCACAATCGTACCGCCCCCCTCCAGTTCGGTTTCGTAAAGCACGGGCTCGAATGCTGGCGGCTCTTGTCCAAGCATGTCGCCGATCATGTTCATCCGCCGCATGATGAGGCTTACGATTCGATGCGCCTGTTCAGCCGATTCGAAAAGCGGCTGGCCCTTGCCGCCCCAGATTAATGGCGTCCACACGCTCGGGAGCGGAAGTCCGGGGCCGATCGTCACCGCCGTAAGAAATCCGTCCAGTGCGGTGATATCCATGCATTCGCCGGGCGTTACGTCCGACTCGAGGAAAGCATCGAGCTCGTCGATCTCCTGGTCTGAAAGCGCATCCAAAGTCACCCTCATGTCACTCCTATTCACCGCGTTGCGCGTCGGCCTGCTTCGCCTTACGAATACCGCGTATCGTCGTCGCGAGCAGTCCGCAAGGCGATCGCAGGCCCGCCCGATACGTGTGTCCACAGCCACGCGGCCGGGCTGTGGATTGCGAACAGTGCGAAGCGGCCGGGTGGGTCAAAAACGTCCGGCGCAGCCCGAACGTAAGCGTCCGGATCGGAGGGCGCAGAATGAAGGCCGTCGCCAAGGTGCTTCACTATCGAGAGGACCGGTAATTATGGGAGGAGGTGCAGGCGATCGCGAATTCGTCAGGGTTTAGGTTTGACTAGGCACAGAGCCCGAGTTGGGTAAACACGACATAAATGTGAATGCTATCGCTCCCTGCATAACCGCGACCGGGATGACGCGCGTGCTGCGCAACGAGGAGTCTCCAGCGGGTCGCCTCGTATGGCCCGATGGAGAATCTCTTCCACCGCGTGTCGATGCCAGAAGATGTCGCCGCCGATATCGTTTTCCGTGTCTGCCTGGTTGCAGACAGATCATCGGTCAGACGATCCACGTCAGCCCCGGCGCCGTTCGAACGACTCCTCTGGTTGTGTTGACGTTGAAAAGGCAAACACAACATTTTGCGCCGCACCCGGCTTATTTGCTTCGATTGAGTCTCAGTCGATCCCATACAGGCGCGCCGCTGTGTCATGAACAATCTTGCGCCGGTTTTCCTCCGAGAGCCCACCGAAGGTCTCTTTAATGAACTGCTGGGAGCGCGGCCAGACCGCGGCTGTGTGCGGGTAGTCCGAGCACAGAGTCCGAATTAAGGATTTTCAAAATTGGCTAGAATCAGCGGGCAGGAACCCTGTGGGAATGGCGCTCAAGAGCCGCTTGCGAGACATCATCCAACGGTAAGGACCCGCAGCGCTATTCGCAACGGGACAACCTTTCCCCTACGCGGTCGCCGCCACGCTTCGCGCACACGGGGTCACCTAAACCCGGACCAGCTCTATTGCCTGACATCAAAGACCACGTCGTCGCCAACCACTTGGAAGAAATCGAACACCGCCACCGCCGTGGCATCTCCCGTCTGCTCGTTCTGGTCCGTTGCCTAAGTACACGTCAGCCCACGCGTAGATTCAACGTGCTTTCAGACTGGCGTTACCCATCCGATGATGAGCGCATGCGGAGCAACCGAAGTCACCGAAAACGCGGTTCTCACGACCCCGTACGCGATCATCAATGCGCTCTCGGCGGTCATTACCTACTACGGCGATCGTGGAGGTGCTGCCGACGTTGGAGCCGAATCAAGCGAACCGTGTTGATCCACCACCGCTAACCTCTAATCCGCCGCATGCGCTAGGATAGGCGCGCCGCGACTCCGGTTCGCTCGTTACCCTTAGTTTCTGGTCGCGACGCCTTTTCGCGAAAGGAAACCACCATGGCACAATGCGGATTTTCACTCTCTCCCATTTCCGGGATTCCTCATCCGGAGTTCCTTCAACTCGCGCGCGAGCTCGAAGGCGCGGGCTTCAGCGGTGTCTTCATCCCCGAGGCTAACAATGATGCCCTGATGTGCTCCTACGCGGTCGCCGGAGCTACCAAGCGTGTCGCGATCGGCAGCTGGATCGTCAATATCTATCTGCGCGAGCCCACGCTATGCGCGGCCGCAGCCGAGATGGTGCAAGACGCCTCCGACGGCCGCTTCATCCTGGGCTTGGGCGTGAGCCATCGTCCTGCCTTGGAAGCCCGCGGAATCGAGATGGGCAACGCACGCGACCGCCTGCGCCGCGATACGACGGTCATCCGCACGACGCTTGGCGGCGAGACCGCGATGTTCGGCATGAAATTCCGCCAGCCAAAGAAGCCTATTCCGATTTATTATGCCGCGCTCGCGCTTGAAACGGCACGTCTCGGCGGTGAACTCGCGGACGGCCTGATGCTCTACCTCTGTACGCCCGAGCGGATGCGCAAATCGATCGACGTCGCACACGAAACGGCCAAGCAGCACGGTCGTAAGCCCTCTGACATTGTCGCAACGGTGGGATTGCCAGTCTTTTTGCACAACGACCTCAAGGTCGCGTATGCCGCGGCTCAACGCGGACTCGCCTTTTACGGCGCGCTGCCCTTCTACAATCGTCTGATCGCGCGCAGCGGCTTCGAATCCGCCGCAACTGCGATCATGGAAGCGGCTAAGCGTAGCGATGCCAGCGCGATGGCGGCCGCGGTCACCGAGCCGATGATCGATTCGCTCGCGCTGGTCGGTCCCGAATCGCGATGCTTCGAGCGTCTCGAACAGTATCGCAAGCAAGGCGCAGAACTTCCTATTATCGTGCCGAACGCGGTGAACGAGGATTACTCGACTTCTGTCCGCCGCATTGTAAAGGCGTTCGCGAAGCTGAACTAGCTACGGCAAGAAATAGAGAAGCGTATGACGCGACCCACGCCCCGCGCAGGGAATCTACGAACTTCCCGACGTATGCGGCTCAAAGCACGCGGTCGAACGCGCGGGTAATATCCGGCGTGCGAAGTCCGTCTCGTATATTCTCGATTGGTAGACGCAGGGAGGAAGCAGTGATGGCGCTGTTGCCATACCTCGACGACGAAGGACGCCTCACCCGAGGGACTGAAAATTCTCAAGGCCGTTCGCTCGTGCTCGACGTCCAGCGGATGATGGCCAACGCGCAGGGCTTTTTCCCTTATCGTGAGCCCGGGTGAAATAATCGAATTGCTCATAGTAAGCCAAACCGCGAGTATTCTCGAACCATTGAACTCGAGCTCGAAGACTTCGCCGGAATGATGAATATACTCGAGCGTACCACGTGGCAGCCGAAGTAGACTCGAGACGCGGAGCGCGAACCTGTGAAGTTACCGCCGGAGCTCGCAGTCCGGTGCCTGGGTCACTATAAGGAGAGACGACTATGCGCTTTGGCCTGACCACCGATTTTCGCAATCCGTTGATGAATTTCTTCTGCATCGTTCCCTCCGTTTCAACGCCATTTTCCGTTTCGGCGCTGGTGCGGGCAGTTAGCGTACCTCGAATTGGGCAGTATGGGTGGTCGGATCATTCCCGGCAGTGAAATTCAGCAGGTACGTTCCGGTCGGATAGCCCTGCGTGCTCAGGTTGAAGATGTAGCCGCCGGTGGTGCCGAGCGTCGGGTCGAAGCGAAAGTCGGTGTCAGGGCTGGAGCTGCCGGGGCTCTGTAAAGTCTGAGAAGCGTTGGTCGACACCATGACGACGCCAGTCGCGTGTACGACGATACTCGATGAGGAGACGTCGATCCCAGCCGTATCGTTGAGTTGCAGCTTGATCGGGATAACCCCGCCGCTCTTCACCGCATGGGTCGAATCGTAGAGCGGGAAGATATTGTAGTCGACGGTGTAGTTAACGCTTTGACTAATGGAATTGTTGTAAGCGTCGGTCGCGTTTACGGTGAATGACTTGTTGCCGACCGACGAGGTATCGATGTTGGCGCCGTTTGCGGCTGTCCCGGTGCATGCGGTCACGGCTTCGTTGGGATCCGAACAGGTGTACGCGGATGGCACGGATTCGTTAAGGGTGTAGGTCGTCAGGTTCGCTGGAACAGTTAGTGAGATCGTAAGACTTGAAGCCACGACGGTGTAATTCACGGTCGCGCTCGAGGAATTGCCGTGGCTGTCGGTCGCGTTGACGGTGAAGGACTTGCTGCCAAGGGTCGAGGTGTCGATGTTGCTGCCGCTGGGCACTGGTCCCGCGCAGGTCGAGACCGAATTGTCCGCATTAGTGCAGGTGTACGAGGCGGGGACAGGTTGGTTGACCTCGTAGGTCGTGTTGGTGGGAGAAGTTATCGTGATTGTTGGCGGCGCTGTTCCAAACTTCGCAACGAACGCATCAATGGCGCCGCCGACGCCGAAAGTGGTCTGGAGCGCGCCCGCGGTGGTCGGAAAGTTACTCGAACAGGTGTAGCCGGTGACGTAGGCGTTGCCCGACGAGTCGACCGCGATGCCGAAGCCAAAATCGAAGCTGCTGCCGCCCAGGTAGGTAGAATAGACCAGCGCCGAGCCGCCGCTGTTCAGCTTGCTGACGAACGCATCAGCGCCGCCGCCGAAAGTGGTCTGGAGCGCGCCCGCAGTGGCCGGAAAGTTACTCGAAGAGGTGTAGCCGGTGACGTAGGCGTCACCTGATGAGTCCACCGCGATGCCTTGGCCAGAATCGAAGCTGCTGCCGCCGAGGTAAGTGGAATAAACCAGCGCCGAGCCGCTGCTGTTCAGCTTGCTGACAAACGCATCAGGGACGCCGCCGAAAGAGGTCTGGAACGCACCCGCGGTGGTCGGAAAGTTACTCGACTGGGTGTAGCCGGTGACGTAGGCGTCGCCTGATGAGTCCACCGCGATGCCTTGGCCAGAATCGCCGCTGCTGCCGCCCAGGTAGGTGGAATAGACCAGCGCCGAGCCGCTGCTGTTCAGCTTGCTGACAAACGCATCAATGGGGCCGCCGCCGAAAACGCCGCCGAAAGTGGTCTGGAGCGCGCCCGCAGTGGCCGGAAAGTTACTCGACTGAGTGTAGCCGGTGACGTAGGCGCCGCCTGATGAGTCCACCGCGATGCCGAAGCCAAAATCGGTGCTGCCGCCGCCCAGGTAGGTGGAATAGACCAGCGCCGAGCCACTGCTGTTCAGCTTGCTGACGAACGCATCAGCGAGGCCGCCGAAAGTGGTCTGGAGCGCGCCCGCAGTGGTCGGAAAGTTACTCGACTGGGTGTAGCCGGTGACGTAGGCGTTGCCTGATGAGTCCACCGCGATGCCTTGGCCAACAGCGTCGCTGCTGCCGCCCAGGTAGGTGGAATAGAGCAGCGCCGAGCCGCTGCTGTTCAGCTTGCTGACAAACGCATCAACGAGGCCGCCGCCGAAAGTGGTCTGGAGCGCGCCCGCGGTGGTCGGAAAGTTACTCGACTGGGTGTAGCCGGTGACGTAGGCGTCGCCTGATGAGTCCACCGCGATGCCGAAGCCAACATCGGTGCTGCTGCCGCCCAGGTAGGTGGAATAAACCAGGCTCGGATCGATCGTAAGACTCCGGTGACGATCAGCCGGCCAGCTTGAAGCCGACCGTATGGTCGCGCTTGAGTCGATAACCGCCCGCGATAGGACGGCGCACACCGTCGATTTCCTGGTAAATGAGCGGAGCGTGTTCGATAACTTTTCCGCCCCGCAACTGCGCCACCAGGTCGCCATCTTTGTCGATGCTCAGCCGCCGGGCGCCCGTGAACTTGAGGCCGATCGTATTGGGGTCGGCGCCCGGGGCCACAACAAAGTCGTATTCCAACTGGCGCTGATTGCCGTAGTAGACGAGATCGACGCCCGGATAGACGCCGCTATACTTCACCTTGCGGTAGGTCGGAATATTGGAGTGCCACTTCTTTGGATCCTTCCCAACGAAGTAGTTGCTCTTACCCGGCAACTCGTCGGTCCCGCTGATCCGTGGACCACTATTCGCATGCTCCAATCCTATGCGCAGGACTGAGTATTTCGTGGCGAGCTCATGCTCGAACGGTTTCGCCGATATCGGCAGCAGGGACTTTTGCGCGTTGCGTTTGCCGTTTGGAGTTCGCAGCGTGAACACCGCCTCGGCCGGCGTCAGGAAGAGCGCATAGCCGGGGCCGCGCGAGAGGAATTTGACCTGCTGGTCGGTCTGGCCCTGATTAGGTTCGAAGCTCAACGGCAACTTGCCGTAGGCGTCGCTGGCTGCGACCTTCGCGGCTGCACCATCCTTAGGATGGTTGTTCGAGTCGGCAGCCGCCGCGCCGGTGGCGAAGAGAAAGAGCGTGCAGATGGCGAGAAGCAGCGCAGAAGCGAAGTTGTAGATAGCCGGTTTCGGTGACATGCGATCCCCCCTCTAAGCATGCTTTCGCCTCCCCAGGGTTGATCCCCACGAGATCCCTCTAGTAGTCAGACCAACGGCGGGTTTGGGGTGGCTAAACGAGCGGTGCTGGCGCTCCGAGCACGATACAGCTAAATTTTACTAAATACAAGCTTAAAGCTGATTGTAGCGCCTGTAATCGAAATTAACTGCTGCGCCAATAAATTATGTAATTCAAGCGTCCATGAACGTAAGGCTTGGCACATCACCTCGCCCGCGGTATCCCATGCGCTAGAATTTCGAATACCAGGGACTTTCGTGCCGGATCCTGGAGCTCAAAATCAATGTTGTATACGTTCAGCAGCATCCATTCCGCATGCCAGAGTGCGAATCGCGCATTTTCGAGGTCAACGTCGGCCGACACCTCATTGCCCTGCGCGGTAACGAGTTCACTCTGGAACTGCAGCAGATCGTGCGTCGTCGCCATACCGACGCGGAAGCGCACCTGCTCATCGTGCAGCGAATTCTCCGCGAAATAGGTGGCCTGTTTGGTGGCCCGCACGCGCTGCACGTCGGCGTGGAGGGTGGCAATCGCGCTCTCAATTTGGAGCACCGACTGTGAAAGCACGGAACGGTACTGCAGGCGCGACTGCTCGTACGAGACGCGCGCCTGGGCCAGCGCCGCCTTGGCCGCGGCGTTATCGAGCGGCATCTCGAAACTGATCACGGCCGAGTAGTTATAGTAGCCGAAGTCGAACAACCGGTTCAGCGCGTCGCCGTACGAGCCCTTGAAAGACTTGATTGTGATACCGGGTGCGCCGGCAGTGGTGCTGCAATTGCTGCCGGTCGCGGAGCCGGTCAGCGGCGCGCAAACAACCGTGCCTACTCGTGGCTGGGATCGATCCGGTTGACGCGAGCAGCGATCGGAAGGACCAATTGATCAGGCAGATGGCCGCATGGCAACCACAGATTGCCGCTATGCTCGACAGGCAACTGGTCGGCGAAAGCCCTACCGTCTACCTGATTCCCAAGGGAAGCCTTTCGGCGAACCAGCAGGCACTGGTTGATGCCGAGAATGCCGACCGCACGGAACTCTACAAGCTGGAGGCCGCGAAGAAGAATACTACCCAGGATCAGGTAGCGCTCGCCTACTACATGGCGCGCCTCGAGCACGTTGACCAGGGAACCTGGGTAGAGCGGTACAACAAATCGACCCTCAGTTGGGATGGTTCCAGTGGGACCGGTGAGTTAGCGTAGTAGCTTCGTCTTCGGCCGCAATGTGCAGCGGGAGTTCGGTTGGACCACGCGGAGTGATGCACGATAAAGCAACTTGCCTACCGAGGGAAAACACTAGCCGGCGCTCAACTTCGGCGACGAAGCAGATGTCCGCGAGGGTGATGTTATCGCTCACCAGGAGTTCGCGGTTGGGCGATAGAGTTGGCCGCATCTTTCCTGCCAACCACCGGAAACGCAACCGCGTGCTATTTCGGCGATTCGAGGGGTAAATCGCCAGAGACGCGAACTGGCTGCTGGAGCGGAGTAATTTCGAACTCACAGTTCCATTTTTGTAGATACACAGACGGGCGAGCCGAGGGGGCGATATAACCGTCGCAAGCTGGCAGGCCAGGTCTTCCGGAGACTTCTGGCAGCGAGTCTCTTTAGAACTTCTTGACGCTTTTGCATGGCTTACTGACCGTTCAGGAAGTCGCCCGATAGTTCGAATTCAACTCCCTCCAGCAGGAAGTCCTTGATGTTCGCGATCTAAAACTGGGCGAAATCGCGCATTTGGCGCGAATGGCGGGCGTCGGCTAGCCGGAGGTACTACATGCCAAAGGATTGGGGATCTGGAAATGGTCTTCGGTCTCAGCGTTGGACGACCTTTGTTCGCAACCACACTCGGCCCATTCTCGCTTGCGACTTCTTCGTGACGGTTACCGCCAATTTTCGCCTGCTCTATGTTTTTGTGATCATGGAGGTCGGAACCCGCCGGATAGCACACGCCAATGTCACCGCGCATCCCACGGCAGCCTGGACACTTCAACAGTTCCGGGAGGTAATGAACGGAGAACCGGCAAAGCACTTTCTGATTCATGATCGTGACAGCATTTACTCACCCGATCTTGATGCCGGCGTGAAGGCGATGGCCTTGACGGTATTGAAGACGCCATACCGGGCTCCTCGGGCGAACGCTTTCTTTGAGAGATTGATAGGTACGGTCCGCCGCGAATGTCTGGACTTCTTGATCCCGCTAAGTGAGAGGCACCTACGGGGAATTCTCAAAGAATGGATTACGCATTATAACCGGGGCCGGCCACATTCCAGCCTCGGACCGGGCCTCCCCGATCCAGGGTTTGGCTACCAGCGGGTCAACCCTTGCGGACACCGCATTCCGACCGATCATCGGGTACTGTCCGATTCGGACAGTACCGATCATCGAGTTGTAGCCAAGCCCATCATGGGCGGACTACATCACGAATACAGATTGGAAAGGCATGCGGCGTGACTCGCTCAAGGAGCAATGAGGTTGAGAAAATCCCGTGGCACGGTGTGTTGATTTCGGTACAGCCGCGGATCCGATTGAGCCGCCCGTTCGATCAGCGCAGCCATACGTATCTGGGCTACACCCTAACGGTACGCGGCAGCGTCGGAACCGAGGCCGGAGAATTTCTCCTTGGCGTGGGGCAAGGCGCTCACGCCAAACACCATTTCCGGGCAGGTGACACCGTGCCCGGTGATGCGCTGCCGGTTGCTGATCCGCGGCTTGAGACGGTTGAATTCTATAAGGTCGGCAATCTGAAAGTCAGACTCCGTGCCGTTGATGATGAGCCTCCGCCGCCCCCATGGCGCGGCGTTCCACCGCCGCTTGCGGTCTATCGGGAACGCGGTCATCGGCGCCTTGCGCCACGAACATACCAGGAAAAGTGCGCGAGCTGCATGTGGGGATGCCGGATGCCGGTCGAAATGATTATTGATCAATGGAATCCGAGCAAGCGCCGCTACCGAACCGAGACGTTCTGCTATGGTCCTTTTTCTTGTCCTCTCTACGAATCCGGACCGGTCCGCAAGGTTCCCGGCCGTCATGGAATGACTTACACGGAGGAGGACTGGGTTGACGTTGAGGCGACTTCACACCGTCGCCTCGACGAGTAGATCAGTCACGCACGATTCCCCCGATGTCCAGTTTCAGACCTTACGAAGACGTGAGCCCTCACAACGAGCGGTCCTGGCCATTACCCGGATTTTTGCGGAGCACAGCGGCTTTCGAAGAGCGTCGACGCTTCGGCAACGGTGCTTCCGCAGCTCTTATGGTCAATACCGGGCACGAGGCTATGCGCACAACCCGCTCGGCAACTGAGCCCGGGAACAGACGATAGAGGCCGGTGTGTCCGCGGGTGGCGATGATGATCAGGTCGGCCTTCCACTTCCTGGCAATGTTCGCGATTACGTCGTATGGGATTCCGAAGTGAACCTCGGAGCGACAGTTGCGGTGCCGGCGACGCGTCTCCTTCTCCAGCTCTGCAAGTTTTTCGGCTGCCTCTGTGTGATGGTGTTCGAGCAGTTGTGACACGTCCGGTATAAACCGGGTATGCCGGATCGGCTCAACGACATGAATCAGCAGCAGTTCAGCATTCCGCGATCCCGCAAAGTTGATCGCATAGTCGAGCGCTTTCAGCGACGGCGCCGAAAAGTCGGTTGGAACCAAAATTCGCCTGATGGTCATCTTTTTTGGAGATCTCCTCTCGCCGCGAAACACACAACCGCAAAATCATTGGCCATACGCGAGGCATCGCTCGCGATTCTGGCACTCTGTGGTGTGCGCGTCGCCACATCTCGCCCACTCCTCCTCTGCGCGTGACCTAATCTACGCGCACGACCACAATTCGCCGCCGTATCACGGCCTTCAGAACCTTCGGGCCGGCTCCACGCCAAAGATGGTCGGCGACCGCCTTCTGGGTCAGGCCCGCCGCTTGGCGGCTCAGCAATCACTTGCCCGAGCGTTTTCATTTTCCCCTGATTCTCGCGATAGTAGCCCCGGTAGGGATTCGACCTCCCGTGGTCGAGGTGCGGAAAATCCCACGCCCAGAATAATTTGTCCGCTCCGGCAAAATCCACGACGTGGCCGAAGGCCTTTTCGTCCGGGTCGCCGGAGATCCAGCATTGCCGGTCACTGCGAACCTATCATCGCAAGCGCACGCCCGAGCGGCCATTCGCCAGTCCGCAACCAATGCTTTTTCCGGCAGAGAAGAAGAGATTCCCGATAGCTGAAGACTGCCTGGCGTAGGATTCGAACTCCCGGTGCCATGAGAGTTTCCAAGTCGATCACGTCCTTTTCATCGCCACGACGAACTATCCCGAGCGGCTGGACCAGCGGCTCCATGCTCGTCACAGCGTTTCGACAGGGTGCGGGTGGTTCGCCGATGTCAGACGGATCTATCTGGAAAAAGGATTCCTGACCTTTCGGCCGTGAGCTGGATCAATGGGTCGCCGGCCTGTCGAACCACCGCAGTAGTAGCCGGATTCGTTGGTGGAAATTCTACCAAGGTCTCTGAAAACCACACGCCGCCCGCAGGCACGTCGACGTTCAGGGACGCCAGCCCGGCCCGAAGCGGAGCGTCCGCTGGCTAATCCAGATCACCTGGCACGGCTGCTTCAGGTGCGCGCTCAGAAGCCCGATTGCGCCCCGGAGGTGAAACGCGAACCGGCAAGATCACGAGGCTCAACCCGCGGAGTTGCAACCATCTGAGCATCTCGAAGGCTGTGTGGTTATGAAGAAAGCGTCCGACGAAACCGTCCAGCTCGCCGCTAAAGACGAGTTGACCGGCGAAGAAAACACAATGTGGGAATTCGCGCGCGACCTCGAGACAGAGGCGCCGAAGCTCGACGATTACTTCGGGGCCGAGTCCAGTCCTTACCTCCGCGTGAAAACCAAGATCGGTGGCAAGGCGGCAATACTCGACAAGATCGTCTCCCACTTGTTGCTCCAGTTGCTTCACTTCCTCGGGACCTTTCAGAAGGTTTGAATCCACCTCACCAACACTTACGAAAACCATATTGCGGAACTGGTCGTTAAAAAGACGGGGGATTGCCATGAGGGTTGCCAGACCGAGCCCGTTAAAACCACTGACCAGCAGCACGGCGGTGGGCGCTTTGATGTCGAAAAGAGCGGGGGTCTTCTCCGGTGCAGCAAAAATCTGCGGCAGGATATCGGCCTCCAATTGCGCAATCGCTTTGGCGACGCGATCATAATGCCGACGGACAAAGTAACAAGCTGCGATGACCGCCCCCGTGATCGCAACGGTGACCCAACCACCTTCCTTAAATTTGAGGGTTACGGTCAGCATAAGAATCAGGGCCGTGAAAACGCAGCCGATGCCGTTGACGGCAAGCTTGCGTATCCATCTCGGTTCTTCTTTTCTTCTTCTCCACCAAAGCGCGCTCATCCCGAGTTGAGACAGGGTGAATGTGATGAACACGTTGATAGCGTAAAGGACGACTAGAACGCCCACTCTGGCGTGTGTGCCGATAAGAATCAAAATCGCTGCTAGTCCCATGGTCAGCACTCCGTCTTCAGTGACGAGACGCTCACTCAAGTAGGAGAATCGCCGTGGGACCCATCGATCCATGGCCATGGTCGCCAAGACCTGCGGTCCGCCAACAAACCCGGTCTGTGCGGCAACGAAAAGCAACGCACCCTCTGTAATCAGTGTGAGGGCGACCACCTCGGCGCCGAGAGGGAAGCCTGCCGGGTTCCAGTTCGCTGTCAGACGCTCGAACAGCACAGCATTCAAAGTCTTACCGGGCTGCGGCTCAACCCCGGTGAGGAGATAGCCAACCAAGATGCCCCCGGCGATAAACGCCAGAGAGACCGCCATATACAGCATCGTACGTTTGCCGGTCACAGTGCGTGGTTCTCGGAGGATTGGCAGGCCGTTGCTCACCGCTTCGATTCCGGTATAGGTGCCGGCGCCCATGCTATAAGCGCGGAAGAAAATGACACTCAGGCCGAGCGCACCGAGAGTGTCGATTCCCTGATGAGCCTGATGGACGGCGGTGCTAACGACCAGGGGTAATTCGAACGCGCGGCTGATGAAAGCGTAGGTGACAAATGCCACGTGCATTACTACGAAAGCGACGAAAATTGGCAGCAACGTGAGCACTGACTCTTTTACACCGCGAAGATTCATTCCTATCATCAAGATCACAACCGCAATCGAGAGCCAGAACCTATAGGGGAACCACGCGATCGGAAGAAAGCTGAAAATGGCGTCCGCGCCGCTGGCTATGGAAATTGATATTGTCAGCACGTAGTCGACGATCAGGGCGCATCCCGATACCAGGCCTGCCCGAGTGCCGAGTAACTTGGTAGCGACGGTGTAGCCTCCTCCGCCCGTGGGAAACTCGTCGATCGTTTGTGCATACGAAGCTGAAATGATGAACACGGTCAGCGCCATCAGCAAGGCTAAAAAAATGGCGAGATATTGATCAGGGCCTAGCGCCAGGAAGGCCTCCTCAGGTCCGTAGCAAGAGGAACTGAGGCCGTCCGACCCGAGACCAACCCAAGCCAGGAAGGCAATCAGCGAAAGATGCTGAAAGATTTGCGGATCCCTAACGTCGCGGGCCGGCCCAATGAAAATTCCGGTGAGCGTGCGCTTATCGTCGCCGCGTTCTTTTTTGAGGCGGGATGGCATGAGTCAATTTCAGCAATCCTGCTAAATAATGATGCTGAAATCTATGTAAAAGGGCTTCCCGATGCGATTTTCTTCACGGCTACAACTAAAGTTGTAGTTGCTATTAACCTAAAGATGTAGAGGATTGCGAGGCGGCTGAACTTCGACGACGACTGAGCCTGCTCCGTTCTTCAACCAAGCGGCTCGAAGCGCCAATTTTGTAGACGGTACGTAACACCCAATTGCTTGAGTCTCATTCCGGAGGATGGCGCCCTTACGTTCATCGATTCGCTGCGCGTGACCGTGCCGGATAGAATCGAGGCGCCCGAGTTGGGGTCGAGCATCTTGAACTCTATGACGTCTATTTGAGGGAGCGTCGCGAAAAGCCTCTCAAGCGCTGCATCTGCGTCCTTCAAGCACTGTTCCGCGAAGAGCCGTGCGACGCGCGCTGGCGGCAGATCTCGATCCCACGGGTGAACCTCACGAGCACGCCATTCGATCTGCAATCGATTCTCGAAATGGTTCAAGGATAACCCGTCGGAACGAACCTCCCCGCGCTTGTTAAGCGCGAGGGCTCTAATCACTCGGCGTCGGAGACGCCTACGGGCAAATGAGGCGCGACAATCGTCCATCTTGGTGAGCATGCAACGCGCCTCGTCGAGTCACCCGATCCATTGGAGAGCAGCGAAGCAAAGCAGCATCAACGGAAATCCGGCGACCAGACCGACCCGAGCCCATTCGCGGCTTGAAATGCCCAGCCGGCCGGCGGCCACGATGTTGGGGATGTTACCGGGAATGAGCATCCCGCCGCTGATGAGTAATCCCATAAGGACGCAGCGCTGCTGCGAGTGAGACAATGATGGGCCAATTTCGGCCGCGGTCAGAGTCGCGTTGTCGACGATTGCCGAAATAGAGTTAATCCAGAAGAGCGCCCACTGCGGCATTTGGCGGATGTACTCATCGACGAGCGGCCGCAGTCCCCATGACAGTCCCACCAGGCCGGCAACGAAGATGTAAACCTTGCCCGCGCGCTGGAAAATCTCTGACCAACTATCGGCATGGGCGTCGGCTTTTAATGAATGGCCGTACTTTGCCGGCAGGAACAAGCTGACGCCACCGACAATGATTATTCCAACGACCACGAGCGCGCCCAGCAGCCGCACCAAATACCAGAAGTCTGCCTTGAGCGCCGCAATCGCAATCGTGCCGAGCGGCTCACCCACCGGGGTAAGCGCCGCTCCCAGACCGATCGCGAAACAGGCCAGCACCACGGCTGCGGTCTCGCTCTGGCGGTCGAGCTTTAACAAAGCCACCGCCTCGACCAGGATGAGCGCGGCGATCACAGCGGTAATTACGCTTGAGAGGAGCCCCAACGTGATGATCAGGCCGAAGTAAATCCAGCGCGGGGCAATCACTTTGATCATTCGCTGGAGCGAACGGTCGAGAGTGGGACGGAGTATGCGCGCGATCACGCCGAAAACCAGCACCGCAATTGTCAGCGCTATCGGTTCGGCCAGCGCAGTGTGAAAAAGTTTCCTACTCCATTGGCCGGTAATTGCAGACGCGAACGATCCTGCGATCAGAAAAAAGATCTCGATATTCTCTTCTATCGGCTTTACCAGGACCGGACCCAGTAACACCGCGAGCAGTACGAGCCCGAGTCCCAAGACCATTGCAATTATGATTCCGATTAGTGTGCGTATTCAGACAGCGTCGTCGCCATGCTCTCGAGTGCGGATCCTGATGACATCCTTCAGATCTGTGACGAAGATTTTGCCATCTCCGATTTTTCCAGTGTGGGCCTTTAGCATGATCGCATCGAGTGCTTGGGACAGTTGATCGTCTTTGACTACCAACTCGATCTTGAGCTTGGGCAGGAAGTCGACAATGTATTCCGAGCCGCGATACAGCTCTGTATGACCCTTCTGCCTCCCGAAACCCTTGACCTCGTACACCGTCATTCCAGTGATTCCGATGGCCTGCAGCTCCTGTTTCACCG
>WNEZ01002610.1_pt1 | contig 15473 bp, 13 predicted proteins | sample 5400521 | NCBI WGS metagenome assembly WNEZ01 (sample SAMN13153339, study PRJNA577476) | soil metagenome | isolation source: 120 cm saprolite under Douglas fir tree site 2 hole 1 replicate 1 | place: USA:California | collected 2015-04-18
CTATAGAAGGGAGTACAGCCTTGGTTACCCAATTTCATCTCAATGTTGCACAGCGAAGCGATGTTGGTCGTCAACGTCAAGTCAATGAAGATAGTATGGTCTCTCTTATCCCCGAAGATCCGCAGGTCATGGCAAAGAAAGGCGCTTTGTTTGTTGTTGCCGATGGTTTGGGAGGACATACAGCAGGCGATGTCGCGAGTGAGATGGCTGTGAACACGGTGAAGGATGCGTATTATGCGGATGAGAATGATGAGGTGAGCGCCTCTTTGCTGCAAGCAATGAAGCGGGCAAACCTGGCCATTTATCAGGCGAATCAGTCGAAGAATCCCCCACCAGAAAAGAATAAAATGATGGGTACGACATGTGTTGCGGCGGTACTCGTAGCTGATACCGTCTACGTTGCGAATGTGGGTGACAGCCGTGCGTATATTGTGCGTGAGGACCAGGTGATACAGCTATCACAAGATCATTCTATGGTTGCGGAACAGATACGCGCAGGATTGCTCACTCCAGATCAAGCTCGTGGGCACCCGCAGCGCAATCTGATCTACCGGTGTTTTGGGGAGAAGGCCGACGTCGAAGTAGACCTGTTCTCCGAAGCGGTGCAGGAGGGCGATTTGCTCGTGCTTTGCACCGATGGCCTCTCTAATCTTGTGAGCGATGAAGAGTTGCAGGAGATTGTACAGCGATTTGGGCCACAAGAGAGTGTGTATCACCTGGTGGAACGGGCAAACGAGCACGGTGGGCCGGATAATATTACAGCGATCGTGGTACGAGTGTCGCTTGAAGGGAGCAAGGAGCTTCAAACTGTATGACGACCCATCTCGTGCTTGCTCCTGATGCTGCCATTGACCTACAACTGCACACCACCTACAGTGATGGCGCATGGACTCCTGAGCAGTTGCTCGACTACCTGGTGAGTGAACGGTTTGGCCTGGTAGCCATAACAGATCATGATCGTGTGGATACCGCCGCATCGCTGCAACAGCTTGCGGCGGAAAAACAGTTGCCCGTGCTCGCGGCAGTGGAAATGAGCACATCGTGGAACGGTGAGGCGACTGACCTGCTCTGCTATGGGTTTGACCCAGAAAAGAACGAGTTGAACGACTTAGCACAAGATGTTTTGCGCCGCCAGCGAGAGAATACGAAGGAAGTCTATGAGAACCTCCGCCGGAAAGGCTATACCTTTCCGAATCCGCAAGAGAGCGTGAACGAGGGTGGAGGAGAGCCAAAGCCTTCCCATCAACTGATGGCACTCCTAGAAAAACCGAGCGCGCAGCAACCCCATGAACTGATTGCACTCTTAGAAAAATATGGCTATAGAACAGGAGCAACATCTCTCGGGGATTTGATCACTGCTGCTGGTTTCTTTTTTGCGACGAACAACATTGCTGCTGTCGTTGATGCCGCTCATCGCAGTGGAGGCGTCTGTCTCATTGCCCATCCTGGACGGGAGGGGGAATTTACTCGCTATGATGTAACCTTGCTTGATGAGCTCCGCCAGGAAGTTCCTATCGACGGCTTCGAGGTCTATTATCCCACTCATACGCCAGAACAGATTGCCATGTATCTGGAGTACGCTCAAAAGCATGACTTGCTTATCAGCTCAGGTTCAGACTCACATGGCCCAGATCACAAACCAATCAAATACAGGGTAGAACTGAGCCGAAGTCTCCTGGAACGTGTTGGTATCCAGATCAAGTAGATGACTTTTCTCCGTGCGACACGGGTTTGTCCGAAGTCTCACGAGTGAGGAATGTTTTGACCGCGTCCTCGTAGGCTTGCGGGTCAGCATTCCACGCCTGGGCGTGATCGACACCGTTCATACGCTGGTAGGTGATGAGATCGGGGTGGGCTTGCGCGAAGGTGTCGCTCGATCCAATGGGAACCATGCCATCGGCAGTGCCATGAAAGAGTAGGGTCGGGGTGGTTCTCTCGCGTGCCGGGCGCTCGTGATTGAGTGCCGCGAAATTGATACCCGCCCGAAGCGTCGCGGCCCACTCGACTACATAGGTAAACCAGTGCGGGAAGTGAAGCTTATGCATCTGCGTATCTATGGCCTTGTGCCAATCAAGTAGTGGTGCGTCGAGAATGACGGCCCGTATCTGTGCAGTGTATGATGAGCGACGCAGGAAGGTCTCGACCATGCAGCCCCCCATTGACCAGCCATACAGCACAACATCCTGCGCGCCATGGGCCAAGGCGTAGCGCACCCCGGACTCGACATCCTGCCATTCCGTGTCGCCCAGGTGATAGAGGTGATCGGGACTCCTCGGCGCACCAGCGTCGTTGCGATATGACAGCTGCAGCACAGGAAAGCCCATCTGTACCAGCGTGGGAAGGATGCGCAGCCCCTCCTCGCGTGGGGCGTGGAAGCCATGCACGAGGAGAACCCAGGTCGTACGCTCTCCCGGCACAAGCCACGCTGGCAGCGGTCCGAGTTCGCTCGGGATACGTACATCATCATAGGCCAGGCCCAGCGTGCGTTGGGGATCGCCCTGGTAGACAAAAATGTTCCAGGTCACGAGCAAGCCAGCAGACAACGGTTGTGTCGTTTTGATGATCCGGCGCGTCACCGTCTGGGTATCACTGGCCACGATCTTGCCGAGTATCGCGTAGTCATGCTGCCAGGCAATGCCAAAGATGCCATCATAGGCCGTCTCTACCTGGCGCGGGAGCGTGACTGTCTCCTCTGTGGCCCCGCTGAGGCGCAGCGTGACCACATACCATACATCGGTGATGCGCAGGAGCCTCCCTGCGCCGATCCAGCCTCCTATGCCGGTGAAGAGCATGAGTATGAGGACGAGAAGAATGAGTACATAGACGATGGTGAGCAAGCGATGTCTCCTTCTCTGGTAATGAAAACTGAGCGCAGCAGGAAGCGATACCTCTAGCCTGCGTGTAAAACTCACTCGATATACGCAAGTAGCTCTTCGGATCTCTCAGCAGTTCCGCTCTGGTGGTTCACGCTTGCTCGTTTGCCTACAACACATTTCGCACATCCCCTCTTCGATCACGTTTGACAAAGTCGCGAACTCGCAGTATAGTAGAGGCAGTAAGAAGTACATACTGACTTACCTCGTTAGGTGAGGCGGCTGTGTGAATACAGGCCACTGATCAGAAACGTCGAGAGACGCCAACGATCAGGCCAGGTCTCGTCGGAATAAGGCGGGACCCGAAGTGGCTGGATAGCCCTGGGCTATCTTACGTCGTACAGTGCCAAAGCTCAACTAGAGGGGGAAAACATACAGCACACTGGTTATACCCCCTCTTGCCCGGGGGCATTTTTTATGGACTGATGCCCCCACAAGGAGGTGTCCTATGAACAAAGTCCTTTTGACGCGGCAGCGCAAAGTACGCCGCGTCTGGATGCGCCAGTTGCTGATCCTGCTCTCCGTAATCGGCCCCGGGCTGATCACCGCCAACGTCGATAATGATGCCACCGGTATCACAGGCTATTCCCTGGCGGGTGCGCAGTATGGCTATGGCCTGCTGTGGGCCGTCGTGCTTGTCACAATCAGCCTCGCCGTCGTGCAGGAAATGGCGGCGCGTATGGGCGTGGTCACCGGCAAGGGGTTGGCCGACCTGATTCGCGAAAAATTCGGCGTGCGCATCACCTTCTGGAGCATGCTCCTGCTGCTGATCGCCAACGCCGCCACAACGGTAGCCGAATTCGCGGGAGTCGCAGGCGCGATGGATATCTTCGGCGTCAGCCCATACATAGCCGTTCCCGTGGCGGCAGTAGTTGTTTGGGTGCTGGTGGTGCGTGGCAGCTACCGCTACGTCGAGCGCATATTGCTGGTGCTGTGCCTGATTTACTTTACTTATGTCATCAGCGGCTTTCTCGTGCATCCCAACTGGGGAGAGGTCTTGCATCAAACGCTGGTGCCGCCAATACAACTCAACCAGCGGTACCTGCTCACCCTGGTAGCCGTGATCGGCACAACCATCGCGCCCTGGATGCAATTCTACCAGCAATCCGCAATCGCGGACAAGCACATCAAGATCGCCCATCTGCGTTACGAACAAATTGATACCTACGTCGGCACATTCCTTACAGACTTCGTGGCGTTCTTTATAGTAATATGCACGGGAGCGACCCTGTTTGTCCACCATATCCAGATCAACGAGGCCAAGGATGCCGCGTTGGCCCTGGCGCCGCTCGTGCGCGGCAATGGACAGATTGCCGAGATCCTGTTTGGCGTGGGCTTACTCAATGCCTCGCTGATGGCCGCCAGCGTCTTGCCGCTCTCCACCGCGTACTCGATTGCGGAAGCCTTCGGCTGGGAGCGCGGCGTCGGACGAAATTTCAAAGAAGCACCGCAGTTCCTGGCGCTCTATACCTTTATCATTGCGGTAGGCGCGGGCATTACCCTGTTCGTACCAAAGGATCGCCTGGTCTTTGTGCTCAACCTGCCCAACGTGGTAGGCGGCATGCTCCTGCCGTTGATCCTTATACTGATGATACTGCTTTGTAATGATCGCCGCCTCATGGGCCGTTACGTCAATGGGCGAGCGAACAATATAGTCGCCTGGATCACAACAATCGTCATGACCGTCCTTACATTGTTGATTGTCGTGACCACAATCTTCCCGAACTTGTTTAGCGGCTAGCTCTACGCGCTCCACTTACATCGTCGTCCAGCCTACTGTTGCCAGTTGCACGTTGGTGATGGAGGCGAAAACGACCGGTGAGCCACCACTGAGCGAGCCGTACTCCAGCGTATACGTAGTGTTGGGTGGCGAACTGCTGATGATTTGAAGAACGTACTTCGTGCTATCACGTGACACATTCGACCAGGGAAACTGCGTAAACTGGTTGAATTGACCGGATGGGGCAAGATGTAACGGGTTAGAGCTATCTGTCCCCACTCTCCACAGTCCGTTCTGGCTCGTATTCCCTTTCGTGTTGCCGACAGTGAAGAGCAGCGTGTTACTGGTGACGGCGCGAATAGCTGTGAATGCCTGGCCCTGGCTCACATACAGATACGAGTATGAAAAGCCTGCCGCCGGACGCACAGTGATCACACCTGGTCCCGAAAAGATGTTGGCCCCAGGCCCGCCTGAGCTGGTAGCAGTACACTGGCTGACAAACAGCTTGGTAGCGTCAAAGCTGCTGTCGAAGTCCCAGCAGAAAGGCGTGGAGGCGGAAGCATCAAAAGCCACCTGCAGGTTTTGCACGCTCTGATTGGGGCCTTTGCCGGTATCAAGAATAGCCACGCTCTCAGCGGGGGAATCCACGAATTCCAGTGCGACATAGACACGGGTAGTATCCAGCCAGGTACGCGGGAAGGCAAAGGGGTTAATCCTGGCTTTCAGTTCTAACTGCACTACACCGCCGGCTACATTGAGCAGGTAGACACCTTGCGCGTCTGCGAACACGGCCAGTTGCTGGTTCGTAGACCACTGGACGTGGCTCGGATTCCCACAATAGAGCGTCTGCAAGAACCGGCCGTCCATGCGTACCAGTTGCAGCTTACTCTGCCCCGACACCTGGGCCACAAACATCAGCCACTGCCCATTGGCTGAGACTTGCGCCTCGGAGATGGACGTGTTAGCCAGCTTCACAATCTCAACTTTGGCACCGGTCACAATGTCGTAGCGTTTCAAGGTGCCTTGAAAGGGTGTGCTTTCATTGACGATATAGACAATGTTAGGATGGCTACCAAGCGTCAAGGGGGGCATAGAGGCAGCATTGGCGGTTCCGGGGGCAGGACAGTTCGTCGTAATTGCCGGATGCGCTGCGCTGCGCGTGGCACTGCTTTGAGCGTTCGTATGGGATCGTGGCGCGAATGCGACAAATGCGACAGACAAACATACAAGACAAACTACCAGGAAAGGAATCAGGATGCGAGAAATGCGGGGCATATGTTTCTCTCCTTTTGTACTCATGCTCATCAAATTGAGGAGGATACGATCTGACATCTACCAGGGTGCCGCTGATGGAGAAACGCTACAATGAAGATCTTTTGGTGCAAGAATCTATCCATCAGCTTTGTAACCTCCTGCGTTTTTCAGCGTATATCCATTGACTAACCTCTTTATACGAAATGGAGGCACAGCTATGTATCAACAGCCGGCACCTCAACCGCGTGATGAACGCGAGTGGCAATCCCCATCCTACTCAGATAGCGGAGCTAGTCCTCAGTATGGCGAGGGCTACAGGGCAAACACCCAGTATAACGATCAACTGGCCGATGCAGTCGCGCAGAGATTGCGCGTGGAATTCAGAAGTGGATTGCAGCCTTCCAGGGGAGCTTCGTCCGGTCAGCGCCTGGCCCTCGCAATTGTTTCGCTAGCACTCCTGGTACCGCTGCTTAGCATCATTTTAAGCCTGTCTGCTTTCACTGCATTTTTTGCTGTAGTAGCAGTGGGCCTGGTATGTCTTGCCATCATCATCGTGAATATCGTGTTCAACATGGTGAGCTGAATACGGCGGGCGAGTGTTACAATGGTAGCGGGTACATCTTACACTAATGCCGGTGATATTCTATGCCCTCACCCGGAGGCTAGACAAGGAGAACCTGCATGCTAGCAACTTTGAAGGACTATTTCGGTGAGAAAGTGAGCTTCGATCCGGCCATTCTCGAAGCTCATGGTCGAGATAGTAGCTATCCGGCAGTGCAGCCCCCAGAAGCGGTAGTCTTTGCCGAATCGGTAGAGGACGTGCAGAAAATTCTGGCCTGGTGCCGTACGCAGCATATGCCGCTGATTCCATTCGGCGCCGGCTCCAGCCTCGAAGGGCATGTTACTCCCATCGCACCGGCGATTAGCCTCGATTTCTCCAGAATGAACCGTGTCCTGGATGTACGCCCCCAGGATTTCCTGGTCGCAGTCGAACCAGGTGTGACGCGCGAGCAACTGGATCGCGCTCTTCAAGATAGCGGCCTCTTCTTCCCGGTAGACCCCGGCGCTAACGCCTCGCTGGGTGGCATGGCAGCGACCAACGCCAGTGGCACAACTACCGTCAGGTACGGCGGGATGCGGCAAAACGTCGTAGAGCTGGACGTAGTGCTGGCGAACGGCGAGGCTCTCCATCTCGGTCGTTCGGTGCGCAAGACCAGCAGCGGCTATGACCTCAAGGACCTCTTCATTGGTTCCGGCGGTACCCTTGGCATCATCACCCGCCTCGTGCTCAGGTTATACCCTGTTCCAATCTTCGTCCACACCCTGCGCGTCTTCTTTCCCGGCCTTGTAGAGGCTGCCGAAGCTGCTTATCGCATCATGGCAAGCGCTCTTCCCGTGGCCCGTCTCGAACTGCTGGACGAACACAGTATCAAAGTCATCAACCGCGACCTGCAGCGCAACTATCTCGAGAAACCCGCGCTCTTCCTCGAATTCCACTCCTCCACTGGAGAAGCAATCGAAGCAGAGTCCGAGCTTGTGGATAAGATCGTGCGCGAGACCGGTGCGCTTGACATCAATGTAGCCAGACACGCGCAGGATCGTGCCGACCAGTGGGAGGCGCGTCACAACTTCTACTGGTCATTCGTGCGCAGCAACCCCGGCAGCGTCTTCTACACCACCGACATCGCGGTGCCTTTATCCAGGATGCCCGAAGCAGTCAGCTACGCTCAGCAGCTTTTGACAGAAATGGCACTGGAAGGGGCCATCGTAGGGCACGTCGGCGACGGCAATTTCCACGCCCTGCTCGCCACTCCACCTGAAGAGTATTCTCGCGCCGAAGCTTTCTCTGAACTACTGGTGAAACGCTCCCTGGAACTTGGGGGCACTGCCACGGGCGAGCATGGCGTGGGCCTGGTAAAGAGGAAGTTTATGGAAGCGGAACACGGTGCCGCGCTGGAGTGGATGCGACATATAAAGGTGCTCTTTGATCCAGAGGGGATATTGAACCCCGGTAAGATCGTGTAGGAAAGAAGGTATTGGAGTCCATGTCAGCAGAAGAGGCCAGGGCCATTACGCGCCGTCATATTGAGAAGGTCATTAACGAGGGCAACATTGCCGCGATAGACGAGCTGTTCGCTCCCACTGTCGCTTTCCACGATCCCGCCGCTCCCGGTGGAGACATCCGTGGTACTTCCAACCTTAAGCAATTCTTCACTGATCTCCATGCAGTATTCGACATGCACTTTACTGTTGAGGACATGTTTGCGGAAGGAGACAGGGTGGCGTGCCGTTGGACAGGCCATTTTATACACAGGGGTGAGTTTGCAGGTATTTCTCCAACAGGCAAGCAAGCAATAGTATCAGGGATGGGCATCTTCAAGATCGCAGGCGGCAAGATTGAGGAAGTATGGGTGAACTCTGATACGCTAGGCCTCATACAACAACTGGGCGGTAGTCTTTCCATAAATGAAGAAAAAGGAGCCAGCCGTTAACCGTGATGCCATTGGACGGTAAACGTAGTACCAGCTTGATCAAGAGCAGATGTGACTGCTTTTGAAATCCCTGCATTCGTTTGCATTTGGAAGAGAACGTCCTGCGGGCCATCTGCTATAGGCTCGTTATTGTTGAGCTGGCAGAGGATACTCACCTGGCCAAAATTGGTTAACTGTGCTACATGACCTGTGTTTGTAGCGGGATCATCGATGATGGTCGGAGCCTCGACAATGCACTCAGCAATACTCGTATCAGAAACTCTCCCTGCTTGCGTCGTTGAGAAATGTACTCCTTCTTTGGGGGCATCTATGCTGAGTTGAAACTCGCCTTGCTGAAACGTGACGGTAGCTGTCACAGTATCACCAGCCTGCAGGGGCTGATCGAGCGGCACAGATGGAGCTGGAAACATCTCCCACCACATAAAATACAGGGGAGCCCCGGCCTGGCAATCACTATCTGTGCCAAGTTGAGCCAGCAAGCTCTGGTCTGACGCGCCGCTGGTCATGCCCACCCAGATTGCCGAAGCTGAAGTCTCGCCAGGAGAACACTGTGCTGGCGGAACCGTCCAGCGTCCGATCACTTTATGGTATGGCGCCGGCCTGACAAAATCCGTAGCAGCATAGCCAGCATAGATGTCGTTGGGCTGAATTTCCACATACCTGACCATCCCTGTACGAACGCCATCAGGATTTATTGCTGATGCGCGTGCAACTCCACTATTCGCGTTGCCATTGAGTGTGAAGCCCAGGGTGGCCGACCCATTGTGGAAAGGGTATCCGTTCAGGGTGACATCCCAGTCGCAAGTATAGATATCCTCACCGCTTTTAAAGGCGTGACAGATGGACAGCGGCGCTTGCCCGGGTACTGCCATCGTAAACTGCACTTCGTTGATGGTGGCGTTTTGCGCAAACACATAGGCAGACAACTTCAAAGTTGTCCCTTGCACGGTAAATCCGTCTTCTGGTGCTATCCATAACCCTGTAAATGTTCCTGAAGGAATGATTAAGACAGTAATGTGGAACGAACCGGCATTACTGGCTAAGTGGGGCGCATTCATCCCAAGGAAAAGATTCCCTACGGCTGCTGGATTAAAGCCAACATGTGTTCCAACCTCACCTGCGCCACCATTGATACCAACACTATAAATGACTGAATAACAGGGCAAGGAAGGCTCCGGCATAGCCGGCTCGTGACAGGTGGAGATGCCCCCTGGTCCTGACTGTTTCCCACCCGGCTGCACGCTGGCAGAGCCAGAAGCAAAAATTTCGACCTTTTCACCCGGCAGGAGAGTAATACCACTATCAGCTCCGGGTTCGCGAACGGAAAAATCGCCAGTGAGATCTCTAAGTTCCTGCTGAGCAGAGAGGTCAAGTTTGTGAATCACCGGTTGGGGAGGAATTTTTAGATAGATCAATGCAGAAGTTCCCAAACTCGCCTCATTACACCCTGACAAAAAAAATAGCATGACAAGCGGTATGTGTAGCAGGATTACACGGCAGGGTTTGTTGATAAAGATCATGCAAACCTCTCCTTTTACTCATCAGCCAGATTGGCATAGGGGGTGTAATGTATTACACTCGCTACGTATGCCTGAAGGATAGCGACTGAGCTGGATTGTACCTATTTTTTAAACACATCATACTGTATTTGGGGAGAGCAGGCAAGGGGCCAGAGGTGTCGTCCCCAGAGCTTGTTAAGCAGCCCAGGCGTTTCGTTATCGATGCCTGGGCCGCGTGTCATTGCTGTGATGAAATTGGCGTAGAGCACTTACCGGTTTAGTACCTTGAAGGCCAGTTGACGCCCCTTGCCCTGTCCGACGGCCAGCGCAAACCACAAGCCTGAAACAGCGTCTACCAGGCCAACCTGTTCGACGCCGCCCAGGTAAATTGGCCGGAGTCCTATGTCCGAAATCAACTGCTCAACCGCCGCACGAGGTTCACCGTCAGTACCGCAGAAGAAGAGATCAGCAGGTACGCCGTCAAACAGAGGATTGGAGAAGTTCTCCCACCCAAGTGTATTGAAAGCCCGGTAGATGCGCGCGTGAGGTGTGTGCTGCTGCAAGGCGGCAAAGCTATTAAGCGAACTGGCTCCCATTTTATTGGCCGTGTCGATGATAATCCTGTCGTCGAGTTGCTCTGCGTATTGCGCAATCGTTGCATCCATTGCCGTGCCAGGTATGGCCATCAGCACCACATCTGGATTGGTGGAGAGGGCTTCGGCAACTGTAGCAATCGTTGCGCGCTCGCCCAGCTCGCTGCGGAGCTTCCGCGCATTCTCTCCATTGGGGTTGCTCACTCCAAAGACGACCTGGTGTCCGCCAGCGACCCACTTGCTCCCAAGTGTGCCTCCAATATGACCCGCGCCAATAACGGCAATCTTTCTCGTTGACATATTTTTTTCTCCTGAAATAGGTGTCCCTTGAAATGCGAGCCTGCAACGACGCTGCGAATCTTGCAATGGGTCCTGGCAACGACGCTGGCGCGTCTACGGACTGCGTCCGTCAGGCAAGACCAAAGGAAGTGTCTACTGCTTCGCAGTCAGCAGGCTCGAACGGTAGTCCCTTGAAATGCGAGCCTGCAACGACGCTGCGCGTCTACTGCTTCGCAGTCAGCAGGCTCGAACGGTAGTACAAGAAAATGAACCTCTGGCCCATTCGCTTATAGCAACATTTGGAATCAAACATTTATTCTCTGAGGCATACGCTAAAAAACCTGGGTGTCGTCCCTGTGATCGGGCGATAGGCCATTTGGCGTATGTCCTGTACAGGATAGACGCCACGCGCTTCTGTTTTATGCTACACTATGCATTAGAGCGCGATGTTAGTGTTGTACAGAGATCAATGCGGAAGAGTCGATATGCCAGAAGAACTACAAGGAGATGAGTTATCACAAGGATATGGGTCACCAAAGCCCATTCCCTATGTGCCCTATGCGTCATCCCAGCAGCTTCCTGGCGTTCCGTCATACACCGGTTCGGGTGAAGCAAACGCTTTCCCTCCTGTCCCACCCGTCCGCTCATCACCGCCGCAGGCGTCTATTGTCTCGGGTGGCTCCTCTGTGCAGAAGAGGAGCCGGCAAGGACGTTGGATCACGATAAGCATCCTCGCCGTATTGCTCATCGCTGCTGTTGCCTCCTTCTTCGTTATTAGATATGTCAGCCGCTCCACACCTGATAAAACCCTTGATGCCTTCTGCAACGCCTTGCAGCAGGCAGACTACCGGTCCGCCTTCGACCAGTTCTCTGCAAAATTGCAGCATACAGTTTCGGAAGCAGCGTTTGCTGCCGCCCTCTCTCAAGACAAAGTTACTGCATGTACTCATGGTACGACTGGCGACTCTGCCGAAAGCGTCACAAACGACCTGAAGCTCGTTCACGCTTCTAAAGGCATTAATAATGACGTTGTCACGCTCACTAAGGACAGCAACAGTGACTGGAAGATCGATGACATATACAGGCAGACGTGAAACCCTGTTTATATGATGTCAGTAACCTCATCCCTCAAGGGAGAGGCTGTTCAAAAATACTCAGGCCGCTTTGAGAAAGATCTTGAGTCCAACACATAGGTTAAGATCATTCTCAAACCGATAGAGAAGCGCGAGTTGATACACAAACACTGCGCTTAAAGCAAAGCATTGGGTGGCGAGCATGCCTTTAGTAGGCACCTGCCGTACCCATCGAAGATGCCTTAAACTTGATGCCAGCCAGAGGTAATAGCTCTAGTTTTTCGTTTTCCCAGTTTAGCACTGGCGAGGGATTACAAGCAATAGCACTTCCACGATAAAGAGGAGCTATTTACCATTGCTTCTATCCCGATGTTGTTCAGCGCGTTACAATAATGATACTATGTTGCTAATAATCTTCAGATTCTATTTGCATAGTATTGAATGGGAGCACGCATGGATGGACGACCAGCAGGACAGGCCATGAACACATGGGAGATTCACTTCCCCAATGGAAACTCGGCACGGGCCGTTCGCTGCCTTCTCGGAACTCCTCCTGTCGATCTGCTACGTTCACTGCACATTCAGCGGCCCAGAGCACTCATAATGATTGCTGGTGGCGCTTCCGAAATGGATGAGCAAGTCATCTCCAAACTGGCGCGGCTATTCAGACAAGGTATTGCTCCCGTCGCTATCTCTATGGGGGCGATGATCATTGATGGCGGCACCCAGGCCGGCGTAATGAAGACGATAGGTGAGGCAGTGAGCGCGCAACAGCAAAGGTTAATCTTGCTGGGAGTTTCCGCCGAAAGTAGGGTCATTTATCCCGGAAAAGTCGTCAAAGCGGAGGGGCAGGCAGGTACGCCTCTTGATCCAAATCACTCTCACTTCATTCTTGTTGAGACCGGCACTCGAGGCGGGGAGACAGAAACCATGTACGGGTTGGCCGATCTATGCTCCACTACTTGCTCATCGGTGGCTATCCTCAGCAATGGCGGCCCTGTTACCATAGAAGAAATCGCACAAAGTGTACTGCAACAGCGTCCAGTTATCGTCATAACCGGCAGTGGACGCTTCGCAGATGACCTTGCAAGATTCCTGCAAGGTCAGTCGCCCGATTTGCCTGATTCACGATTGGCCGGAATCATCGCGCAGGGCGATTTTCATTTATTTTCAATAGATGGCGCTCCAGGCGACTTCGCGCGCCTCATCCTTCGCTTGCTTGGCGAGCGATAACTTTCTCACACAGGAAACCCGATAGCTATTACGATCACTAAAAATCACAAAACCATGCTCATCAACGATAGTCTGACATAGCTCTATTTGTGATTTGTACTTCCCTAAGCATGAAAGCTGATCTGTCGCACTTGACTGTAAAGCTGCTAAACGCTACACTAAACATTGAGAGAAGCAATATATTTACTCCCAAATTCGCTATTAAGAACAAGTGTACTTCTTTTCGTGTGGCAAAAGAGAGCAGGAGACGCAGATACCAGCCGCGAGTGGCGATGAGAGTCGCTATTTCTACTCCTAATTTGTCACAAGAAGAGACGGCTGACCCGAAGCGCTGGCAGAGAAAGTAAAGCGGTTGATCGTTTTGGCAGACAGGGAAGTGATCTAATGAGCGTTTCTGATAACTTCTCAGACCAACATGAGGGACAGAACTTGCACCGCCCAAAGCATGCCGATGCCGAAGATCCGCCTGTCCAACAGGAGCAAGCGGCTGGCAAGATTACTTCACTGACCCCTAGGCAAAGTGGACAGAACACACAGCCACTTACAGCTTCAGACGAGATGATCGACCAGATCGAAAGGATGGAGAAGCTACTAGAGGCGCAAGCAAAGTTCTTAAACGACATGCAATCTTCTCTCAAAGAAGCTATTGCCGGGCAAGTTACCAAACAGGGTCTCAAACAAGAAGAGCGAATGAGTTCCATGCTGATTTCCTTCAAAGAAGCTTTCATCGAGCAAAGGGATCAGATCAGCAAGATGCAAGCTTCCCTGATGGGAGCGGTTATCGAGCAAAGGGATCAGATCAGCAAGATGCAGATTTCTCTCACTGAGCAAGCTCGTATCAGCGCTACCATAGACAATCGAGGCACTAACCCTGCGAATCAAGCTGATCTCAATTTTAGGCAATCTGCTTCGAAGGAGCAAGGCAAGCCAGCCGACATCAGGCACATTACCTGTATGGTAGCTATGCCTTTCAAAGATAATGCAGATACTTTTGCCTACGACAGTATACTTCTGCCAGCTCTGCGGACAGTTTTAGAGCTGCCTCCTTACTGTTGGCAGGTGATCCGCGCGGACGAGATGCACTTAAAAGATATCATACAAGACAACATACGTGATTTGATGAACCAGGCTGACGCCTATATCGTCGATATTTCTGATGAGAATCCAAATGTCATGATGGAACTTGGCTATATGCTCTGGTCCAGGAAACCCAACCAGCCTTTAATCGTACTAAAGCGAGAGGGCACTGGCCGCTATTTAGCTGATCTCGCAGGATTTTTTTGTAAAAAGTATCCGGCGACCCAGGCTACGGGGAGGTTTGGCATTGACGAAGTTGCCAAAGCCCTGGAAAAGGAATTTCACGACCATCAGGATATCCAGGCACTCAATACACCTGAACGCCTGCATTACCTTTCACCCGTATTCTTGGACAAGGTTTATGGAATGAACTATGAGACTGCCAAAAAATTATCTCAGGGATTCACTACAATGGAAGCTGTTGAGAAGTACTCTAACAAAGAATACCAGAAAGAATACGATTTGCGAACCAAAGATATCCAGAAAGAACAGGCTGAAGGTGCTAGAAAATTCATTATTGAAAAATTGATGGAGATAAAAGCCAGCTATAGGCAAGTTCAATAGTTCGATACATTACCTGTACAGCAGTATAGCCCTGTGATAGAATTCCTAATATTTGGCAGATTGTTGATGTTCAGGCAAGGAGTGGAGCAGCTAAAACTGATCTTCAAAGAGACAATAGGAGGCTGATATGCAACAACTAGCGGATCAAAACGAACAGCGTGCCGAAACAAGAGAGGAAAAATACCTCAAACATTTACAAGTGCAGAAAAAGTATTACTCGGACCGCTCGAAGCAGTATAAACGCAATTATCAAGGTTTCTTGATCTTTAGCGCTGTTGGCGCGCTTCTCGTGCCTGTTTTAATTGCTACTCCAGAGGTGCCAAAAATTCTGCCCACTGTCCTGAGCGCGTTAGTCTCAATAGCAATTGCCGTCGAAAATATTTTCCATTACGGCGATAACTGGCGTACTTTCCGGCAAACGCTGGAAGGACTTCGGCAAGAGCAGATACTTTATGACAACCATGTTGGTCCCTATGTAGATGCAGAAGAGCCTTTTATGCTTTTTGTCGAACGCACTATGACGATCATGAATAGCGAAAATTCAATCTACTTTGAGGTCAACAGGCAAATGAATAAGGACTCGAAGGCTAACCAGACGACAATAGTGGCAAAGAAGTAAGGTATCTTTCCTTCATTAGGAGATAGATCCATCATGAGTAAAAATAATGAGCCTTTACGCCCACATTCCGCAGAAGGGTTGACGGAAAAAAGGATTTCTAGTAAGGTAAGAAAAAACGCGGAAGGGCGAAAAAGTGTCACAAGAAGTGGAGTATCAAACGGAAAGACTGGATCATTTGGGAATAGTGGCAGGGGTCT
>WNEZ01002940.1_pt1 | contig 15473 bp, 16 predicted proteins | sample 5400521 | NCBI WGS metagenome assembly WNEZ01 (sample SAMN13153339, study PRJNA577476) | soil metagenome | isolation source: 120 cm saprolite under Douglas fir tree site 2 hole 1 replicate 1 | place: USA:California | collected 2015-04-18
ATTGTGCAGATCAGACCTGCGCGTTTACCCTGGCTCGTCTTTTTCCTCGAACAATCCAGAACACCCCACCACCAATACTCAACAGGATTATCACAGCCAGTAAGACCTGGGGCGCGCCCAAAGGTAACCATGGCACCCACGCGGGCGATTGCTGTGAGGATTGACCATCCACAACAGCCATCGGCGGCGTTCCATAGGGTGCCAACCGTATCACACCGGAAGGACTCACCCCCAGGTCATACGTGACCGTCGGTTCAGGTGCATCGAGGCTCAGGTACGTTAACCAGCTGTCTGAGCGTACCCAGCTCATGTTGCGGTCGGTTGACAGGTCATGAAAGAGCGTGGGAGTCAATTTCTCCTGGAAGGAGACGACGAAGCCAGGAGCTCCAGGTATCTCGCTACCTACTGAGGATTGCCCTACCATGGCGGCGAAATCGGTGGTGTACACCGGCTGATCCGTCAACAGATAGAGGTCGGCCTGCACTTGCTGTCCTTCGATCGCCAGCACTTCGAGGGGGACCCAGATATGCTCGATCCTCATCGTAATCAGGATGGGCGTCCCGTCACCCTGAAATAGGCCACGTGCTTTGGCTGCTGAGGTGTCGTACTTGGCAGCTAAAAAGATCGGGCTTCCTTTTGCATAGGCCAAAAGGTGTTCTCTTGTCTCCGTGTTCAGGAAGAAGTTATTGCTGGCGGCCCAGTTGAGCACCTCCTGTCCACTACCTTTGATCACTGTGATATTGAGTGCTTCAATCTTCACTTGCTGAAGCACCGCCGCTGTAGCTGAGGGTACGGCAGCATTTTCTGCGCCAAAGGCGGCAAATCGGACGGGATGAGTTTCGAGAGCGAGGCGTTGCAGCGTCCACGCTCCACCCTCTTCGATCTTCAAGGGTACTGCTGGCAAGGGAACGATCCATCCCAAATTAGAGAAGTTCCCCTGGTAACTAAAGCTGGTCAGGTAGCGCTCGACCCCATCATGCCAGGCGACCAGCGTGGTGGCACGAGCGAGGCGGACGGAGCCGTTGGGAGCGATCAGCGCTCCGCAGGCAAAGGCTGGAAGAGCCTGTATCACGAATAAACCGAGGGCAATGGTTAAAGCGGCAAACTTCTTGAGCATAGTGGATTCTCCTTACGGTGGCTATTGTTCTTCCTTTCCAGGACTTCATCCACTATGACGGTTCCACAGTGGGGAAAGTTCCCACTTGAATTGGATGAGGTTCAAAGCGGTCAACAGCGTGACCACGAGATGCATCCCTACCCTGATACGGAAGATATTCCATATGAGCACAACACCCAGCCATGCCACAACCAATCTACGGTGAATGATCTCCCACAGGCACCATGAAGTCCTGCCTGCTGGCAAAGCGACTGAGCTTCGGCCAGGGTAAATGCATGCACGCGGCTTCCTTCGAGTCGCTGCAGCAGCCACTCGAAAGCTGCCCACAAAAAGACAGGTTCACGCCGTGCGAAATCTTCCACCACCAGTTGTCCACCCGGTGTCAGCAGCCGCATCAATCCCTCTAAAATTCCCACAGGCTCTGGCATGTCATGCAATGCGTTCGTAAAGGTGATGAGATCAAAGGACCCTCGCGCGTATGGCAAGTTTGCTGTCTCACCAGCACCTACCTCAACTTGTTCTAGCTGCACGCGCGGCTGGCCTTTCAAAGCCATGTGTGCCTGTTCGAGCATGTCTGCGCTTGCGTCCACTCCATATGCTTCTACACCGGGCACCAGAGCGAGCAACTGCTTCAGTAAAATGCCCGTCCCACAGGCAACATCCAGGACGCGTGGGCAGCGTCCTAACCGTTCCGGGACAAAACGCAGTGCGGCAACATCAATCATCGCCTTTGTCTCCTCAAGCGTCCTCGCAGTGAATGTATGCCAGCGCGTGTTGTAATGCTTTGCTCGTTTTCCTGTGTAATACGTGCTCATATGTACCTTTCTTGCCCAGCAGCACCACACAATAGGTGTCTGACTAGTCGCCCTAGGCTACTCCTGTTCTTTGAGGCGCGGGAAGAAGGCAAGTGCATTCTCCCGCCCGATGGCCCCGCGCATCTGGTTGTCAAATCCGTCGTAGTATTCGATTCCTCGAATGGTGAAAGCTGAGATCATCTCGTCGGCCCAGGGATAATCACTGCCAAAGAGGACCTGCGAGGGCTTCACCAACTCTTGCAGAGAACGAAAAATGTAGGGAGAGGCAGAGAGGGCAGTATCGTAGGAGAGCCGCTGAAGAGCAGCTAGAACGCTCTGCATCTTTCCGAGTATCTCCCCTAGCATATTCGGTGATATTCCCTCCCTCACGGATACTGCACCGGCCACGGCTGCGGCAATTCTCTCTGCCAGGTAGGGAACAGTTCCACCCGCGTGCGAAAGGATGATGCGCATGTCAGGGCACCGCAGGAGGGTTTCACGTGCAGCCAGGTTGACGACGGCCCGCGTGGTGTCAAAGACAAACTCAAGCGTGCCAACAGGGAGAGGAATGGGCGATATCCTATCGTTCGGGGGTACCGTCGGATGGACAAACACGACCGCTTTGCGCCGGTTGAGCTCTGTGAAAACAGCATCAAATGCCGGATCTCCCAGATACTGCCCCTCGTAACTTGACAGGAGGACCACCCCATCGAGATGTAAGGTGTCCAGAGCGTACTCCAGTTCGAGGAGTGCAGCATCCACATCGGGAAGCGGGAGCATTGCAAAGGCACCAAACCGCTGCGGGTAGCTGTGTACCAGGTTGGCGGAGTAGTCGTTGGACCGACGTGCCAGGTCGCGGGCAAGTGCGCGATCCCCAAAGTAGACCCCTGGTGCCGAAAGGGATGTAATCGCCGTAGCGATGCCTTGCCGGTCCATCATGTTCAATGAACTTTGAGGATCCCAATGCGGAAAATCTATTCCCCCACCACCTTTCACCCCAAAAGCGGTCAGGGCAGCCACGTACTCTGGCGGTACAATGTGATGGTGAACATCAATACGAAATGGTTCTTGTATCATAGACGTTTCCTTTCATCGAACTGCTTGCGCTCTTATCATCAGTAATACATACGAGGTGTTCAACCAGACTCGATCAGAACGATCATGTACCAGGTGGAAACGCAGCCTCAGATAGGTTGGACTTGATCAGGGGCGCCTTGCCCGCTGCGGTTTTCGGGATGCTCTCGACCCGCTGCACCTCCACACGTGGGATGATGGCCCCTTGCTCTGCCAGCTCTTGCCGCAAGGTATCCGCGAGCATCTCATCCTCAAACGCGCCGCGCATCCCGCTCAGCAGCACCTTGAGACCATCGGCTTCCTGCACCACTTGCCAGCCACTGACCGGGAGCATGTCCATGATGCGGCTGAAGACCAGCGGCTGCACGTTCACCACCCCGCCAGCGACACCCGGAAAGGAGAGGACCTCCTCCACACGCCCTTGAATAGCGTCGATCAGCGCGAAGGGATGCCCAGAAAGGCAGGGGTCGGTCGCCAGGCGTACACTGTCATCCAACTCGTAGCGGATCAGCGGCTGCGTGCGATTGAAGAGAACAGTGATGAGGAGTTTGTCACCGTAGACTCCTCTTGGCACCGGACGGTTGTCCTGGTCTACTACCTCGACGATCACGAGATCTTCCATGAGATGCATCCCCCGGTGGTGGTCGCACTCAGCGGCAAGACTTCCGCTTTCGGTGGCAGCGTACTGGTTGAAGAGCCGCTCGCCCCAGGCTTGCACAATGCGCCGCCGCGTTTGCTCCGTCAGCACTTCAGAGCTGGTGAACACAGCACGTGGACTGATGTGCAGGCGTCCCGCAAGCTGCTCATCTGCCAGGATGCGCGCCATAGAGGCATACGCGATCAGCACCTCCGGATGCCAGGCATTGAGGCGCGCTACGATGGTTTCTACCGGTTCGCTTGCAGCCATGCGTAGTTCCGGCATCCACCAGCTATGTGCCGTAGCGTTGACTCGCGTCGACATATGAAAGGGGGTCGTAGAGGCGATCGTCGCCGTTTTGACGCGGCGAGTCAGGTCTACCTTGATGCCCCCCCATTCGCGTGCGCGGGCAAACGAGGTTAGCACCGTTATCCACTCGGCGCGGTTGAAGAGGAATATTCCGGGGTGACCACTGCTCCCTGAAGTGGCGTTGACCCAGTAACGCCCGAGTAAGCGCTCATCGCCGGTAAGGTCCCTCATGTGCGCCTTCACCTCCTCAAGGCGAATGGCGCGGTCTGTCACCAGTTCGTCGAAGTGTTCCATCAGCATCGCTTTCGTGAGCACCGGAAGCTCCTGGAGTGGAGCGTTGGCCAGTCCCTGGTGGAACCGCTGGTAGAAGGGTGAGTGCGCGTAGGAGTAGTCGCGCAGGTTGCGTAAAGCGTCCGCCTGGTGCGCCTCCAATTGCTGGCGCGTCCAATGATCTCGCTGGCGAAACTGACGCATCTCCGATAGCACGCTCAACACGATTTGAATATTCATGGTGCCCTTCTTGCTGGCGCTGTGGCTCAGCGTAGACTGGGCACCCCGGCACGGAAACCAGCATGTTCAACAACGGCGCTCAGGCGACCTGGATCAACCTGCTGTGGGTCGTATTCGATATACGCCATCTCTGTCGCGGGATTGACGTAGACATACACCACACCTGGAGTACGGGCGAGCGCGCGCTCAATAATCAGCACGCCGCCTCCGCCACAGCTCAAGTCATACACGGGTAAGGTGATGCGTTGGGTCTTCATCGTTGTGCTCCTTCCTCTGCTTTGTTCCCACAAGAAAACGGCACTGCCATGCAGCGAGCCTCTCTCGAGGAGAAGGACAGCTACCAGTTCTCGACACGACCGCGATACTCTTTTGAAGCCGCTCATGGCAGATTGCCTATGATAAGTATCAAGGGCCTTGCTGAGGCCAGGTTGAGGGGATGCTGATGAAATGCTGAGGAAGTGGCAAGCCTAGGGGCACAGGCAGAGAGGAAGACGCACAAGGGCTGTTGTGCCCTGCCCCGGCTGGCTTTCGAGCCGGACCTCACCTTCGTGCTGCTCGGCAATCCAGCGAGCAATGGGCAAACCCAGGCCGGTCCCTCCCAGGTCGCGGTTGCGAGCTGGATCGGCGCGATAAAAACGCTCGAAGACATGGGGCAAGTCTTCTGGTGCGATACCAATGCCCGTATCACGAACGCGGACCTCGACATCCGTCCCCCGATGACATAACCCAAGCGTGACTTGCCCACCGGAAGGGGTATACTTGAGCGCGTTGTCAAGCAGGATCAACAGCAGTTGCTTGAGCCGATCCTCATCGCCCTCTACCCTGGCAGGCTCAAATGAGTCAAGCTTCAATGTCTGGCCGCCAGAGAGGTGACGAGCCTCATGAAAGGCGTCCAGGACAATGGCATCCAGGTCAAGCGGGCAGCGTTTCAGAAAGGTACCGGCGTCGGCTCGCGCCAGCGTCAGGAGATCGGCGACTAAGCGGGACAGGCGGGCTGATTCGCGCTCCAACTCGGCCAACGCCTCTTCGCGGTCAGCATCCGACATGCTGCGCTGGCGACGGAGGAGCTCTACATTGCCCTGGATGGCTGTCAGCGGAGCACGCAGTTCATGGGAGGCGTCCGCGACAAAGCGCTGCTGGGTCTGATAGGCGGTTTCGAGGCTTTCAAGCATCTAATTGAACGTTGCCGCCAGCCGTCCCAGTTCATCACGGTGAGCGGATGGTGCGACGCGAAGTGACAGATCCTGCGAGAGCGTAATCGTTTGAGCTGTCTGGATCATCTGCGCGATGGGTCGCAGCGCATTGCCCGCGATGGCCCAGCTTCCGAGCAGCACTACACCCAGGCTCGCCAGCCCCACCATGGGCAAGGTCACCCAAAATGCCTGTATGGAGGCATCCAGCCGCCCAAGCGGTGTCAAGGCTTCAATGTATCCTGCATTCGGTGCATGGTGAAAAGGCAGGACATAGACGCGCCAGCGCTGTTGTGGCGTGGTCAACAGACCAAAGGCGCTGCCAGGATCAGGAGTGACAGGAGAGGCCTCCATAAAGGGTGGGACCAGGCTGGCGATCGCATCGAAGGCCGGCCCCGCTGGCGCTCGTAGCACTGCACGCGGATCAATTGCGGGAAGCGACTCAGTGCCAGGGGTTTTCTCCTGCACAGCGCCAACAGGGCTATACAGGCGCAGCGCGATCTCGAATCCTCCTTCTCCCTGGATGAGATGCGGCCCGGTGGTCGAGGTCTGGGCCTCAGCCGCAGCATGTTCGGCACTGACGATGAGCGTACGGTCGAGATCGTCATATTGACCACGAGCGTGAATCGCATAGGAGAGCAGAGTGACGAGCGGCAGAATCACCGCAAAGAGCGCGCCATAACAGAAGGCCAGTCGCAGGCGGATAGACATGGGTCATCTCGCTTCCTCGCGCAGCACATAGCCCGCACCACGCAGCGTATGGATGAGCCGCACCTCACCTGCGGCCTCCAGCTTCTGACGCAGTTGCTTAACGTAGACTTCCACCAGGTTCTCATCGAAGTCGTAGCCCCAGACGCGCTCCAGCAGCACCTCCTTGGAAAGCACCTGCCGAGGATGAATGAGAAACTCCGAGAGCAGCTTGAATTCGAGGCTGGTCAGCGGCACTTCACGCAAGCCACGATGCACCCGGTGGCTCCCCGTATCCAGTGACAGATCAGCAAAGTGCAACACTGGCGGGTGATCAACCCTTTGCCGCCTGAGCAGCGAATGTATGCGAGCAAGCAGAACCTCAAAGGCAAACGGTTTGATCAAGTAGTCGTCGGCGCCAGACTCCAGCCCCTGCACCTGATCGGCAGTGGCATCCTTTGCTGTGAGCATCAGCACGGGCAGCTGCTCATCGGCAGCACGTAGCCGCTGCAGGACCTCATAGCCGTTTAAGCCAGGCATCATGACGTCCAGGACCACCAGGTCTGCAGGACGTTCACGTGCCATGGTCAGTCCCTCAACCCCAGAGCAGGCCGTCGCGACCGCGAAGCCCTCGTAGGCGAGGCCACGCTTGAGTAAACTTGTCACCGCAGGATCATCATCAATGACCAGGATATGCTGCATGGGTCTGTTCCTCCTTCTGTTTATTTTAAGAGGTGCTCAATCATCCCATCTTGTCGTCCTTCTTCTTAAGGGAATTCTACTGCTGGAACATCACAACATCATCACAAGTCTTTTTCACCAGGTCACGACTGCGTCACAATCCGAAAACGATTCTTCAGGCGCTCCTCAGCGGTCACTCAGCATACCCTCAGCAAGAACGGGTATGTTTCTCGTAGAAACTCTGAGAAGTCAGGGATCACGTAAGAAACAGATGCACAAGGAGGAGGAGTGATATGTTCTTTCTCTACCGACCCATCATCCGATGGGCAGCGCGGCGCGCGCTCGTTGGGCGCAATCGAGACCGGAACAGGTCTGCGCGGGGACGCTTCACGCACGGTGAGGTGGGTCATTACATCGACCAGGCCTGGCACCGATACCAGGCGCTGGCTCCGGGCCTGCTACCGGAGCCGACAGCGGGCAGCCGGATGAATGTGAAATTGGCGGCTCTAACCATCTCCCTGTTCCAGGTTCTGCTCGATGCGGGTATCGAGCGTGCCTATGCCATCGAACTCGTTGCGGATACGACCTGGAGGGTCTACCAGCAATGGGGCCGCATTGGCCAGTTCCTCGGCCGCCTCCTGCCCAGGGCCCTTGTCAAACCCATGCACGATGAGGCTGATCTGAGGAGACGCGTCCGCAAGGACGGGACTGTTGCCCTGAACTTCCCGTTCAACCCTCCTGGCTATCTCGCGACATATGTCCCCACAAAGGATGCGATAGGGTTTGACATGATTCGCTGCCCGGTGGCTCAGGTGTTCCGGGCACAGGGAGTAGCCGATCTGTGCCGGGCCTCCTGGTGCGATCTGGACTACGCGCTTGGTGAGATGCAGGGAATCCGACTCCAGCGCACCACGACACTCGTCGAGGGAGCTGATCGTTGCGATTTCCGCCTTATTCCTGCTTCGCAGGAAGCGAAAGTAGGGAGCAGGGAGGAATGAGAAACCGTGATGGGTTTGTGATGATGAAGCGGTAGGTTGTGATTGCTTTGTGAGATGAGCGTTTTACTTTTCAGCATAGTTCTTGGTGCAGGAAGCGAAAGGATACAGGCATGAGTCGTACACAGAAAGCATTACGCATACTTCGTATTGGTCGCCTGCTGCTTCACCATTACGGGGCTTTTCGGGCGTTTAGCAGGCTCAGTGACACCGAACGCAAACAACATCTGGATATTCCCAAGCAATTTGTGCAGTCACTGCTCGATATGGGACCGCTCTTTATTAAAATCGGGCAAATCTTGAGTACGCGGCCAGACATACTCCCCCAGGAATACATTATCGATTTGGCGCTGTTGCAAGAGCACGTCCCACCGTTTTCGTTCAGCGAGGTCAAAGCGACGATTCAAGAGGAATTCCAGCAAGATATTGAAGTCGTCTTTCGCTCATTTGAGAAGGTACCGGTGGCCTCCGCTTCCCTGGCACAAGTTCACCTGGCGACCCTCAAGGACAGCGCCCTTGTCGCGGTGAAAATCCAGCGGCCGTTCGTGCGGGAAAGGATCACGGCAGATCTCGACCTACTTTCAGGCGTAATCACGCTCTTCAGTCGGCTCTTCCCCAACAAGGCCCGCAGGCTCAACCTCGTCGCAGGCTTTGAAGAGTTCAGGCGCTATACGCTTCAGGAACTTGACTTTTCCCAGGAAGCGAAAACGATGGAGCGTTTCAGACACAACTTCTCCGACTGGCCTGATATCATCATCCCACAGGTGTACTGGGACTTCGTAACGCCAAAGGTGCTGACGATGGAGCGCGTCTTGGGCATGTGGCTCAACGAAATCTCTCCCCTCCTCTCCTTACAGGATCGTAAACGCCTCAGTCATCGTCTGATGGAGATGGAGATGTTCATCTCCGATGGCTTCTTCCATGCTGACCTGCATCCCGGCAACATCTTCTTCACGGAAGAGGGAAAGATTGCCCTCCTCGATTTCGGCATGTACGGCGAACTCAGCGATGAGCATCGCGATCACTTCATGCTCTACTGGCTGGCGGGATTGCAACGGCAACTCAGGCGCGCATTTTATCATCTTCTCCAGCAAACTACGCGCCTCAAGGGCGCAGACGAAGACGCCTACTACGAAACGTTTAAGAAGCTAGCAAACAGCTTCTACGACTCGACGATCACGGAAAGAAGCCTCACGCAAACCTACCTCGACATCATACTGAGCGGCGCGCAGTTCGGTTTTGTGTTCCCCAGCGACCTGCTCTTGCAAGCGAAAGCATTGACAACTGCAGAAGCGCTCGCGTTTACCCTGACACCCGATTTGAAGTTTGACCGGGAGGCGCGACCAATCATCGCGCGTGAGTTTGCACGACGGGCTGCTGATCTGGGAAGACTCAGGGCCCAGGCCGAACAGCTCTTGCCCGAGTTGCTGCTCTTTGGAGAACTGTTGCCAGCGTCGCTACACGAACCATCTCCCGCTGGCTTCTCCTTGCCATTCGGCTGGAGCGAAATCCTCAAGCAGATCAGCGAACAGGTGAAGACGATCCAGCCAGATATCGTCAGTTTGCGTGCGTTGCTCGATGACAGCGCACGCAAGGTGCTACTGCACGTATATCCCCACCGCGAAGTTGACGACGTGCTTGAGAACACCTGGACAAGCTATGCTGACCTGGCTCCTGCGCTACCCTCCCAGGAAACCGTTGGCGCACGCTGTATGGTGCATCTGAGCGCCGTGACGATAGCTATGTACCAGGTATTGCTTGCGGCAGGACAATCGAAAGAAGGTGCGACCAGCCTCATCTACGAGATGGCGTGGCTGGTGTACACGAAGATGAGCGAAGTGCCGTGGGCCATGGCGGGCTTCTTTAGCCAGGATGCCTACGAGAAGGTACGCTTTGCCACGACAGCCTTTCGCCAGTTTCCGTTCAGTGCTCCTTCCTACAAATGGCAGGACGTGGACGCAGTGCCAGGAGTCGCCGCATTCAATTGCCTCAAGTGTCCTGTCGCAGAGTACTTCCGCTCGCACCACCTGTCGGAACTGTGTGTGAATACCTGGTGCAAGCTCGATTACCCGCTCGCCCGGCAGTGGGGAGCCGAACTTGAGCGAACGGGGACGATTGCCGGTGGGGCACCGGTATGCGATTTTCGCTGGCATGCGATTGCACAGACGACCGAGCAGGGAGCGAGATAAACCGGCAGAGGATACCGTTTGCCCGGTTGCCTTTTTACTCCGCCAGTGGTTTGTGGGCTTGAAACAAAGAAACCGTGCCAAAGAGCGTCCGATAGGAAACCGTTTGCCGAACGTGTTGAAAATCGGTCTCAGTCCAGAGTTCAAGAAAGCGGCCATTGACATGATCGCACGTGGTCTCAAACCCATCGAGCAACTGCACGGCGAAAAAGGCCAATCGCATGAGACCATTACCGGCTTGACCCCAATCCGCGACATACAACTCACCACCCGGCTTCAACACACGCAGCACTTCTCGCAAGGTACGCTGTTTGTTTTCTCGCGTGAGGTGATGAAAGAGTAGGCTTGAAACCACGCGATCAAACGTGTTATCGGGAAAAGGGAGCGCGTAAGACATCCCCTGGATCAACGACACGTTCATGTGAGCGCGAGCTAATTTGACACGTGCAATGTCAAGGACCTTCCTATCTCCATCAAGACCCACAACCTCGGCGTCCCTGTGGGTTTGTTTGATAAGCAGCGTCAGGGTAGCCGTGCCGCAGCCCAGGTCAAGGACGTGCTGGCCTGCTGTGATGCCTGCCTGTTGGACAAGTCGCTCTTTAAATGTGCGCTCTCGTAAGGTCCAGCGGAGCAGCGGATCATACAAAGCGGTGAGCCAGTTATATTTCAAGGCCGGGATATATGCTTGCTCGCCTTCATTTCCTTGCATAGTTATCCTTTCTGAATAGGTATTGAACCTAGAGTCGTTCTTGAATGGTTCCGCTCCCTACACCATATCACACAACTCGCCGAACGGGACAGCCTCAGCCGAGTCTCAGCCAGGGCTCAGAAACGGCGCTTATGCTTCCAGTATGAAGCCAGGTTGTGACGCTCGTGTGACGCTTCTGATCCACCTCGCGAGGGAATGGTGACGAACACCTGAGAGAGAAATTGCGTTGTGACCAACCTGGATGTGAAGTCATCAAGAATTGAAAAGACCGTCGAACGTCTTCATCTCATGCGCGATGGAAAACCAGAAGAAATTGTCATGACAGAGGATGACTATGTGTTCGTCACCCTTGGCTCGATGACAAGCGCGCCCAGCCTGGGATCGAAGGAAACAGGTGGTTCCTGGACGCTCTGGGAAATATTGTGAAGAACCAGCCTGATTTTGGCCGGCCATCCGTTTTCGACGATTACATAGATGAATCACTCTGGGAATCGTTTACCGTGACGCTTCGAGACCCTACTTTCTTCAGATTAATGGAAAATTTCATCGGCAATAAAGCGGGGATAGGAGGTTTGGTGACGTTTAAAGACTCGAATTGGCTGATGTCGGTTGTTTTGCCTCATCAACCGCACTTTCTGAATCAACCGGAAAATGTCAATGTCTGCTGGGGTTATGGCTTGTTCCCAAAGAAGAAAGGGAACAATGTCCAGAAAAAGATGTCCGAATGTACGGGTGAAGAAATACTCACGGAACTGTGTTCCCATCTCAGATTCACAGAAGAGATGCCCTTCATCCTCGAAACGTCTACCCGTATTCCGTGTATGATGCCGTTTATCACCAACCAGTTTTTAGTGAGAGAAAAAGGTGATCGGCCTCTGGTCATACCAAAGGGATCAACCAATCTCGCATTTCTTGGACAATTCTGCGAAATACCTGATGATGTTGTTTTCACCGTAGAATACTCGGTCAGATCGGCGCAAATAGCCGTGTATTCTCTGCTCAAGTTAGAGAAGGAGGTTTCTACTCTTTACAAGGGACAATATGATATCAGGGTAGTATTGAACTCACTCAAGACGATGCTCAAGTAGATTATCCTCTGCCTTTCCTTGCGGATGATGGCCTCACATCTTGCTGATGTCGGTGCTACTTTCCGAGCCAAAAGAGGACCGAAGCACATGCCCAGAGGAGAGCAAAGGCCAGTAAGAGCCACTTGAAGTCAGAGTCAAGCATGAAATTGACAACGGTCATCCACCCAATGGATGAGAAACCAGCAAGGGCCATCACCGCTGCAGCACCCCTGGCTCGCTTGCGGAAGGAAGTTGCTGCGGTGTAGAGGGTCAACAATCCACTGGTGAACATATAGGCACCCATGCCCCAAAATACCTTGTTGAGCCAGTTGAGCAGATGTGGAACATGCTCCTGAATCGTTGCAAACGAGGTCCCGATATAGCGGACATCCCCCGGGAGCAAGGGTGGACGGAAGAGTACAAAGTACAATCCCATCCCCATGAGGATGATTCCACAAAGTGCCAGCACTTTTGAGGAGTAAGGCTGAAGCTTCATCGTTCCCTCCACAGTATCATTTGCATGCGACTAATGACGTCCAGAATACAGGATGCTCCAGGCCAGGTATACCTCAGGGACTGACAAATATAATGTCCCTTAAAAAGCACTGAGTTTACACAGCCATTGGAAGGTCAACGTCATGGCTCTCTCTGAGAGCGGTTCGATGTGAGGCGAGAACTGGGAAGGGGTCTGGTGCAGGATCAAGCCAAAAAGGGGGAAAGGCTTGCCATCCGCGTTGACCCTGCTGCTGTCGCCACCGCCACCCCAGTTTCACATAGCTCATACGGCGCTCCCAATGCGGGTCTACCCACGACGCTTCTCTGCCCGAACGACCCCTACCCCAATACTGGTCAAGTGAAAGGTGGTCATGGCCAGGATCAGGATCAGGCGGTCGAGCGCTTCGGGCGTGGCGAGTTGACTGCTGTGGATCCACCTCATCCGTTGGCTGGGTGGTGTTCCTCACGCCAAGACAAGGCAATCCCCTTTTGCCCAACTACATCGTCGGGCTGCTTAAGAGGGGTCACAAGGGTTCGCCACCAGTGAGTCATGCACCGTAAGCGCACCACCCCGCATGAAACTCGATCTTTTGCCGACTCTTCGTGCATATCGGGCGAGTTTCATGGGAGTACCAGGTTCGCTGATGCTGAGAACAGATGAGAGACGAGGCAAACGAACAGGTCTCCTGTTGAGCGGGTCTTTGCTCATCTTGTTTCTCTGCTTGAGCTTGTCATCAGCGAACCTGCGCAAGAGCCTCACCAGTGTGGGATTGACACTGTGGGCCTTGTGTCCACCCATCCGTGTCCATCAAGCCGCTTCCTTGTGCAGCTGCTTCCTGTGGGGGATCTGACACAGCTCCGTGCGAGCAATGAAATGCATCCCCTCTGGACCTTCCAGCGAAAAGGTATCGTTATCGCCTGGCACGACGTCGATGAGGAACTGTGGCCTGTTCCAGCGCTCGTACTGCTCCTGATCGATATAGAAGGGACAATCGACAATTTCTCCCAACAGCAGGTCGTTGGGGCCAAGGAGCAGATCGCCTTCCTGCAGGCACGTCGGAGCGCTGCCATCACAGCAGCCCCCCGATTGCATGAACATGAGCTAGCCATAGCGGCCTTTCAGTTGGACGATCAGGTCGCGGGCGGCCTTCGTTACGTTCACAGTTTTATTCATCGTAGTACTCCTCCATTGAGAAAAGTGAGCCCATTGGCCATTGAGGTGTTGAGCCGGCTCCCTCGTATTTTCGGAAATCAAAAACGGCTACAATGCAGAAGCAAAATCCGGGCTACTTTCTCATCATGGGGCTCATCGACCTCTTGCTTCCGCCCTCTTCTAATGAAACAAGTATAGCAACTCACTCTCACAGAATCATCACATCGGATTGCACATTGCTCACATTTGCATCACAGATCTGGAGGAAAAGCCGCAACCAGGGTCTCAGAGCACCACTCGTTTGTACATCCCACACTGGTGAGGTTCTTGCGCAGGTTCGCTGATCCAGGGAACTTGGGAACACGCCATGCAAGCACGAACCACCAGCCCTGCTGCCTCGGGGACCAAGCAAGACAGGATTGATCGGCTGTATAGCGAATTGGATGGGGTGCTGGCACGGTTGCGGCGAGGCAGTGTGCCAATGGAAGAGCAGGTGTGAGCAGCACTCTCTGCTTGTGGCTTGACTGTCTACAACTTTTTCATACACCCTACCCGGTCCGTCAATTTGACAGTGGTCAGGAGCCAGCGTATAAATTGAGGACGCCCATTCCTTCGGTAAAGAAGCTTTGAGCAAACGGCTTGGTGTGCTCCTGAGCGGAAGCCATGCTATCCGCAATGACCTGGTTAGTTTCCTGAAAGGATTGTAGCAGTGCCTGTGCAGCCTCAGCTGCCTTCTGACTTAGCTGAAGGAGGAGCCCTTTTGCATTGGCGAGTTAGGTCATCTTTGATAGTATTTGCGCTAATGAGGCTACGCCTGCTGTAGCAGGCGTAGCTCGTTGATTGTAAGACGTGCGCTGCCGACTGTTCGTCTACTTCATGTCGAAGACCAGTCGTGCCGGAACAGCCGCCTTCTCCACTTCCTCAAAGGCGTGATTGACATCCTCCAGGTGCCTGGTCTCATAAATCACTCTCGTGCGACCATCTGCGTGCAATTCGTAGACTTCCGCCAGGTCCAGGCGAGTTCCCACAATGGAGCCCGCGATCTTGATGCCATTGATCGGCAGCTGCATGTAGTTATCCGCCGGTAATGCGACAAAAACCAGGGTACCACCACGCCGTAGCGACCGGAATGCCTGTTCGAAAGCTTTTGGTGCGACCGCCAGGCTGACGGCCGCGTTAGCTCCGCCCAGCTTCTGAATGGCCTCAACCGGATCCTCTTGTTTGGCGTTGACGGTGTAGTCGGCCCCAAGCTCCTTGGCCAATTCCAGCTTCTCGTCAACCAGGTCCACGGCCACGACGGTGGCTCCTGCAATCTTGGCATACTGCAACGCCAGGTGGCCCAGTCCACCGATGCCGAAAATAGCCACCAGGTCGGAGGGACGGGCCCCGCTGACCTTGACCGCTTTATAGGTTGTGACCCCAGCGCACGCCAGGGGAGCAGCCTCCAGGGAACTGACCTTTGCCGGTACTTTGGCGACGTATCTGGCGAAGGCGGGAGCATATTCAGCGTAGGCTCCCGGGATAAAATAGCCGGTATTGAGCTGCTGCAAGCACAGGGTCTCCCATCCGGAGATACAGTACTCGCAGGTGCCACAGGCATATCCCAGCCAGGGGATGGCAACCCGGTCTCCCTCTTTGACCTCCGTGACTCCTGCTCCCACGCTCTCAACGAACCCCACGCCTTCATGACCAGGAATGAGGGGAAGCGTGGGCTTGACCGGCCAATCTCCATGGGCGGCGTGAATATCGGTATGGCACAGTCCCGAGGCTTCAATTTTGACGACGATCTTCCCCGGTGCAGGTTCCGGCTTGGCGATTTCTTCCAAACTGAGCGGGGAAGTGAACTCATGTACGACGGCTGCTTTCATT
>WNEZ01004637.1_pt1 | contig 15471 bp, 15 predicted proteins | sample 5400521 | NCBI WGS metagenome assembly WNEZ01 (sample SAMN13153339, study PRJNA577476) | soil metagenome | isolation source: 120 cm saprolite under Douglas fir tree site 2 hole 1 replicate 1 | place: USA:California | collected 2015-04-18
CGGCGCGCCGGCTGCGCGCGATCGTCGATCCCGGTCGTCTGGTGCCGCAGGTCGAGCTCGAGATCGCGCGACGGATGCGTCCGGCGCGTCTCCCGCTCGTTCTGGTGCCCCAGTTCGTGCTCGCGTACGACATCATCACAGCGCGGGAGGGGACGGAGGGACGCCCGTACGAGTTCTACGAGCTCGCGGCATGGCGCCGGCCTTGGGGCGTGATCCCGGCGGCTCGATTCGCACGAGCGATCGAGCAACGCTATGGCGTGTCGCGCGCGTCGGCCGATCGGCTCGAGCGCATCACTGCGCTCCGTACGGCCCCCCCTTCCATCGCCCGACAGGCCGCCGTGGTCGCGGTAGCGCACGGACGCCTGGCGTTGTGGAGCAGCGGCGCCGCGCTGCGGCTGCCGCTCGAAGAGGGAGGCGGTGAGGAGGCGTGCCGCCGGGCCATGCGACGCGTGTTCGGGAACGTGGAAGGGGAGGTGCGGTTGCTCGGCGTCGTGCCGGCAGCCGACCGCCGCCCCACGATCGAAGTGTGGCTGGTGCGGCGCCTGCGGCGCGACCTTACGGCCATGCCCCCCGGCGGCCTTCAGTGGTTTGCCCCCCAGGACATCGTCGCGCGGGTGGGCTCCCCGGTGCTCCGGGACGCCGTCACGCTGTCGGCGCTGGCGGTGGCCGCCCGCTCGGACCTCGTCCCCGAGTGGTCGGCCGCGCCGCTGGTCGAGAATTCCCCGGCCAACCGCGGCACGACCGATGAGACCAGCCGACTCACGTTGAGCGAGCTGCGGGTGCCGACGCTTCCGGCGAAGACGCTCGATGCCGCTCGTCCCGCGGCAGACCAGTTCATCAACAATCTCCTGTCCGCGCTCGAGTTCAATGCGCGAGTCCTCGCGCTGGCCGAGGATCCGGGGTCGCCGCTGCTCGCGCGGCTGCGCTTCCTCACGATCTTCAGCACCAACCTCGACCAGTTCTTCATGGTCGACGTCGGGTCCCTGAAGCACCAGGTGGCGCGGGGAATCGTCGAGCGCTCGCCCGACGGCCTGACGCCGGCCGAACAGCTCGACGCGATCGCGATCCGGCTGCGGCCGCTCGTGGCGCGCCAGTACCGGTGTTTCCGAGCGGTGGCGGAAGCACTGGCCGCAGAGGGGGCCCGGATCCGCGACTGGGGTGAGCTCGCACCCGCCGAGCACACGTCGCTCGAGCGGTGGTTCGCGGAAAACGTCGCTCCGGTCCTCACGCCCAAGGCGCTCACGCGCGCGCCCGGCCACCCGTTCCCCCACCTGGGCGACCGGCGCCTGAGCCTCGCCGTCTTGCTGCGCGACGGGCCGGACGGCCCGCTCCACTTCGCCTCTGTCGAGTGCCCGCCTTCCCTGCCCCGGCTCGTGGCCGCGCCCGCCGGTGGCAGGGTGCCGCTCGAGTCCATGGTGCGCGCCCATCTCGGCGCCCTGTTTCCCGGTCGGGAGGTGGTCGAGTCGCATGCCTTCCGGGTCACCCGGAGCGGGGACATCCAGTTCGACGAGGTCGGCACGGCGAGCTTCGCTCAAGCCATCGCGGACGAGCTGCGCCGGCGGCCCTGGGGGCCGGTGGTGCGGATCGAGGTGGAGCGCACGATGCCCCCGCTGTTGCGCGAGCTGCTACAACGCGAGCTGCGGTTCGAAGAGAGCGCACTGCAGAGCGCGCTCGGGCCCTCGGACGTGTACGAGGCGGACGGCCCACTCGACCTTGGCGGCCTGGGCGAGCTGGCGGCGGGCGCGGCCCGGCCCGACCTCGACTACCCTCCGTTCACACCGCGCGATCCCTTCGCCGGCGACTGTGGCGTGTTCGAGGCGCTCGACCGCGGCGACGTGCTCGTGCACCATCCCTACGATTCTTTCGGCACCAGCGTCGAGCGCTTCATCGCCGAGGCGGCTGACGATCCCGACGTCGCCGCGATCAAGCTCACGCTGTACCGTCCCGGTGGGCCGTCCCGTATCGCCGAAGCCCTGCGTCGGGCGGCCGCGCACGGCAAGGATGTCTCGGTGTTCGTCGAGCTCAAGGCGCGATTCGACGAGGAGCTCAACATCGGCTGGGCGCAGAGTCTCGAGGCGGCGGGCATCCACGTGATCACCGGCCTCGCCGCCCTGAAGATCCACGCGAAGGTCGCGCTGGTCGTGCGCCGGACGGCGGGGCGGACCCGACGCTACGCGCACGTGGGGAGCGGCAACTACAACCCTGACACCGCGAGGCTATACACCGACGTCGGCCTGTTTACCGCGCACGATGGGATCAACGAAGAGCTGCACGCGCTGTTCAACGAGCTGACCGGCTCGTCGCGCCCGCCGCAGGCGGCGTTTCGCCGGCTGCTGGTCGCGCCCACCGACATGCTGGATCGGTTCCTGGCCCTCATCGCCCGCGAGGCGGCGCACGCGCGCGCCGACCGCGGCGGGCGCATTCGCGCGAAGCTCAACGGTCTGGCCGACTGCACGGTGATAGGCGCGCTGTACCGCGCTTCGCAGGCCGGCGTGGACGTGGATCTCGTGGTCCGAGGAATCTGCATGCTGCGCCCGGGCATCCCCGGGCTCTCCGAGCGGATCCGCGTGGTGAGTGTGCTCGGCCGCTTCCTCGAGCACGCGCGCATTTATCACTTCGCCAACGCCGGAGCGCCGGAGTACTACCTCGGCTCGGCCGATTGGCGGCCCCGCAACCTGCGGCGCCGGGTGGAGGTCATCACGCCGGTCGACGACCCGGCGGCGCGGGCCCGGCTCGACCGCATCCTCGAGCTCGAGCTCACCGCGCCGGGCGCGTGGAGCCTCGAGTCGGACGGATCTTACACCCGGAGCCGGGCAGCCTCATAGGCTTCCGTCGTACCGCATCTCGTTCGTCGGGGTGAAGCCGAGCGTTTCGTAGAGCGGTCGCCCCTCGCCCGACGCGTGCAAGACGATGCTCTCGACTCCGTTCCCGCGGCACCACCGCAACAGCTCCCGCATCAGCGCGTCGGCGACGCCCCGGCGCCGCCACGCCCGCTCGGTGTACACATTCACCACCAACCCTTGCGGCCCGCGCACCAGCCGCTCGCGGCCGGGGTCGGGTCGGGGCAAGAGCTCCCGCAGCTGAAGTCCCGCGCCGCCGAGGATTTCTCCCGACTCGGCGTCCCGCTCCGCGACCCACCCGACGTATCGGCCGTCCGTGATGGCCTGGGTGACGTACGCCCGCGCGGCCTCGACCAGGGTGTCGTACAAGCCGTCCGGCAGCTCGCCCATGTCGCGGAACATCTCCGCCCGATGGCGCGCCAGAACGCCCGCGTCGGCGGCGGTGGCTCGGCGGATCCGGTACACGGCTAGGGACGTTTCTCGAGGAGCTCCAGCGCACGCCGCAGTCGAGTCACGGCGGCGTCGAACACCGGCTCGCCGACGAACGGCAGCTGGTTGAGCAGCTGCAAGGCGTTCCGCAGGTGCTCGCCGGGTCCCTCGAGAGAGGGATCGCGTTGGGGGCGGCCGCGGCGCTCCAGGGTGCTGCGCCGCGGCACGGCACGGCGGTCGACGCCGTGCCGGCGGTCAGCCAACAGACGTGTGATCGTCACGACGCCGGGAATGTAGCCCGGCCAGGCAGGGCCAGCCAGCAGCGGTTGCTGCGGCCAACCGCCGGGTGTCCCCGGATAGATTTCCCGCACACCCATGCCATCTATCGTTGACGCCGAGCGGTTGAGTAAGACGTTCCAGGTGAAGGTGCGCGATCCGGGACTGCGCGGCGCCCTGCGGGCGCTCCGACGCTCAAGATGCTCGCGGGGCTCCTGTACCCCACCAGCGGGCGAGTCGAGGCGGCGGGGTTCGTGCCCTGGACCGGCGGCCCCCCGTTCAAGCGGCGCATCGCGCTCGTGCTCGGTAACCGGCAGCAGCTGGTGTGGGACCTCCCGCCCGAGGAGACGTTCCTGCTGAACCGTGCGATCTACGACATCCCGGCGGGAGATTATCGGGATCGGCTGGCCGAGCTGGTCACTCTACTCGAGCTGGGCGACGTGCTCCAGAAACCGGTGCGCCAGCTCTCGCTCGGCGAGCGCATGAAGTGCGAGCTGGTGGCGTCGCTGCTGCATCGCCCGCCGCTCCTGTTCCTCGACGAGCCGACGTTGGGGCTCGACGTGACTGCCCAGGACGCGATCCGCCGGTTCCTCATCGAATACCGCGAGCGGCACGGCGCGACGGTGCTGCTCACGTCGCACTACATGCAGGACGTGACCGCGCTCGCGTCGCGGGTCCTGATGATCAACCGGGGCCGCCTGCTGTACGACGGAGCGCTCGAGGCGCTCGTGGCGCGGATCGCGCGCACCAAGCGGATCGAGTTGGTGCTCGGTGGAGGGGAGGGCGACGGCAACCGGGTGACCGCCGAGGCGCTGGCCGCGTTCGGCGAGGTGAAGAGCTTCCACTTCCCGAACGCGGTGCTCGAGGTGCGGCGCGAGGACGCGCCCGCGACCAGCGCCCGCCTCCTCGCCGCTCTCCCGGTGGCCGACCTGTCGATCGAGGATCCGCCGATCGAGGAAGTAATCCGGCTCGCGTTCGCGCGCGGTGTGGAGGAAGACGAGTGATCGGGCGGTACGCGGCGCTGATCCGCAACGCCTGGCTGGTCGATCTCCAGTACCGGGCGTCGATCGTGCTGTGGCTGCTGTGGGGAGTGGCCGAGCCGGCGATCGCGCTCGGTATCTGGTGGACGATCGCGGGAGACGGGTCGGTCGCCGGGTACGCGCGCGCCGACTTCGCCCGCTACTTCTTCGCCGTCATGCTCATCAACCAGTTGACCATCGCCTGGGATTCCTGGTATCTGGACCGCTGGATCCGCGAAGGCGACCTCAACTACCGGCTGGCCCGGCCGCTGCACCCCGCGCACGAGGCCGTGGCGGAGAACATCGCGTACAAGGCGCGCACGGCGAGCGTCATCCTCGTGGTCTGGCTGCTGGTGGCCGTGGCGTGGCCCGCCGTGCGACTGCCGTTCGACCCCGGCCGGTGGGCGATTACGGTCGTGGCGGTGCTGCTCGCGGCCGCGATGCGGTTCTTCATCAGCTTCACGACGGGACTGCTGGCGTTCTGGACGACGCGCGCCACGGCGATCATGGAACTGCACGCCAGGGTGTCCGTGTTCCTGGCGGGGCGGATCGCGCCGCTCGCCTTGCTGCCTCCGGCCGTCGCCGGCGTCGCTGGAGTACTGTGGTTCCGTTCCATGCTCGCCTTTCCCGTCGATCTCCTCACCGGCGCGGTGCAGGGCACGGACGCCATCCTGCGCGGGCTCGGCGGGCAGATCGTCTGGCTCGGCGTCTGGATCCTGGCGTACCGCGTCGCGTGGAGCCGGGGCATTCGCAAGTACGGAGCGGTGGGGGGGTGACCAATGCGGAATGCGGAGTGTGGAATGCGGAATTGCAGTGGAAGGTCGAGCCAGGTAGCAAGGTCCGAGCGACGTAGTGCGCCATGACATTCCGAATTCCGAATTCCGCATTCCGCATTCTACGGGCCTTCTGGCGACTGAACCTCGTCGAGGAGCTGCAATACCGCGCCAATTTCATCGCGAGCCTGCTCGGCACCGTGTTCGACATGGCGACCGCGCTGCTTACGCTCGCGCTCTTCTTTCACCACACGACGGCGCTGGGCGGGTGGGACTACTGGGAAATCGTCGTGCTGCTCGGCGTGTTCAACGCGCTCACCGGCGTGATCGAAGCAGTGCTGCGGCCCGGGATCGGCCAGCTGGCCGGCGAGGTGCGCAGCGGTGAGCTGGACCTGGTGCTGGTGAAGCCGGTGGACGCCCAAGGCTTCGTCTCGTTCCGACGGCTCGACATCTGGCGCCTGACGGACGTCGTGCTCGGCCTCGCGCTCGCAGGATATGCGCTCTACCGGATGGGGCACACGCCATCGCCCGCCCAACTTGCGGCGTTTGCCTTGACGCTCGCGGCCGCAGCCGTCGTCGTCTATGCCATCTGGGTCGTTCTGATGAGCCTGGCGTTCTGGTTCGTGTCGGTCGAGAACATCGCCGTCCTGTTCGACGCGGTGTACGAGGGCGCGCGCTATCCCGTCTCGGCGTACCCCGGAGCGTTGCGGTTCGTATTCGTATACCTCATACCAATCGCCTGGACCACCACGATTCCGGCGTCGGCGCTCACCGGCCGGTTGCGGCCGGAGATCGCGCTCGCCGCCGCCCTCGTCGCCGGGTTGGCGTTCGCGCTGGCACGAGCGCTGTGGCGCGCGGCGCTCAAGCGGTACGCTGGCGCGAGCGGGTAAGGGACGTGCTCTGGCTCAAGCTGCTGCTCGTTCCATCCTTGATGGCCGCCGTGACCCTCGCCGGGCGGCGCTGGGGACCGGCCGTGGCCGGTGTGCTCGTCGGTCTTCCCCTCACGTCCGCGCCCGTGGTGTTCCTGCTGGCGCTCGAGCACGGCACCGCCTTCGCCGCCCAGAGCGCAGTAGGGGTGCTGGTCGGACTGGTGCCTCTGGGTTCTTTCTATCTCGCCTACGGGCTGCTGGCGCGGCGGGCACGCTGGCCTGTCTGCGCCGCCGCGGGGTGGTGCGCTTACCTCGCCGCCGCGGTAGCACTGCGCGCCGCGGCCCCCTCCCCCCTAACGGCATTCCTCGGTGCCGTAGCGTTCCTCGCGGTGGTGATGGTGCTCCTGCCGCGAGGCGCGCCGGGCGGTCCCGCTGCCCGCGCCCCATCCTGGGACATCCCCTTCCGGATGGTCACGGCCACGGCCCTCGTGATCGCCTTGACGGCGCTCGCGAAGACGCTCGGCCCGCGGCTCAGCGGCTTGCTCACGCCGTTTCCGGTGACCGGCGCCGTCCTCGCCATTTTCACGCATCGTTTGGACGGCGATCAGGCCGTCGTTCGCTTGATCCGCGGGATGGGGCTCGCGTCATTCACGTTCGCGGCGTTCTTTCTTGTCCTGGCAGAGCTGCTGGATCGGCGGGGCACAGCGGCCGCGTTCGGTGTGGCGATCGCGGTGGCCGCCATCATGCACGGCGTCCTCCTCACCGGTCCGTCCATACGGCCAACTCGTTCCCGCTGGGATCACTGAAGTGGAACCGGCGGCCCCCCGGGAATGGGTAGGTCTTTCGGACGATCTTCCCCCCCGCCTGTTTGATCTTCGCTTCGATCGCTTCGAGCTGGATCGCGTAGATGACGACCAGTGGATTGGCGGGTCGAACGGGCGCGTCCTTCGTGAACCCGCCACTCAGGCGGCCGTCCTGGAAGCTCGTGTAATCCGGTCCGTAGTCCTGGAACTGCCAGCCGAAGACCAGCTGATAGAATTGCTTGGTCCGGCCCACGTCGGTCGCGCCGAACTCGATGTAATCGACCCGCCGGTCATGATCGCTCTGCGTCATCAGGCCCCCTCATCATGAAGAGTCGGAAAGTACTCAAGTTTGACTTCGCCCGGCCCGACCGCTAGCCTTCATCGAGCGTTGCACGTCAAGGCGGGACTTGGCCAATGCGCCGGTCCCGCCTTTTCGTTTCCCCCTTCACGCGGGCGGACCGATGGCGAAGGAAGAAGCGATCGAGATCAATGGCACGGTCGAGCAGGTGCTTCCGAACACGACGTTCCGCGTCCTGCTCGAAAACGGCCACTATGTGCTTGCCACGATCGCGGGCAAGATGCGGCGCTTCCGGATCCGCGTGCTCGCCGGCGATCGGGTCACCCTCGCGGTGTCCCCGTACGACCTCACTCGCGGGCGTATCACATACCGGTACAAGTGAACCGGGCGCTGGCGCGAACGGGCCTCGTCAAAGACGGCGGCCCGCCCCGCTGCCCCCAATGTGCGCAGCGGCTCGCGTTCGGGACCGATCGGCTCGGTCGCACGACGGAATCCTGCGGCTGCGGGTACCGGGCGTACGTGCAGGTGCGCGCCACCGAGCCAGGCATCCTGGCGCCTCCCGCTCTTGCGGACCCTCCAGTTTGAGGTCACACTAGCCCGCCCTCTTCAGGATCCTCCGTTGCGTTTCGCTGTCCTCGCGCCCGTCATCGCCGTCGCCTTGATACTCCCACATCGAGCCGCGTCGCAGGGTGCGCGGGTCGAGATCATCGTGCCCGCCTCGCTCCGCGCCACACCGGTCACCGGACGCATGTACGTGTTCGTGACGCGGCACGACGATGTCGAGCCGCGCCTCCAGGTGCGTCACGAGAGCGACTGTACCCCGTTCTTCGGCGTCGACGTGACGCACCTCTCGCCGGAGCGTCTGGCGTGATCGATGGCACGACCCTCGGCTATCCGGTGTCGAGCCTCAAGGAGATCCCCGCGGGCGATTACTACGTGCAGGGATTGCTCAACGTGTACTCGGAGTTCCACCGCGCCGACGGCCATACCCTGTGGCTGCACGACGACCAGTGGGAGGGCCAGCAGTTCAACAAGGCGCCGGGAAACCTGGTGAGCGCGGTGCACAAGGTGCATCTCGATCCGACCCGACCGGACACGATCCGGCTCGAGCTCGCGCGCGTGCTCCCGCCGATCGAGCTGCCGCCGGACACCAAGTGGGTGAAACACATCAAGATTCAGAGCAAGCTGCTCACCGCCTGGTGGGGACGGCCGATCTACCTCGGCGCGACGGTGTTGCTACCGCGCGGCTACGACGCCGACACCGGCCGTCGCTATCCCACCGTGTACCAGCAGGGGCACTTCACCCTCAATCCACCGTTCGGGTTCTCGACGGACTCGAGCCCCGAGACGCCCGAGGAGCGGGCCGCGCGGCTCGCGCGCTCGGCGCGGGAGCCCGGGTTCGAGTTCTATCGCGCGTGGAGCGCTCCCAATTTCCCCCGCCTGATCGCCGTGACGTTCCAGCATCCGACGCCGTACTTCGACGACTCTTATGCCGTGAATTCGGCGAACAACGGTCCGTACGGAGATGCGTTGCTACAGGAGCTCATTCCTTATCTCGAGGAGCACTTCCGGATGATCCGCGAGCCGTGGGCGCGCGGGCTGACGGGTGGCTCGACCGGCGGCTGGGAAGCCCTCGCGCTGCAGGTGTACCATCCGGACTTCTTCGGTGGGACGTGGGTGCTGTATCCCGACCCGGTGGACTTCCGGAACTACGAGATCCCCGACATCTATAGCGACACGAACGCTTTCGTACATCAGGTGGCGGAATGGATGACCGCGGACGTGCCGGCTGAACAAGAGGTCACCGGCCAGCCGCGCATCAGCATCCGGCAGGAGAGCCAATTCGAGGCGGTGCTCGGCAGCCGCGCCCGCTCGGGCGAGCAATTCGCGATTTGGGAAGCGACCTACGGTCCGGTGGCGTCGGACGGCTACCCGGCCGAGCTGTGGGACTTGACCACCGGGACGATCGACCGCAGGGTGGCCGAGTCCTTCCGGGCGCACGACTACGACCTGCGCGATTATCTGGAGCGGAACTGGGCGAGGCTCGCGCCCGAGCTCAGGGGCCAGATCCACGTCTTCACCGGCGACATGGACACCTTCTACCTGAACCTGGCTGTGTACCGGCTCGAGGAGTTCCTCACACGCGCGCGGCCCCCCGCCCAGGCCGAGTTCGCCTACGGACGTCCCATGAAACCGCACGGCTGGCAGCCGTGGACCAATGCCGAGCTCATGCGGATCATGGCCCGGCACATGGAGCGCCGCCGCCCGCGGCGCTGAGACTTACACGGCCGGGGAGGACGCCCGCCGCGCGTCCAGGCTCAGGGGGCCCGCACCGAAGTGCGTGATCAACAGCGCGGCGCCCAGCATGGACACATTCTTCATGAACAACGCCATCTGAATGCCGCGCATCATCGGGTCGGTCACCGCCCAGAAGTTGTGCATCTTGAGCGTCACGGGCACCAGGAACAGCACGATCAGCCAGGCGCCGATTTTGGCCTTGTAGCCGAGCGTGATGCTCAAGCCGCCGAGCGTAGCGATCACACCCGACAGCGGGACCAAGAGCCCCGGGGCCGGCACTCCGGCCTGGGCGGCGTATCCGATGTACCCCGCCGAGAAATGCCCCAACACCGTCATCAAGAAGATCGCGGAATACAGGAATCGACCTATTGGGACGAGGTAGAGCACGGGAATCCCCTTTCAGGAGGTGGGAGAACGATCACGATGTCAGCGCGGCGAGCGCGTTCTGGAGGCTCGTCGCCTCGCCGGCCTTGAGCGCCTTGACGATCGCGCGTTGCGCGTCCGCGAGCGCGCGGACACCCTTGGCATGCGCCTGCTCACCCGCGGGCGTCAGCTCGGCCAGGACGCTGCGGCGGTCGTCCGGATCGGCGCGCCGGCGGACCAGCCCGTCCTTCTCGAGGCGATCCATCAGTTGGGTGATGTTGGAGCGCACGCAGTGCTGGCGCGCAGCCAGATCGGACAGAGGCAGCGCCTCCTTGGCATCCGCCAAAAAGTGGAGCACCGCGAGCTTCGCCAGGGACAATCCTGTCGGGCTCAGGGCCGCCTCGAGGCGCGCCTCGACCACGTCTGCCGCGCTCAGGAACGAGAAAACGAGGGAGTCGGCCGTCGGGCGGCGCGCGCCTTTTCGGGGACGCTTGCGCACGCCCTCATTATGGCTCACTCCCGGCCGGCGGGCCACCCGGCCCCCACGGCACGAGACAGCTGCACAGTGCGAACATCCATGGTGGAAGCAATGAACTATGCTTCTTCAAAGTTCCCGCCGCTTCCGGGGAACTGCGCGACTCCCCGGAGCATTAGTTCAGATATGAACCGTTCTCGAGACCCCAGGAGGAGTGCAGCATGACTACGCCGGACGAGATGCCCGTGACGGGCCTCACCGCCACCCAGGCGCACGAGCTGGTAGCGGCTGGTCGGGGTGTATTGGTCGATACGCGCGATGCGCGGCTCTTCGACAACGCGCACGCCGCCGGCGCCCTCTCACTGCCACTCGCTACGATCGAAGCCGCTCAAGGGCGTCCGCCGGCAGGCGCGCTGCCGCCCGATCGCACGATTGTCCTGTACTGCGCGTGAGTGGATGAGCGCACAAGCGCCCGGGCGGCGCGATTGCTGATCGCGGCGGGATACGATGAGCGCAACGTCGCCGTGCTGCTCGGCGGCATTCGCGCGTGGCATCAGGCGGGGTACCCGCTCCAAAAGTGGACCGATGGCGCCTGAACCGCGCCGTCGCGGTATGACCATCGCCGCGATACTTTGCGCTCCATGGTCGACGTCCTAGAAGCGCTGCGCGCGGGCCTTGCCCCGCATTACACGGTCGAACGCGAGATCGGGGCGGGCGGCATGGCGCGTGTCTTCCTGGCGGTCGAACACCACCCGCCGCGCAAGGTGGCGGTAAAAGTGATGAACCCCGACGTCTCGAGCTCAGAGTTTCGCGAGCGCTTCATCCGGGAGGTCGAGCTCACATCCCGGCTCAGCCATCCGCACATCGTGCCGATTCTCGCCGCCGACGAATGTCTCTTCGTACCGGATGGGCCCGACGGGCTGTGCTACTACGTGATGCCGTACATCGAGGGCGAGTCGTTGCGGGCCCGCCTGGAGCGAGAGCAACGCCTGCCGCTCGAGGAAGCGGTGCGCATCGCGCTCGAAGTCGGCGACGCACTGTCCTACGCGCACGCACACGGCATCATCCATCGCGACATCAAGCCTGAAAACATCCTCTTGTCCGGCGCTCACGCCTTGGTGGCCGACTTCGGTATTGCGCGCGCGATCAGCGCCGCGGGCGGCCACACGCTTACCCGGGGTCAAGCCGTAGGCTCGCTGGCCTACATGAGCCCCGAGCAGCTGATGGGCAGCCGCGCCATCGATGCGCGCACCGACGTGTATAGCCTGGGAGGGGTGCTGTATGAGATGCTGGTAGGCGAGCCGCCGTTGGTGGGGCTCGCGGGCCGGACGCCGCGCGGCGGCGCAGCCCTCGATACGGTGCTACGAGCCCAGCGTGTGAGCCACCAGAGTGAGCGACTGATCAAGCAGACCATCGGTCGCGCGCTCGCGGCGGAGCCCGACGAGCGCTTCGCATCCGTGGACGAGTTCGCGGCCAGCCTTCGGGACGTGGTAAGCCGGGGACCAGTGCTGGGTATGCGGCTGCCGCGAGTGAGCCGGAAGGTCGTGCTGGGTGGCGCAACGGTCATCGCCCTCGGCATCGCTGGCGTGCTGCTCCTCGGGAACCGCGCTCCACCGCTCGACCCGAGGCGCGTCGTCGTCACCGGGTTCGAAGACCTCTCGGGGGACTCAGCCCTCGCTCCACTGGGCCACATCGCCGCCGATTGGGTCACCCAGGCACTGACGCGCCAACCCGGGGTCGAGGTCGTGCCCGGTGCGGCCACCAGCCATCTCGACGCCGCAGCCATTCGAGCCCTGGCTGCCCAGACCGGGGCCGGCACCGTGGTCCTGGGAACGTATTACCGTGACGGGGACTCGGTCCGCTTCCACCTGCAGATTATCGACGCGGCGCGCGGCACGGTGCGCCGTGGCGTGGAGCCCGTCGGGGCGCCGCGCCGCGCACCGACTCAGGCAGCCGACGCGCTCAGCCGGCGCCTCACCGCCTTGTTCGACACGCTGTTCCCTCCCACCCCACGGTGAAGGCGGCGCGGCCCGGCGTCACAGCGTGAATCCGACACCGACCCCCAGCGAGGAAACGTAATCCCGGAAGAATTCCCCGTACGGCGCCGGCCCGGTATAGGCCTTAAGCAAGATGCTCCAGCGCCAGCCGGATCCCGGATCGGCCAGGGGATCGCCCAGCTCGAGACCGGTCACCACGCTCCACCCCAGCTGCCAGTTGCGGTCTTGTATCGACTTCACGTCCAGGCCCGCTACGAGGCGGCCGGCGGCACCCCGACCGAGACGAAGCAACGAGCCCGGTTGACGGAACTCCAGACCGCCCTGCAGCACACCAGGCTTCAGATCGGTCGGTGAGTGCGCGAAGACGTAGTCCCCGCCACCATACACCCGCCAGCGTGTCGACTCGCGCGCGACGAGCAGCTCCACCGCCTGGAACGTCAAATCGATCCGACGGGCGTTGGTGTGCGCCATGTATTCGTCGCCGAGGTGCGAGCTTTGGTGAAACACCCGCAGCCGCGTGGCCAGGGAGCCGCGCCGGTACGTGAGCGGCAGCCCGACGACGTAGTCCGTATTCAAGAGATCGGTCGTCGAGGATTGCATGTTGAACTCGGAAAACACGGCCGCGCCGATCCCGAGCTGCCATTCTCGTCCCCGCACCAGCCCGATCGTTTGACCCAACCCCACGCTGCCCAGCCTCGACGCGAGCCGGGGCGACCGGGTCCATAGGTACGTGGCGAAGAACCGTGGCTCCTTCGGGTCGGCGAGCAGCGGTTGGAACAGCACGGCCGCGGGTCGCTGGCTTGGCGCCGGAGCCTGAACGGCGGCCCCAGCGTGCGCGATCATCATGGCCGCCCCGAGCAGATGGACGACGAGCCTCGCCCGCACCTCCCACCTCCGACCGTGTGTGATAGTTCAGTAATGAACTACAGCGGCCGCGAGTTCCCGCCTGGCCACGGCCTCACGCGACGCCGCCATCGAAGGCGGCGGGGGCGCCGCTTGGTCCCTGGGCTAGGTGCGGAACTCACTGTGCCGCAATCGGTTGTGCTGCCACCCACCATCCTGCTGTCGCTGTCTATTGTGACTGGGACCACCGTCGTGAATCCTGTGGGGCCGCATACTGCATGATGGTAGCACCCATGGCCTTACGGATCCTGTTGCTGGAAGACGTGCCGGCGGACGCCGCGCTGGTCGAACGCCACCTGACCAAATCGGGATTGGTGTTCGTCAGCCAGCGGGTCGACACGCGCGCCCGCTTCGAGCAGGCGCTGCGGGAGTTCGTCCCGGACATCATCCTGTCCGACCACGGCCTCCCCGGGTTCGACGGGTCCGCGGCGCTCGAGCTCGTCAACGAACGATTCCCCACCCTCCCTGTCATTCTGGTCACGGGGTCGCTCAACGAGGAAAAAGCCGTCGAGTTCATGAAGGCGGGCGCCGCTGACTACATCCTGAAGGACCACCTGACGCGACTGCCCGAGGCGATCCAGCGCGCCATTCGGGAGCGGCGGCTCCGCGAGGAGCGAGAGCAAGCCGTCGCCGCGCTGCGGGAATCAGAGGTCCAGTATCGCGCGCTGTTCGAGAGCACGCCCTACCCCATGTGGGTGTTCGATCTGGAGACGCACCGCGTACTCGCGGTGAACGGCGCCGCGATCAGGCATTACGGGTACTCGCGCGAAGAATTCCTTGCGCTGCGGATCGAGGACCTGCGGCCGGCGGAGGATATCCCGGCGCTGCATCGACACCTCGAGACCATGCCTGGCGACTACCACAACGCCGGCACCTGGCGGCATCGCAAGAAGGACGGAACGCTCATCGAGGTGGAGACCAGCGGCCACGGAATCACGTTCGCCGGCCGGCGGGCCGAGCAGGTGGTGATCAACGACGTGACGGAGCGCAGGCGGCTCGAGGAGCAGTTCCGCCAGGCGCAGAAGATGGAGGCCGTGGGTCGCCTTGCGGCTGGTGTCGCGCATGACTTCAACAACCTTTTGACCGCGATCCTCGGCACGACCGACCTGATGCTCGAAGACCTGCCGCCCGAAGATCCGGATCGCGAAGGGCTCCTCGACATCCGGAGTGCGTCGGAGCGCGCGGCCGTGCTGACGCGGCAGCTGCTCACGTTCAGCCGCCAGCAGGTCGTGTCTCCCCAGGTGCTGCGACTGAACGACCTCGTCCTCGAGCTCGAAAAGCTGCTGCGCCGCCTCTTGGGCGAGGATGTGGCGATCCGCGTCGCGGTCGCGCCCGATTGCGGCGGCGTGAAGGCCGACCCCGGTCAGCTGGAGCAGGTCATCGTCAATCTCGCGGTCAACGCGCGCGACGCGATGCCGAACGGCGGACGCCTCACGCTCGAGACGAAGAACGTCGATCTCGACGCCGACTACCCCACCGATCGGGTCACGATTCCCGCAGGGCGCTACGTCATGCTGGCCGTCACCGACACCGGGACCGGGATGGACACGCAAACGAAGGCGCGCATCTTCGAACCCTTCTTCACCACCAAGCCCGTCGGCAAAGGGACCGGGCTCGGACTCGCGACGGTGTACGGCATAGTGAAGCAGAGCGGCGGGTACATCTGGCTGTACAGCGAAGTGGGGCAAGGCACGAGCTTCAAGATCTATTTGCCGCGGATCGACGCCGTCGAGCCGCAAGCGGCGGCGGTCGAAACGGCGGTGATGCTGGACGGCACCGAGACGGTGCTCGTCGCCGAGGACGAAGACGCGGTGCGCCAGATCATCGAAAAGGCGCTCCAAGCTCGCGGATACCAGGTGATGGTCGCGCGGGATGGGAGCGAGGCCCTCGCCCTCGCCGGCCGCCATGCCGGGCAGATCGACCTGCTCGTGACCGACGTGGTCATGCCGGACATGAACGGCCGGGTGCTGTCCCGGCGCCTGACGCACCTGCGTCCCACGATCAAGACGCTGTATCTGTCCGGCTACACCGACGACGCGATCCTGCATCACGGCGTCCTGGAGGAGGGCGTCGCCTTCCTGCAGAAGCCGTTTTCGCTCGGCGCGCTGGCCCGCAAGGTCCGCGAAGT
>WNEZ01002611.1_pt1 | contig 15470 bp, 31 predicted proteins | sample 5400521 | NCBI WGS metagenome assembly WNEZ01 (sample SAMN13153339, study PRJNA577476) | soil metagenome | isolation source: 120 cm saprolite under Douglas fir tree site 2 hole 1 replicate 1 | place: USA:California | collected 2015-04-18
ATTCATGAACTGGAACATATTCGTCCCTGCTCAAAAGTAACGACAGCGGACAAAGAATAATAAGGCCTTTAGTATCAATCACAGAGCAACCGATTTTGGAGCGGGTGCTCCTCGCGTCGCCTGATTCCCTAGAAGGACAAGTGAGACCGTCCGATCGACCGGCGACGAAACGAGCGTCGCGACTTGGAACGGCGATTCGTGTAGTGAACGCGCGATGGTGGAGCCGCGACGCCTCCTGATTGGGCCACGTTCTTGCGTTCGTCAACCATCACTTTTCGGTTGCAACTATATTCAACAGCAAGAACTTGCGAAAGAAATGAGACGAAGCTAGAATCAAATCACAGTTCGCGATCGAGACGATCTTGCGTCAGCAGTTTACGAATGGGCCGCGTCCCAGAGAGGATCACGATGAAACCTAGTGGCTGGATGGCCATTCCGATGTTACGGAGATACAACAGCGTTTTGACCGCTGAGTCGGACAGCATTTTGGGAAGACTGGAAGAGAACGATGAATGTTTGATGAATATTGCAGCGAGGTAGGTAGAAGTCTTAAATAAGTCCTTTATTTTCAACGGGCCGAGGTAGCTCAGTGGTAGAGCAGCCGATTCGTAATCGGCAGGTCGTGGGTCCGACTCCCACTCTCGGCTCCAAATAATCCCTTGCGAATCAAAGAGTTTGTCATGGTCAGTTCACCGGTCCTTTCACTGACGGTGCAACGACGGTGCAAGTTCCGAGTTTTTCGCTCAACGAATCCATAGCACTCACTCGCCGTTCGTCCAGACTCTTGATGTAAATGTTTTGGGTTAGTCCGATGTTGCTGTGACGAAGAATCGCCTGGATGGTCTTGTCGTCGACGCCGAGATCGTGAAGGTTTGTAGCCAGGCCGCGGCGGAAAGCGTGCCAGCCGTGCCAGTGCGGAAGAGACTCATTGCGCTGGAAAATGTGTCCTTCGGGTTTGTGCTCATCCTCTCGCTTTTTGCAAATCGAGCAAATCGAGAGAGCGGGAACGATCACGCGGCGCACAAGGTTGTCGAGGTTGAGAGGCTTCCCGTTTCCGGCCTGAAAGATCGTCCCGACTGCCAGCTTGCCCATGCGCAGCTTGTGTGCTTCAAGAGCTTCCGCGAGTTGTTTCACAACCGGAATAGGAGCCTTGCTGCGATTCGTTTTTGGCTCGTTGACCGTACTATTCCAGACGGAATGCTTTACACTGAGTTCCTTGCCGTCGAAATTCTCCCACTCAAGGCCGCGCAGTTCGCTCTTTCGCAATCCGGTGAGTGCGGCGGCCAGCACGACGGTCCAGGCAGGTTCCCGCAGTACCGCGAGCATAGCCTTAATTTCGCCGAGATCGTAAGCGTAGGTTTCTTCCGGCTCCGGCGCTTGCGGAATCGAAACATCCTGAATGGGATTGAGGCCCTCGAGGATTCCTAGCCGCTTCGCCTGTTTGAACGCGCCGGAGAGAAATGCTTTGCAATGGCGAAGCGAGCTTCGCCCGAGTGCGGACTGCTCCGCGATCTTCGCCAGCATTTGCTCGCCGTGGACAGTGCGGAAACTGCGCAGCGTGAGCTTGCCCATGCGCGGCTTGAGATGATTTTCCCAAACGTCTTTGTACTGCTTCACCGACGCGGCCCGAAGATTCTTTTTGACGTACTCGGACAGATACACTTTATCGACAAACTCAGTGACCAGCATTGTCGATTGCGGATTGAGCAGGCCGGAATTGAGCGGCGCCAGAAGCTCATCGACAAACGGCTGGATGCTTCGCCGCGTCCGGTACTCCCCGCCATATTCCACGTCCAGCTTTTTGCAGACCAGCTTTCTTTTGATCGTGCCGTCTCGCTGCATCACGTCATCGCAATAACGCACAAACCAGGAACTATATCTGTGAAAGACATAGCCTTTCTGTTGTCTCATGGCTTCACCCCAGAGAGAACCATCCGCGCGTACTCTCGAACGCCGAGACTGCGCCGCTTTGCGTCCTCGCAGAGTTTTCGATATTCGGCCCGCGTCAAACGATGGCAGAAAATCACTACCCTGCGCTCTGCTGCTGGCTTTGGCGGCCTGCCTCTCATAGCTATTTATTGTATACATTTAATCGGCCTTGTCAAGTCTTTTCCGTGCGCAACCAGGCGCACACGTCCGGCCAGGAAAACCGCAAATACCGCCCACAGCGGAGAACAGGAATACTCTTAGAGTCATTTTTCGCCGCTTTCTTATAGACCCATGACAGGGGAACTTTCAGACGTTGCGCCAGCTCTTCGGGCCTGAGAATATCCTCGGGGCGCAGCGGGACCGGAGCCGCTTGCACAATTCCGAGTTTTGCGGCGGTAGCCATGCCCGTTAATTCTTAATCTCCCTTTTGCCAGCGCGCCGGTCATCGTCACCGCGGCAAGCCTTTGAGCAAAACACGCCCGCTTCGTTCCTTCGCATGAATCGCACCGCGCCGAGGACGGCGCCGCACTTGTCGCAAATTTCACGGGCGAAAACTCCGTGCTTCGCGAGGAGCTCGTAACTCTGCTGAGTGGTGAGCAACATGGCTAGGCCGACACCTCCGCAGGCCGCAGTTCGGGCGGAATGCCTTCCATATTTCCGGGATTCGGATGCTTCTGCAGAATCAATCGCTTTTGGCGCTCAAGCTCGGCCCCGGTCAAAACTCCAATTTCACGCTTCCCCGCGGCCAGCGCTTTATTCACATGCACTTCCCCAGGGGAAGAGAGGTTTAGACCTTCACAGGTAGGTGCTTCTTTTCCTCTTTGGTTTGAATCTGAAAAGGGGATATGTGCGGGGGGTGCAGGGGGGCGGAGCCCCCCTCCTGCATTCGTGTTTTGAGCAACGATCTGCAAGGATGCGGCGGGCGAGCGGGAAGATTTGACAGACACCTTGCGAGCGGCTTTTTGACGTTCGCGCTTTTGAGAAGCACGGTATTCGCGCTCCTGGGCGATCTCCTGTCTCGCATCCGTAAAAACCGCGTTGCAAAGTTCTAGGAATTTTGGATTGTCGAGCGTGACGCGATAGGCGGAACACTCGCGCGTGACGCCGATGCGCTGCCCGCGACTCACTTGCAAAGCGTACATTCTCGAAAGCTCTTTGATGGCGCTCGAAACATTCGCCATTTTCTTCACGCCGCTGTAACGCATGATGGCGCGGTAGGACAGCCGGGTTAGGTCAGATTCGGAATCTTTGAAATGATCGAGAGTCACGAGAATGCTGCGCTCTGCCGCACTCATCGCCGCCCACATACCAGAGCGCACGATTACTTCCCACTCGGAACCATGAACGCCAACGCGGTATGGTACAGGCGCGGCGGGAGTGTTCCCGACTGGCCGGCCCACTTTGACGCTAGGGACGGTGAAGCGCTCCGCAATCCAGCGGACGGCGACGGCAAACTCGACGCCTAGCGTCCCCATCACCAAATCAATCAAGGAGTGACCGCCGCGCATGTCGCAGACGAAGCAGCGCACGCGATTGCGGCGCTCGTAGAAATGCAGTGATGGTTGCGTATCCCCATGTGTGTGATTTTCTGGTCGGCAGCACTTTGCGCGCCGGTGACGGATTCGCAACCCAAGAGCACGGCCCACGTCCAAGATCGGCACATGCTTCTTAATCCAAGAAATATCCGGGCGCGATACCTCTTGGGCGTTGGGAACGATGGCGAGCGGTTGGCTCATGCCCGCACCGTCCGGATCTCAAGCGGCTCCCGACTTCGCTTGACGCACCTTTCGGCGGAAGCCAGAACGGTGTAAACAAGGCCGCGAACGGGTTTCCATGTGCCATCAGAGGCGCGACGGAATATTTGAAACCGGATCACGGCCGCACCCCGGCGAACAATGGCCCCACAGTTACGGGGTTATCGTCAGAGCCTCGCGGCTTGCCCTTTAATTTCTCGTACCAGTCCTCACCGGGGGCTACTTCCAAGGGTTTCGACTCAAGAACATACTTCGTCCGAATCCCCCGCACCCATTGACTCTTAGGCAGGTCAACGCTGCGAATATTCCAGCCCAAGGCGTTCATTTCATTGATTCGCGCGCGAAATTGAGGCCAAAACAATGTGTAGGTGAAGTAAGCGCCATGCACGCCAGCGGTACCGGCAGGCTCTAAAATAGATTCAATTCGCTGGTACGCCTGCGTCTTGCCTTGTAGTGGTACACTAGACGCCATCAGTTCTTCTCTCTTGGGCCGGAGAGCAACCACGTTCCCCCAAGGACTGCTCGCTCTCTGGCCTTCCTTTTGGAAATCCGCACATCGAAGCAATCCGCGTCGGCCACGCGCCGAGCGTCTGTCGTTTCGTACTCTTGGCGGCGCTCATTCATCGTGTTGCGCTCGCTTCTGCCACGGCCCGATCCCAATCAAAGTCGGCATCGAAGGTCTCAATGGGAAAGTGTCCACCCGCACGGAGGCGGAAAAACGACCGTGGAAGCGCAGCGCTTCGGGCGATTTCGACGCCGACTTTTTGCGAATGATCTTGGTTACCCGAACTGGGGGGATTGCTTTCTTGGACTGCTTGTTCTAAAGTTCTCACTGTCAGTGCCTACCTTTCAGTTTTTCACCCGTCCGCGTGCAACCGCGGACGTGGTGCGTTCAAAAACTCATGCGCTGGCAGGTGCCAGCATCCCTTCTTTCACTTAGGCGCTTGCACCTATCGCAAGCGAGTTTGTGACAGCGCTGATTTGCGCTTTCCGATCATCAGCCGCGCGAGAAAGTACCTTTCTCACTGCAGCCTCTTCGTCTGACGCAAGACTGATCTCGCCCATCTCGACCGCGCTCAACTTCGCCCTCGGAACACCCGAGCGAATGGAGAGAGCAAACTGACTGATCCCTACCGAGCGCCGCAGAGTCCGCAAATCGTGCATCTGTGGTCCCTCCAAATGCGGCAACCATTGCCGCACGATTTGAGAATAGTTGTTCACTCATCAATGGCAAGACTGTTGATTGCGGGTCGCTGCGGGTCGCTGCGGGTTACTGCGGGTTTTCTGGAGGGAGATACTTTCTGAGCGATTCGGTGGTTATTTTCCGATTGTGTCCCTGTCCTTCGACGCGGAGGGAACCTGATTTGACGAGGCTTTGGCGTTGCCTCTCGCTGATACCTAGGTACTGCTCGGCGGTCCTAAAGGCCACACTATCCTTGCCATCAATGAGCGACGGATCGCCTTTTGCCTCGCGGCGATCTGCAGATTTGCCCTCCGCGGTGCTGGCGCTCGGCGTCGTGTGTGTCCGCTGCTCCTCCGCTTCCGTGATTGCTCTTTCCAGCGCCGTCCATTCATCAGAAATCGTTACTTCCAACTCCTGATCATGTGCCTTATTGCGGCTCAACAATGAACGGAGCAACCCCACCATTGCGCTGTGCGCTTCGTGCGGTTCCATCTTTCCCGTCCGCACCGGAGGAAGAATAATCGGCCCCATCTTGGCCTGCGAGAATGCGTACTTGCACAAATCGAGCATCTGCCTTTGCTCTGGAAACCTCTGGCGAGCCTCGGTAAGAATCGCGCGAGTCTGTAACCACAAATCACCCGGATAGCCAGTCGGACAATCCACTGGTATCTGCATCGTCTCGGGAGCTGGGGGATGCCATCCAGTGTTCACTGTGCGGACCGGCTCCGGGAGTTTCACGCGCGGGCGTTTTGGCGTCTTCGTGCCTGGTTGGGGCGTCTTAGCGCTTGCGCGCTTCGCAGGTTTGCGCTTATTCTTTTTTCGACGATTCACGATGATTACTTCCCGCCCGCGGTGACCAGACCGCGGGCTTTTCTTTTCAACCCCATTCTACTTTGTCCTTGACAGACCTGTCAAGGTCATGGTAGAAATGTGAGCGATGAGTCCAAGAACCTACACGACGACCGAAGCAGCCGAAGCAGTGGGCATCACGCGAGCGACCCTTCAGGATTGGATTAAGAAGAGGAAGTTTGCAGCGCCCAAGCTAGGACGTGTCGGCAACATCAGCGTAAGGCTCTGGACAGCATCAGACGTTGCTCGACTGAAAGCAGTGAAGAAAGAAATCTATCAGGAGAAGCGACCGAAGAAGTGAAACAGCGGTCCTGCCCGACGCGATCAATTGAGCCGGGCCCTCGACATCACATCCAATTCTGCGACTACGGTGAAAAGCGACAGGATTTCCTTGATCCACTGACTGGCCTCATTATCTGTCATCTTGGATGTGCTCGCCTTCACAACACCTTCGTCGCCCTTCGCGGCGTACATTGTCACTTTTTTCTTGAGTCTCTCGAACCGCAACCACAATTCGGGCGTGAAATTCTCCTCGCGAAGTTTAATCAGGTGAGAAACGTAGGCCGCGCAGAGGCGGTCCTGAAGCGATCCAGTGTCGGCGACAAAGCTTTCGACAGCCAGGTCTAAAACCTGTCTCGTGTAGCCGAGTTCCATGGCCCGGATGGTACCATGCTGCATGGCTGCGTAGAAGGCGCTTGACAGGTTGTAAAGCTCCGTGCTATGTAGATACCAATGAGCGCGAAGATCTACTCGACCGGCGAAGCAGCGAAACAGATAGGGGTGTCACGTCAGACGTTGCAGGCGTGGATCGCTGCCGGCAAGATTTCTGCACCGAAGCCGATTGGAGTAGCGAACGCGACCATTCGGCTTTGGACGAAAGCGGATATCGACAAGGCCCGCAAGTTCAAAGCGCAGAGGTCTAAGAAAAAAGACTGAGAAGCGGGACGCGCCGGTGCTAGAAACACCGACACGCCCCTGACCAAAGAACCTACGAAGGAGGTTCCGATGGCTACGCAGCACGTTATCCCGATCGCATTTCCCTCGCAAGTCCCCGTGACACCCGAGCAGTCGGCGAAGCGCGTCATGCAGGTTCGCGCTGCTCACAATCACACGCCAGGCGTCCGCACGTTCTACGTAACAAGTGAATCGCATCCCGGACCGGAATACGTCGCGCAGTTCATCCGGCGCGCGCATCAACGCCGCTGGTTCTGCAACTGCCCGGACTTCACCTTCCGTAGATTGCCACGGCGCCGGCACTGCAAACATTTACACGAGCTCGTCCTACGCGCACGCGAGGCACGCGGGGTATCTCGCTTAGTCGCGTAAGGTCGAAACCCGGCGCTGCGACCCCTTAACCAAACGCGCCGGGTCGGGCCGACAATTCCAACTCTCGCTTCGGTCCCTGACGAGCACGGCGAGAGACGAGGGCGAAATGAAAAACACTTCTGCGCCCATGCCACGCGACGCGCGGAATGACCCGGCACAGTGGGCGAGGACGCTATGATGGTCATTCCGCAAGACGTTGAGCGGGAAGCCATCCCCTTGCAGCTTGACCCGGAAGTGCTGGCCCTGTTTTGTTCCGATGTTCGGGACGGACGGCGCGGCGCGAAAATCAAGTGTGAGATGAAAGGCCGGGACATAAACCTTTTCAATGAAAACTGGCGGGAGCAAAACATCGCGGCGGGACTCTGTTATACCTGCTCCAAGCCGCGCGACCCCGGTTCCGTCCGTTTCTGCACCGAGCATCTGAAAAAAGAGCGCGAGCGCGACCAGCGGCGCGGGGGCCGCGTAAGAGTCCGGCCAGATCGCACGCAATACTACCGTGACCGTCGCTTGCGGCGGAAAGAGGCGGCGGTATGAGTCAGCCAAGCGCGGAAACGATGGCCCGTTACAAACGGACGCACTGCGAAGTCATCAACGCGATCAGCCGGAAGTATCGGCGCAACCATCCCGAAAAAGCCAAAGCCTACCAGGACAGTTATCGCGCCACGCGCGACCCGAACATACAACGCGAACAGTACCGCGAGCGGCGCTTTCGTTTCGGGCCGTTCGGCGTTTTCGCAAGGGCGCAAAGTTCGCACCAATTCAAGGAAACAACCGTAACCGTGCTGGAATTGTCCGCTCCGTCTTTTCGGTGGATTGACCATAACGGAGTTTCGCACTTCGAGAAGTGGGAGACGGCGGAGCAATTGGCGGAACGGCTGGAAAGCGAGGGGATTGTATGAACAAGACGGACCAGTACCATCAAATCGAGGCCATTCTGGAAAAGGCCGGGCCGAAAGGCGTACACCGGGCCCAGTGCGCGGCGGAGGTCAAGGAGCTGCACGTGTGGATGGCCAGCGAATTTACAAAGCCATCCGGGGACCGGCAATGACCTACGCAATAAGCCAAGAGGTAATTCCGTGCCGATAACTGCATCCTCGGTTCCGTCCCAGAACTACACAGAAATCAATCTTCGTCTGGTCGAAGGCTTTGACGAATGGCTCATGGGCCTACATTACTCGTCACACACGCGCCTGAGCTATTGCGGATACACGCAACGATTCGCCTTCTTCATCGGTGGAGACACTAGCCTGCGAGCAGTAAAGCGCGAAAACGTGGTCGAGTTCCTTCAATACCTTCAGGAGGGCCGCAGCTTCAATGAGAAAAGCCTAGCCAGCGTTCAATATGCGCTGCGCAAATTCTATAAATTTTTGGACCTCGCTGGAGTTCTTGCGGGTCCAATGGTCAAGATTCCAGCGCGGCAAAGAGTCCCTAAGCGGTTGCCGAGATCGCTCACGGAAGACCAGATCGAGGAATTGTTCAGAGGTGCCGACACCTCTCCTCGCGATCGCGCCGTGCTCGAATTGCTTTACGGGTCAGGGGTCCGGCGCGCCGAACTGACGGCACTCAACTGCCAGGACTTGTATTTCGACAATGATGGGAATGGCGGCTCCGCCAGAATCCTGCACGGCAAAGGCGATAAAGAGCGAGTAGTGATTTTTGGCAAGTACGCTGCCGGTGCGCTCGCACTGTACCTGAAGGACCGCACGACTGGCCCGCTGTTCCAAACCGTAACGCGCACCCAAAGAGGGACTGTGGACTTCCACGATGGCTACAAGCGGACGTATTGGACGGGCTGGTGGTGGGAGTGGAAGCTGCTGCCAAACGGCAAACGAAAACGTGTGATGCACAGCCAATATCTCGGGACATTCGAGGAACTGCCGACAAGACAGATGGCGGAAGATGCGTTGCCGCGCTTCATTGGGAAGCAGCCCGGAGCCATCCTGCCGAACAACACGCCCCGCCGACTGTCCGATAAAGAAGTGGAGCGGATCGTCAAGAAAGCTGCCAGGAAAGCGGGCCTTGGCGACATAACGCCTCACCAGCTACGACACAGCTTCGCGTCGCATCTTCTCAGCCACGGCGCGGACTTGCTCTATATCTGCAGGCTTTTAGGTCACTCATCGCCACAGACCACAACAATTTATTTGCACGTCACTATGCCCGAATTAATGAAAACGTACGCGAAATGCCATCCGCACGGAGGCGAGGAATGAGAAAGAAAAAGCACGAAATAGAACTACTCCCGCAGCAACCCTCACTCACTAGGGAGCAGGCAGCGCTGAAGCGATTGACTGACGCTGTTGTGGAGCAAATCGCTGCCAGGGAGGAAAACAGGCCGCTCAGCAATGAAGAGCTATCCGAGATGGTCTTTTTGCAGCCTTGGTGCCTGCCTCCAGAAATCGCGCATGCAATACGGCAGCTCGTTCCCGTTTGGCACTGGCGCAAGTTCGCTTGGGTCTATCAGGACAATGGCTGTTGGAAATGCGAGCGGACAAATGTGCCTCATCAGTCTCTCGGGATGTGCCAAGCCTGTTACCAAAAGTATTTCAACCGAGTGCGGGCTTCTATTGCGAGGCACGCTGGTGACGACAAACAGAATGTCGCGGAGATGAAGGCGGCGCTCACAGCCAAACAGGACAGTGCGAGAAGGATTCTCGCGAAGTTGGGAGTTGGTCCGCAACCGGCCGCACTGCCAGCCCCGAAACGTGTGCGGTGAGATACAACACCGCTCAGCGGCTTTTCAACGGAGGTGACGAATGAGAGTCGCGATCTACGCGAGAGTGAGCACGGCGAACAACGGCCAAGACCCAACGATGCAGACGCGCGAACTTCGCGAGTACGCGGAGCGCCGCGGCTGGACGGTCGCCGGTGAGTATGTGGACGTTGGGATCTCAGGAACAAAGGAAAAGCGGCCGGAACTCGACCGCCTCATGGCTGACGCGCACCGCCGCCGCTTCGATTGCGTTGTCGTTTGGAAGTTTGATCGCTTCGCACGGTCAGTGTCGCATCTTCTCCGCGCCCTCGAAACCTTCAAGGCCCAATGCATCGAGTTCGTTTCATTTTCTGAGCAGATGGACACGAGCACTCCGGCCGGCAAGATGGTATTCACCGTCCTTGGTGCGGTCGCCGAGTTGGAGCGCAGCCTCATCGTTGAGCGGGTGAAGGCCGGGCTTCGCAATGCTCGCGCGAAGGGCAAGCACCTGGGCCGGCCGCGTGTGGCCGTGGACACTCGCAGGATTGCCATGCTGCGCAAGAGCGGCGCGTCCTGGGCGGCGATCTGCCGCGAGACGGGACTCAGCAAAGGCACGGCGCAGCGCGCCCTTCACAACTTGCCCAAAAACCCGGCCAGCATCGCGTCTGTAAGTGCTTACGCTGTCGCGGCGGATTAGGTTCCTGCAGGTTGCCCAAAAAGAACTGTTTTTGAGGCTAGAGCGGGGTCTAGAGTGCAGGCTACCTGCTCTTGTTGCGAGCGACGGGCGTCGGCACCGGCACCGGCTCCGGCGCAGGCTCCGGCCCGGGTTCTGGCACCGGCTCTCGTTCTGGCACCGGGACCGGCTCTGGCTCTGGCTGCTGCCCATCAGGCAAACTCATAAAGTATTCCTCCACCGTCTGGTCACGCACGAGTTCGGGATGTTCGAGCGTAGCTAACCTATTCCCAGTGAGACCAGGCGTTACCCTGCTCTTCGTGTTTCTTTCTAGCGAGGGCTTCGACGCGAAGACGCTCCGAGCACTCGTCGCAGATGGTGATTTCCGAAGGCTTGCCGCACATATTGCAAACGTGGTGTGCGTGTTCGGGTCGGGGATCAGATCGCAGGGGAACTATCTTCATGGTCACTCCCTTCTGGCGTCGATCCAGAAACTTGATCCGCCGGCAGGAATGTCATTGTGGGCGCGCTGGTCGAGCACAACGTAATCGCCCGGCGATAGTGTAGTCAGCTCCCTAATGCGAATGTTCGCATACGCGAGGTCGCTCACCGGCTCAAATCTGCGGAAACTTCCCGCGGGTTCTTTCTTCAGGATCTCAAACGGAGAATGCATGGATGCCTCCCGCTTTGCATGGTGTTATAAGGCAAACTGAAGGAGGGAAAAAGGTGGTCACGCTAAGGTAAGGACTTGGCGCCGGAGACCAGCAACTAATCCTAGTGGCTCCGACAATTTGCTGACTGAAGTATGGGCGCTGGTTTTGTGAAAGTACAGTCTATTCGCATTTCAGCGCAGCTCGGATCATCTGTTCATGCGGGCCAAAAAGGGGGTGAGCAAAGTGAGAAGCTTCGATGGTGTCGTTACAAAGGGTTTTGGATGTGCTTCCGCGAATTTGAAGAGCGTAATGCACCTAATCGAAGAGCGAATGGGACTGTCTGGACTAGTCGAGGGAACGCTAAACGTCAAAATCGCAGAGGAATACATAGTCAAAGCGGATAGGGTTATCTTTCGTGAAGAGTACGGATTTGGCGAGGCGATTAAACTCAAGCGGTGCGTCATCTTTGGGCGGAAGGCAATAATCATGCGCCCGGAGAGGCACGAGACCATCCCTGGTTTTGGACACGGAAAAACCTGCCTTGAGTTGATGGGCAGTGTTAATTTCCGTGACGCTCTCGGTCTTGTCTATGATTCTCAGGTCACAGTGGAGGTCGAGGGAGACGAGAAGTGGTGGGCCACTGCTAAATGAGCCTCTGGCATCCCTGGCCACTTTGCGTCAATCAAATCCAGAATGTGCGCTGCCCGCTCTATAGATTTGTTCGTGTAAATCTCTGCCCAAAATTCCGTCCCCATGTTGGGCTTGCCTGCCCGATCATCTTCCTCTAGGAGTGGTTGTAGTTTTCGCGCCGTCAAAATCACAGTCGCCAGCAAGATCGCGTGTTTCCGCTCTTCGGTCATCGGAGTCCCAGCAGTTTAGGATTGAAAATACCGTAGAGGCAGGAGAAAGGGGAGCTTATCTGGCTAGACCGTGCCACGGTCTGCAAATCAATTCTCATCGCTAGGTTCTTTTTTTAGGTTCCCTGCGCTCGGTCAATTCTGCAATCTGATCGTCAATTTTCCTAATTTCCAGTGACATACGAAAATCGCTAGGATGCTCAACGAACTGCTTGAACAGCAGATTCCTTCTAGCTTTCAATCTTTCAAGTTCAGTCCTTTGGTCGCCGGGGCTTTCTAGCATGGCCTGGTTCCCATGACCATGTTGCGCCAGCCCCGGCACTTTGTAACTGACCGCCGTCACGTCTAACGGTGTGACCCGTAGCACTTGGAAGCGCACCGCTCCGTTGATTGACCGGCTTGATTGGATAGTGTATATTCATCTACAGTAAATGCTGGACGGCCCCCCACCCGGCCCTTACCGCGCCCTTCCGGCTCCGCTTTTCAACGCTCAATCACGCTCGAAAGGATCGATTCCTATGAAACGCCTGCTCCTGTTTAGCTTCGGGCTGTTCCTCTTCGCCCTTCCGTCGCGCGCCCAGTCCGTCGATGCCTCCGTCAGTTACTCCTATTTCCGCCTGGGTGGTTCCGGGGGCATCAACCAGAACGGCATCAGCGGCTCTGTCGCCTATAATCCCAACCGCTGGCTCGGCATCGTCGGCGATTTCGGCGCCTACCACGCTTCCCCTGCCGGCATTTCCTTGAACACCTACACCTATCTCTTCGGCCCTCGCCTGACTTTGCGCAACCCCTCCAAAATCACTCCCTTTGCGCAAGTCCTGTTTGGCGGGTCGCGTTTGACCGCTGGTTCCGGTGGTGGCTCGTCGAACCAATTTGCCTATAGCTTCGGCGGCGGCGTGGATATAGGTCTTCTTCCGCACCTCGCTTTGCGCCCTCAATTGGACTACGTCGGCCTGCGCAACTCCGTCCAGACCGCCAATTGCACGCGCGCCTCGCTCGGCTTCGTCTTCCATTTCTGAGGCCGTCGCGAACCGTCTTCGGTCATTGGGAGTCCCCGCAGATTAGGATTGAAATAAGGGTAGAGACGGGAGCGATATTCTACTTTCCCTTGTTCCAAAAATGCCAGCGACAAGTTGTAGAATCGGGCGGAACAGAGAGGGCAACTCATGGACAGGTCAAATGGTTCGGAGAATGAATCAAAGAACGATCTGGAGATTGAAAAGGCACTGCACGAATACAGCGCGGCACTGGAGGTTGCTCATCACAACGACAATGTCATGCATGAGGTGACTGCAATCGTCTGGGGTGCTAATACCCTCCTCCTCGGATTCATCTTGGAAGTACCCTGCGAGTCAAAGAATCAAATCCTAGTGATTGTTGCCTCCATCGTGGGAATCCGCATGTCACTCTATGTCCGGCGGATTCATAGTCTTAAAAAAATCAACCTGCACATTGCATACGGGATTTGCCGAAAAATTGAAGAAGACCTATCCCTTCGACACCGACTAAACAACACAATCCATAACGAATATCCCAAAGGGGAACTCGGCTTTAAAGCAGTCAAAGCCCTAACAATCATTTTTGTTGTGGCTTGGGGCTTGGTTATAACTGCGGATTCCTCCCCGTCGAGGCAGCGGATGGAAAGGTGATCGGCGTGATCACGGACCGCGACATTTGTATCGCGCTAGGGACGCGCAATCGGCTTGCCGGCGATGTCACCGTGAGTGAAGTTATGCCTGCCAAGCTTTATTCTTGCGCTCCAGATGACGACATCCATATTGCATTGCAAACAATGAAAGAAGGAAAGGTGCGCCGACTGCCGGTGATTGCGAAAAACGGTCCTCTGGTTGGTGTGGTCTCGATGGATGACATCCTGTTGCGGGCCGAACCCACACGGCCGGGAAAAGAACCTGAACTGTCCAGTGATGAGGTTGTGAGAGCGTACCGGGCGATCACCCAACGTCAGGTTCCACAAGTCGTCGCAAAGCAAACAGCCGCGGCATGATTGACGTCACGTCGAACCGTGACCGTGGTCACTGATTTCATGATCCAAGCGGAGGTAAGAAGGACGTGTACAAGGACACTGAGTGCCGAGGGAACGGGCCGTTGAGGCTGCCGGGAACGGAGAAAAACGGCAAAGCCCGCGGCTGTGCCTTGGCGGCAAGTATCATGGCCGGACCAAGGCTTGACCTGGCAGAGCCAGTGCCCTTCGCTCAAAGGCAGCGGTGAGGCCCGAAGTCCATGTGAAGCGCCAGTTGGTTCGACGCACCGGCCCTTCAGGCCGGAAAATGCTTCGCCGCCCGCCGCTGCCTTCGAATGTAGTGAACAAAGCCTCTGGTGAGGCAGCATTGAGGAGGATGTCATGAGAAATCTGTATACCAATGAGAAGTTGTTCGAGGATTTGTTTGGGTTTCGTCGCGAGTTCAACGAGATGTTCAATCGGATTCTGACCGGCAACCCCTGGGGTCTTGAGCTGCCGGAGTTTAGGAAGGCGTTCAGCATTACTCCTGCGGTAGAAGCTTATGTGGACAAAGAGGGGAAGAAATATGTTTGCCGCATAGTGCTGCCGGGTATGGAGCCGAAGGACGTGCAGGTCCATGCACAAGGGAATCTTCTTGTGATTCGAGGCGAGAGGAAATTCACTCACAGAGCAAAAGAAACTGAACTCTTTGAGGAGGAAATCGGTTACGGCGTGTTTGAACGGACAGTCACACTGCCCGAAGGGGTGAATGTCGAAAAGCTGACTGCCGAATATGTGAATGGCGTGTTGGAGATCACGGCGCCAGTCGTCGCGGCCGCTTTGCCACGCAAGATTGAAGTCAAGACGACGGCACCTTTCGCGAAGCAAATGGCTGCGTAAGCGGCGGGCGACGCAAACGGCCCGGAACTCCAAAACAGTTCCGGGCCGTTTTCTATTGGCGCGAGCGTCGTTCTGCACTCTTGAAATTTGGCTCGAACGCTCTTGCTCTTGAGTGACTTGCGTCACACAGTAGGGTGAGTACCGTCACAGCCAAATGGGGAGCCGAGATGTAGTTTTAAGAGCGTGGAAGCGGCCCGGGGAAGCCCTTCAAGATCTAGTTCAGTGAAGCACATTTCGCGTGCAATCGGCTTCTCTCGGGTCGATGAAATGGCGTTGTTTCATGCTTTGGACGTTGTTGTCCTGGAGGCGGCGCCGGAAAGGAACGACCCATGAAATACATCCTTCTTACTTTGGTGATTGCGGCCGCCGTCTTTGTGATCGTAGGGCTGCGTCGCGCTCTGCTGACGTATCTTAAGTTTCGAGGAAAGAGGCTTGTTTCATGTCCGGAGACGCACAAGCCTGCAGCCGTACGAGTTGGCGCAGGGAAGGTGGCCTTGAAAGCATCTGTTGGGAATGAGCAGCCCAGGTTGAGTGAATGCTCGCGTTGGCCTGAAAGGAAAGCCTGCGGGCAAGAATGTCTGGCGAAAATCCAAAAAGCACCAAAGGCCTGCCTGGTATGGGCCATCATCAACCGGTGGTATCAGGGACAGAGGTGTGTGTATTGCCACAAAACGTTCGGAGAAATCCACTGGCA
>WNEZ01011844.1_pt1 | contig 15469 bp, 11 predicted proteins | sample 5400521 | NCBI WGS metagenome assembly WNEZ01 (sample SAMN13153339, study PRJNA577476) | soil metagenome | isolation source: 120 cm saprolite under Douglas fir tree site 2 hole 1 replicate 1 | place: USA:California | collected 2015-04-18
AGGTTCTGCGAGCCCTGGAACATCATGTGTTCGAAAAGATGCGCGAAGCCAGTGCGGTCCTTGGGCTCGATGCGAAATCCGATGCGGTAGTAAACGCCCACGCAAACCGTCGGCGCGGTGTGGTCCTGCGAAAGCACCACGCGCAGCCCGTTGGGCAGCTTGTAATATTCCACGGGGACGTGAAATTCCTCCGCCGGGGCCGCCGCCGCGCGCGCGCCCAGTAGCAGTGGCGCCAGGAACAGCAAAAGCCCAAAAATCCGGCGCACCCCACCAAATCGAAGTTCAAACATAATTCCTCCTAGCCCAGCACTTCCTAAATTCAGGGATTGCTCTCAGGACGAACTTCTACACCTGTACAGACGTATCCTTTTCGAATAAGTTTCCTCAAATTTGGCTCAACCTGTGGGTAAATCGGCCTAATGTACCGCCCGCTTCTGCTGCGTCGCCTTGCTGGCCAGGCTGAAGCGCGCCTCCGCGAGTCCTTCGCCGCAGATCTGTCCGGTAAGATATTCGCCGAACGCGGGGCCGTGCTTGAAACCGTGGCCAGACCCGCCACCCGCGAACCATACATTGGTTAGTTCCGGGTGCCGGTCAATCAGGAAATCGCCGCTCGATGTATTTTCGTACTGGCACACACGCGTCTCCACAATCGGCGCATCTTTCATCGCTGGGAATCGACGCGCCACGTACTTCCTCGCCCATTCCGCGCCCTCTGCGCTAGCCATTCTCGATTGTGTGTCCGGATCCACGCGTACACATCGTCGGCCTGAAACAGCCAGGTCGGCAATTCTGGTGGCGCAAAGCGCGCATCGCCACTGGGAGGCCCGAAGAAAAATACCTCCTGCCGCGTGGGAAATATCCGTGATTTAAGAATCTCCGGGAAAACTTTTCCGAGCCACGCACCGCAGGCGAAGACGAATTGCCCCGCGGAAATTGTCCGTCCGCTTGCAGTCGTAATTTGCGAAAGGGCTTTTGCTCCCGTTGGCTGATTCACATGCTCGATGGCAAATTCCACGCCGTGCCGCAACGCATCCTGCACCACGCACGCCACCGCACGCCGCGCCAAAAGCGCGCCACTCTCCGGCTCCAACAACCCTTGCGCAATATCCGCGAAGTTCACCTGCGGATAGCGCTTCTCCAGTTCGGCCCGCTCCATCAATTCATATTTCACTTCACAGCGCCCCAGGGTCTTTACCGATTCGCGCAAAGTCGGATCGTTCTCGCCCGCCAGCCACAACACGCCAGTTTGATGAAACAAATTCTCACCCGCCGCCGCGAACAATTCCTTCCACTGCGCCAGCGAGTTCCGCGACCATCGCGTGTAAATCTCATCCGGGCCGTAACTCATCCGGATGATGCGGCTCTCTCCACCGGAACTCGCCCGCGAATGCGCCGCGCCGTAAGCGTCCAGCAACAGCACGCGCTGCTTCCGCTTGGCCAGATGCCAAGCCGTCCAAGCCCCAAACACCCCCGCGCCAATCACCACCGCGTCAAACGCTTTGCCTTGGCTCATCGAGCCGCCGTTTTTTTCGCCCAATGTGACAGATGGTTCAGCGACTCCGTATGTGTCGGATCCAAATGCAATGGCGTCACCGCCGCTTCTCCCGCGAACACCGCCGCGTAATCCGAATCCGCATCCACGTCGCGCTCCCGGTCAATTCGCTGCTCGCTCAGCCAGTAATACGGGCGCCCCTTGGGATCTTCGCCCTCGCGCAAAACTGTGCGCGTGATCTTTTTAGATTGCCGTGCAAAGCGCACGCCGCCCTTCCAGTTGTCCGGCACATTGATGTTCAGCAAGACCTGCGGCGGCAACCCTTCTTTCAAGATCAATTCCGCGGTGCGCCGCGCCAGTTTCGCCGCTGGCGCAAAATCCGCCTCCTTCTTTTTCGAACACAGCGAAATCGCCAGCGCCGGCACGTGATGAATCACCGCTTCCCGCGCCGCGCCCACCGTCCCGGAGTAATACACATTCTCTCCCAGATTCGCGCCGTGATTGATCCCGGAAATCACCAGGTCCGGCGGCTCTTTCAGCAATTTGTGCAGCGCCACGATGACGCAATCCGCGGGAGTGCCGTCGATGGCCCACTCGTGGTCAGCAATCTTGTGGCACACGATCGGTTGGCGCAGCGTCAGCGACTGCGCCGCTCCGCTGCGCTCCCAGCTCGGCGCCACAATGCTCACCTGCGCAAAATCGTGCAACTCCTCCGCCAGCGCCCGCAACCCCGCGGCTTCATACCCATCGTCATTCGTCAGCAATATCCGCGACTTTTTCACGTTAGACACACTCTCCCCCACATCCATTGTAGTCGGAAGCCAGGCTTTCAGGTCGAACACTTACGGGAAGAAAGGTCTAACGGGTGATTCATTGAACTGAAGCAGGCACAGGGCAAACTTCAGGTTGCCGAAGCGCTTGGTATGCAAGTACGTTTGTGCCCATGTGCCATTTCTCAGGATGCTCTTTCGCAAACTTTGTGATAATTGCTGCCACTTGCGTGTTGGTCATGCCCTTAATACACGTTTGAAGTGAAGACAGATATTTCCCTTCGTTCGGCGCGTCAAAGACTGGGGCAAGATACATGCCGTCCACAAGACCCATTACGTAAATGGCCTGCCCTTTGGGTTCTAATTCCAAATAGTCTTCAGCTTTCAGGAACCCTTCATGCACAAGCGCACGCTCGTCTGATGCCGCCTGATTTGACGCGATTAAAAGAAGAAAAACAAGCAAGCTCCAACGCTTAGCCATCGGCATCCCCCAGGATCACGAACCCTGACCTAAAGTGACAAAATATTTTTTACGCCAAATAAAAGAAGCAGAACGATACCCAAGACCATCGTGACCAGGGAGGCTGCACCCGTGAATTTAGTCCACCAAAACAACGTCGCGTGCTTTTTATTCTCGTCCTTGATAAGCGTGTTTCCGGCCTCAACAACATCTTTTAGCCCCTGCTCTGCTTCAGAGCCAGCGCCGGAAACGGCCTTTGCAAGGTTGATTTGTGCGGCCATCGAATAGTTCAAAGCAATAATATAGTTGTTCTGTTCAGCCTTGCTCAGCCTATCGTGCTCTACCCAGTTGCGACGCAGTGCAAACAGCATTGACAGCACGAAGGCAACCCACGACAAGGCGAGGGCCGTGACGCACTTGAGAGCCACATGAGGGTTTCTAGATGCTAGGGAGCCAACCAACGTGACGCTGAGAGCGATTATACCGCCGTCTAGGAGCACAATTCGGTCAAAAAACTCTACGCGCATTTTTGCAACAGTATCCGTCTTCTCCGTAAGACGGTCGAAACTTTTTGCCGCTTCGCCTGAGGCTGCTTCAGAAAACGTGGCAGCAATTTGCTTTGGGTCCAACATTCCGTTGTTCCTATTTGTCTCTTAGACGGCCCAATTGCCCCATAACAAGATAGTTGACTCTGCCGTTATAAGGGTACCTCTTCTCCGGTATCCAACGTTCGTGTAAACACGATGCCTGATCCCACGAGTGGAGATTGCCTAAAGAACTCCATCAGGGTTAGAGGCTTGGACTTGCCACTGACTTGCTTACGGCGTCGCTGTTTCGGTTTTGCCTTTCTCGATTTCATCGATTTTCGTTTTTTCATCAGTTCACCGCCTACCTGTGTTCGCCACTAGCTCGGGACTGGGAGAGAATGGTTTTCTTTAGAGGGGTTGGTACGGATAAGAAATGGTCGGGACGGCGAGATTTGAACTCGCGACCTCACGCACCCCAAGCGTGCGCGCTACCAGGCTGCGCTACGTCCCGACCGGCGCGACCGAAGGGCGGCCGCAAACTCACAACAACGGTATCACTTGCCTTCGAGGAGCGTCAAGAAACTGCGCAGCGCGTCGCGCAGGTCCAGCAGCATCTTGCGGCTCAGTTGCGGCGCCACTGCCTCGGTCGCGCCGAAGGGAGAAGGCTGGCCCGCGGTGCGCTCCGCGGCCGCGCCGCCATTTTGCAGATCGCGCAGGTGCCGCCGCGCTCCGGCAATCGTGAACCCTTCGTCGTACAACAGCCGCTTGATCTTCAGCACCAGGTCCACATCTTCCTGGCGGTACAACCGGTGGCCACTGGGGCTTTTCACCGGCTCCAGCATGGGAAATTCGGTCTCCCAATAGCGCAGCACAAACGGTTTTAAGTCGGCGAGGCGGCTCACTTCGCCGATGCGGTACAGGCGGGTTTCTTCGGGAACTGCGGTGGCAGCGCTGCTCATTGTTTTAGACATGACCGACCGGCAAATTCAGCTCCGGAAGGCCAATTTACAAAGGGAGTTTAGCAGAAGCGCAGGAGCGCAGCCACAGGACTTACTCTTCGGAATCGCTCTCTTTACGCAGTTTTTCGTCTTCGCCCGCGGTGGCGCGTTCGCGGTCGTCGCGCTTTTTCAATCGTTGAATGAAGCGAAGCGGCGTGCCATTGAAATCCCACTTGGCGCGCAACTGATTTTCCAGGAAGCGCTCGAAATTGAAATGCAGCGGCTTTTTCTGGTTGGTGAAGAGCAGGAAAACCGGCGGGGCTATCTTCGCCTGGGTCATATAGTAAATGCGCACCGGACGGGCCTTGGGATTGGACGCGCGCTGCAGGTCCACATCTTCTTTCAACCAGCGGTTCAGCTCGCCGGTCGAAACCTTTCGCCGCCGCGCCGCCGCCACCGCGTCAATCAGGGGATAAAGCTTCTGCGCTCGCTCGCCGGTTTTTGCGGAAAGAAAAACAATTGGCGCGTAACTCAAGAATTTGAATTTTTCCTGCACCATCTGCTCGTATTCGAAGAGCAGCTTGCCCTTGTCGATTTCGCGCCGCGATGTTCCGCCTTCGGCTTCGCGCTTGGCCTTGCCCCGCGATGTTTTCGCGGAGGCATCCGCGGCCTTCTGCGCCGCTTCCACTGCCAAATCCCATTTATTGACCACGATAATAACGGAGCGCCCGCTTTGCTCCGCGTAGCCCGCAATGGTCGCATCGCCGCCGGTCACGCCCTGCTCGCCATCCACCACCAGCAGCGCTACATCCGCGCGTTCCAGGCCGCGCTTGGCCATCACCACGCTCAGTTTTTCCGCGACCAGGTTGGTTTTGCCCTTGCGCCGGATGCCCGCGGTATCCACGAAGCGGTACATGCGCCCTTCGTGCATCACGTCCGTATCGACGCTGTCCATGGTAGTGCCGGGAATCGGCGAAACGATGGAGCGTTCTTCGCCGGCCATGCGGTTCAGCAAAGTGGATTTGCCCACATTCGGCCGGCCGATAATGGCGATTTCTGTGACTCGCGGCTCCTTATCTTCTTCTACTTCGCCTGCACCGTCTTCCACGCCTTCGATCTCGGCTCCCGCGCGCTTCATGGTTTTGTACGTTTTGCCATGGAATTTTTCCAGTGCCGCATCCAATAAATCGTCCACGCCGCTGCCGTGTTCCGCGGCAATCGGAAAAACCGGCGAGCCCAGCTTGTGAAATGGAGAAGCGTTGATCTCCTGGCGCGTGGAATCGATCTTGTTCACCGCCACCACAAAGGGTTTGCCCGTCAGCCGCAGATGGCGCACCAGTTCTTCATCGAGGGGCGTCAAGCCATCCTGGCTGTCCACGACCAGCACCAGTAATGAAGCCTTATCTATGGCCACGCGCGCTTGCCGGAAAATCTCCGTGGGGATCAGCGCCTTGTCGTCCGGGAGGATACCCCCGGTATCGACAATTTCGATTTCGTGGCCGCGCCATTCCGCTTCGCCATAGATGCGGTCGCGCGTAATGCCAGGCTCATCGGTGACGATGGCGCGACGCGTGCCGGTCAGGCGGTTGAACAGCGTGGACTTGCCCACATTGGGGCGTCCGACAATCACCAGGGATGGAAGATTCTTGGCCATAGGGAATTTCGGCAGCGGCACAGCGCTGTCTGCGCACTGACTCGCAATCTTCCAATCTACAGCATCGCCGCGTAACTAGCGAGCGCAGCGGCGATGGGGTTTGGAAGATTTCGGTGATGCTTCGAGGAATTTTCTTTTCTGGCTTTCGGCGAGAAGCAGATCCCTCACCCGTAAGAGACGCGGGTTCGGGATGACAATGGACTAAAGTTCTCCGCGCCCGAGATATATTTCCCGTAAAGTTCGCCTTTGCAGGGTGCATGGCATGAATAGAAACATTTTGTGACGGAAAGCTTGCTTCCCGGCCCGCCGCTAAGTAGTGTTGCTTTATCAATTTGGCCTGGTGCGGCCGGGCGCTTTCGGGGAAGCTGCCCACGCGATCGTTTGGATCGCGCTGAAATTCAATTGGATGAAGGAGAAGCTGATGAGCAGGTCTATCCGTAACCTGAATACGCTGGTTTTCTGGCTGGTGGCGCTGCTGTTGATGAATGGCACGAACGCGAACGCACAGACGTTCCGCGGCCAAATTTTAGGAACCATCACGGATGCTTCCGGGTCGGCGGTCCCCGGGGCCACCATCACCATCAAGAACCTGGATACAGGATTGGTGCGCACAGTGACCACCACGGATGACGGCGGCTACTCCGTGCCCGAACTGCCGATTGGCAACTACACCGTGACGGTAGAGAAGCCCGGCTTCAAGAGCGGCGTTGTATCGGGCATCCGCGTGGAAGTATCGAGCGAAAAGCGCGCGGATGTCGTCCTGCATCCCGGCGAAGTGACGCTAACCGTCGAGGTGAGCGCCTCGGAACTGCCGCTGGTGGAATCGACGTCAAACACATTGGGCGGCATCGTTGAATCCAAAATCGTCACCACCCTGCCGGTGAACGGCCGGGATTACCAGAAGCTGCTTTTCCTGGTGCCCGGAGTCACCGGTTCGCCGGACCAGATCACCGATTCGCCCGGCTCGTTCGGGATTTTCAGCGTCAACGGAGCGCGCGGCCGAGCCAACAATTTCCTTCTGGACGGCACGGACATGAACGACGGCTACCGCAACGACCCGGCCATCAATGAGGCCGGCGTGTTCGGAACGCCGGCGACGATTTTGCCGGTAGAGTCAATCGCAGAGTTGCATTTGGCGTCGAACTTCGAGGCGGAGTACGGGCGCAGCGCGGGCGCGGTGGTCAACATCGTCACCAAGAGCGGCGGCAACCAGCTTCACGGAGCCTTTTTCGAATTTTTCCGCAACAACGCCTTGGATGCTCGCAACTATTTCAACGAGCGCAACGATCCAAGCAGCGGCAACTTTATCAAGCAGAATCCCTTCCACGATAACCAATTCGGCGGTTCGTTAGGCGGGCCGATTATCAAGGACAAGACATTTTTCTTCCTCGATTACGAAGGGTTGCGGGAGATCGGCGCGCAGGCACAGCCGGCTTGCGTCCCCACCGCGACGGACATCACGAACAACACCCCGGCCGGTGGAATCAATCCGGTCATCGCCGCGTTGCTGGCGGCCGGCAAAGGCTGGCCCACTCCGACGGGTACCGGGTCGTGCCTGGTGCCGTCGACCGACCCGACGTTCGTTTCCACCAATACGGTGCTCGCGACTCCCTTCTCCAATAAGGTGAATGGCGGCATCATCAAGATCGACCACCAGTTTAACCAAGACAATAGCCTGACAGGACGCTATTTCCTGGGAGACAGCGAGCAGAGCTTTCCGCTGGCACTGGTAGGCGGCGGCGCTCTACCGAATTACAACACCTTCACGCCCACACGCGTTCAACTGGTTTCCATCTCATTGGTCTCAACCATCGCGCCAGCGGTGTACAACGAATCGCGCGTGGGCTGGAACCGCTTTGCGGAAGGATTTCTCCCGCAGGACCGGCACTTCGATCCAGCGACGATCCACTTGAATACCGGCGGGACCGGCCTGGACCTGGGGTTGCCGCGCATCAACGTGGGTACTCTGCCCCAGCTTGGCGCCAGTTCCACCGATGCGCGCAACCGCGTGGATAGCAACTGGCATTACATCGACAACATCTCCATGAAAAAAGGCAAGCACGACATCAAGTTCGGCTATGAGTTCCGCCGCACTTCCGTGTCCCAGAATTTCGACGTTTATTACCGAGGGCGCATCAACTTCAACGATCTGGGGCAATTCCTCTCGGGTACTCCTCACAGTGGCTTCCAGTATTCGGGCGATTCCAACCGTAACACCTTCCAGAATTCGCATGCCGCATACCTGCAGGACAGTTACCGCGCGTCCAGCCGTCTGACCCTCAACTTGGGACTGCGTTACGACTACTTCGGTATCTTTCAGGAAAAGCATGGAAACCTGACCAATTTCGATCCCATCACAGGCACGGGGTTTGGCCTTGGAGGCAAGCGTCTGTACCAGCCGGACTATAAAAACTGGTCGCCGCGCGTGAGCCTGGCTTGGGATGTCACCGGCCACCAGAAGACAGTGGTGCGCGCGGGCTTCGGAATCTTTTTCGACGCGCTTTCGCAGGACCCCCTGGCAAGCGCGAGCACTGGTGCTTTGAATGCGGCGAACGCTGTGTACTTTTCCTCTTCAACGATCGTCGACCAATTTGGCGTGGATCAGCATCTGCGCACTCCTTACATGGAAAACTACAACCTGAACCTGCAGCAGCAAATTGGGCGCAGGAGCACGCTGCAGATCAACTACGTCGGTTCGCAGGGACACAAGTTGCTGCGGTTCCGCGACCTGAACCAGCCAACACTCGCGATGATTCAGGCGTATGACTATCACGATGGCGGCTGCTGCACGACGGGCCCATTCAACTTTGGCGGGATCTACTACAACTTCGAGGAAGGCTCGGCCAACTCGATCTACAATTCGCTGCAGGCCAGCTGGAGAATTGACGACTGGCACGGCCTGACCTCCACGTTCAACTACACCTGGTCGCATTCGATTGATGATGCCAGCGACGGCGAGGATTACGTGCCGAATGCTTCGCAACCGGACAACAGCCAGGCGCCTATCAGGTCCAACCGTGGTAATTCCAATTTTGATGTGCGCAACCGCATCGCCTGGAATTTCATCTACCAGCTTCCAGATGCCCGCGACAGCAAGTACAAGGTTTTGCGAAATGGATGGGGCGTGAGCGGAACGGTAACCGTCCAAGCAGGACAGCCCTTCCATCTAAACTACAACTTTGAGGACGACTACAACGGCACCGGTGAGTTTTTCGCGCGGCCGGATAGAGTCGGACCGCTGGTTTACAACCAGCATGACCCGAACAATTTCCTGCAGCTCAACTCCTTCAGCGTCCCGTGCACTTTTGATGGGCTTGGGAACGCGGCAACTAATTGCGCTTTAATCAATCCTGCTACCGGGGCGATGTGCGCCGCCATTTCGGTACCGACTTGCATCAATTCCATGCACTTTGGATCGGAGGGCCGCAATTCGCTCTTAGGCCCGCACTTCCGCCAGTTTGACTTCAGCATCTTCAAGAAGACCCAGCTCACGGAAAGGGTGAGCATGGAATTGCGCTTTGAAGGTTACAACGTGCTCAACCACCCTAACTTTGCCAACCCTTATCTACCAAACTTCATCGCCGATGCAGCACAACACGGGATCGCCACCGGTACGGATCCGGCTGGCAGCCTTTGCCATCTTGTTGCAGCCGGACGTAGCTGCGGCAATCTGAGTCTGAATTCAACGGGCGACGTTGGCATCGGCTATCCGTTCCTCGGGAGCGGTGGACCACGCAGCCTGCAAGTCGCCGCCAAGTTCTCATTCTAGACGTAGGAAAGTTTTTGTAGGGACCGCCTTCTGAGGCGGTCCGCAACTTACACCCATCCACGACGCTGAATCGGAAGGTGCCGTCCATTACAGGATCTATCTGTCTCATCTACGCCGCATTTAGTTGATAAGATCTGCTTTAATTAACCCATGTTAAATCTTCCCGCTCGGGAATCCCGGCGCCTCGACAGGTCCATTACCTCGGGCGGAAATTCTACTTCGTCACTATTTGCTGTCCTCAACGAAAACAGGTTTTCCTGAACCTTGAAATCGCAAACTGGCTGCTGCGCCTCTTGCGCACGGAGGCTGCCGGTCAGTCCTTTAACATCCATGCCCACTGCCTCATGCCCGATCACCTCCATTTTCTCGCGGAGGGAATGGAACCAGGCAGCGATCTCCTCCGATTCGTCAAGAGTTTCAGAATCAAAACCAGCCGGCAATTCGCGCAGAAATATCAGGGTACCTTGTGGCAGAAAGATTTCTATGAGCACATTCTGCGTTCGGCCGATTCCGTGGAAGCGGTCAGTTTCTATTTCTGGCTAAATCCCGTGCGGAAAGGGCTGGTAACTGGACCGCAAGAATATGCATTTTCGGGTTCTTTTTCTGGGCGGAAAATACCTTCTGGGTGGAGTGCTAGTGACTGGTGTCCGCCGTGGAAGAAACTGCGGTGAACAATTTTCAAGTGTGCGAGCGGTTTAGTTGGCGGACCGCCTCAGAAGGCGGCCCCTACAAAAGCGAAGAGAATCGGCAGCAGCCAAAACGCACAGTCCATACTGACTCCGCCGCTTGAGAGCTGTTTGGCTGCTTGTAATAAGTTGAAAATGAATGATATAGAGGCGATTAGGGCGCTGAGTTTGCTGGGGTGGCGCTGGGCAGAGCGGGGGATGGCGAGGATTAGGCACACTTCCGGATGAGGCCATAGCGGATTGTGATAGTTTTCCTACGTTCGCTGCGTATCAAGTCATGGAACCACTGAGACCAGGCCGAATGAGCGCGCCGGGAAAAACGGAGCCACTGGAATTAATCGTCCGGGCTCGGGCTGGGGATACCCAGGCTTGGGGCGAACTGTACCGGGAATTTGCGCCGGCGATTTTTCGTTTTTGCAGACGGGCCATGCCGACGCGCGAAGATGCGGAGGACGCCACCATGGAGATTTTCGTGAAGTTGCAGGGGAAACTCATCCAGTACGACCAGACGCGGTCGTTCACCGCGTGGCTCTATAAAATAGCGGCGAACCACTGCTGGGATATGCTGCGGCGGCGCAAGGTGCGCCAGGGCAAGGAAACCGATGACGTGGAGACCACTCCTCTCGAAAGCCCGGACCCCAACCAACTGGAAAAGCTGATTGAAGAGCGCAGCAATGAGGAAGTGCGGCAGGCGCTAAGCAAACTGGGCACGCGGGCGCGCATAGCGCTGGTGATGCGCTATTACTCGGATATGAGTTACAACGAAATTGCGGATGGCCTGGGCGTGAAGCGCGCTTTTGTAGGCGTGGTGCTGCTGCGGGCCAGGCAGGAACTGCGGCTGGCGCTCGGGGAAGCCACGGCGTTGGCGGCGGGAGGAACCCGGTGAACGACGAGGAAATGAAGGACACGAAGCATTTGGACGAAATGACCCTGCTGCTGTATGCGGAGCGGCAACTGGACCGCGACAGCGCGCAGGAGGTTTCCCTGCACACGCAGACTTGCGCGTCGTGCATGACCCTGCTGCGGGCGCTGGACCGGGAATCGCGGCTGTTGACGCGGGCGATGCTGGAGCAGGACGAACCGCTGCCGGCGCGCCTCGCGGAGTTGCGGCTGATTGTGAAGCGCTCGATGCAGTGGATCTGGGGCGTAGTGTTGGGAATGGCGGCGCTGGGTGTGTACGCGGTGTACACGGGATACGTGGAACCGTGGCAAGCGCAATTGGAGCAAGCCGGATTTGGCAGCACCAATTTAGTGAGCTTGATGATCTTTCAAGGCGCCTTCTGGAAAGGATGGCAATCCATGTTCACATTGCTCGAGGGGCTGGCGGTGGCTTCGCTGGTGGGGATGATGCTGTTGGCGTTCCGCCGCTATTTAAAGCGCGGTTCCACGCTGGCGGTGATGTTCGCGAGCCTGGGGTTGCTGCTGGCCGTGGCAACTCCGGTTCCCGTAGCAGCGGCAGACTTTCGCAAAGGCGAGACGGTCGAAATTCGCACGGACGAGACGGTGAAGGGCGACCTGTTTTTCTCTGGGAAACTCTTGCGCGTCGAGGGCACGGTGGACGGCGACGTATATGTTTTCGCGCAGCAGGCGGATATTTCCGGGCACATCACCGGCGACCTGATCTGTTTCGTGCAATCGGCCCGGGTATCGGGAACCGTGGATGGCAACATCCGCGCGTTTACCAACAACATCACCTTGAGCGGCACCGTGGGACGCAGCATCACCGCATTTAATGAAGTGCTCAATATTGATTCCAGAGCGAAGGTGGAGCGCAACGTCACGGTTTTTTCGCAGACGGTGGCGATGGATGGAAAAATCGGGCGCGATTTTTTGGGTATGTTTAAGAACGCCACCCTCTCCGGAACGGTTGGCGGCAACGTGGAAGGCCGCGGCGAGGGGATGAACATCAATTCGAGCGCGGTGGTGGGGGGCACTTCGAAATTTGAGGGCGACGAGGAGCCGCGCGTTTCCTCGGGGGCTAAGCTGGCTTCGCCGTTGGAATATAAGAAGATGGAGCATAAGCCGCACCATCAGCGAGACGGCGGGTTTTATATCTGGAAGCTCATTTGGACGGCCGGGTTCGTGCTTCTGGGGCTGGTATTGTTTTCGTTGATGCCGCAATTTGCGTCGGAAACGGTGCAGTCGGCGGAGAATTTATTGGCTTCGATTGGATTGGGGGTTCTGGTGTTTCCCGGGGTGTTTATCGCGGCGCTCATAGCTTGCTGCACGGTGGTTGGATTGCTTGTGGGTATTTCCACGCTCTTTGTCTGGTTCATCGTTTTGCTCAGTTCAAGCCTGGTTGTGGGCGCCATCCTCGGGCGGTGGCTGCTCGGTCCCGCGGCGGGGACTTGGGCGCTCATCGGGCGCATGGCCGTTGGAGTGGTTGTGGTGAGGATAGCGATGATGGTGCCGTGGTTGGGCATTTTCGTGAAGGTGGCGGTGATTTTGTGGGGCATGGGCGCAGTGGCGCTGGCGTTGTACCGCAGGTTGCAGCCGGTGATGGCGCCGAATATTCCGTCCGTCCCGATGGGCGGAGGAGATACGCCGCTGCCGCCGCAGACGACAGTGGGGGCGTAGATTCGTACCCTTTGAGAAAAGAGCTGGCATGAAAGCCAGCGCTACACAATCGTGGAAAAAAAGACGGGCCCCGGAAATTTTCGGGGCCCGTTGCCTTTTGCGGAGGCGGGGAAAAACTTAGTGTTTGCGGACTTTGTCGGCCAGGAAAGGCGGCGCGACGTTGTGCAGGTACAAAGCGCGCGCGGTCACGCTTTGTCCGGCCTGGAGATCGGTGATGGCGTTGATGCCGTCGAGAGTAGTCTGCGGCGAAAAGGTCTGGACCTGCTGGGCGGTGGTGCTGAAGCCGAGATACGCGGGAAGCGTATTGATGAAGAGCACATTGCTGGCAGTGTGATCGACTGTGGCGGTGATGCGCGAATAGCGCAGCAGCATCGAGCTGGCCGTGGCGTCGATCTTGCCGCTGGTAAGCGAAGCGGCGCTGATGCGCGCGCGAACTTCCTGGCCGGCCAGAATGTCTCCCGAACCGGCAAAGCCAGCAGGCCCGGTGATAGGAAGATTTTTGGTATCGACGCCGAAACTGATGGAGGAACCAAGAGAGAGGAATACGGCGGCGCCGGAACTAACGCCAAGCAGCGTGGAGTTGGTACTGGTGATGCTCTTGTCGGAAACCACCAGTTCGAAAGTAGCCGGATCGCTGGTGGGAATGATTACGCCTTCGAGATCATCGCCGGAAGTGAGAGAGAGCAGGTCGATCACGGAAGCGGTAAGCGTGCCGTCGGTTTTGACCACGGCGTCCAAACCCACGATGGTGTTTGTGGCAATGCAGGCGCTAGCGATGGCCGCGCCGCCCGGACAAAGTGATAGCGGATCGGCGAGCGAAGTGCTCGATGTGATCGAGGCGGTAAAGGTGCCGCCGAAATCGGATTTCACGGTGATGCTGGAACTGCTGACGGCGGTGACGATGCCGGTAATGCCGTCCAGGGTGTCGAGCGTGCCGCTGGCCTGGCCGGTGCGCGGAAGCGTGGTGGCTGTGAACACGTTGGCTTGGGTCAGGTCGATGGCAATGCCGCCGGTGGTAGTGATGGCGTTGTTGAGATTGAAATCGAGGCCGACGCCCACTTTTTCGTTGGAAGTAAGCACGAGACCAGAGCCGCCGATGGCTTTCGTGAGGTCGATGGTGATTTTTCCGGGAGCGCTGCCGGACAGATTGCATACCGCGCCGGGAGCGCAGCCGAGGATGGTCGCGCCGGAAGAGTTGATCCAGACGCTGGAAGGCGAATTGGTGACGAAAATATTGAGAGCGGTGTAGGTGCCGGCTGCCACCTGGTAGCTGCCGGCGGTTGCCGAATCGGCTTGCAGGCGGGTCATTTCGTAATTGGTGGCGGTGGAGAGCAGGGCAACGTCCGCGCCGCCGCCGGAGGGAGTAAGGCTGATACTGGCGATGGGCAGGTTGAAATTGAGGAAGGTCACGCCGGAGGGTGGGGTGTCCGTGAGCGTCAGCGTAAGAGTCGCGTCGCCGCCTCCGCCATTGCAATTAACGGTGCAAACAGTTTTTTTCGCACCGCTACAGGAGGCCAGGAAGATTACTGCGCCGGCCGCGAGAAAAAAGAGAGAGCGAGAAGAGTTCATGACATACCCCAAGGCGGAGATGCACGGAAAGTGCCGGACGAAAGGGTCGCTGGAAATCCCAAAGATAATGTAGCGCCGTAACTGACTTGGGAGCAATGAGGAGGGGCCTGGATTGTCCAACTATTAAACGCCGGTGAAGCGGCGGGGCGGGGAAAATGGGGACCAGGGGGATGTGCTATCGTAACGAGTTTGCGGGCAATTGCGGGTAAACAGGCGGGCGATCTGGCAAAGCGAACGGCAAAAACTGGCGAGAGTGAGAAGAAGCTGAACGGCGAAAGCGCGCCCGAACGGGTTTACGCTCCACTCGATGAATTTTCGACGCCGAAGGCGGCGGCGCGGGCTTTGCGCGCGAGAGCAGAGGTGCGAGAAGAGGTTGTCGAAGAGCGCGAAGAAACCACGGCGAGTGGAGACAGTTCGAAGCCGACGATGCGCGAGATTTTTGGGCCGGGAGGATTCTTAGAGAAGTGCATGATCGGCGGCTACGAGCACCGGGCGGCGCAATTGGAGATGGCCGAGGCGGTACATGACGCGTTCGAAAAGCACCATCATGTGATTGTGGAGGCGGGCACGGGCACGGGAAAGACGCTCGCGTATCTCCTGCCGGCGATCTGCAGCGGGCGGCGGGTAGTGGTCTCGACCGCGACGAAATCGCTGCAGGAGCAGTTATTTCAGAAAGACATTCCGTTTTTGCAAAAGCATTTTGCCCCGGAGTTGAAAGTGGCGGTGATGAAGGGGCGCTCGAATTTCCTGTGTATTTCTAAGCTCAATCAGGTTTCGGATCAGGCGCTGCTGCGCGGCATGGAAGAGGTGGACGCGTTCCAGCAGATCAAGGAGTGGTCGAAGTTGACGGAGACCGGCGACCGCGCGGAACTCACGTTTCTGCCTGATGATTCGGAGTTGTGGACGAGGCTGGATGCCCGGCGGGATACCTGCACGGGGCAGAAGTGCCCTTCGTTTAATCCGTGTTTTGTGACTGGGATGCACCAGCGGGCCAAGGACGCGGACATCATCATCGTGAATCACCATC
>WNEZ01007025.1_pt1 | contig 15466 bp, 10 predicted proteins | sample 5400521 | NCBI WGS metagenome assembly WNEZ01 (sample SAMN13153339, study PRJNA577476) | soil metagenome | isolation source: 120 cm saprolite under Douglas fir tree site 2 hole 1 replicate 1 | place: USA:California | collected 2015-04-18
AGTGCGCAGCCGCACTTCCGTACCCAATATAGTAAGGATCGGCGATACGGCTCGCGAGCGCGAACAGATTGCTTTCACCTAGCGCATCGGGGCCCTCCTCGAGCGGGATGACGAGGTACTCTCCCCAGCTTGCGCGTTCCAGCCAGCCTTTCCGGCGCAGGGATTCAATCACCTTGTCCGCCGCTTTTGCTTTCACTGCCAGCAGTTCGATAATCTCCGCCCGTCCCACTTCCCGCCGTTTCTGTTCGGCAAGGGCAAGCACGACCCGGCTCTCGTGCGATGATAAGGTCCGGACGGTGTGATCCATTATATTCCTTTGCACAAAACCCCCCGTATAAGGGGGTTTTGATGAACAAAATAGCAGTTTTGGCTCTCCCTGTCAATATTTAGTTGCACAAAACCACCCTTAAATGGGGGTTTTGTGCAACTAAATATAAGAAGTGAGCCCGCTATCGAGCGCACTGCTTTCATGAGCCGCTGGCAAGAAAGACGTTGCACGTGAGCATACAGGCCGCGCGGCGAGCTTCGGTTCGATAGTTTCCGAGTTTGTTCAACCTCGGGGCCGTAAACAGCAGCCAAGAACGCGAAGCCATCGCGCTGGCAGAAACGCTTCGCGCCGACGCCTTGACTATCGACGACAAGATCGGGCGCAGGGAAGCGGAGCGTCGGAAGTTACGTTTGATTGGAACAGTGCCGGTCTTGGACGACGCGGCGGAGGCCGGCTTGGTTGACCTCCCTAATGTTCTTCAGCGATTACAAGCTTTCGGGTTCTATCTCGACGGCAAGCTCTTGCAATTCCTACTTGATCGAGATTCCGCACGCTAGCGACGCAGGACCGAAAGCTAAGGTCTGCGTCGTACGCTCCAGCTTGTCTAGGTTCCTTACTCGGCTCACCTACGTCCACTCTCCCGAGCGTGCAAGGCTTTCCACTGTGGGAGAGGAAGAGTTGCTTAAAAAGGCAAAAGTCCTGTGAACGGATAACTCGCGAAACCGTGAGAAGAGGTCTGTTGCTGTTGATGTATTTTCATTGCAGTGAAACGTATCCTTCTCCATGGACCCTCTGCCGCACATCCCCGGTGCTTTGCAAAACCTACTCTTGCCTCGATTAAACTTGCACGGCTATGGCGAATAAAAGACGAATATGATATTTTCCTGCTATGCCGGTGCGCTCATGCCGCGTGACGCTCCAGACATGAATGGCGTTTCGCATACGGTTGAGATCACTTCCGCTGCATTTTATGAAGCGGTGTCACCATGTCTCGCGGCGACGAATAGGTTGGCGGAATCGCCCCGGGGCTCAAACGCCGTTAAGGTGTCGGTCGCGGATGTTCGTGTCGAGCATGAGGTCAAGACCATGGATTTCACGAAGTGGTTCGAAGAAACGGACGGCTCGCCACGCGAGGTAAGTGACTATCTGAATTCGATCAATCCTCGGCCGCCCCTGTTGTATCCAGCAACGACGATGAAAGCTAAATCGTGCGGACCTGATAGCGGGCGAGAGGAGGTTCGTTCTCAGCGCGTTCCGCTGTGGAATCTCACCGGCGTCTGGAACGGGGCGGTGCGCAAAATAGAGCTCGATGCCAAGGACAAAATATATTATGACGCGAAAGACTTCCAGAACTTGCTGGCTCTTCAGGCAGAGCAAGGACTCCACTCGCGTCGATGATGAGGAAGTAGGAGGACTAGGGTTGGCACCGTCGTCAAACTACAACGTCTTTGCACATCTCTCAGCCGAAAAGTGCGTGATGTATCGCACCGTTCTGAATGTCTTTGTGCAGGCCAAGGCCCGGTTTGTCATACATCTCCGGCCAACGGATGTGGAACGGCACTTGGCGGACGATGGCGTGAGGTACGCGGATGGGACGGCAGTTGAAATGATGTTGCAGCAGTTAATGGCGTGGGGGAATCTGGAGGCGCATCCCGACACTGCGGAAGTGTTGACGGTGGATGACTTTTGGCGGGTCCGGAACCTGTATCAGATGTCTCCGGCGGGGGAGGCGGCGGAAGCGGCGCTGGCGGTGTTCGAGCAATCGCTCCGGCAGCCAGGCGAATTGCAGGCGGCGGCGCTCGACGACATACGCAAACAGCTCGACCAGGTCATCTTTCTTTCGCAGCAGGTAAAAGTTGACGATGCGAACGTATTCAATGCGTTTTCGCTCTTGAGGCAACGGTTTGATGAGCTCACGGCGCAGGCGCAGCGGTTCATTGGCGGCTTGCAGCGGCGGATTGAGCTGCAGGGGCTGAATGTTGAATCCTTTCTTACCTACAAACAACGCCTGATCGACTACCTGGAGCGGTTCTTGTCGCAGCTCGTTCTGGCGGGGCATGAAATAGCCATGACCATTCGGTCGATCGAGCCGGAGAGCATCGCACCCCTGCTACACCGCGTGGCGGGGCGAGAATTGGTTGATCGGCTGACGGTAACCGACGAAGACCGCGCGCTGGCGCGGCGAGCGTGGCAGCAGCGCTGGGAGGGGCTTTGTTCCTGGTTTGTCGGGAGCGACACACGGCCGTCGCAAGCGGAGGAGTTGCGCGGCGCGGCACGGGCGGCGATTCCGTCTCTCGTAGCGGCAGTGACGGGGATCAATGACCGGCGAGCGGGGCGGAGCGACCGGGCGGCCGACCTGCGGGCACTGGCTCTGTGGTTTGCAGAAGCGGAGGATGATCAGGCGGCCCATCGGCTGTGGCGAGGCGCGTTTGCGCTCGATTCCTGTCGGCATCTGTCGATTGACGGCGACACGCTGGACCAGCGCGGCGGCGAGCCTGTGTCCTCAACGACGCGTTGGATTGATGCCCCGCCGGTACGGATTTCGCCGCGGCTGCACAATTCCGGGCGATACGCGGCGCGGGGAGGGCCGCAGAAGGTGATTGACCGGAGCGCGGAAAGAGCGAAGCTCGGCCAGCTGGCAGTTCAGGAGGCGGGGGAGATCCGCCGGTGGCGGCGGATGCTGGCGACCGGGCGGCGCCTACGTCTGTCGCAGCTTGACGAGTTGCCGGAGGGAGCGTTTCAGTTGTTTCTTGATCTGCTCGGCGATGCGCTGGCGGCCAAAACAGGATCCGCAGCGGCGGTCTCGGTGACATCCAGCGATGGCGTTCTGCAGATCGATCTTGAGCCAACCGAGGATGGGGCCAAGGCTGTTATCCGCACGACTGCCGGTGTGTTGATCGGCGAAGACCACTATCTGACGATTCGTCCCGTGGTGGAGGATGGCGAAAAAGCGGATGAATCGTGGGGGCTGGAAGTTGCGCAATCGCTGGTGGCGAGAGGATAGATCTGGACATGGATACCTCTTTGCCGCGGCAGACGATATCGAGCAGCTTGCAGGCGCAAACCGTCCATGAGCGGCGGCGTGCGATTGCTGCGCTGTTGCGGCGGCCGCTGCTGACGCCGGGCGAGAAAGGGGCTTCCGATTTCATGCTCGTTCGCCGGCATGCGACGTGGCTGCGGGAGTGGTTCATGAGGCATTGCCAATGGACGCTTCACGTCGAAAGCGAACTGGCGCGCTTGCGCAAGACGCCTGGCGACCTCAACGATTCCACGCGGCCGCTGCTCGATACCAAGGAGCAGTCATTCACGCGGCGGCGGTACGTGGTGCTGTGTCTGGCGCTGGCAGTGCTGGAGAAATCCGAGCGGCAAACGGTGCTGCGGCGGTTGGCGGATGCCATCGCCGGCGAGTTTGCTTCCGATCCGCAGTTAGACCGCAACAGAGTTTCCTTTGACTTGGCGCTGCGCGAGCATCGCCGGGATCTGGTGGAAGTCATCAAGCACCTGATCGATTTGCGTGTTCTGACACGGGTGGATGGTGACGAACAATACTTCCTGGCCTCTCCGGACCAAGACGTACTGTACAACGTCAACGGCGCGGCATTGGCGGCGATGCTAAACGTGCGGCGCGGGCCGTCAACGATGGCCGTACGATCGACCGAAGAGCGCATCAACGCTATCGTGGACGAGCCGTTTCCGGACACCGAAGAGGGCCGGCATCGCCGGCTGCGCACGCGATTGTTTCGCAGATTGCTGAACGACCCGATAACTTACTATTCGCGGCTCAGCGAGGAGGAACGCGCGTATTTTGTGTCGCAGCGCCCCTCGATCGTAAAAGAAATTGAAGACGCAACCGGATTGGTTCAGGAGACCCGGCGCGAGGGTGTGGCGATGATCGACCCGGATGAACTGATGACCGACGTGAAGATGCCGGAAGAGGGCACGGACGGCCATGCCACGCTGCTGATTGCCGAGCATCTGGCGACCCGGCTTCGTGACGAACGGACGGACCCCGTGAGCATTTCCGAGCTGGAAGTCTATGTCGAATCGCTGATTCGGCAACATCGACATCACTGGCGGAAGGACGTCAGCGAGCCAGGCGCAGCCAGCGTATTGCTGTATGAAGCGCTGGGTCGCATGGAAATGTTGAGGTTGATTGATGTAGACCCCAAGAATCATGTGGTCACGCCCTTGCCGGCGATCGGCCGTTTTGCGGTTGGTACTCCACACGCCGATGCATCACCGATGAGAGAAAGGACTCCGTGACTTCAGGACATTACTGAGGGTCTGTGCGGATTGAGTGGAAAACATGGATACGGTGAGACCTCAGGGGATTCCGCTGCCGCAGGCAGCCAGTGCGCGCTGGCAGCCGCTACGATCGGGACTGGTGAATCTGTATCGCTACGACGATCAGGAATTTCATTTCCATTGCGGTCGGCTGCTGCTGCGGGGAAACAACGGCACGGGAAAGAGCCGGGTGCTGGCTCTGCAACTCCCGTTTCTGCTCGATGGAGAGACGTCGCCGCATCGTGTCGAGCCAGACGGCGATTCTGCCAAGCGATTTGAGTGGAACTTGTTAATGGGCAAGTATGATGACCGTCTTGGTTACACCTGGATCGAGTTCGGCCGCCGGGACGATGTCGGCTGCGACCATTACCTCACACTCGGTTGCGGCGTGCGCGCGGTGAGCGGGAAAGGCATCGCCGGGAGGTGGTTTTTCGTCACGCCGCAAAGGATTGGTAGTGATCTTGCGCTCTGCTCCTCGCAAGGCAACCCGCTGTCAAAAGACGCGCTGCTCGAAGCGCTCGGCGGCGCCGGCCAGCTGTTCACGACCGCTTCGGAATATCGGGTGGAAGTGAACCGTCAGATGTTTGAACTGCGGCAGGATCGCTACGAGGCATTGGTCGATCTGCTGATTGAGCTGCGCCAGCCTCAGCTGGCGCGCCAGTTGGATGAAGGGCGGCTGTCGAATGCGTTGAGCAACGCGCTGCCACCGGTGTCGCAAACGATTATCTCGCAGGTAGCCGAGGCCATGCGCGGGCTGGAGGAAGATCGGCTGGCGCTCGAGAGCCTGGTCGCGGCCAAGCGGTCGGCGGATGCATTTCTGAAGGAGTATCGCCAATATGCCGCGATACTCGCGTGCCGACGATCTGCAGAAGTGCGCAAGGCGCACAGTGCGTATGAAGGTCGCCAACGGAGACTCCGAGAGGCGGAGAGCGCTTGCGATCAGGCCAAGGAACAAAGCAAGTCATTGCTGGTCCGGCAGGAGGAGCTGTCAATGGAGCTGGCAACTTCGCTGGGAGAGAAGCAGACACTGGAGAGCAGTCCCGAAATGCGATCCGCACGGGATCTCGATGCCACCGCGAAACGCGCCGCGGAACGTCGGCGCGATGCCGAAAGAGCTGCCCACGAGCATGCGGAGTCGTTGCGGGAGAGGGAATTTTGTGAGCGCGCGGTTGAACGATACCAGGAGCGAGTTCAGACAGTGAATGCCGCTCTAAAGAAATACCTTGATGAAGCGCATCTCGGCGCGGCTGCCTGCGGCATGGATAAAGAACACGACGAGGGGATTCTGCAAGGCATGATAGCAGAAACGAACAACCCGACGCTCCTGGAGGAAGTCCATCGCTCGCTGACTGAGGCGGTTCGCGAGCGGCGTCGAGCGGCTCGGCTGCTCGGTAAGCTGAATGCGGACGTGGATGCTGCGAGGCAGGTACTTCAGGCTGAATCGGACAAGCACGACCAGGAACAAGGGTGGGTCTCCGAAGCCGCCGAGACGGTCAGCACCGCGGAGCGAGAAGTCCTTGGTTCGGTTGGCGCATTGGCGGAAGCGTATCGCCAGTGGTGTGCCGCTGTCCGTGTGTTGGCGCCGGCGTCGGTTCCGGAAGTCGTGCCCGACATCTCCTCGTGGTGTGAGGAGAACATCGCCGCAACCAGCCCTGTGCGTGCGGCCGTGGATCAGGCGATGGAGAACTTCCACCGCGGCGTGGCATCCGAGCGGGCCGCGGAAGAGCAGGAATTGTGGTCGGTTGAAGAAAAGCTGCGCGTACTTTGCGACGAACAGGAACGGCTTTCGAAAGGTGAGCATCAGCCTCCGCCACCGCCGTATACGCGCGATCCCGAATCTCGCCGCGCGCGAGATGGGGCGCCATTCTGGATGCTTTGTGAGTTCTTTGAGCATGTGCCTGCCGAGCACAGGGCCGCCATTGAGGCGGCTATGGAATCGTCGGGTTTGCTGGACGCGTGGGTGAATTCTGAGGGAGCGATCCGAAGCAAGGAAGAGCGTCTAGACACGTTCCTGGTGGATGAGAAGCCGCAGGCGGTGTTGCCGAACTATCCGACGCTGGCGGACGTGCTTCGTCCGTCGGGTGACCGCACCGGCGGCCCTGCAGGAGTGCCTGTGGAGGTGATTGGGCGCATTATTCACCGGATCGGGCTTGGCGAAGACAGCGGTCCAGTGTGGGTGGATTTCGCGGGACGATGGCGAATTGGGCCGAAGCTCGGGCGGTGGACGAAGCCTGCCGCGCAACACATTGGCCAGGCGGCACGCGAAGCCGCGCGGTTGCGGCGGCTGCGAGAGTTGGATGGCGAGCTGATGACCCTGCGACAGGCAATCTCGGAGATTCGCGCGGCTCTGGCGGAACTCGATCAACGGGACGCCGCGGCAAAAGCGGAAGCGGCACTCGTCCCCGATGACGGCGGCGTGCGCCTGTCCGTTGCCGAACGGGATGCGCAGCGGCAGCAGCTGACCCAGAGACGAGTTCGTTTGCACGAGACGGAGGCGCGTGTTGGTGCGGCCGCAGAAGTGTTCCAACGCAAGACCGCCGAGAGCGACGCGACGGCGGTCGATCTGGGGCTGCGCGAGTGGATCGACCGTTTGCGGTCGCTCGAAGATGCCCTCGGTGAGTACCAGCAGGCCCTGGGCTCGCTCTGGCCTGCGGCGCGCGAGCGGATGTTTGCGGACCAGGCCTTGCGTGAGGAGCAATCGCGGTTGGAAAACAACCGCCTTCGCGAGGATCGATTGCACACGGCGAAGCAGGAGGCGGAGCAGAAGACCGCCGCTGCTGATGCACAACTCGCCGTGCTTCATCAGACGGTTGGCGCAGCGGTCGAGGAGGTGCAGCGACGGCTGCGCGAGGTTGAGGGGCGTCTCGAGCGCATTCAAAGGGAACAACAGGAGGCGGCTCAAACCTTGGGCGGGGCGCAAGAGCGCGTCCGACTGATAGCATCGTCCATCGGCGACCTTGAGCGGGAGATCGCGGCGGATATGGCCAACCGCGCGCGGGCGATCGAACATCTGTTGCGCTTCGCCAACACGGGCCTGCTCCATCTCGCTGCCGCCGAGGAGCGGCCGCTTTCGGGGCAAGCGCAGGGTGAACTTTCCGCCGCCGCGGCGGTCGATCTAGCAAGGCGAATCGACGTCACCCTCCAGGCGGTCGATTACAGCGACGGTGCCTGGGAAAGGAATCAGAAATTGATCTATCACCACGCGCAGGAAGTGACCAATTCTCTGCAAAGTCACGACTATCGCCCCGAGCACACGACGGATAACGATGTGTTGGTGGTGACGGTACTTTTTCAAGGCGAGCGGCGACGAATGAACGACTTCAGTTTCTTGCTGGCTGAGGAAATCGTCAATCGCGGCGCATTGTTGACCGCCAAGGAACGCGAGGTGCTTGAGAACTATCTCATTCACGATGTCGCTGTCGAGCTCGGATCGCTCATCCGCCGCGCCGCAGAACTGGTGCGCGATATGAGCAAGCAACTGCAACTGCGCCCGACCAGCACCGGCATGATGCTGCAATTCAAGTGGGAGGCGCTGTCAGAGGGGCCTACTGCGTTTAACGAGGCCAGAAGAAGGCTGATGGGAGAAAGTTCCACCTGGTCGCAGGCGGATCGCATGTTGCTCGGCGATTTCCTTCAGGAGCAGATCCGCTTGGTGCGAGAGACCGAGACGACAGGCACCTGGGCTGAACAACTCACGATCGCACTCGACTATCGCCGCTGGCATCAATTTTATGTCGAACGGAAACAGGATGGCGGTTGGCAGCGACTCACTAAGCGCACGCATGGCACTGCTTCAGGCGGCGAGAAGGCGCTGGCGCTGACCATCCCGCAATTCGCCGCCGCCGCCGCATATTACGGCAGCGCGGGAAAGTTCGCACCGCGGCTGATCCTGCTCGATGAGGCCTTCGTGGGCATCGATTCCGATATGCGCAGCAAATGCATGGGCATGCTGCACGAATTCGACCTCGATTTCGTCATGACCAGCGAACGTGAATGGGGCTGTTATGCCACGCTGCCGGGGCTGGCAATTTATCAGCTTTCCGCGCGGGCGGGCGTTGATGCGGTATGGACCTCACGCTGGGTCTGGAATGGCCGCGAACGCTTGCAGGATTACGGTGCTCAGGATGGGGTCTTTCCCGACCGCAGCGCCGGCCACTCGATATGATCCACGATCCAGATCGCCTCCAGCAGGCACTCGGCAAGGCCACATTGGCCCGCCTCATCCAAGGCATTGCGGCGCGTCTGCGCTTCGGCCAATCGCTTGGCGGCACTTTGACCTTGCCGGACGTATCTGCGGATGAGCGTTCCGCAATCGATCACTTTCTTGGGCGGCGCCCCTCCTCGGGAACACCGTTGGTCGTACGACTGGCCGAAATGGAACGCATTCTGTGCGAAAGTGGCATGTGCGATTCGCTCGCCGAAGCGGTTCAGGCCATTGCCGGCCCGATTGAAGACCAACGCCGCGCTCGTGATTCCGCTTCGCACCGATGGACGGACCTGTTTAGCTCCATCGAAGCGGCCATGGCGGACCTGCCCCAGCACCGCGACTGGCTCGCGAGGATTCGCTCGACCGGCCTGCTCAAAAAATACAGCGATGACGATTGCGTGTTCGCCGGCATGCTTCTGCGTCAGGCCTTGTTCGTCCTGCGCCAGCTTCCCCAGCCCGCGGTTCCACTGGCTGAACTTGCGGCGCGCACGACCGGCGACAGCCACGCGCTCGATGCCGGAAAACCACTGTCGGCGCTCTGTTTGCAGGCGATCGCGCAGCAGCAAGGGCTCAAGCTGTACCGTTCTGCCGATTGCCGACGCCAAATGTGGGACTCTGTCGGCGTCGTGGTCGACGAACTCTCTGCGCCTGTGCTGGTGCTCAACCTGCGCGGCGCCGCCTCAACGCTCGTCGGTCAATTGCTCAATCTGATGGCGGACTCGGGCGAACCATGTCATCTCACCGTTCGCCAGCTTCGTAGGGCGGACGAAGCTGTCTTCGGAGAATGGAACAAGCGCACAGTCTCGGTTTGCGAGAATCCCAGCGTCATCGCAGCCGCGGCCCAGCGTCTCGGTCCGCGCAGCCTGCCACTCATCTGCACCGCCGGGCAACCCGCGTCCGCGGCACAGCTTCTGCTCGACCTTCTGTGCCGAGCCGGCTGCCGGCTTCGCTACCACGGCGATCTGGACCCGCCAGGAATCGCTATCGCTAATATGTTGATGCAGCGGTTCGCCGTCGACCCATGGCGGATGAGCGCCGCCGACTATGTTTCCGCCGTGAGCACCGCTGGCCCATCCCTCCGCGGCCGCGCCCTCGATGCGATATGGGACGATCAACTTTCCTCACAGATGCATTCGCGTGGGAAGGCCGTGCTGGAAGAGAGTGTTTTGGGTCTGCTGATTGCACTCCACAGCGACACCAGCATCACAGAGATGCGCCGGTGAAAGAGCAGCGCGTCTTGTCCGCGGCGGGTGACCGTCTTGCGCGAGCCCTCGACGAAATCAGCGTTCGTGCTGGCGCGGACAGCGGGCATAGGGCGATTCGGATGGCATACGTTTCGTGCTCGTTGCGTGAGCACGAAGTAGATGTGAAAGTTCAGCAGGCCTCGTTGAAGAATGCGGACTTTCGAACGACCATGAACATCTACACGCAAGCAATACCGAAAGCGGTGCGCGAAGCAAATCGCAGAGTTGTGCGCATAACGGGAAAAGACGCGGCATTGAGGCGGCAATAAGGGCTCCAACGACTACCAAGTTCTTCTTTTTCAGACCGGTCCGTACTTCGTAAATCGTTGGAATGCCAATGGTAGGCTGTTTCGATCCCCACCGCCGCTACCAATCATCCTTTTTCCCAACAACAACTTAGCGATTTGTCGAGGCGGCAAAAGGCGGCAATAAGAGCCTCAAGGATGGCACCAATGGCTCGAATGAACGAATCCCTGTGGTATTGCACGAAAGTCGGTCGCTGGACAGCGCATCAACGCATTGCTTCATTTCCAAGAACCCCGTTTCGGACAGTGAGGGCCACTTGTACGATTGCCGGAACTTACCGGGACCTGACTGGGTTGCCCACGAGCAGGATGAGCCGAGTGTTCATTTCTCAACACTTCATCGGTGAGCGCTATAACTTCAACCCGCGCTGTTATGCTTGAACAGTGCCTTGTTACGCGTATTTGACTCAACGTGGCAACCGATAACCTAGAAAAAGAACAAAAGGAATTTGTCATCCTGCGCCGGTATCGGGATCTACCCGAGGCCGTCGTTGTCAAAAGCATTCTGGATTTCGATGGCATTGAATGTTCCTTGACTGACGAGAACTTGATTCGCATGGACTGGTTTTGGTCTGGCTTGCTTGGTGGGGTCAAACTGTGGGTCAGGCAGCAGGACATTAACGAAGCTCAGAATTTGATAGACCAAAGCTCGCCTGACAAATTCGACGTTGAAGGAGTGGGGGAGTTCCAGCAGCCTCACTGCCCAAAGTGCCAGTCGGTCGACATATCATTTAAGGAATTGAATAAGCCTGTCGCCTTCATTAGTGCATACCTTGGCTTACCGATACCGCTTAAGCGCCGAGGTTGGAAATGTCATTCATGTGGCGATTCGTGGCGACAGCCTGACGACGCAATCGAAACATCACTCAGCGTAGGTCCTGACAAACCGAAAAAGTGAAGTGTTACTTCACACCTCGGGTTACGCGCCTATCGGAGTGGGTACTGGGAGCAAGATGTTCGGCTAGCCCATGTTCGTCACTAAGAGGGCAAAAACAGGGTTAAGTCCTTTGAAATCAGTTTAGGCTATGGCCGAGTTTTCACTACATTTTAGGATCTGAATCGGCTCGAGCCGCTCCGGCAACTGCAGCTGGAGTTGGTAAAGAATCTTCTGCTGCTCGTCATCGAGCTTGGTGATGCGTCGCAACCAGATCTCTCGCCCTTCGATTGTTGGTAGCACGATGTCCACGCTGTACAACTCCGAGAGCCGCTGCAGCGCTTTCGCTGGCGAGTATTCCGAACCAACTCGCTTCAGCAGATGTTTGAGTGTCACCAGCAGGGCATATCCGAGAAACGCTACCAGCACGTGCGCCTTCACCCGTTTTTCAAGCTGATGAAACAGTGGTCGGATGGCCAACTCACTCTTGAGTGTACGGAAGGCGGCTTCCACTTCCGTCAGCTGCATATACTTCTTCCAAAGATCTGCAGCACCGTTGCCTGTCAGATTCGTACGCAGGAGATAAGCTCCCTCTCTTGCTTCCAGCCATTGTTGCTGTTCCGGCTTTTGCCGCCAGACTAAACGGGCCCCTTCCTTGCTATCTTTGATCGCCATTTCATAAAGATCCGCTACCTGTGGATGCCAAGCCTGAATGCGGCCGAGATTCCGCTCCATCTTGAAACGATCTTTCAGTTTGCCTTCCGCGATGCGCTTCTCGAGTCCGGTGAGCGCTTTTTCGATCTTGGCCACAAAGCGACTGCGGATGGCCTTCTCTTTCTCCTTCCGTCCCAACGTACGACACAGGATGTAAGTCTCCTCCCCGCCCGGAATCTGGATCTGCTTGACCTCCACATCCGGGCGAATCTTCTCGAAATCATCTTTCAACAACTCCTGCTCAAACTGCTTGAGCTTGCTGCGTGTCGTGCCCACCAGATACTCTCCGCCACGCTTGCGGATGGCCACCAGGTTCTCTTCACTCACCACCCCGCGATCGAAGATCCATACCCGCCGGGCTTTCCCATGCTTGCGCTCCACCGTGCGCAGGATCGCTTCGACCGTAGTGACATCGGCCCGGTTCCCATCGAATACTTCATAGCTGAATGGAAAACCATCGGGGTTCACGATCAACGCCAGCACCAGCTGTTCGCAGTCCGGCCGATGATCCCGCGAATAGCCCCGCCGCATCAGGGGGTTGTCTTCCGCTGCCCCTTCCACATACGTGCTGGTCAAGTCATAGAGCAGCACGTCGAACTCCGCCTGGAACAACTCCCCATAGCGTTGCTTCAGATGCTGTTCGATCTTGGTCTTCAGCGGCAGCAGGCGGTCGAGACAACGATACAGCCGCGTGTCGTTGATTTTGCCTTTTCCGATGTGCAGCAGATCGTCCAGCGTCGTGGACGGATACCAGTGCTGCTCCACGGCCAGTTCGCTGCCCGGAGCGCACAACCGGTTGATCGCTAATACCGCGGCTACCCGCGACCAAGCCACATCGGCAGCATCTCCGTCGAGATGCTGTGCAAAGAACTCATCGAGCCCTAACCGCTTCCATAACTCCAGTCCCAGATAGCAGTCGCCGAAGCGCCGCGTGCGCTCCACCCGGACCTTCTTCACTAGCACCCGTGCTATGTTCGGATCATCGGGCGCTTCTACTTCAGAAGGAAACAGCTTCAGCTGGGTGCTCTCACCCTGTTCGTTGAACACCTCTACGGTCTTCTGCCAACGTGCGTGAGCTGAACCGTTCAGTTCCCCGAGATAACAAAGCGTGCGTTGCCGCGGACCATCGGCGGTACGCACTGTCTCGACCAGCGACCAGTAGCCATGCTCCTTGCCGTCCTTGTGGACGCGGAGCTTTCGCAAAAACATGCAAGCAATCTGTCACTGTTGTGTAGCTCGAGCAAGGGGGTAGGTTTTCACTACAACCACTTTTCAATCACGCCGCGTTGAGAGGCAAGGACTTCCCAAAGAACTACCCACGAAAATATTCAAAATGTGTGGTTCAATGACGAACTTCGGCTAGCGACCGGGGGAAACGCTGGCAGTTGGCTTGGCCTGCCGAAGTTGTTCGGCCTTCTGCGTGAAGCGTTCCAACATCCTCTTCATCGCACCCCACATGAGCAGGGGTCTTTCACTGGACCGCAGACTTGTCGCCAGCGTGGATCGGATCTCGTACATCGGACCTGAGCTTGGCTTGTCGCTTACAGCTTTGAGGAATTCATCGCGAGTCCAATTCTGATCCAGCCCTTGTTGCAGCAAGGAAGCCGCCTGCTCGTACTGGGAGGCCAACAGAGTGCGACCCTTGAGAATGTTGCTGACCCACTCTGCTTGTCCGAAAGTTTCCCCGTCATCCCAAATTCCTGCGATCACTTCGACGTGATCTGGGCGAGGGCTGCCGACTGCATGAACGAGATATTGGGAAATGGTCGCACCCGGTACGATTGGCGATTGATCAAGCACCACCGCATCCCACACAGTCACTGATTGACCCTTGCTCTCCGAGGAAGAAGAAAGTTCCAGGACACAAGCTGTTACGGTCCTGCTGGTGAGATTCGTCACCGTAAATCTCGGCCCGGCCACCTGAGAGGGTGGCTGAATTTCAATCTGAAACTTGGGTCGCTCCGCAGTCTGCGGTTGGCCCTGAACTGCTAGCGAGAGCAGGATGCTCGCATTTAAAACGCTCAACGCAGCGGCGAGTATATTCATCGGTCTGTCCGCAATCGGAAACATACCATCCATTGACTGTTTGGAGCCAGTTCTTCCAACTTCTAGCTATGGAGTACCCGTGTTTTGGCAGGAGTTACGGTACCAAAGTTACCGGTAATATAACTAACCAGGGTGGAAGATTGGCCAGCTTTGTGAGGCCGTATGGTCAGGCAGATTTCTTGGGATTGGAGCTGTCAGGGCTGCTGCCAGCACTCGCACGCGTATCCCACCAGATTTTCAAGAAGAAGCCAATGACCAAGACGCGTATTGCGAATGCCCCCACGAAGGGGGCAATCAACCGATGGTCCGCGATTGCTTGCGAAACAGCACCTGGAATGACGAAAGGAGTTTGCAGGATTCCGACAACGGCCAATGCAAAGGCTATCCATCTGACCTTCCTTAGGCCTTCGGTTTTCATAAGACTCCACCCCTTGTGCTAGTTTCGATTTTCCCTGGCCAACTTTCTTACAACAAGAATTACTCTTCCTCTCGTTCTGTAATCGGCAATGGGCAAATCTTGGAAAGCCTTGGGAAAGGCACTGAAATCGTATTTGACCCTGTTTTTCATTGGTGCGATGGCTTCAATCCAGGGAAATCGCAGCCTGACTCTGACCTGGGGAATACCGAGTCGTTATTCCAATCAGCCGGCGACCGTGCGTACCATCACAGGTCGTGTACGTTTATGACGGTTAAGCCGGCGGCTGGAAGTGGATGTCGCGTCCACGATTACAGCGAGTTTCACGGCGACCGACCTACCGAAGTCCTCAGACTGATCGATCTCCCAGCCCGCAAGGATCGAATCTGATTCGTACGTTCTAACCAACTGAACTACGTCCCCAACCGTGGAATCAATGACTTGCCACAATCACCTTGTGGGACAAGACCGTTGCAAGTCTCGCATATAGTCCACCTTTTGCCGGGTGTGCATAGAGTCGCAGCCGTCCCTGTCAAAACCGACAACTGTTGCCAACTGTTGCCAGAATAGGGCATTATACGGGTGTCCAAAGAACCTCTAAGGGTTTCTAACGGACATTGGGAAAATCAGTAAGTGGCAATAAACTCTGGAATTTAGCGGTTTTTCTTCGGTTTTCTTCAAGGGTCGAGACACAATCCCATCGGCTCCACCAACTTATTCTTTTCTTTTCAATCCGATAGCAAAAACTTCAAGGGGCACTAAGGGGCATTAAGCCACCTTCGAAGGCAATACGAGGCGGACGACCTTACCGTGCGCCACGCGCTTGCTTTCGTCCATGGCCTTGCCGTAGACGTTCATCGTAGTGCGGATGTCGGCGTGGCGCATGAGTTCCTGCTGCACTTTCATCGGAGCCCCGGTCTCATCGAGCAAGGTCCGGAAAGTGTGACGACTATTCCGGGGCCGGGATAGACGCCAGTATTCCGGCTTCCTGATTATCCCGGGTCGACTTAATTTAGCCCCACCCATCCATATGACGATGTAGAGTGACCCGGCATAGTTCGGTCGTGTTTTCCTGTCAGATTCTTCTGATAGGAGGACACCAATGAACC
>WNEZ01004170.1_pt1 | contig 15465 bp, 10 predicted proteins | sample 5400521 | NCBI WGS metagenome assembly WNEZ01 (sample SAMN13153339, study PRJNA577476) | soil metagenome | isolation source: 120 cm saprolite under Douglas fir tree site 2 hole 1 replicate 1 | place: USA:California | collected 2015-04-18
CGTCGATGCGCTCGGGCAGGAAGGGGTTCGCATACCCGACGCGGGCGAGCGCCGCGGCCAGCGCCCGCTCCTCCCCGGACATGAATGCCATGTACACGCACTGGACATCGGATGGTCATCGGGTGTCAAACGGGAGGCCGCCGTACCGTCGACCGGACGGCATTCGCGGGCATGGCACGCCGCGTGCCTCTACCTCCGGTCAGAATGGACCGATCAAGCAGGGACGGGGCGAAGACGGGGACGCGGATGGGTCAGTTCGAGCTGCTGAGGTCTCGACGGTTCGGGCCCTTCTTCTGGACGCAGTTCCTCGGCGCGCTGAACGACAACCTGTTCAAGAACGCGCTCGTCATCCTGTTCGCATTCCAGGTGAGCCGGGCGATGTTCTCGACCGACACGCTCGTCAACCTGGCGACGGCCCTCCTCACGCTGCCCTTCTTCCTCTTCTCCACCACCGCGGGGCAGATCGCGGACAAGTTCGAGAAGTCGCGCGTCATCCGCGTGGTCAAGCTCTTCGAGATCGCGATCATGCTGCTCGGGGCGCTCGGCCTCCACCGCCACAGCGTCCCCCTGCTGCTCGCCGTCGTCTTCTTGATGGGCACACACTCGGCGTTCTTCGGCCCGGTCAAGTACAGCATCCTCCCGCAGCACCTGCGGGACGACGAGCTGCTGGGCGGCAACGCGCTCGTCCAGACGGGGACGTTCGTCGCCATCCTCGCCGGCACGATCCTGGGCGGCGTGCTGGTCTCCATCCCCGGGCGGGGCGAGACCGTGGTCTCGGCAACCGTGCTCGCCATCGCCGTGGCGGGTGTGCTCGCCAGCCGCGGGGTGCCGCCCGCGCCGGCGCAGGCGACGGACTTCCGCTTCGATTGGAACCCGCTTCGCGAGACGCTCCGTCTGGTCGGCTTCGTGCGCGAGAACCGGACCGTCTTCCTCTCCATCCTCGGCATCTCGTGGTTCTGGCTCTACGGGGCCCTCTTCCTCGCCCAGTTTCCGGGGCTCACGCGCGACGTGCTGGGCGGGAGCGAGGGCGTGGCGACACTCCTCCTGACGCTGTTCTCGGTCGGCGTGGGGCTGGGCTGCATCCTCTGCGAGCGGCTCTCCGGGCGGACGGTCGAGCTCGGCCTGGTGCCCTTCGGCTCGATCGGGCTCTCGGTCTTCGCCCTCGACCTCTTCTTCGCCACGCGCGGCCTGGCGCCTGCCAACCCGCCGATCGGCGTGGCGGCGTTTCTCGGCCGCGCCCACCACTGGCGCGTCCTCGCCGACCTGGTGCTGATCGGCGCCTTCGGCGGCTTCTTCATCGTCCCGCTCCAGGCGCTCGTGCAGCAGCGGAGCCAGCCGGGCCATCGCTCGCGCATCATCGCCGGCAACAACATCCTGAACGCGCTCTTCATTGTGGGGGCCGGCGTGCTCGGCATCGTGCTGCGCCGCGAGGGCCTCACCATCCCCCAGCTCATCCTGGTGACCGCCGTCGTGAACGCCGCGGTGGCCGTCTACATCTACACGCTCATCCCCGAGTTCCTGATGCGCTTCCTCGTCTGGCTGCTGGTGCACACCGTCTACCGCCTGCGGACGCGCGGGCTCGAGCATCTGCCCGAGGCGGGCGCGGCCGTTCTGGTCTCGAATCACGTGAGCTTCGTCGACGCGCTGGTGATCGCCGCCGCGTCCCACCGCCCGGTCCGCTTCGTGATGGACCATACGTACTTCCACCTGCCGGTGCTCAACTTCTTCTGCCGCACGGTGGGGGCCATCCCGATCGCGACCCGCAGGGAGGACCCGAAGGTCGTCGCGCATGCGTTCGACGCCGTGGCGCGGGCGCTCGAGGAGGGGAGCCTGGTGTGCATCTTCCCCGAGGGTCGGCTCACCGCGGACGGCGACCTCGGCCCCTTCCGGCCCGGCATCGAGCGCATCGTCGAGCGCACGCCGGTGCCGGTGGTTCCCGTGGCGCTGCGCGGCCTGTGGGGCAGCTTCTTCAGCCGTGTCGATGGGCGCGCCATGCGACGGCCCTTCAGGCGCTTCTGGTCGCGCATCGAGTGCGTGTGCGGCGAGCCCACGCCGGCCGCGCAGGTGACGGCCGCGGCGCTCCGGGAGCGCGTGCTCGCGCTGCGCGGCGACCTGCGCTGAGGGCGACGGCACAGCGGCGCGGGCGCGCCGCTGCCGGCGCGTTTCTGACGCTCCCGCAGGCCTCGGCGCACGCCGGCGGGCACCGCCGGTCGGCACGTTCGTTGCTCCACTTCCTGGCATGCTCCGCCTTGCGCTCCTCGGTCTTGTGACCACCTGGCTCACTGCGCTGGCACGCCTCATGCGGAGCTCGCGGGCGGCGGTCCCAGCGTTGGCCGAGGAGCGCGCCCTCCCGCAGCGCCGGCGTTAGGAGCCTTCGCTCCGCAGCACCCGCGGCGGTTGTGGGTAGTGCCGCCGTCGTCTATCTTGGCCGGCCTCGCGCCCCCTTATGACGCAGGCCATGCTGCGGCCGTTGCCGGAGCGCGCCCCCGCGCCGGCGCTCGATGAGACGCCGCCCACCATCGGGGGCAAGTTCTTCTTCGTCGGCGACCACAAGCTCTACCTGCGCGGCGTCTCCTACGGGCCGTTCGGGGTCACCGGGCACGGCTTTCCCTTTCCCGAAGAGCGCACCCTGGAGACCGACTTCCGCCTCATGGCGGAGCTGGGCGCCAACACGCTCCGCACCTTCACGGTGCCGCCGCGCTGGCTCCTCGACCGCGCGGCCGAGCACGGGTTGCGCGTGCTGATCACCATCCCCTGGGCGCAGCACGTCTGCTTCCTCGACGGCAAGGCGCTGGTGGCGGAGATCCGCGGCACCGTGCGCGCCGCCGCCGACGCCTGCGGCAACCACCCCGCGCTCTTCGGCTTCCTGGTCGGCAACGAGATCCCGCCCGACATCGTGCGCTGGTACGGGCCCGATCGCGTGCGCGCCTTCCTGCGCACGCTGCGCGACGAGGTGAAGGAGCGCGCGCCCGCGGCGCTGGTCAGCTACGCCAACTTCCCCTCCACGGAGTATCTCGACGTCTCGGATTTCGTCGACTTCGTCTCCTTCAACGTCTACCTCCACCGCGAGGTGGATTTCCGTCGTTATCTCTCCCGCCTGCAGAACATCGCCGAGGACAAGCCGCTGGTGCTGACCGAGTTCGGCGTCGACTCGCTGCGCGAGGGGGTCGACGCGCAGGCCGAGCTGCTCTCGTGGATGATCCGTGCCGGCTTCGAGTCGGGCGCCGCGGGGACGTTCGTCTTCTCCTGGACCGACGACTGGTTCACGGGTGGGGCCCAGATCGCGGACTGGGCCTTCGGCCTGGTGGACGCCCAGCGCCAGCCGAAGCCGTCGTACCGCGCCGTGCAGGTGCAGTACGGCGCGCCGCTCCCGCCGCGCCTCGAGCTCACGCCGCGCGTGTCGGTCGTGGTCTGCGCCTACAACGCCGAGCGCACCATGGACGCGTGCCTCGAGTCGCTGCGCACCATGAACTACCCCGACTACGAGGTGATCGTCGTCAACGACGGCTCGAAGGATCGTACGCTGCAGATCAGCGAGCGGCACAAGGCGGTGTACGACGCCGATCCGGGCGGCCCCCGGATGACCATCATCAACCAGGAGAACAAGGGGCTGAGCGTGGCGCGGAACATCGGCGCGCACGCGGCGACGGGCGAGATCGTCGCCTACACCGACTCGGACTGCGTGCCCGACCCGGACTGGCTCGCCTTCCTGGTCTACAAGTTCGTGCGCAGCGGCTTCGTCGCCGTCGGCGGGCCCAACTTCCCGCCCCCGGAGCCGTACCTCGTGCCGGCGGCGGTGGCGGTGTCGCCCGGCGGGCCGATGCACGTGCTGCTCGACGACGAGGTCGCCGAGCACATCCCGGGTTGCAACATGGCGTTCACCAAGAAGGCGCTCGAGGAGATCGGCGGCTTCGAGCCCGTGTTCGCCGCGGCGGGCGACGACGTGGACCTCTGCTGGCGGCTGCAGAACCGCGGCTTCCCGATCGGCTTCAGCCCCGCCGCCACCGTCTGGCACTACCGGCGCAACACCGTGAAGGCGTACCTGAAGCAGCAGATGGGCTACGGCAAGGCGGAGGCGCTCCTCTACTTCAAGCATCCGTACCGCTTCAACCTGCTCGGGCAGTCGCGCTGGCTCGGGCGCATCTATGGCGAGCTGACCAGCGGCGTGCTCTCGCGCCGTCCGATCATCTACTTCGGCGCCTTCGGGCGCGGCCTCTTCCAGTCCATGTACGAGCCACCCTCGTCGCTCCTGTCCTACCTGCCGTTCACGCTCGAGTGGAACGCGATGGGGCTGCTCCTCGTGCTGGCGGCGCTCGTCTCGCCGAGCGCGCTCCCCCTCGCCGCGCTCCCGCTCGTGGTCTCGGTCGCGTGGTCCATCGCCACCGCGTTTCGCGCGCGCGTCGATCCGCGCTTCAGCGGGCTGCGCTCGCGGGCGCTGATCGCGCTGCTCACCTACCTGGGGCCGCTGGCGCGCGGCTTCCAGCGCTACCTCTGGCGGCTGCGCGGCCACGGCGACGTCGAGCCGGTCGAGTTCGAGGGGCAGCAGCAGCCGGCGCACATCGACTGGGGCGCGCGCTCCTTCACGCTCGGCTACTGGAGCGAGCAGGGGCACGAGAAGGAGGCGCTCCTCGCCGGCGTGATGGAGTTCCTGATCCCGCGCAAGTACCTGATCGCCGTCGACCCGGGCTGGAACCGCTGGGACCTCGAGATCTACCGCGGCATCTGGTCGAAGGCGCGGCTGACGGTGGCGGCGGAGAACCACGGCGGCTCGAAGCGGCTGCTCAACACGCGCTGCGAGGTCCGCCTGACGCGCGTGTCGCAGCTCGCGCTCACCGGCTACCTGATCGGGGTCGTGTGCGGGCTCCTCTTCTATCTCCCCGAGATCACCGGGGTCGCGGCCGCGCTCGGCATCGTCAACCTGGGCGTCATCATCGCCGAGAACCTCCGCCTGGGGCGCATCCTGAACGACACGCTCGACATCGCCGCGAGCCGCATCGCGCTCCGTCCGCTGGAGAGTGGCGCGGCGCCGGCCGGGGGCCGGGCCGCCTGAGCCCCGCCGCTCGGATGCGCCGCACGCCCGGCCTCGCGCGCAAGGTCCTCCGGCGGCTCGTTCCCTACCGGGGTGCGTTCGCCGGCGCCGTGGCGCAGGTGCTGCTCATCGGTGTCCTCAACTTGGCGCAGCCCTGGCCGCTCAAGGTGATCGTCGACAACGTCCTCGGCGGTCAGCCGCTCGCGTGGCCCTGGGTGGGAGGGCTCGGCACGCACGGGATCCTGCTCGCCGCGAGCGCGGCGCTGGTCGTCGTGTCGGCGCTCCTCGGGGTCCTCGGTGTCAGCAGCAACTATGCCACCATCCGCCTCGGCCAGCGCATGGTGAACGACTTCCGCGGCGAGCTCTACGCGCACCTCCAGCGCCTCTCGCTCGCGTTTCATAGCCGACGCGAAGTCGGCGATCTCCTCTACCGGCTGACGAGCGACACCTTCGCCATCCAGACGCTCACCATGAACGGCTTCTTCCCGATCGTGCATTCCCTGGTGATGCTGATCGGCATGCTGGCGGTGATGCTGCGCCTCGACTGGCAGCTGACGCTGGTCGCGCTCGGCGTCGTGCCGGCGCTCTTCCTCTCCATCGTGGCGCTCGACCGGCGCATGAACGCGCTCGCCAGCGACTCGCGCGTCAAGGAGAGCGCGCTGTGGGCGGTCGCGCAGCGCACCATCGGGGCGATCCGGGTGATCCAGGCCTTCACCACCGAGGAGGCCGAGTATCGCCGCTTCGTGCGTACCAGCACCGAGAGCCTGGAGGCGACGCTCCGTCTCTACACCTTCCAGACCGCGTACTCGGCGTTCACCGGCGTGCTCATCGCGGCCGGGACGGCGACCGTCCTCTGGTTCGGGGCGACGCACGTGCTGCGCGGACAGCTCACCCTCGGCCTGGTGCTCGTCTTCATCACCTATCTCGGCAAGCTCTACGACCCGATCAACAGCCTGACGCAGACCTACGGCCTCATCCTGGGCGCGCGCGCCGGGGCCGAGCGCGTCTTCGAGATCCTCGAGACGGCGCCCGACCTGGCCGACGGCCCGCGTGCGCTCGCGCGTGCCGAGGTGCACGGCGCGGTCACCTTCGAGGAGGTGCGCTTCGGCTACGATCCGTCGCGCCTGGTGCTGAAGGGCGTCAGCTTCCACGCCCGGGCGGGAGAGACGGTCGCCGTGGTGGGTGCGACGGGCGCCGGCAAGACGACGCTGGTGAGCCTCGTGCCGCGCTTCTACGACCCGAGCGCCGGGCGCGTGCTCCTGGACGGCATCGACGTGCGCGAGTTCCAGCTCCGCGCGCTGCGCCAGCGGGTCGCCATGGTCCTCCAGCCGGCGCTCGTCTTCCCCACCACGCTGCGCGAAAACATCGCCTACGGCCGCCCGGAGGCCACCCCGGAGCAGATCCGCCAGGCCGCCCACCTGGCGCAGCTCGACGGCTTCCTCGAGCGCCTGCCCGAGGGCCTGGAGACCGTGGTCGGCGAGGCGGGCGCCACGCTCTCCGCCGGCGAGCAGCTGCGCATCACGATCGCGCGCGCCATCCTGCGCGACGCGCCGCTCCTCATCCTGGACGAGCCGACGGCGGCGCTCGACGTGGCCACCGAGGCGCTCGTCATGCAGGGGCTGGAGCGACTGATGGCAGGGCGCACCACCTTCGTGATCGCGCACCGCCTCTCCACCGTGCGGCGCGCGGACGCCATCCTCGTCCTCGACGACGGGCGCATCGTCGAGCAGGGGACGTTCGCCGAGCTGATCGCGCGCGGCGGGCACTTCGCGCACCTGCACCAAACCCAGTTCGGCGAGGAGCCGGGACGTGCCGCGTCGTCCTGAGCCGCTCGTCGTCCTCGGCATCCTCGGGCAGTACCCGATGGCCGGCGTGTCGTGGCAGGCGATCCACTATCTGCTCGGCTTCCACCAGCTCGGCTGGGACGTGTGGTACGTCGAGGACTCGGGCGCGCCGCCCTACGACCCGCGCCTCGGCACGACGACGGAGGATTGTGCCCACGCCGTCGCCTACGTGGCCGACGTGATGCGCCGGATCGGGCTCCCGGACCGCTGGGCGTACGTCGACCTGATGCACGGCGAGACGCACGGCCTCGCCCGTGCCTCTCTCGACGCCCTCTATCGCGAGGCGGCCGCGCTCGTGAACCTGTGCGGCGCGACGGCGCCGCGCGAGGAGCACCGCCGCGGGCCGAAGCTCCTCTACATCGAGACCGATCCGGTCTACGAGCAGTTGCGCATCGCCGCGGGCGAGGAGTCTTCGCTCGGCTTCCTCGCGAGCCACGACGTGCTCTTCACCTACGGCGAGAACCTGGGCGCGCCGGACTGCCCGGTGCCACTCGAGCGCTTCGCGTGGAAGACGACGCGGCCGCCCGTCGTGCCCGGGTGCTGGGAGGCACGCACCGACCCCGGCGCCGTCTTCTTCACCTCGATCGCCTCGTGGGAGAACAAGGGGAAGAACATCACCTTCCGCGGCGAGACCTACCAGTGGTCGAAGCACGTCAACTTCCTCCGCTTCCTCGACCTGCCGCGCCACACGACGCAGCGCTTCTGCCTGGCCATGGACCCGGCCGACGCCGCGGTCGAGGCGCGCGTCCGCGGCGCGGGCTGGGAGCTCACCGATCCGCGCCCCATCTCGGCCGACATCGACGCCTACCGCGACTTCATCTACGGCTCGCGCGGCGAGTTCACGGTGGCCAAGGACATCTACGTGCGGCCGCGCAGCGGCTGGTTCAGCGACCGGAGCGTCTGCTACCTGGCCGCGGGCAAGCCGGTCGTCACCCAGGACACCGGCTTCGGGAAGTTCGTGCCGGCGGAGCAGGGGCTCCTCGCGTACTCCACCATGGAGGAGGCGGTGGAGGCGCTGGCACGCGTGAACCGCGACTACGCGGCCCACGGGGCGGCGGCGCGGCGCGTGGCGGCGGAACACTTCGGGGCGACGCCGGTTCTGCGGCGGCTCCTGGCCGACGCGGGGCTCGGGTAGTGCGCGTCGTCGTCACCGGTCTCGTCGCCACCTACCCGATGGGTGGCGTCGCCTGGGACTACCTCCAGTACGTGCAGGGTTTCCACGCCCTCGGCTGCGAGGTCACCTACCTCGAGGACACCGGGCAGTGGCTCTACAACCCGGCGGCGCAGACCTTCACCGACGACGTGCGCCGGAACGCGAGCTATCTCCACGACGCGCTCGCGAGCCTCGACCCGACACTGGCTCGCCGCTGGTCGCTCCGCGCCCCCGACGGCGCCTACCATGGCCTCGACGAGCCCGCCGTGGCGCGCGCGTGCGCGGCGGCAGACCTCTTCCTGAACCTCTCCGGCTCGTGCTGGCTCCGCGACGCGTATCGCACGGCGCGCGTGAAGGCGTACGTCGACACCGACCCGGGCTACAGCCAGGCGAAGATCGCGGCCGTCGACGCGGACGTGGCCGACGAGTCCGTCCGCTTCTCCGTCGACCTGATCCGCCAGCACGACGTGTTCTTCACCCTGGGCGAGGAGATCGGACGGCCGGGCTGCCCGATCCCCACCGGCGGTCTCACCTGGCACCCGACGCGACAGCCGATCGTGCTCGCGAACTGGCCGGTGCGCCCCGCGCCGGACGGCCCCTTCACCACCGTCATGTCGTGGAAGATCGAGCCCACGCCGCCGTCGCTCGGCGGGCGCGTGTACGGCGGCAAGGACGTCGAGTTCGAGCGCTTCATGGACCTGCCGTCGCGCACGGCGGAGACGCTCGAGGTGGCGCTCTCGGGCGCGGCGCCGCGCGCGCGCCTCGTCGCCGCGGGCTGGCGGGTGCGCGACGCGCGCGGCGTGTCGGCGACCATGGCCGCCTATCTCAACTACCTCCTCGCCTCGCGGGGCGAGTGGTCGATCGCGAAGAACGCATACGTGGCGCTCGGCAGCGGCTGGTTCTCGACGCGGACGGCGGCGTACCTCGCGTGCGGGAGGCCGGCGGTGGTGCAGGAGACGGGCTGGTCGGCGCACGTGCCCCCCGGGCCGGGGCTGCACGCCTTCGCGACCGCCCATGAGGCGGTGGCGGCGCTGGCGGCGATCCGCGCCGATTACGCGCGCGCCTGCCGCCACGCTCGCGAGGTCGCGGAGGCGCACTTTCGCGCCGAGGACGTGTGCGCGCGGCTCCTCGCCGACGCGGGGGTCTAGTGGCGCGCGTCGTCCTCGCCGGCTACCTGGTGCGCAATCCGCTCGGCGGCTACGCCTGGCAGGCGGCGCACTATCTGCTGGGCCTCCGCGCACTCGGTCACGACGCGTGGTTCTACGAGGACACGGGGCACTACGCGCCCGCGTACAACCCGACCACGAACGAGTTCGGCGAGGGGTACGCCTACGGCATCCGGACGGCGGGTGACTTCCTCGCTCGCCTCGGCCTCGGCGAGCGCTGGGTCTTCGTCGACACGGTGCACGGGGAGGAGCACGGACCGGGCGCGGGCCGGACAGCGGCTCTGCTCCGCGAGGCGGACCTGCTCGTCAACCTGGCCGGCGTGAACCGCATCCCGCCGGAGCGGCGAGGCGGCCGCCCGGCGGTCTACATCGACGTCGACCCCGCGTTCACGCAGGTCAAGGCCGCCCAGGGTGACGCGCTCCTGCGCGCCATCCTCGACGAGCACACGCACCTCTTCACACTGGGCGAGAACATCGGGACGGACCGCTCGCCGATCCCGACCGGCGGCTACACCTGGCACCCGACGCGCCAGCCGGTGGCCCTCGCGCACTGGGCGGACGGGGGCCCTCCCGGCCCGGCTTACACCACGGTCGGCAAATGGGACGCGCGCGGGCGCGACCTCGTCTTCCGCGGGGAGACCTTCGCGTGGCGGAAGCGGACGGAGTGGATGCGCTGCCTCGACCTCCCGGCCCGCACCGGCGCTGCCTTCGAGGTGGCGATGGACGTGGGTAGCGTGCCCGGCGACCCGGAGCGGCTCGCGGCCCACGGCTGGCGCGTCATCGACCCGCTCGCGGTCTCGGCCGATCCGTGGCGTTACCGCGACTACGTCCGCGGCTCGCGCGGCGAGTTCACGGTGGCCAAGGACGTGAACGTCCGCCTGCGCAGCGGCTGGTTCAGCGACCGCGCCGCCTGCTACCTCGCCGCCGGCCGGCCCGTCGTCGAGCAGGACACGGGCTTCGGCGACGTGCTTCCACTGGGTCCGGGCGTACACGCGTTCCGCACCGTCGAGGAAGCCGCGGCGGCGGTGCGTGCGATCGAGGCCGGCTACGCACGCGCGAGCGCGCATGCGGCGGAGATCGCTCGCGAGTGCTTCGCCGCCGAGCGCGTGCTCCGGGCGTTGCTTCGCACGGTCGGCCTCTGACCCGGATGTCGCTTCCCTCATGCGCGCAGCGCGCGGGTCGGGCCCGCCCGGCACTCGCCCTCGGCCTCGCCGTCGCGCTGCTCGGCTGCCGCTCCGGGTGCCCGCCGCGCGGGGTGCCGCTCGGACGCGCGCCGCGGCTCGGCCACCGCGTGCTCGTCGTTGCTCCGCATCCGGATGACGAGGTGCTCGGCGCGGCCGGCGTGATGATCCGGACACTGCGGACGGGGGGACGTGCCGGGGTCGTCGTCGCGACGGACGGGGCTGCGGGCGCCCGCGGCGCCGGCGCGGCGCGACTCGCGGCGACGCGCGAGTCCGAGACCCGGCGCGCACTGCAGCGTCTCGGGGTGGGAGCGGGGGACGTGACCTTCCTCGGCTTCGCCGACGGCGGCCTCGCCGCCGCGTGGGGCGAGCGCTGGCAGGCGCGGCGGCGTGAGGGAGGCGACATGTCGGGGAGCGGGGTCGTCGACGCCCTCGGTGCCGCGCTGCACGCGTTCGCGCCCGACACCGTGATCCTCCCGATGTCCCTCGACCGCCACCCGGACCACGCCGCCGTCGGCCGGTTCGCGATGCTGGCCGTGCTGGAGGCGCCCGCCGAACCCGATGTGCTCGCCTACCTCGTCCATGGCGGCCCCGGCTGGCCGGCGCGGTCCGGGCGTACGGACTGCCGGACGATTCCACGGCCGGCCGGGTGCGCCGCCTGGTTCCCGTGGGTCAGCCTGCGGCTCGATCCCGGAACCACGGCGCTGAAGGCCGCGCTCGTGGAGGAGTACCGCTCCCAGCTCGCCCGGGGCGCCGCGCTCCGTCCGTTCGCGGCCGAGAACGAGCCCTTCGCGCGTGGCGCGACGGTGCGTGCGAACCGGGCGATGGCGCGCTGGCGGCCGGGCGTCCATCGCACCTCCGCCGGGGTCGTGATCGACGTGCCGCGCGCGGCGTGTGGCCTCGAGGTGGCGAAGCTACGCCTGCGCTACGTTCGTGACGGACGGATCGAGGAGCGTCTCGTGGTCCTCGGTCCCCGCGACCAGGTGCTCGGTGGCGCGCCCGGGGCGGCGCTCGGCGCCGCCGGCGATGTCCGCGTCGCGCGCGCGCCCCGCGCCGTCCGCCTGCGGCTGGCGGGCCGCACGTTCGCGGAGGTGCATGGCGCCGTGCTCGACGCCATCCCCTCCGGCGACGGACGGGCGGCCGCCCCCGCATGGCTCCTCCGATGGTAGACACCTCGCCCGCGCGCCCCGGGCTCTCGCGCCTCGCGGCGGCGCCGATCGTCGCCGTCCTCGGCGCGCTCCTGGCGTTCCACTCCGCGGACCCATGGCGCTACCTCCACGACGACAACGGCCGCCGCTACTCCTCGTACGCACGCACGCACCTCGTCCTCGGGCTCGGCGCGACCGGCGGACGGGACTTCTTCTTCGACCCGCGCGCCGGTCGCCTCGTCCCCTACGGGCACCACCCGTCGGGGCTCGGCCTGCTGCTCGCCGCCTGGTTCCGCCTGACCGGGGACGATGGGCCGCGCACGGCGCGCGCGCTGCCCGCGATCTTCCATCTCGTGAGCGTGCTCTTCCTCCTCGACCTGCTCCGCCGCCAGTATGCACGCGCGCCCGCGCTGATGGCGGCCCTCGCGCTCGCCCTCGTCCCCATGAGCAGCTACTTCGGCAAGCTGGTGAACTTCGAGCCCCTCGTCCTGCCGCTCATGATCGGGCTCGTGGTCGCGTACTGGCGCTGGGCCGAAGGCGGGGGCGCACGCTGGCTCGCCATCGGCCTCGCGCTTTCGGCGCTCGGAAGCCTGATCGACTGGCCGATGCCGCTCTTCCTCGCGCTGCTCGGATGCGATGCAGTGCGACGCTGGCGGCGGGGCGACGGCACGCGCTTCCTCGGTGCGGGCGCGGCCGCGTGCGCTGCGGCCCTGATGCTCGTTGCCGCCGTGGCGGCATGGGTGAGCGGACCGGTGGGCGCGCGCGAGATGACGACCGCCGTCGGCCTCCGCCTGCTGCCGGACGGCCACTACGCGTGGTGGGAGCTCGCCGGCAAGGTGATCGACTACAACCGGCGCTACTTCACCGAGCCCGTCCTCGCGGCCTCCGTCGTGGCGGCCTGGCTCCTCGTCCGGGACGTCCGCCGATACGGGCGGCTCCCGCCGCGCGCCCGCCTGCTGGCTCTCTTCGGCGCCCTGGGCATCGTCCCGGTGCTCGCGTTCCCGGGTAGCGCGGTCAATCGCCTACGTCCTCGAGCGGCTCGGCCCGCACCTCTCGCGGCGCTCGCGCGCGCTCGTGTACGCCGGCGTGGCGTGCTGGCTCGTGGCCGCGTCCGCTTTCACCCTCCGGACCCGGTACGCGAAGCCGAGCGGCTACGTGGTGAAGCGGGTGCGTCAGTTCGACCGCTACCTCTGAGCTGGCGTGCCCGGCGCCTCGAGCGCTAGTGCACCGCCGCGATGCGCAGCAGCACGTGCGGATCGATGGTCGCGAACAGCTCGTTGCGGCAGAGGAAGCGCCGCAGGAAGCCGTTCATCACGCCGAGCTGGCTGCGGTATTCCTCGAGGGCGGCGCGCTTGGCGGCCAGCTCCGCGGGCGCGAGCTCGGTCTCCCGCCAGCCGGTGTCCGGCACCTCTCCCAGGGGAAGCTCGCGGTCGAAGCTCGGGCCGCGGAGGGCAGGCCATCGCGGGTAGTGGACGAGGTAGGTGAGGACGATCGGCGCGGGCGCCAGGACCCCGCTCGCCGCCAGTTCGCTCAGCGCCTCGGTCACGATGTAGGTCGTGTGCGCGTGATCCAGGTGCGTGTCGTAGGGGTGCGGCACGACGACCACCGTGGGAGCGAAGTCGCGCAGGATGCCGCTCACCACCGAGGTCAGGTCCTGCCCGTCGTAGCCGACCCCCTCGGCGTCGGGCGGGCTCGACTCCTTGGTGTAGGGCGACGTGTACGGGTGCGTGCGCAGCCAGTGCGCTCGCCAGAGCTCGGCCAGGCCGCCGTCGGGGAAGCCGAGGAAGCGCACGCTCCGGCGCGGCACGCCCAGGTGTGCGAGGGCGGCGAGCGCCTCGCGCTGGCGGAGCTCGCCGAGCGCCACGTAGTCGGCATCGGTCGGCCGCTTGATGTCGAGGTCCTCTTCGATCGCGCGCGTGTAGCCGTCCCCGTTGGTCACGAACACCACGCGCAGTGGTACGCGGGCCAGAGCCAGGCGGAAGAGCAGGCCACCGACGGCGATGGTCTCGTCGTCGGGATGCGGCGCGAAGACGACGACGCGCGGGCGTGCGGGAAGGGTGAGGGGCGTGACCGGCGAGAGCGGTGAGGCGGACGCCCCGGCGTCGAGCCGCGGCCGCGGCGCGCCGGCGGGCGGTGCGGGCGCGCGCCAGCGCAGGCCCGCGACCGCGCTCACCGCCGCCAGGAGCCCCAAAGCGACGAGCCCCCGTCTCCGCCTGTCGCCCGCGTCCGTCAAATCTTGTAGCGCTGCACCAGGCTGCGGGCGATCACCAGGCGCTGGATCTCGTTCGTCCCCTCGCCGATGATCATGAGCGGCGCGTCGCGATAGTAGCGCTCGACCCGGAACTCCTTGGTGTAGCCGTACCCCCCGAGCACGCGCATCGCCTCGAGCGCCACCTCCTGGCAGGTCTCGGAGGCGAACAGCTTGGCCATGCCCGCCTCGAGGTCGCAGCGTTCGCCGCGATCCTTCATGGCGGCCGCGCGCCGGGTGAGGAGGCGCGCGGCCTCGATCTTGGTCGCCATGTCGGCGAGCTTCAGCTGGATGGCCTGGTGCTCGCAGATGGGCTTGCCGAACGTGGTCCGCTGCTGCGCATAGCGGATGGCGTCCTCGAAGGCCGCTTGCGCCACGCCGACGGCGCGCGAGGCGATGTTGATGCGGCCCACCTCGAGCCCGGAGAGCACCTGCTGGAGGCCGCGCCCCTCGACGCCGCCCACCAGGTTCGCCACCGGCACGCGGAAGTCCTCGAAGGTCACCTCGCAGGTCTCGATGCCCTTGTAGCCGATCTTGTCGAGGTCGCGGCCGATGGTGAGGCCCGGGGCGTCCTTCTCCGCGGCCAGCAGGCTGATCCCCTTGTGCGGCGGCTCGGCGCTCGGATCGGTCTTCACCACCAGCGAGTAGATGGTGGCGGTGCGCGCGTTGGTGATGAACATCTTGGAGCCGTTCACCACGTAGTGGTCGCCGTGGCGGCGCGCCGTGGTCCGGATGCGCTGCGTGTCGCTGCCGGCGTGCGGCTCGGTCAGGCAGAGCGCCGCGCGGTGCTCGCCGCGCGCCAGGGCGGGCAGGTAGCGCTCCTTCTGCTCGCGCGTGCCGTGTGCGGCGAGCACGTAGGCGAACATGAGGTGCGTGTTGAGGACGCCGGAGAGGCTCATCCAGCCGCGGCAGATCTCCTCGACGATCATCGAGTAGGTCGTGTAGTCGAGGCCGAGGCCGCCGTACTCGACCGGGATGGTCGCGCCGAAGAGCCCGAGCTCCTTCATGCGCTCGACGAGCGCCTGCGGGTACTCGTCCGCGTGCTCGTAGCGGCTCGCGACCGGCATCACCTCGCGCTCGACGAAGCGCCGCACGGTCTCGAGCACCTGCTGCGTGAGCTGCTGGCGGTCGTCCACGTCCCCCCCGGTCGAGTGGCGAAGTTCACCATGTTTGACAATGCAGGGCAAATGCTCGGCTGCGCTGCGCACGCATCCGACGCGCTCGGCGTCGGGTTCGTCGGCGCCGACGTCGTGGTCGACGCCCCGGCCACGACCGCGCTCCCGGCCGCGCGGCGCGGCTCCGGCTGGGGCAGGAGCTCGCCGCGGGTTAGGTCGTCGGCTTCAGTCGGTAGTTGAGCGCGACGATGCGCGTGCGGCCGGCGCGCCGCTCGAGCGCCCACTCCGCCTTGCCGCGGATCTGGCCGCGTAGGCCCTGGGCGGTCTGATAGCTGATCACGAACAGCCCGCGCACGTCGGCGCGCGGGCCGGCACCCTTCACGGCGAGGCTCGGCATCGCGTAGCGCACGCCGCTCAGCGTGGGCAGGGTGGTGCGGTAGCGCGCGGCGATGGCGTCGATCCCGTGCACGCCGTTCTGCTCGGCGTCCTCGGCGAAGAGCTGGGTCAGGCGGTCCACGTCGCGCGCCTCGTAGGCGGCGCGAAACTCCTCGACCAGGGCCGCCGCTTCGCCGGCGGAGAGC
>WNEZ01016710.1_pt1 | contig 15464 bp, 16 predicted proteins | sample 5400521 | NCBI WGS metagenome assembly WNEZ01 (sample SAMN13153339, study PRJNA577476) | soil metagenome | isolation source: 120 cm saprolite under Douglas fir tree site 2 hole 1 replicate 1 | place: USA:California | collected 2015-04-18
CCCGGCACCGGTAGGCGAGACGCCTGCGACGACGGCGACGGAACAGCCGGGGGCGTCTCCCGAGGTGGCTCCGGCTCAGGGCGCTGCGGAAACGCACAGCGCGGCGCCGGCGGCGGATGCCGAAGCTGCGGCGGAAGAGGCGGCGGGCTCGGAAGAGATGAGCAAGCTGCTGGAAGAGTACGACGAGAAACAGGAAGCGGCTGCGTCGCACGAGGTCATCGAGGTCAAGGTTGTCGCGTACACGGAACACGGCGTCGTCGTGGATCTGGGAGGAAAGACGGAAGGCCTGATTCCCGCGGCGGAATTCACGGAGACGGAGATTCCGCGGCCGGATCCGGATGTGACGATCGAAGTGCAGCGCACGGGCGAGCACAAGGACGGCTACGCGATCGTCTCGTACCAGAAAGTGCTGCGCCGGCGGACCTGGGAAAAGATTGACGCGGCGTTCAAAGCCAAGGAAACGATTACCGGCAAAGTGGTGGACCGCATCAAGGGCGGGCTGGTGGTGGATATCGGGGTGCGCGCGTTCCTGCCGGGCTCGCAGTACGACCTGCGGCCGACGCAGAACCTCGACAATCTGGTCGGCACGGAAGTGCCGCTGCGCGTCACCAAGCTGAACCGCCGACGCGGCAACGTGGTGGTGAGCCGGCGCGCGCTGCTCGAAGAAGAATTGCATGCCAAGCGCGCGGCGCTGATGGAAACGCTGAGCGAAGGCCAGATCGTGCACGGGCACGTCAAGAACGTGACCGAGTACGGCGCGTTTGTGGACCTCGGCGGAATCGACGGCTTATTGCACCTGACAGACCTGAGTTGGGGCCGCGTGAAGCATCCTTCGGACGTGGTCAAGCCGGAACAGGAACTCGACGTTATCATCCTGAAGTTTGATAAGGAAAAGCAGCGCGTCTCGTTGGGCCTGAAGCAATTGAGCGCGGACCCCTGGGTCGGCGCCTCGGAGAAATATCCGGCGGGCGGAAAGGTAAGAGGCAAGGTCGTTGGCGTGGTGGATTACGGCGTTTTCGTCGAGCTGGAGCAGGGCATCGAGGGTCTGGTGCATGTCTCCGAAATGAGCTGGAACAAGAAAGTTCAGCATCCCTCAAAACTGGTGAAGGTCGGCGATGAAGTGGACGTGGTGGTGCTGGACATCAAGCCGAGCGACCGGCGTGTGTCACTGGGCATCAAGCAGGCGCAGCCGTATCCCTGGCTGTTGATCGCGGAGAATTATCCTGTCGGCACGATCGTCACGGGCAAAGTGCGCAACATCGCGGAGTTCGGGGCGTTCATCGAAATCGAAGATGGCTTCGACGGGCTGGTGCACGTCGGCGACGTGAGCTGGACCGGCCGTGTGAAGAACCCGCACGAGGTGTTCAAAAAGGGCGAACCAGTAACAGCAAAAGTACTGAAGATCGACGCGGAAAACCGGCGCGTATCGCTGGGCATCAAGCAGGTCAACGACATCTGGGGCGATTGGTTCAAGCAGCATAAGGTCGGGCAAATTGTGAAGGGCAAGGTCTCGCGCATCGCGACGTTTGGCGCGTTCGTCGAGTTGGGCGAGAACATCGAAGCGCTCTGCCACAACACGGAGATCGAAGACCGCCGGCGCCGGGACGAAGGACATTCCGGTTTCCGTCGGACGACCGGGCCGCTCAAAAGCGCCGGGCCGCTGGAGCCCGGCAAGGAATACGATTTCAAGATCATCAAAATCAGCCCGGAAACGCGGCGTATCGGCCTGAGCTACCGCGCCGCGGTAAAGCAGATCGAGCGCAAGGAAATTGAACAATATCGTTCGACGTCGAAGTCCTCGTCAACGGCCACGATCGGGGACGCCCTAAAATCCAAGCTGTCGGCGCGTTAGCTGAGTGCCGGCCTAGCCCCCCGGGACCGCCTGCACAATTTCATTTACCTGAGGCTCAATTTAGTGATAGGAAGGGGGCAATCCGGGAGAGGGTCAGCCCCCCTCTAAGCCGTTTCGGTTCACCGATTTGTGCAGGTGCCAAGCTTTTGACAATCGACAGCGGTCTCAACTCGGACTGTGCAACGAGGCATAGCGACGATGACCAAGCAACCTACATTGACGAAGGCCGACCTCATCGAGGAGGTTCTGAGCATCACGGAACTGCCTCGCAAGGAGTCCGAGACCGTCGTCGAAACTATTTTTGAAAGCATCATCGAAGCCCTGCAAAAGGGCGAAAAAATCGAGATTCGCGGATTCGGAAGTTTCCGCACGCGGCAGCGCCGCGGGCGCGTCGGCCGCAATCCAAAAACCGGCGCAAAGGTCGAAGTTCCGCCGAAGAAGATCCCCTTTTTCAAGCCCAGCAAAGAACTGAAGGATTTTGTAAACAGCGCGGAGGCGCGGGCTTCCGCCGCAAGTCCGGCGGGCGGCGATTCCCCAAGGCCCTAGTGCCGTTCCAACTTGTGCCGTTCGAACTTTTTGTGACCAGACTCCCCGCAAACCGTTTTAAGCGAGTTGGCCGATGCCTAAGTTTCCAAATTTTGTTTCCTTAAGTTGGAACGGCACTTATTCGAGCAAATTCCTTTGAGAATGCTTTTCCCGTGTTCGCGTCCGATCCTCGGATCGTCATTTGGCCCAAATAGTTGGAACGGCACTAAGCGCCGCGGCCACACCTGGCTGTACTGTCTCAAGCCACACAAGCAACAAGAGTGCAGGCTGTTCGGCAGGTTCGCGCCGAATCCGAGCTGGTTTGTCCCTGGCGCGGTCATTCTGCGTTATGCTGTGCGCGCAGCTTTTGAGACGAGGGAAGCGTTGCGATGGACTATCTCTGGACTCCCTGGCGCTACCAGTACATGGAGGAGTTCGCACGCGGGAAGCAGCCGGAATGTATTTTTTGCGAGGCGCTGGCGGGCAAGAACGATGCCGAACAGCTGATCGTGCATCGCGCCGTGAAAACGTTTGTCATCCTGAATCGCTTCCCTTACACCTCGGGACACGTGATGATCGTGCCGTACGCGCACCTGGCGGAACTGCATCAGTGTGATGCGCCCACGCTCACGGAGATGATGCAGCTCGCGCAGCGGGTAGAGATCGCGTTGCGCGCGAACTACAAGCCCGACGGCATGAACCTGGGAATGAATCTGGGCCGCGCCGCAGGCGCAGGTGTGCTTGGCCATCTGCACCTGCACGTCCTGCCCCGCTGGATCGGCGACTCGAACTTCATGACGGTCACCGGCGAGACGCGGGTGCATCCGGAAGACCTGAAAACGACCTACGAACGTCTCACCAAGGCGCTCGCCTGATTCGCGAAGCCCGGCGAGTCGCGCTAGAATACGAAACTCAAACGGGTGTTTGGCCGGACCGGAGAGAGCGACGGTGGACCTCGAGCTGACGGAAGAGCAGAAACTGCTGCAAAAAAGCGTGCGCGAATTCGCGGAATCGGAAGTGCGGCCGCTCGCGAAAGAACTCGACGAAACGGGGCATTTTCCACGCGAACTCTTCCGGAAGGCGGCGGAACTCGGGCTGACCGGCGTGGCATTTCCCGAATCGGAAGGCGGGGCGGGTTTCGATCACATCGCCTACACGATCGTGATCGAGGAGATTTCACGGTGCTGCGCCTCGACCGGCGTGATTCTCTCCGTACAAAACTCACTTTTCTGCGATCCCATCCACCGTTACGGCACGGTTGAGCAGAAGAAGCGGTTTCTGCTCCCCTATACGCGCGGCGAAAAGATCGGCTGTTACGCGCTGACCGAACCGCAAGCGGGCTCTAATGCGGCGGCGCTGCAAACCAAGGCGGTGAAAAAGGGCGATAGCTACGTGATCAACGGCACGAAGGCGTGGATCACGAACGGCGGCGCGGCGGATGCGGCGATTGTGTACGTAAACACGGAGCCGGCGAAGGGCGAGAAAGGGATCACGGCGCTGGTGGTGGAAAAAGGCACGCCGGGATTCAAGGTGGGGAAAGAAGAGAAGAAACTCGGAATCAACGCGACGGCGTGCAGCGAGCTGGTCTTCACGGATTGCACCGTGCCGCTGACGAATCGCATCGGCAACGAAGGCGAAGGCTACAAGGTGGCGCTTTCGACGCTGGACGGCGGGCGCATCGGCATCGCCGCGCAAGCCGCCGGCATCGCGCAAGGCGCGTTCGAAGCGGCGCTGAAGTATTCCCAGGAACGCATGGCCTTCGGCCATCCCATTTCGCAGTTCCAGGCGATCCAGTTCATGCTGGCGGACATGGCCACGGAAATGGACGCGGCGCGGCTGCTGATCCGCAAAGCGGCGTGGAAGCAGGATACCGGAGCGCGATTCAGCATGGACGCCGCCATCGCGAAACTGTTCGCCAGCGAAATGGCGACGCGCGTGACGCACAAAGCGATTCAGGTGCACGGCGGCAATGGCTACAGCCGTGAGTATCCCGTCGAGCGCAACTACCGCGACGCGCGCATCACGGAAATTTACGAAGGCACCAGCGAAATCCAGCGCCTGGTTATCTCCTCCTGGGTTCTGAAGTCTTAGCCGCACCGTAGTATCCTGACCGCGTGCTGGAACTGGACTGCGGACTCGAATTTGACTCCCCGCGCGCGGAACGAGACTTCTTCCCCGCTTTGCCGCCGCGGCCTGCGGTTTGCTTGATCGAACCGCTCGAAGAAAAAGCTGAGCCGTTTTTGATCCGCACTCAGGATCTGCGGCGGCGGCTCGAAAGATTGCTGGGTCCCGCTGATCCGGCGAGCAAGCGTCTGAACTTGAGCGACTTTGCGCGCCGCATCCGCTACCGGCTGACAGGCTCGCCATTCGAACAGACGCTCACTTACTACCAGCTCGCCAAACAGATTTTTCCCAAGCGTTACCGCGACCTGATGCGGCTCCGGCCGCCGGCGGTTCTGAAGGTCAACCTCCGAAACGCTTATCCCAGGTGCTTCGTGACTCGCAAAATTCCTGTCGACCAGGATGGCCTGCCGGCGGGCGGTTCTTACTATGGCCCGTTCGCATCGCGGCGTTCCGCGGGGGCGTTCGCCGAGCGCATGCTGGATTTTTTCAAGGTGCGGCGCTGCCAGATCAAAATCCGGCGCGACCCGGCTTTTCCGGGCTGCCTCTATTCCGAAATGAAAATGTGCCTCGCGCCTTGCTTTGCGGGATGCACGAAAGAGGAGTATGACGTGGAGGTGCAGCGCCTGGTGCAGTTCTTGGAGACGAGCGGCGTGTCGCTGCGGTCCGCTTTCGAAGCGGAGCGGGAAAAAGCCAGCGAGCAATTGGATTTCGAGAGCGCCGCCGCCCTGCACAAGAAGGTCGAGAAGCTCGACGAAGTGTTGCGCGGAAGGCCCGAACTCACAAGGCGGATTCAGGATCTGGACGCGGTGATTCTGCAGCGTGCCGCGGAAGAACAGGCCATTGGCATGTATGCGATATTGGGAGGGCGGCTTGCGGAGCCGTTCTTTCTGCGATTCGCGGAGATTGCCAGCCAGCCGCGATCCGCGGAACAGATGATTCGAGATTATCTTGAAGGCATCGCCAAGCAAGGCGCAGGGAGAGTCTTCATCGCTCCTTCGCCGGAATTCGGGACCGCGGGACGGGGAGATTTGAGCGAGCACCTATGGCTTGTCGCAAGGTGGTATTACAGCAATCCCCGCGAGGGCGAGATTTTCTTCCGCGGAAAAGACTGGCCCTATCGTAGGATTCTCCGGGCGTGTTCGCGCCTGCTTGCACCGAAGGCAAGCGGCGCGGAAACACGGGCGGCCCAAGGACCGGCACCGGCAAACGAAGGAGGGTCATGACCAGGTCTGCCACCAAAGAAGGCACCACGCGCTACGCGCAGAAATTTGCCGGGCGGGCGTCCGAAGGGCATTTCCGCCAGGTGCAACGGCTGGTGTTGTCCTCCGTGGGAATCGGAACGTATCTTGGTCCGCCGGACGCAATGACGGATGAGAACTATGCGGCGGCGGCCGTCGCAGCCGTGGAAGGCGGCATCAATGTGATCGACACCGCGATCAACTACCGGTTCCAGCGGAGCGAGCGGAGCATGTGCACGGCGATCCGGCAGCTTGCGGCGAAAGGTTTCGAACGCGAAGAATTCGTGCTCTGCACGAAAGGCGGTTACCTGACGCCCGACAGAGAGATGCCGGCCGACCCCAACGATTATTTTTTCCGCGAATACATCCAGCCGGGGGTTTTCAGCGCGAAGGACATCGCCGCAAGCAGCCACTGCATGACCACGAAATTTTTGAAAAATCAGCTCGGGCGCAGCCTGAAAAATCTTGGAGTCGAGTGCGTGGACATCTACTACCTGCACAACCCGGAAACGCAACTCAGCGAAGTGCCAAAAGAATGCGCGCGCGCGCGACGCCATGCAGCTTGCGGAAATCGTGCAAATTGCGCAGGAAATCGCGGGAGGCCGCCACCGCTTCCGCTTCGTGCAACTCCCTTTCAACCTGGCGATGACCGAAGCGCTTACAGTGAGCAATCAGACGATGCGCGGACGCCACCGTACGATCATGGAGGCGGCCGGCGAATTGGACATCACGCTGATCGCCAGCGCTTCGCTGCTGCAGGGGCAGGTGGCGCGGAAGCTGCCGGGCTTCGTCGCCGAGGCTTTGGGGCTGGAAAGCGATGCGGAGCGCGCGCTGCAATTCGCGCGTTCCTCGCCGGGAATCACCACGGCGCTGGTGGGGATGTCGCGCGTTGAGCACGTGAAAGCCAACGCGCGGCTCGTGGGCATTCCTCCGGCAACAGTCGAGGATTTCAACAAACTTTTTTCGCGCGGCGAAGGTGCCTGAAAGAAAAGGGGAATTGACGCTGAAGCGGCGGGATCCGCAAAAACCAGAAATCGCCGGCCCTAATGGCGGAGCCTGAAAACCTCGCCGGAGAACCAGGAATGGACGGCGCCATCGAGCTGCTGGAGTTTGCCGGCAAAGAAGTGATCGGCCGCATCCACAAGCACGAGGCGGTTGTCCCCCGGGAGGGATGCGACAAGCGCTTTGACCTTGTCCACCGCACCGTGTTCGTCGTTGCTCCCGTGGACAAAGAGTTTTGGTTTGGCGCACCGGCTCAGGAAAGAAAAATCGGAGTCATTGACGGGAACTCCCAGGCCGATGAGATGAGAAACGCGCGGATGTTCACAGCCGACGCGCAAACCCACCCAGGCGCCAAAGCTAAAACCCGCCAGCAGCAAGGGCACGCCGGGAAATTCGGATGTGAGGAAGTCGAGAGCCGCGCGCACATCGCCTTGCTCGCCGTGGCCCCGGTCATGTTCGCCGGCGCTCAGCCCTGCGCCGCGAAAATTGAATCGTAAGACAGGAAGAGCCCGAGCATCCAGAGATTTCGCCGTCTGGTAGACCACTTTGTTGTGCATCGTGCCGCCAAAGAGCGGATGCGGGTGGCAGACGACCGTGGCGAGCGGCGGACGCGTGACGCCGGAGGGCGTCCAGAGAATCGCTTCCAGACGTCCCGCAGGTCCGTCCAGGAAGAAATTGCGTGAGTCATGTGTGATGCTCATCGATGCGCTTTCGACGAATTGGGAGTGTAGCGCATCGCAAGAAAAAGTCCGACTGGACGGGTTGAATCCGGGGAATGTTATTCCACGCGGGCAACAATTACCTCGAGGCCAAAGCCGTCCGGCGCAGGCGCAACTCGCACAACCTGGCAGCGGAATTCGCCCGTCCCCGCCCAGAGCCTGGATGCCTCTTCGCCAAACGCGATTTTCAGATGATCCCCGGGTTGATATTCGCGGCAAGAGCGGAAACGGATCCCTCTCTGGGATAGATCGATGGTCATGGCCTCTTCGAACCAGGGGATCTGTTCCGGGCGCACGCGAATGGAAACGGCCAGGGCACGCCGCGGACTGCTCCGCCGCTCGGGCCCATTGCGAGGGGTGTTGCCGTTGGATGCGGCGTGCGCCCGCTCCTTGAAGTGAACCGCAACCGTAAAAAATGCCGGAGCATCGTCATCACCGAGGACGGGGACGAGTTGGTCCGATTTTGCGCAGCGCTCCTGCTGCAACGCGCTTTCTGATCGAACTATCTTGCGCCGGTTCGCCGCGCGAATCCCTTCTATGATTTCGTCACACCGCACCACGCGAGCGAAAATCTCAGGCTGGCCATCCCTCAGCGAAGAGTCGTAAGGAAAGGTAATCCACAGCGGCACGCCCGGTGCGTGCGGCTCCCTGGCGGGAACCAGCAGGCCGCTGCGCGAGACATCCATCGTTTCGCCTATTTCGATTTTTTGGCCGAAGGGCGTAGTCCAACGAAGGCGTACGGGAAGGCGCAGCCGCACACGGCGATGCTCGCGGCTATCCATAGGCGTAACAGTACTGCCCGCGGGGCTGGGCTACCTTGAAAGTATATTGCCCCGGTACTGAATGCAACAAGAGCTCGTACTAGGACAAAAATGACCGATTTTCGCGTTGCAGTTTAGTAAGGGCAGTGCTAGCGTTGCGCCAAATGCTAGAAGACCCAGGGGGTATTCATGGGTGATGGAGCGGAACGCCGCGAAGCGCGGCGATTCACGATGAGCCTTCCCGTGCGAGTTCTGCCGGGGGAAGCCAAAGGGCACGAACTGAACGCCAACACGCGGGACGTCAGTTATCGCGGACTCTATTTCCTCGCCGAAGCCAATTTTGAAATCGGCAGCGAGATTGAATTTGTCATCACTCTTCCCCAGCAAGTGATGCAATCGGGCAATGTGTGTATCCGGTGCCAGGGGAGCGTCGTGCGCGTCGAGCCGAGCGAAAACGGCCGTGTCGGTATCGCGGCAAAAATAGAGCGATATGAGTTCCTGCCGTCTGCCGCAAACGCCGCTTAATCCTGCTTCCAAGTCCAGTCCCTCCGGTAACTCGCCGGGCGCGTCTTGCGGCGAGTACGGTACACTTGAGGAATCTCCGCCGCTGGGGGAAGCCATGTATCACTACGATGCTAAGACCGCGCTTGAGGAATTGCAGGAAGAGGCGCTGCTCCCGCACCCGGTAAAACTGCGCGACATGATTCTGCGAACGCAGCTCGGCCCGCAAGACGCGAAGCTCCTCAATCACGATTTTCAGGAGTACCTGGCGCGTTTCGGGGAGCTGCAGAAAACCGCTCGGGGAATCCTGGAGAGACTTGCCGCCGGACAGCGCAAGACTTCATGATGCGATTCCCATTCCGGGAAATTCGCCGGGCATGAAAACGAAGCCTCGGGTGTTGCTGCTGTCCGCATCGTCGGGCGCGGGACATGTTCGCGCGGCCCAGGCGCTCGAAAAGGCGTTCACGGCGCGCGGTGACTGCATCGTGGAACACATCGACGCCCTCCGGCACGTCAGCAAACTTTTCCAGCGCATTTACGACAAAGCTTACATATCCATGGTGCGGCGCGCGCCGGAGCTGATGGGCGTGCTTTACGAGCGCACGGACCAGCCGTGGCTTCACCCGCGGCGGCGCCTGGCGCTGGACCGGTTGAACACCCGTCCGATGATCCGCCTGCTGAAGCGCCTCCAGCCGGAGCTGTGTGTGGCGACGCATTTTCTTCCGGCGGAAATCATTGCCTGGCTGATCGCGAAGCGAAAGCTGCGCGCGCACAATGCCATCGTCGTCACCGACTACGACGTGCACGCCATGTGGCTCTGCCGCACGGTAGACCGCTACTACGTCGCGATAGACGAAGCGGCGGAATACCTTGCAGGCATCGGCGTGCCGCGCGAAAAATTGTGCGTAACCGGTATCCCGATTGATCCCCTGTTCGCCGCGCCGGTGAATCGTTCCGAAGCCCGGAAGCATCTGGGACTCGATGAGAATGCGACGGTGATCCTCGTTGCGGCGGGCGGCTATGGGATCGGGCCCGTCGAGCAACTGGTGAAGGATTTGCTGGCGCTCCGGCGACCTTGGCAGATTGTGGCAATCGCGGGAAAAGCCGAGAAAACCAGAAAGCGCCTCGAAGAGATTTCGAAGGACGCGGGCAATTTAGAATCGGGTTCAGCCAGGCTTTGCCCGGTGGGCTTTACCACGGAGATGGATCAATACATGGCGGCGGCCGACCTGATGGTTGGCAAAGCCGGCGGGTTGACGACCTCAGAGGCCCTCGCTCGCGTCTTGCCCATGGCGCTCATCGAACCGATCCCCGGCCAGGAAGAACGCAATGCCGATCACTTGCTGGAGGCGGGGGCGGCCATCCGGTGCAACAATTTACCCGCGGCCGCATGGAAGATCGCCACGCTGCTGGAAGATTCCGGAAGGCTCGGAAGGATGCGGGACGCGGCGCGCAAGCTGGCCCGGCCGGGAGCCGCTGCGGCCATCGCAGAGGACGCCCTCCGGCTGTTAGACTGAAAGAGGGACAGGGCAGCGCCAAGTCCTAACAGGGTGTTGAAAAATCCCGTTCCGTAGGGGGTCGGAGCTTTAGCTCCGACATGAGGTGCCAGGCTTTCCATAGGCTTTAGCCCCTGAGGAACTGGTTTCCAGCATTTTTCAGCAACCTCCTAAAGGTGCGCTGACCCGAATAAGAGCAAATCTCGATGCGACGCCACACACTGCTGATCGACGCGGACGATACCCTTTGGGAGAACAATGTATTCTTCGAGAAACTGATCGAGGATTTCATCACCATCGTGGAACCCTGCGGCTATGCGCGAGCGTACATCCGGCACATTCTCAACGAAACGGAGAGGAAGAACATCCGCCAGCATGGCTATGGCGTGCGCAGCTTTGGCCGCTCCCTGGAAGAAACCTATTTAAAACTCGCCGATTCGATGGCGAAGCGCGAAACGCTGGCGCTGATTCATACTCGCGTCATGGAACTGGAGCGCACGCCCCCGAAGATCCTGGACGGCGTGCCGGAAACTCTGGCGTATCTGACCGAGCGGCACCGCCTGATTCTGTTCACCAAGGGCGAGCCCGCGGAGCAGGCGGCCAAGGTGGAACGATCCGGCCTGCAGGGATTCTTTGAATTCATAGAAATCGTGGCGGAGAAGGATCCAGCCACCTACGGGGGCCTGGTTCACAAGCATAAGATCGTGAAGTCCCACGGCTGGATGATCGGCAACAGCCCGCGCAGCGACATTAATCCGGCAATGAAGATTGGCCTGAATGCCGTCTACATTCCCCACCAACACACCTGGCACCTGGAACATGAGCCGGTGATGGCTGGATCGGGAAAGCTCGTGATCCTCCCCTCATTCCGTGAACTACGCGGCCATTTTTAGCCCAGGCCGGCTTTCCAATTTGGCCGTTGTACCGGATCGCTGATCCGCGAATCTAACTTCAGGTTCCTCCCGCAAAGGAGCATTCATGGCGACTTCCACAGTTCCTCTTCAGGCCGACTGGCGGCAAGAGTGGTTCGAGATTGAAGACGCAACCTACTTGAACGTAGCAAGCCAGTCGCCCATGCCGAAGGTTTCGATTCGCGCGGTGCAGGCGGCGCTGGAGGCAATGAAAAATCCGCACCACAAAGCAGATTCCACATTTTTCGAAGTGCCCAATCGCATCCGGGCCTCCATCGCGAAGCTGATCGGCGCAAAGCCCGAAGAGATTGCACTGACCAGTGGAGCGAGCGCGGGTGTGGCAGCGGTTGCGTACGCGCTGGCGTGGAAGCGGGGCGACGAGGTCATTACCGCAAAGGGCGAGTTCCCGCTGCAATACGCGGCGTGGAAACCGATGGAAGAACGCGAGGGGTTGAAGTTGAAAATTGTCTCTCCGCGCGAACGGTTTATCACCGCGGATGATCTGATCGCCGCGCTCACTCCGCGGACACGAGTTGTTTCCGTGAGCATGGTGCGGTTCGACGACGGCTCACTGCTGGACGCCGCACGCGTCGCTGCCGCGTGTCACAAACAGGGCGCGTTGCTGTTGCTGGACATCAGCCAGTGTTGTGGAGCGATGCCGTTGGATGTCCATCAACTGGGGGCCGACTTCCTGGTGTGCGCCGGATACAAGTGGCTGCTCGGCCCGTTCGGCACGGGATTTTTCTGGATCAAGAGCGAGCATCTTGGAATGATGCGGCCAGGGCCGTTCTATTGGTTGGCGGCGTTGAGCTCGGACAACTTCTCGGCTTTGAATCTGGCAGACCCGAAGCCCGGCGCAAACGCGAAGCGGTGGGATTCGCCGGAATGGGCCAGCTATTTCAATTTCAACCTAGTAGCGTTGGACGCGTCCGTTGATTTTGTGGTGCGCATGGGGCCGCAAACGGTCCTGGCTCACAACAGAAAATTGATCAGCCTGATGTATGAACGCCTCCCTAAAGATCGCTGCGTTCCCGCAAGCCCTCTGGATGCGGGGCAACGCGGCCCTTATGGATGTTTTGCCGGGCGGAGCCGCGAGAAGACAGCCGAACTTTATGAGCATCTGCGCAAGGAAAACGTGATCGTAAGTCTCCGCGAAGGAAACATTCGCGTTTCGCCCCATCTGTTCAACACGGAGCGCGATATCGATCGCCTCATCAGCGCGGTGACTACATGAGCCAGCAGCAGCCCTGGCCAAAAATTGCTGTCGTTGGCGCGGGCGCGGTGGGCGGATACTTCGGCGGGCTGCTGGCGCGCGCAGGTGCTCCGGTCGTAATGATCGGCCGGCCGGCGTTTGTTGAGGCAGTCAAGAAGAAGGGGCTTTTTCTGGAGACGCTTCAGTTTCAAGAAAGCGTGAAAGTCGAAGCCTCGACGGAACTGAGCGCGGCTGGCGCCGCACTCCCGGCGGTGGTCTACGTCGCCGCTTCCGTGCCGGAAGCCGGCCGCGTGAAACACGTCGGCCGCGGGGATCTCGTCATCGGCCCCCAAAACGAGAAGACAGAGCGCGTCGCTGCCCTCTTCGCGCGAGCCAATGTGCCATGCCGGATTTCGCAGAACATCGAAGGCGAACTTTGGACCAAGCTCGTATGGAATTGCGCGCTGAATGCCGTCTCCGCGCTGGGGCACGCGAAGTATGGGCCGATTGCCACGAGCGCCGATGCATGGAAAGTCGTCGAGACCGCCGTTTATGAAGTCTTGGCAGTAGCCCGTGCCGCCGGGATTCATCCGCCCGGATTGGAAGATCCCAAGGCAGCGCTTGCGGGCGCGCTGAAGATTGCCACGCAAATGGCGGAGGCACTTTCCTCCACCGGGCAGGACCTGAATCGCGGCAAGCGCACGGAGATTGATTCCCTGAATGGCTACATCGCGCGAAGGGGCGCTGCGCTCGGCGTCCCCACACCCGTCAATCACACCCTTTATGCGTTGGTGAAACTAGCCGAAGGGCGCTCGTAATCCAAACCGGCAAAACCTGCTTCGCTAACGGCCGCTGGGCGGATGGAATGGAATGTGCACAATAGCTTCCAGCTCCACCGGCGTTCCTTGCTTTGCGGCAGGACGGAATTTCCACCGGCTGAGGGCTTCCATGGCGTTGGCGTCGAGCTGCTCATCGATACCGCGCACCAATTGAATGCTGTCTACCGAGCCATCGCTGCGAATCACGGCATAGAGCACGACTTCTCCCTCCACACGTTCGTCGATCAGTGTGGGGGGATACTTGGGATCGATCTTCCGCAAGGGCACCGGCCCTGAAATGTCCGTGGAATCCTGCCGCGGCCCATAGCCATTCATGCGCAGTTCGGAAAAATTCAGGATCCAGCTCCCCGTCGCGCTGTTCAAGTTGGGCATATTCACGAACATCTTATAAATTTTCTTCGACGCGAAAATCTGCTCCGGCTGCGCGCCCGGCGGCAGCGCCGTGAAATTCGGAGGCGCGGTTCTCTCTGGCGCATCGTCGATCCTGGCACGCAGTCCGGGTCCGGCGATAAGAGCGTGAGGAGCAGGCGCGCTGATTTTTGGCGAGCTGCCGAGGCCGGAGATTCCGTTGTTCGCCGGAGGATTTCCGCCGTTGATGCTCACATCCAACCCACTCTCCCCGCCATCCGAGCCCCTGCCGGATCCTCCGCTGCTGCCTGGCCCGCCGCCCGCGCCTCCGCTAGACCTGGGAATTCCATTCGGCGCGCCCCCGGGGACTCCCGGTTGGTGGCCTTCAGGTGAAATGGAAACGCGCGCGGAAAGGTTTCCCTGCGGCAGCAGCGCGATGGGCACAGGTGGAGCAGGAGTCGCCGAGAGGGCAATGAACGTCGCGGCATTTCCATTTGCGGCGCTGGCTTGTGCAAGTCCCACCTCGGGCGCGGGCCCCGCGTCTCCCGTCTGCGCTCGCGATCCGACGCGCGGCGAAGCGCCGGCGTTCAGTTCTAGCTTGGGCCGTGCCGGTGCATTGGGCGAAACCGGCAAAGCGATTTCCCCGGTCTTCTGTTCGAACGTTGGCACGTCCGGGAGCGGCGCGGAGGTCACCGTTGCAGTTCGATGCTGCCGCGGGCGTAATCTGGCCAGTGCTTCCTTACTGATCCGCAGGCGTGGCCGTTGCGGACCCGGCAACGATTGGAGTTGCACGATATTGGGAAGGGCCGGAAGAATTTTTGGCGGCTCCGGAGGAGCGGCGGAATTGATGAGTGTCTGGCGCGGATGCGTGGGACGCGCCGGATCGGTAAAGATACGTTGGCGCAGATGAAACGCATCCGCTCCCTTCGGCGGGAGCGACTTTGCCGGCTCGCCGCGCGGGCTGGGCTTGGCCTTCGGGCTTTTGATCTTCATCCAAGGAAGATCATGGATCGGCCCCGACCAGGTGAGTTCGGTGTTATCGAGTGCCGGATCATGACGGGCCGCAGCGGGAAGTTCCGGGAACGGCACAACCAGAAATACAAAGTGCCACAACGCGGCCGCCACGACGGCGCGGCGAGGAACGCGCCGCTCGATCCAGCTATCCTTGAAAAAACCGCCAGTCAGAGAATTCTTCGGAACGGCCGTTCTGCTCAGAAGAACTCCCAAGCTGCTGCCGATCCCCTGGTGGAAACTTCCCCAGCCGAAATCCAGCTTCGGCCCTTCCCCTGTGCGGAGCTGTACCGGCGCGGCAGGTTTGGCAGCCTGCCCGAGAAGATCGAATGCATTGCTGGCCTGGTGCAGAGACATGACCCGCCCGATTATACCCGCCACCCGCACGCTTCCGCATGGGGGAAGAGAGGCGCGCGGCACCTCCAGATAGATGAAGGACGGCCTCCGGAGGTTTACTCAGCAGGGCTGGATTCGTCTTCCGCCGCGCTGCCCCGGCGGTAGAAACTCAGCGCCGCATCGCCCTGTCTGAGCACTCGGATGCGGTGCAGTGCGCCGACTTCCTCGGGCAGAGCAAAGTTGCGCCGATGCTCAGCGATGACAATGCCGCCGGGCGCGAGAATATCCGTGGAACCCAGAAATCGCAGCACCCGCGAGTAGTCCGCTGCGGCAGCATACGGGGGATCGAGAAAAACGTATTCGAATCCGGGCTCAGTTCCCTTCTTGCGGGAAGCCAGCATGGCGAGCCCGCGGAGAGCATCGACGGCAAGCACGGTCACGCCAGTTCGAACGCCAAGCGAATCGAGATTGCGGCGAATCAAAGTCAGGGCGGGAGAATGATTTTCGATGAACACGACTTCGGCAGCGCCGCGGCTCAGGGCTTCGATGCCAATCGCGCCGGTGCCGGCAAAAAGATCGACGAAGCGCGATTCTGCGACTCCTGGGCCC
>WNEZ01006602.1_pt1 | contig 15463 bp, 17 predicted proteins | sample 5400521 | NCBI WGS metagenome assembly WNEZ01 (sample SAMN13153339, study PRJNA577476) | soil metagenome | isolation source: 120 cm saprolite under Douglas fir tree site 2 hole 1 replicate 1 | place: USA:California | collected 2015-04-18
ATTGCATCCCCACCATCGCGCCGCCGAACAGCCGGGCCTTCAGGCCGATCTCGGTCGCGGCGCGCACGATGCCGACGGAGTCGGGCGGATAGGAGGCGACCAGGACCAGGTCGGGGCTGGTCGACTGGATCGCGCGCACGATCGGCGTGTAGTCGACCGTGGCCGGTGGATAGGCGCGGTCGTAGACGATCCTGAGATCGAATTTCTTGGCGTTCTCGCGAGCGCCGACGAGCACGTTGTTGGAGAATTCGGCATCCGCGCCGACCAGCGCCACCGTCTTCGGCTCCGGCTGGAGCGAGTGGGCGAGCTTGAAGAAGTTATTCGACAACACGCCCTTGGGATCGGGGCCGAACGGCGCGCTCTGGAAATAGCGCGGGTATTTGAACTCGGCATTCGACCCCAGCGCCAGCAGCACCATCACCAGCTTCTTGCGCTCGATGATGAGCGGCATCGCCGCGACGATGAGATTGGTCGCCGCGCCCATCAGCAGATCGACCTTGTCGACGTCGACGAGCTTGGCATAGATGCCGGGCACCGTCGCGGCATTGGTCTGGTCGTCATAGTAGACGAGCTTGACCGGACGGCCGATGAGCCCGCCCTTGGCGTTGATCTCCTCGGCCCAGATCTGCTTCGACATCAGGTGGGCCTTGCCCGAGGAGGCAAGCCCGCCGGTGAGCGACACGCTGAACCCGATCTTGATCGGCTCTTGCGCCTGCGCCGGCAGCAGCGCGCCGGCGACTGCGATCGCCGCCAGCACGAGCATCGATGCTCGCGCCCGCCGCGCCGCGACCATCCCTGTGCAGTCCATGGCGCCCTCCCGAGGCCGATGTGTCTTGCCGGCATCCTGCGCAGCGCCGGATGGCGGCGACAGTACCGCTTTGCCGGCGCACCCGGAAGCCGAAACCCGGTCCGTGGGGAACGTCGCGGGCGGCGGCCTTGCGGTCGACCGATGCGCGCGCTAGACCGCGTCAATGCCGCGGATCGCGCTTTTTCCGGGGTCGTTCGACCCCGTGACCAACGGACATCTCGATCTGGTGAAGCAAGCCGCCCGGCTCGCCGACCGGCTGGTGCTCGCGATCGGCACCCACCCCGGCAAGGCGCCGCTGTTCGAGGCGCAAGAGCGGCTCGCCATGTTGCAGGAGACCTGCGGCCCGCTCGCGCGCGCGCAGGGTTGCGATCTCGCCTGCATCACGTTCGCCGACCTGGTGGTCGCGACCGCGCAGCGCGAAGGCGCGACGCTGCTGATCCGCGGATTGCGCAGCGCGACCGACTTCGACTACGAGATGGAGATGGCGGGCATGAATGCCGCCATGGCGCCCGCCGTGCAGACCGTGTTTCTGCCGGCCGCGCCGGCCGTCCGCCCGATCACCGCCACACTGGTGCGGCAGATCGCGGCGATGGGCGGCGACGTGTCGCCGTTCGTCCCGCCGTCGGTCGCGCTGCGACTGAAGCAGAAATTCGCCGGCTCGTCCGGCCATTGACCGGGAGATTCCATGATCCGCATGTTCGCGCTTGCTGCCGCGCTTCTCTGCGCGGCGCCCGCCGTCGCCGCGCCGCAACTGCCGGCCGGCATCGATCCGCAGAACACCATCCTGATCGACACCAAATACGGCCGCATCGTCGTCAAGCTGCGCCCCGACATCGCGCCCAAGCACGCCGAGCGCATCAAGCAGCTCGCGCGCGAGAAATACTACGACAACGTGCCGTTCCACCGGGTGATCGCGGGCTTCATGGCGCAGACCGGCGACGGCGCGCGCGGCGACGGCACCGGCGGCTCGAAATATCCCGATCTGCCGGCCGAATTCTCCAACGTGCCGTTCAAGCGCGGCATCGTCGGCATGGCGCGGTCGCAGGATCCGAACTCGGCCAATTCGCAGTTCTTCATCATGTATGCCGACGGCGCGTTCCTCAACGGCAAGTACACGGTAGTCGGCGAGGTCGTCTCCGGCATGGATGCGGTCGACAAGATCAAGAAGGGCGAGCCGGTGCAGAACCCGGACCGGATGACCCGCGTGCAGGTGGCCGCCGACGCCAAGTGACGAGGCAGCAACGCCATCACCGCGGCGCTCGCACGCTGCACCCCGCTGCACTTCACCGCGGGAATGGCCGGCGCGGTGGTTGGCCGCCCGATCGCCATCAGGTTCGTCGACAACCGCACACCGCAAGGACCGTGACATGACGGAGACAGACAACACCCTGATTCTCGAAACCACCAAAGGCCGGGTCGCGATCGCGATGCGCCCGGACCTCGCGCCCGGCCACGTCGCGCGCATCAAGGAGCTGGTGCGCGACGGCTTCTACGACGGGGTCGTCTTTCACCGCGTCATCGACGGTTTCATGGCGCAGACCGGCTGCCCGCACGGCACCGGCACCGGCGGCTCGGGCCAGAAGCTCAAGGCCGAGTTCTCCGCGGAGAAGCACGTGCGCGGCACCGTCTCCATGGCGCGGGCGCAGAACCCGGATTCGGGCGACAGCCAGTTCTTCATCTGCTTCGCGGAATCGCCGTGGCTCAACGGCCAATACACGGTCTGGGGCAAGGTGACGGAGGGAATGGACAACGTCGACAAGATCAAGCGCGGCGAGCCGGTCGCCGATCCCGATCGCATCATCTCCGCGAAAATGGCCGCGGCCGCGTGAGCGCATTCGCTTTGTTACGTGGTCGCATTTTCGGACGGAAAACCGCTTCCCACCCCGGATCAGGCCCGGGGCAGGCTTTTTCCTGAAAATGCTCTAGCCGCCCGACCTACGCGTCGATATTTTCGACCGGCTGCGAAGCCGCGCGGGACGGGTACGCCGGGGCGGAATCGCACACCCAGGCTTCCTTGGCGAACCATTCATGCTCGATCCGGCAGATCGGGCAATTCACCCGCGCAAAGAATACCGGCATCGCCTGGAAGCTTTCGCGATCTGCGACGATCCCGGTCGGGATTTCTCGCCCCGTCTGCGGACAGCGGATCATGACGATGCCCATCGGCCTCTCCCGCGGTTGGTCTTGTTGCCCATTCCATAGTCGAGTCCTGTGAAGATCGTTTGACGCAATAGCGACCATATCGCGACTAGGCGCGGTCCATCGTTGCCAAACGCCTTTGCATAAAATACCGCGCCGAGTGCGGAACAAGCCGGCAGCCTCGAGCGTTACCATCGACGCGATCAGACACTGGGGGAAATCATGCCGCGACCTCTTATCCACGATTACAGCGGGGCCCTTGTCCCCGGCCCACCGAACGAGCGCTATCTTTTAGTGCGCCAAGAGGACATGTGGTTCATCAAGTTCGGCGGCGAGGAATATGGGCCCTACCAGAGCGAGCGCGAAGCGTTGCTATTCGCGGTCGACGCCGCTCAGAAGCTTGGCGATCAGGGCGAGGAGACCCAGGTCCTCCGGCTCGACGAGAACGGCGAGGCGCGCCCGGTATGGACCTACGGGCTCGACCCCTATCCGCCTACCGCGTAGGCGATCGGCCATAGGCCGCGCGCGTCGGCGCCACCTACAGCGCTTGGGCACCAGCCTGTTCGGCGCCTGGGGTCCGTCCGAAGGTGCAGCGATGACCCCGATACGCCCGCCCCTATATGAAGGGGCATGCGCACCGACCTGTTCGATTTCGAGCTGCCGCCCGAGCGCATTGCGTTGCGCCCGATCGCGCCGCGGGACGCGGCGCGACTGCTCGTGGTTCGTCCCGGGCGAATCCCCGAATTCGAGGATCGCGGCGTGCGCGAGCTGCCCGACCTGCTGCGGGAGGGCGACGCGCTCGTGGTCAACGATACCAAGGTGATCCCGGCACGACTGCGCGGGCGGCGCATCGGGCGCGGCGCCGCCGAGCCGGCGGTCGAGGCGACGCTGCATCGGCGCATCGACGGCGCACGCTGGCGCGCCTTCGCGAAGCCCGCCAAACGGCTCGCGCCGGGCGACGTCGTTCGTTTCGGCGGGGAGGGCAAGGTCTGCTTTCTCGGCCAGCTCGACGCCACCGTCGAGGACAAAAGCGAGGGCGGGGAGGTGACGCTCGCCTTCGCGTTTCACGGGCCGGTGCTCGACCAGGCGATCGAGGAGCGCGGCGCCATGCCGCTGCCGCCCTACATCGCCGCGCGGCGGGCGCCCGACGCGCGCGATGAGATCGATTATCAGACGGTGTTCGCGCGGGAGCAGGGCTCGGTTGCGGCGCCCACCGCCGGCCTGCATTTCACCGACGCGCTGATCGCCCGGCTGCGCGAGCGAGGCATCGCGATCCACAAGGTGACGCTGCATGTCGGGGCCGGAACCTTCCTGCCGGTCAAGGCGGCCGACACCGCCGGCCACCGCATGCAGGCCGAAGCGGGCGCCGTGAGCGCGGAAACGGCGGTGGCGCTCAACGCCGTCCGTCGCGCCGGCGGCCGCGTCGTCGCGGTCGGCTCGACCGCGCTGCGGCTCCTTGAGACCGCCAGCGACGACGACGGCGTCGTCCGTCAATTCGAGGGCGAGACCGCCTTGTTCATCACGCCCGGCTACCGCTTCCGCGCGGTCGACGCGATGATCACCAATTTCCACCTGCCGCGCTCGACCTTGTTCATGCTGGTGGCGGCGTTTTCCGGCCTCGACCGGATGCAGCGCGCCTACGCCCACGCCATCGAGGCAGGGTATCGATTCTATTCCTACGGCGATGCCTGCCTGCTGTTTCGGACCTGAAGCCGGCGCCCAAGGTTTGCTCTTGTCATTCCCTTCCTCGCAGATTATGCGTGCATACCAATGTAAGGATTATCGATTCTGATGTTTAAAATATGATCACGGGTGCTCAGATGCGCGCGGCCCGGGCGCTGCTGGGGATCGATCAACGCGAGCTCGCCCAGCGCTCGGGTCTGTCGCTGCCCACCATCCAGCGCATGGAATCGAGCGACGGGGTGATCCGGGGAAACGTCGATTCCCTGATGAAGCTCGTCGAGGCGCTGGCGGTCGGCGGCATCGAGCTGATCGGGGAAGGGGCGCCGAGTTCCGGCGGCGGGCGCGGGGTGCGGCTGAAGGGATGAGCGCGCCGGCGATGAGCATGCTTCGGGGGTCCATCGGGCGGCGCGGCGCGCGCCCCGACGAGGAAAGAGATTGATGGTCCGTTCGGCCCTTGCTTGCGCGGCCGTGCTTCTCGCCACGGCGGCAATCGCCGTCGTCATGGGAAATTCTCCGCGCGCGCGCCCCCTGGTCTACGGCCTCTGCCTGATCGCCGCGCTGGCGCTCTTGGGCGTCGCGCTCGCGGCGCTCATCGGTTCCTCCGCGGCCGTCTCGGTTGCGACCCTTCCGCTCGGACTTCCGTGGCTCGGGGCCCATTTCCGTCTCGATCCGCTCGCGGCCTATTTCCTCGCGGTTGTCAATCTCGGCGCCGCTGCCGCGAGCCTGTTCGCGCTCGGATACGCTCGCCATGAGCAGCGTCGTGGGCGCTGGTCATGGCGCATCACCGCGTCGGCGACAACGTCCGCGCCGGTTACGTCTATCTGATCATGGCGAGCTTCGGCACGCTCGCGCTCTTGCTCGCCTTCGGCCTGCTGGCGGGGCCCGACGGCGGCTACGCCTTCGCCGATATCCGCAGCGGGCATCCCTCCGCCACGCTTGCCGCCGCGATCCTGATCCTGGCGCTGATCGGCGCCGGCTCCAAGGCCGGCCTGGTGCCGCTGCACGTCTGGCTGCCGCTTGCGCATCCGGCGGCGCCGAGCCACGTCTCGGCCTTGATGAGCGGGGTGATGACCAAGGTCGCGGTCTACGGCTTCGTGCGGATCGTGTTCGACCTCGTCGGCCCGCCGGCCTGGTGGTGGAGCATGGTGGTGCTCGCGCTCGGCGGCATCACGGCAGTGATGGGGGTGCTCTACGCGCTGATGCAGCACGACCTCAAGCGGCTGCTCGCCTACCACACGGTGGAGAATATCGGGATCATCTTCATCGGGCTCGGCCTCGCGCTCGCGTTCAAGGCCTACGGCATGGCGTGGGCGGCGGCGCTGGCGCTGACCGCCGGCCTGCTGCACGTGCTGAACCATTCCCTGTTCAAGAGCCTGCTGTTCTTCGGGTCGGGCGCGGTGCTCAACGCGACCGGCGAGCGCGACATGGAGCATCTCGGCGGCCTCATCCATCGCATGCCGCAGACCGCCTTCGTCTTCCTCGTCGGCTGCGCCGCGATCTCGGCACTGCCGCCGCTCAACGGCTTCGTCTCGGAATGGCTGACCTTCCAGGCGATCCTGTTGAGCCCGCAGCTTCCCTCGTGGGGCCTCAAGTTCCTGGTGCCGGCCGTGGGCGCGCTGCTGGCGCTCTCGGCCGCGCTCGCCGCCGCCTGCTTCGTCAAGGCCTTCGGCGTGACCTTTCTCGGTCGCCCGCGCACCCCGGCGGCAGCACGCGCGCAGGAGACCGACGCCTTCTCGCGCGCGGCGATGGTCGTCGTTGCCGCGCTGTGCCTCGTGGCCGGCATCGTGCCGGGCTTCTTCATCGATGCCCTGGCGCCGGTCGTGCAAGGCCTGGTCGGCGACCGCATGCCGGTGCAAAGGGGCGTCGAGTGGCTGTCGATCGTGCCGATCGCCGAGAGCCGCAGCTCCTACAACGGCCTCCTCGTCTTCGTGTTCATGTGGATGTCGGGCGGGCTTGCCGCCTTCGCCATCCACCGGCTCGCTTCCGACCGGGTGCGCCGCGCGCCGCCGTGGGATTGCGGCTATCCGGACCCGAGCCCGGCGACCCAATACACCGCATCGAGCTTCGCCCAGCCGATCCGCCGCGTGTTCGGTACCGTCGTATTCCGCGCGCGCGAGCACGTCGACATGCCGCCGCCCGGCGATGCCCGGCCGGCGCGGCTGACGGTGGAACTGCACGATTTGATCTGGGACGCGCTCTACGCGCCGATCGCGGGCGGCGTCGGATACGCGGCAGATCGGCTCAACCATCTGCAGTTCCTGACCATCCGGCAATTCCTGAGCCTGGTCTTCGCCGCGCTCGTGCTGCTGCTCATGGTGCTCGCGCTATGGCCGTGATCGTCGACGTCGCGGTCCAGGGCGCGCAGATGCTGCTGGTGCTGCTGCTGGCGCCGCTGCTCACCGGCCTCGTGCGCAAGGTCAAGGCGCGCTTCCTGCTCCGGCAGGGTCCGCCGCTGCTCCAGCCCTATCGCGATCTCGCCAGGCTCATGCGCAAGGACGTGGTGCTGGCGGAGAATGCTTCGTGGCTCTTCCGCGTCAGTCCCTATCTCATTTTCGCCGCCACCTGGGTCGCGGCCTCCCTGGTGCCGACGTTCCGGACCGGCCTGTTGTTTTCGTGGTCGGCCGATCTCATCGCCATCATCGCGCTCATCGGCAGCGCCCGCTTCTTCCTGGCGCTCGCCGGGCTCGACGTCGGAACGAGCTTCGGCGGCATCGGCTCGAGCCGGGAGGTGATGATCGCCTCGCTGGCGGAGCCGGCGATGATCATGATCGTGTTCACGCTCGCGCTGGTCGCCGGCTCGACCCAGCTCTCGACCATGGCGGGCTTCCTGGTGTCGTCGGAGGTGGGGCTGCGGGTCTCGCTCGCGCTCGCGCTCCTCGCCCTGATCATGGTCGCGATCGCGGAGAACGCGCGCATCCCGGTCGACAACCCGGCGACGCATCTCGAGCTGACCATGGTGCACGAGGCCATGGTGCTCGAATATTCCGGACGCCACCTGGCGTTGATCGAGCTGTCCGCGTCGTTGAAGCTCCTGCTCTACGTGTCGCTCATCGTCTGCCTGTTCCTGCCCTGGGGGCTGGTGCCGCCGGGCGCCGGGCCCGAAGCGCTGGCGATCGGCGCGATCGCCTACCTCGCCAAGCTTGCGATCGGCGGTTTCCTGCTGGCGCTGTTCGAGACGTCGATCGCCAAGATGCGCGTGTTCCGCGTGCCGGAATTCTTGGGCGCCGCCCTGATGCTCGGCCTCCTGGCCACGCTGCTCCTGTTCGTCTCGCGGAGCCTGTGATGCGCGGCCTGACCTTCGACGTCGCCCACCTCCTCGCCGGCACGCTGGTGCTGGTGAGCTTCCTCGAGCTTTATCAGGACCGGCTCTATGCGCTGCTCAACATGTTCGCGCTGCATGCCCTGGCGCTGGCGCTCTCGGTGGCTTGGCAGGCCTATATCCAGAACGCGCCGCACCTCTACGTGACCGCGGCGATCGCGCTCGTGTTCAAGGCGATCGTCATTCCAGTCGCCCTGCATCGCATCATCATGCGCCTCGGCATCCATCGCGAGATCGAGAAGGTGGTCGGCGTCGGGGGCGCCATGCTGCTGGGCATGGGGCTGGTCGCACTGTCGATGGTGGTGATGCTGCGGGTGACGGCGGAGGCGGATCCGCTCGCCCGCGAAGATCTCGCCTTCGCGCTGTCGGTGGTGCTGCTCGGCCTCCTGCTGATGGTCACGCGCCGCAACGCCGTGAGCCAGGTCGTCGGCTTCATGTCGCTCGAGAACGGTCTCGTCCTGGCCGCCACCGGCGCCAAGGGCATGCCGCTGGTGGTCGAGATCAGCGTCGCCTTCTCGATCCTCATCGCCTTCATCGTGATCGGCATCTTCCTGTTCCGCATTCGCGAGCGCTTCGACACCGTCGACGTGCAGGCGCTCGATCGCTTCCGCGGAGAGCGGGGATGATGTTCGAGCCGGTCATCGCCGTTCTCGTCATTCCGGCCGCGGCGGCGGCGCTGCTGGTCGCGCTGCCGGGCTACCGGCTGCCCGCGGCGCTCAACGTGCTCGCGGCGTTCCTGACCCTGCTCGCCGCGGTGGCGCTGTTCTTCGGCCGCCCGCAACCGGGCTCCTATCTGCTGGTCGACGACCTCAACAACGTCTTCATCGTGCTGACCACCTTCGTCGGCTTCACCACCAGCGCGTTCAGCGCGAGCTATATCGGTCACGAGCTCGAGATCGGCCGGCTGACGCCGCGGTTCCTGCGCTTCTACCACGCCATGTATCAGGTGCTGATGTTCGCGATGAACCTCGCGCTCGTCGCCAACAATATCGGCGTGATGTGGGTGGCGATCGAGCTGGCGACGCTGACCACCGTGCTGATGGTCGGCATCTACCGCACCCACGAGGCGCTCGAGGCGGCCTGGAAGTATTTCATCCTCGGCAGCGTCGGCATCGCGCTCGCCTTGTTCGGCACCATCCTGGTCTACATGGCGGCGCGGCCGGTGATCGGGGAGGGGCTCGACGCCATGGTCTGGACCGTGCTGATGACGCGCGCGTCCGCCTTCGACCCGGCGCTGCTCAACGTCGCGTTCGTGTTCCTGCTGCTCGGCTACGGCACCAAGGTCGGACTCGCCCCGCTGCATGCCTGGCTGCCCGATGCCCATGCCGAGGGGCCGACCCCGATCTCGGCGGTGCTCTCGGGGCTTCTTCTCAATGTCGCGCTCTACGCGCTGCTGCGCTTCAAGATGCTGCTGGCGCTCAACCCCGCGGCGCTCGCGCCCGGGCCGCTGATGGTGACCATGGGGCTCGTCTCGCTCGTGTTCGCGGCTTTCATGCTGTACCGCCGCCGCGACATCAAGCGCATGTTCGCCTATTCCTCGATCGAGCACATGGGCATCATCACCTTCGCCTTCGGGATGGGCGGCGCGCTCGCGAACTTCGCGGGCCTGCTGCACATGACCATGCACTCGCTGACCAAGTCGGCGATCTTCTTCGCGGTCGGCCACATCGCCCAGGTCAAGGGCACGCAGCGCATCGCCGACATGGGCGGCCTCACCGAGACCAACCCGGTGCTCGGCTGGGGCCTGGTGCTGGGCGTCGTCGCCATCGCCGGGCTGCCGCCGCTCGGCATTTTCATGAGCGAGTTCCTGGTGGTGACCTCGACCTTCGCGCGCGCGCCCGCCCTGGCGATCGTGCTGGTGTTCGGCATCCTGATCGGCGTCGCGGCGCTGTTTCTGCGACTGAACGCCATCGCCTTCGGTGAGCCGCGCGGAGCGAGCGCCAAGGCCGAGGCCTCCTACGTGCCAATGTTCGCCCATCTTGCGTTGGTTTTCGCCGCCGGCATCTACATGCCGCCGGCGCTGGTCGCCTGGTTCCAGAACGTGGCGAAGCTGTTGGGGTAGGGGATGCCGACGCCGATCGACATGATCGTAGGCTCGACGGTCGCGGAGCATCACCCGTGGCCGCGCATCGTGGTGCGGGAGGACGCCTGGCGCTTCGCCGCCGATCAGCTCAAGGCTGGCCGCCTCACGCTGCTCGGCCTGTGGGGCGATGCCGCGGACGCGGGTGCTGCGGTCCATTTGGCCGTGATGGACGAGGAGACAGGCCGGATCGCGGTGCTCACCATCGAATGCCCGGACGGCCGGTTTCCCTCGGTCGGCGCGCTGCATCCGCCGGCCATTCGCCTCGAACGGGCGCTGCGCGATCTCCACGGCATCGAGCCGGTCGGTCTGCCCGATTCGCGCCCATGGCTCGATCTCGGTTTCTGGGACGTGCAGCATCCGCTCGGGGCGCGGCCCGGCCCGCCATCGGCGCGGGCGCCCTATGCCTTCCTGCCGATCGAGGGCGAGGGCCTGCACCAGATCCCGGTCGGACCGGTGCATGCCGGCATCATCGAATCCGGGCACTTCCGCTTCACCGCCAACGGCGAGACGGTCGTCAGGCTCGAGCAGCGGCTGGGCTATGTGCACAAGGGCGTCGAGGCGCTGATGGCGGGCGCCCCCCTCGACAAGGCCGCGCGACTGGCCGGCCGCGTCTCGGGCGACAGCACGGTCGCCTATGCGCTCGCCTTCGCCCGCGCGATCGAAGCCGCCGCCGGGGTCGAGGCGCCGCCGCGCGCGGCCTATCTGCGCGCGCTGATGGCCGAGCTCGAGCGCCTCGCCAATCATTTCGGCGACATCGGCGCCGTCTGCAACGATGCCTCCTTCTCCCTGATGCATGCCCATTGCGGCGTCCTGCGCGAAAAAACCCTGCGCGCCGCCGATGCGTGCTTCGGCCACCGCCTGATGATGGACTGCGTGGTGCCGGGCGGCGTCGCGCGCGATCTCGGAGCCGATTGCGCGGCCAAGGTGTCGACGTTGTCGGACGAGGTTCGCAGCCTGTTTCCGCGCCTGATCGAGCTTTACGACAACACCGCCTCGCTGCAGGACCGCACCGCGACCACCGGCGTGCTGCGGGGCGAGCTCGCCCGGCAATTCGGCGCCGGCGGCTATGTCGGACGCGCCAGCGGACGGGCCTTCGATACGCGCAAGGCGCTTGCCTACCCGCCCTACGATGCGCTCGAATTCGACGTTCCCGTGCTCGACTCGGGCGACGTCAATGCCCGCGTCTGGGTGCGCATCCGCGAGGTCGAGCAAAGCCTCGCGCTGATCGGGCAGATCTTGCGGCGCCTGCCCGGTGGTTCGATCCGGGCCGAGATCGATCACCCCGGCGGGATTCGCGAAGGCGTCGCGATGACCGAAGGATTTCGCGGCGACGTGCTCGTCTGGGCAAGGCTCGACGGCGAACGCGTCGCGCGTTGCCACCTGCGCGATCCCTCCTGGTTCCAATGGCCGCTCCTGGAAGCCGTGATCGAGGGCAACATCGTCGCCGACTTCCCGCTCTGCAACAAGTCGTTCAACTGCTCGTATTCCGGGCACGACCTCTAGGGATCGCGGCATGCGCAGAGCCTTGTTCGAGAGCCTCCTTCGCCGTCCCCTGACGGAAGCGCCGCCGGGCAAGGACGAAGCGGCGCTCGCCGAGCTCGCGGCCAGCGTCGAGCGCGCCGCGCGGCAACGCCTGGGGCGCAGCCTCTCGATTCGCGAGATCGATGCCGGGTCGTGCAACGGTTGCGAGCTCGAGATCCACGCCCTCAACAATGCGTTCTACGATCTCGAGCGATTCGGGCTGCGGTTCGTGGCATCGCCCCGACACGCCGACGTGCTGCTGGTCACCGGCCCGGTCACCAGGAACATGCGCGAGGCGCTCGAGCGCACCTACAACGCGACGCCGGATCCGAAATGGGTGGTCGCGGTCGGCGATTGTGCGGTCGACGGCGGCCTGTTTGCCGGCAGCTACGCGGTCGTCGGCGGGGTCGCCGGCGTGGTGCCGGTTGATCTCCACATTCGCGGCTGTCCGCCGCGCCCGACGCAGCTGCTCAAGGGATTGCTGAGCCTGCTCGACCAGGGAGCATGATTCAGTTCGACGCCTTGGCCACCTTGGACTTGGCGGCGGCTCCCTCCGGCCCCTGCTTCGCGACCAGCTTCAGGCGCGTGTCGCGCAGCCCCATCGCGATCTTGTGCCAGTCGCCGCGTTGCTGGATATGCGCCGGATCGGCGCCGGGCATCGGGCGGTGCAGCCCGTACTTCGCCCCGTGCTTGTCGATCCAGTGCCAGACGTCCTCGGCGCTCTCGTCGAGACCGGTGATGTCGAGCGCGCGGCCGTGGCCGTAGCCGCCGGTGCGGCGGCTGCCGCCGTGCAGCGAGTTGCCGACGCGGGCCTTGAAGCCCGAGGCCAGGCGCTGGCGATAGTCGTCGCGGAACGCGCTGAGGATCGACCATTGGATGCCGTCCGCGTCCATCGCCTTGCCGGCATGGTAGAGTTGCTCGCGGAACTCGGGATCCATGCCGCCGATCACGTAATCCGGCAGCGACATGCCCACGCGCTTGGCTGCGGCCGGATCCTTCCAGGTGAAGTCGCCGGCGCCGTCGCGCTTGACGGGCTCGCGTTGATAGACTTCCCACAGATAGTCGTCGACTACATCCATGCTGCCGCCGCTGCGCTTGCGGGTCGATCGCAGGGCGGTGTCGATCTCCATGCCCTCCTTGCCCGGGAAGGCAACGAAGCCGCCGACCTTGACCGCCCCCGGCGATCCCCCCACCGATGCGAGTCGCACATTGGGATTGAGGAAGCGGACGGTCTGCACCGCGCGTGGATAATAGGGAAGCGTCTCGTCGTCTTGGTAGCCGGCCTCCTCGGATGGCTCGGCTTGGTCGTATTGGACGGTGGCGTGGCTATTGCGCGTCTGGCGATAGACCACGGTCTCGTTGCGGCCGGGCTCGAAGCCGGTCTGGACCCGCTTGCTATGGATGTGATTCATGACCGCCATGGCCACCGTCGCTCCCGCGAGCGCGCCGGCGGCGAGCTTCAGTCCGACCAAGGCGTTGTGGTAGAAGGCCGCGCTGAGCGCGACCGCTTGCCGTCGGAAGGACGGCGTCAGGACCATCAGTGCGCGCCGTCGCTCGACATACGCGCGCGGATGCCGCATCACAGCCGACAGTGCGATCAAAAGCAGAGTCCCCCTGACGATCCCCTCTGGGGAACACCCGGCTCGCGCTCGCGCATGTGCAGCCCTCCCCCGAGGGCGGCAACTGCGTTAACGCCCGCAGCCTGCGAGCCGGACGCTCAGCGATTTAGAGATTGATCCCCCAACCCCAGAAGAAGATGTTTCCCCGACCGAACAGCCGACAGTGTATCGATGAATAAGGAGAAAAATTGACCCCGCCGGTACCAATTTACGGCGACCCGCGAGGGCAAGAGCCGATGATGGCCGCGTTTCGAGACCGAGAGCAAGGGAAGAAGCCGGCCGCGGATGCATTTTCGTTCCGCGTGCTCGCCGTCGACGGAGACGCCCGCCGCGGCGAGATGGCAACGCCGCACGGCGCCGTCGCCACGCCTTGCTTCATGCCGGTCGGCACGCAAGCGACGGTCAAGGGGCTCGCCCCCGAATCGGTGCGCGCGAGCGGCGCCGACATCGTGCTTGCCAACACCTATCACCTGATGCTGCGGCCGGGCGCCGAGCGCATTGCGGCGCTGGGCGGGTTGCACGCGTTCATGCATTGGCCGCACGCGATTCTCACCGATTCCGGCGGTTTCCAGGTCATGTCGTTGTCGCCGCTGCGCAAGGTCGAGGACGCGGGCGTGACGTTCCGCTCCCATCTCGACGGCGCCACCGTCGCGCTCACTCCGGAGCGTGCGATCGAGATCCAGAGCCTGCTCGGCTCCGATGTCGCCATGCAGCTCGACGAATGCGTGCGGCTGCCGGCGCCGGCGGGCGAGCTCGCGCGGGCGATGCGGCTCTCGCTCGCCTGGGCCGAGCGGAGCAAGCGTGCGTTTGAGACCGCGCCGAAGGGCAGGGCGCTGTTCGGCATCGTGCAGGGCGGCGACGATCAGCATTTGCGGGCCGAAAGTGCCCGTGCACTTGTTAATATTGGGTTTCACGGCTACGCGATCGGCGGCTTGGCGGTGGGTGAGCCGCAGGAAGAGATGTTGCGCACGGTTGCGGAAGTGGCGCCGGTCCTGCCCGCCGGGCAGCCGCGCTATCTCATGGGGGTCGGCACGCCCGAGGACATCGTCGAAGCGGTGGCGCGCGGCATCGACATGTTCGACTGCGTGCTGCCGACCCGCAACGGCCGCCACGGGCTCGCCTTCACCCGCTTCGGGCCGATCAATCTCAGGAATTCACACCATGCCGACGATCCGCGCCCGCTCGACGAAGGCAGCGCCTGTCCGGCCGCGCGCGACTATTCCCGCGCCTATCTCCACCACCTCGTGAAAGCGGGCGAGATGCTGGGCGCGGTCCTGCTCACGACGGTGAACCTCGCCTATTACCAGGAGCTGATGGCGGGCATGCGCGCGGCGATCGCCGCCGGCCGTTTTTCCGACTTTCACGCCGCCGCGCGCGAAGGCTGGGCGCGCGGCGACCTGCCGGCGTCGTGAGAGAGCGGGGCGCGGCCTCTCCGGGAACTCCGGAGGCACCGCTCAATAAATCGTCAGCGGGCGGGAAGGGGCCTCGACGGCGCGTCGCCGTCGGCGCAAAATCGAACCGTTCCAAACGACATGGCGCGGCAAGCGCCGGCAATCGGGAGACCCCGGATCATGGCCATCAGCCTCGACGTCAATGGCGAGCGCCGCTTGGTTCCAGCCGAGCCGGATACGCCGTTGCTGTACGTGCTCCGCAACGATCTTCAACTCAACGGCGCCAAATTCGGCTGCGGGCTCTCGCAATGCGGCGCCTGCACGGTGCTGGTCGACGGCAAGGCCACGCGCTCCTGCGTGACCCCGATCAGCGCGGTCGCGAACGGCAAGATCACCACCATCGAGGGCCTCGGCTCGATCGACAAGCCGCATCCGTTGCAGCAGGCATTCATCGACGAGCAGGCCGCCCAGTGCGGCTACTGCATCAACGGCATGATCATGTCGGCGAAGGAATTGCTCGACCGCAATCCGCGCCCGAGCGAGGCGCAGGTGCGCGAGTCGCTCGCCGGCAATCTCTGCCGCTGCGGCACCCACAACCGGATCGTTCGCGCGGTGCTGCGCGCCGCCCAAATGAACGCCAAGGCCAACGGGAGGACCTGACCATGAACGCTCCCGTTGTCACCCGGCGTCAGGTTACCGCCGGCCTCGGCGCGGTCGTCGTTGCCTTCTCGCTCGATCCGCAGCTCGCCAGCGCGCAGGAGCGGCTGCCGGGAAGCCTCGAGAACAATCGCCGCCTCGACGGCTGGATCCGCATCAATGCCGACGGCACCGCGACCGTCTTCACCGGCAAGGTCGAGCTCGGCCAAGGCATCCTCACGGCGCTGCGCCAGATCGCGGCCG
>WNEZ01006082.1_pt1 | contig 15458 bp, 14 predicted proteins | sample 5400521 | NCBI WGS metagenome assembly WNEZ01 (sample SAMN13153339, study PRJNA577476) | soil metagenome | isolation source: 120 cm saprolite under Douglas fir tree site 2 hole 1 replicate 1 | place: USA:California | collected 2015-04-18
GGCGGAGATACCGATCGCCCGTCAGGACTTCCTCGACATGGCGGCGGTCCTGGAGAAGCACATGGACGGCCGGCAGTTCCTCGTCGGCGACAACGTGACGGTGGCCGACTTTGTAGCGGCATACACGCTCGACATGGCGGCGGTCCTGGAGAAGCACATGCTGCTCGACAACCTGCCTCGCCTGCGCGGGTTCATGGAGCGGATGTACAAACGCCCGAACGCCCCACCGCGGATTGCGGAGGCGTTCGCGAGCCTACGTTTGTCTCAACTCGCCCGCCTGCCTCTGTTACGCGAGTAATCCATGCTCCAGCGACCGCCGCCGCGGGCCGCGATGTACAGGAAGACGACCGCGTACAGAAGTGCCAGCTCTCCCTGATTTATGGTTGGAAAAAATTTCGAGCCAAAATCGAGTTTCCAATGAAACTGGATGTACGCGACCGCCATCTCGCCGCTGGCGATTGAAGGCTGCCCAGCTGGTCATGAATCCGACGGCGATGGCCAGCCCGCAGATGAGCTCGATCATGCCGCCGAACCAGAGCTGCGTTCCGACCGCGGGCTTGAAGTTCGACAGCACGCCGAAAATCTTCTGGAGGCCGTGGAAGGTGAACATCAACCCGGAGACGATCCGGAGAAACGCGTAGAAGACATCGGCCTTCGGTTCCAGGTAGCGAGCGACCATCGGTTTTCCCCCATTTCCGCGGTCATACCATTGCGCCGATGTGCCGGGCCACGCGGTTCAGGCCTCGGCCACCCTTTTCCCTGCCCCCTTAACAATCACCTCGGGCCAGCGGCCGAGTCTCGGTGCCGGCGCTAGTGTTCGACAGTCTGGTTGATCAAGATCGATACGGTGTGGGAATACTGGTTGACGACAGCCAGATCCAGCTGCCCATCGCCGGTGAGGTCGCCGGTCGCCATCCCGATCGGGCCTCGGCCTGCGCCAAAGTGCTGTGCCGGGTTGAACGTGCCGTCTCCTCTGCCAACCAGGACGGAGACCGTCCCGCTCTCTCCGTTGGCGACGGCCAGATCGAGAATGCCATCGTTGTCGAAATGGCCGGCGATCACGGAGTCGGGGCCGAGGCCGACGGTGAATTGCCGCGGCGGGCCGAACGTACCGTCCCCTCGCCCGAGCAACACCGAGGTGGCGGTCCCAGCGATATGGCCAAATTGAATGCAGTAGCCGTGTTCCGGATCGTAATGGACACAGTCGATGTATCCCCACAGCGCAACCGCCAGGTCCAGTCTTCCGTCCCCGTCGAAGTCGCCGGCCGCCAGCGACCAGGGCCCTCGACCGCCCGCGGGCACGGTATCGGTCGCGCGGAAGGTGCCGGTGCCGTCCCCGGAGAGAAGGGTGTGAGTGTCCGAACCTTCATTGGCGGTGACCAGATCGAGCAGGCCATTCCCGTCGAAGTCGCCGGCGATCACCGCTCGAGGTCGGGAGCCGACCGGAAAACGCCGGGGCGGTCCGAAAGTGCCGTCGCCATTCCCCAGCAGAACAGACACGTTGTTGGAGTCTGTGTTGGCCACGGCCAGGTCCGGAACGTTGTCTGCGTTGAAGTCCGCGACAATGACCGAGCTCGGATTATCTCCATACACGGGAAACCTCATCGGGGGAAGGAATTGTCCCTCGCCGGTTCCGAGAAGGACGGCAACGTTCTCGGCAACGGCCACCACCAGATCCAGATTGCCATCGAGATTGAAATCTGCCGCGGCAACGGATTTTGGACTACTGCCCACGTAAAGATAGCGCGCCGAGCCAAACCCACCCTCCCCGTCGCCAAGGAGGACCGCGACACGGGCGGAGCCGTCGTCGGCCACGGCCAGATCCGGAATTCGATCGCCATTGAAGTCGCCGACCGCGACGGACATAGGATTAAGTCCCACGGGGAACGTCGAGCTGCGGAACGTTCCGTCCCCCCGTCCCAACAGGACGCTCAGATTGTTCGAACGCGCATTGACCACGACCAGATCGTCTATGCCATCCAGGTTCACGTCCATGACCTTGAGGTCGCTGGGCCCCGTGCCCGTTACAAAGGATTGCGTCCTTTGAAACGTTCCATCGCCGTTGCCGAGGAGAATGGCAACGCTGTCGAACATTTCATTCGAGACCGCCAGGTCCTCTCGACCGTCTCCGTTGAAGTCGGCGATACGCAAGTGGCCGGGATGTCCTTCCACCCAGACCGTCTGACCGGTTCTGAAGGTGCCATCACCGGCGCCAAGAAGGATCGAAACATCGCCCGAAACAGAGTTCACCACCGCCACATCCGGCGATCCGTCCTGATTGAAATCGCCGATCACGGCCCATCGGGGATCGGAGCCGACGCTGAACTGCCGAGCGGGTTGAAACGTGCCATCCCCGTTGCCAAGGACGACGGATATGCTACTTGGATTAAAGGGATCGCCCCGATTGGTGACGACCAGATCCGGCTTTCCGTCCTGGTTGACGTCCCCCACGGTGATGCCGTGCGGATCGTTACCGACCGTCAGGTATCTGACCGGCTGAAACGTCGCATCCCCATTGCCCAGGAAGATGGCGACCTGACCTTGACGGAGGGTGAGCGCGAGGTCCGGTGCTCCGTCGCCGTTGAAGTCCGCGGTGGCGAGCGAGAACAAAGCTCCAACCACGGGGAAGGTTCGCGGGGATTGGAAGCTGCCGTCCCCGTTGCCGACCAGCACCGAAATGCTCGGGCTGGAGCTCTCGCTGGCGACGGCCAAATCGAGAACGCCGTCGCCATCAAAGTCTGCGGCCACCAAGGTGCGGGGGGCGGGCCCCGCTGGATAGGTTCGGGCAGGCTCGAGCGATCCGTCCGCCCTCCCCATCAGGATCGAGACATCGTTCGAGAGGGTGTTGGCCACCGCCAAATCCAGAAGCCCATCTGCATTGAAATCGCCCAGGACAACAACGCCCGGAGCCATTCCAACGGGCACGGTGTCGCTGTGAAACGACAGCTGACCCTCGGCGACCGCCGGTGCCGACAAGATGATCAGCCAGGCAAACAGACGAGACGGTGCATTCCCCCTACGAAACATGCGCCTTCCTCCTTCGCGATATGCCGGTGGACCAGTACCCCTCTGCGCCCGCGGCTGCTTGATTCGGGTCGCCCGAAGGCTCCAGACGCGCAGTGTATGGTCTTACACTCTTCCTGCGCAAACCATTGAGCGGCTCCTTCTGTCGCAGGGATTCTTACCTCCGCGGCCCCTGGGCCGAGCTCTCCTCGCCTCGGGCTTTTTCGCAGGGAGCGTCGACACGAAGTCGAGGCCCCGCTGGATCCATTTCGCCAGCGCCCTATCGGTCCGGTAGCCTTCAGGGTCGACGCACACGAAGCCAGCCAGGGCCCGGCCGGCGAATTTCATCGGCCGCGCGTGCGGCTGCGCCAGCGCGCCCTCGTACCCTTCCCGCCCGACGCGAATCATCAAGGCGGCACCGGTGACGCCGCAGCACATGCTGCCGTTCACGATGAAGGACAACCCTCCGACCATCCTCTTCTCGACGACATCCCGCCGCCGGGAGAGGATCCGCCGCACTCGATCGGCCGTCTGCTCGTCGTAGCCCATCGCCTCGCGTCAATCCGCTCGGCGGCTGACAACGCGTCGCACCGTGCCCAAGAGCTCGTCCAACTCAACCGGCTTGGTGAGACAACCGTTCACCTTGAGCTCCTCCGCTTTCTGATTTGAAGCGTTGTGACCGGACATGATCACCACCGGGATGTTCGCCTGTGGGCTCGAGCGGAGGGTTTTCATGAACTCCTCACCATCCATCCGCGGCATCATCAGATCGAGGAGGATCAAAGAAGGTGGCGCGCTGGCATTCAGATGCTGCCAAGCTTCGAGTCCATCCACCGCGGTGGTCACTCGATAGCCGCTGGCTTCGAGCGAGAGCTTCACTATCTCGCGAATGTCCTCATCGTCGTCAACGACCATGACGAATCCGTCGGCTTCCATCATGGAGACCTGGTCTGAGGCAGCTCGACGGTGAAGGTGGATCCGGCGCCACGCTTGCTTTCCACGCTGACTGTGCCGCCCAGACCCTCGACGATTGTGCGCACGATGTGAAGGCCCAGGCCCAGGCCTCCGTAGTAACGAGAGGAGACCGCCCTTTCGAACGGCTGGAAGATCTGTTCGTGCATCTCGGATGGGATGCCAACCCCTTCGTCCCTGATGGCGAGCGTGGCGCGTCCTTCGTGGGCGCGGACGGTGATCTCGATGGGCTTCCCCAGGCTGAACTTGATCGCGTTCAACAAGAGATTGGTTGCGACTTGATCGAGACGGAACCTGTCCCACTGTCCAACCGGTCGCCCATCGGTCGTGATCGACAGCGAGGAGCCGGACTTGGCGATCTCGGCACCCAGCCGCGTTGCCACGTCGCGCACCACGGTGCCGAGGTCCACTTCTTCGAAGGTGAAATGAAGGCGACCGGCCCGGATCCGGCCGAGATCGAGCAACTCGTCGACAAATCTGGCGAGCCGTCGATCCTCGCGTTCGATCATCTCCAGAACTTTCAGGCTTGCCGGCCCGGGCAACTTTCTCTTCTGGAGATTTTGGACGGCCAGGTGGATGGACGTGATCGGACCACGAATCTCGTGGGCAGCAATGGCGAGGAATTCGTCGCGCGCCCGCACGGCCTCCTGAGCACCTCGATATAGGCGCGCATTCTCCACCAGGAGCGCCGCTCGCCGGGCCAACTCCTCTGCCAGCTCCAAATCCCGCGGCGTGTACCGCCGTGAAGGCGGCGCAACGAAGGTCATCGCTCCAACGACGGCGCCCTTCACCACCAGCGGCGCCGCCATATAGGAGAGCGGCCCCAAAGTGTAGATGATCGGGTGCCCTGACAAGACAGCGCTGCGCAGCTCCGGGCTGATCGGCCTTGTGGGATCGCGCGACACCACGAGGAGCCGACGAGGACCGCCGTCCCCGAGCAGGTCCACGGCGCAGCCATCTCCGAGGTAGGGGACCGCCATGTGTGCCACGCTGTCGAGGGCCGGCTCGACATCGAGAGAGGCCAGAAGCCGAGTGGTATCGGCGAGAAACACCGCTCGGCGGAAGAGTCGTTCCCGCTCAGTGACATCGCGGAAGCTCCAAACCCGTCCGGCGATCTGCTCATAGATCCGCTGCGGAGTGGAGTAGCGCTCGAACACACGGCCGTCCTTGAAGCGGAGGATGTCGAAGCTCTCCCGATCTGAATCGCCATAGAGCTCGCGTACCCCGCGGAGGAAGCCGTCCGGATCCTCGAGCTGATCGAGCACGAATGCGAGCAGTCTCTCGTCATCGCGGTGCTCGGCGAGCTCCGCCGGAATTTGCCACAAGGCAAGGAACGGCTGATTGTGGGCGGTGACCTTGCCCTCCCGGTCCACCACCAGAATCCCATCCGCCGTGGCATTGATCGTCGCCTCCAGGAGGGAGAGAGCCGCCTTCAGATTCCGTGTCGTGTCCTTCAGCTCGGTCACGTCCCAACAGCTGCCGACGATTCTGAGCGGCTTGCCACGTTCGTCGGCGATCACATCGCCGCGAGTGTGCAGCATGCGTACGCCGCCATCCGGCCGGACGATGCGATGGTCGTACACGAACGGCTTGATGCTTCTGAAGGCGTCGAACAAGACATTCTTCGTATGGGCGAGATCGTCCGGATGAACGCGCTCGAGAAAAGCCTCGTAGGTGCCGTCGAACTGGCCCTTCTCTATTCCGTAGATCCGATGGAGCTCGTCGGACCAGGTCACGACGTTGGGCTCGACCTCCCACTCGAAGCTACCGACGTGAGCGACGCGCTGTGCCTCCTCGATCCGGCGTCGGCTTGTCGCGAGCTCTAGCTCGAAAAGCCTTCTCTCGGTCGCATCGACGGCGGCCCCGACGCACCCCAATATCTGCCCCTGCCCATCTTTGAACGGCTCGATCAGCACTTCGAACCACCGCCCGCGAAACTCGTATCGAAAGGACTGCGCCTGTCCCGCGAGCGCGGCCAAGTGGTGTGCGACTGCAGGCTCGGTCGGACTGCGTGCGCCAACGAACTCCTGGATCGTCATTCCCGCGGCTTGGCGCGAGTCGACTCCCGTCATCGCGCGCACCCGTCCGAGGGCGTACGTGATCCGTAAGTTTCGGTCGGTGGCCCAGATAGCGCCCGGGACCTGCTCGAAGACGATTCTCAGATAGCGATCGGACGCGCGCAGTTCCTGTTCGGTCCGTCGGCGTTCGGTCGCGTCCACGGCGAGCACCATCGCGCCGCCCCCGGGCCGAGGCTCGAACCGCACCTCGAAGGTCTTATTGCCGTTCTCCAGAACCAGCCCATCGGCTCGCCCGGACAGCGCGCTCCGAATCCCCATCAGGATCGGCTTGCTGTCCAGGGTGTCCAAGACGGAGCGGCTCCGCAGCTTCTCCGGCGAGAGCCCCAATGCCGCAGCGCCTGACCCTTCCGCGAGGCTCACCATGCCGTTGGTATCGATGAGCACAACGGCAAGATCGCCAGAATGGCCGCCGGTCGACAGCTTGTCGCGGGCTTCCTGCATGGCAAGTGACTTCAGTAACCGAGTTGCACCCCTCGAGCGCCCAGAATGTGCGCGGCGCCGACTATCGCTCTCAGCCACGGCACGCACAAGTCAACCCAGCGACGGGGGCTTGAAGCCTCGAGAGCCATCAGCGCGGCGTCATTTACCTCAGCGCTCCCGTTTGAAGTCAGTCGCCTGCGGCAAACCGAAGCGCTGCGTTCAGGAGCAGGCAAGCGGACCCACAGTCGTTCGACTTTCACTGGGGTGGCAAGCTCGGCCGAGGAAAACGCGTTTCGCGACTCTTCCAATCACGCCTGTCCAAATGACGGGGGTTCGAACGACATGGTAGCGGCGGAGCATGGTGCCCGCCTACAACCCACAACGGAGACTCCAAAATGAAATACCTACTGCTGATTTACTCGCAAGAAGCCGGTTGGTCCAAGATGACGAAGGCCGAGCAGGAACAGGGCGTCGCGGCCTATACGGCGTACACCGAGGCGCTCAAGAAGGCGGGTGTCCTCGCGGGCAGCAACCGCCTCCAATCGGTCTCGGCAGCGACGACCGTGCGGCTCGCGAACGGAAAGCCACAAGTGCTCGACGGCCCCTATGCGGACACAAAGGAACAGCTCGGCGGCTACTACCTCATTGACGCGCCCAACCTCGATGCCGCGATCTCGTGGGCATCCCGCTGCCCGGGCGCAGGCCACGGCGTCGTCGAGGTGCGTCCAGTCTGGGAGATGTGAACGGATGAGCTTCCGCGAAGGCGATGGGCAGGCGCGCAGCACGGCAGACGCGATCGCGCGTCACAGCTACGGGAAGCTCGTCGCCTTTCTCGTGGCCCGCACGCGCGACGTCGCCGCAGCCGAAGACGCCCTGGCCGAGGCGTTCGCGTCGGCGCTGGCAGATTGGCCACGGAATGGCTGTCCGTCGAACCCGGAAGCGTGGCTGCTCGCCGTCGCCCGCCGAAAGACGATCGACGTCGGCAGACGACAACGCAGCGGCGAGGCTGCAACCTCCGAGCTCCAGCTCCTCGCGGAAGAGCTGGACGAAGCGGCGGCCCCCGCGGAAATCCCGGACCACCGTCTCGCGCTGATGTTCGCCTGCGCGCATCCGGCGATCGAGGCCGGCATCCGCGCGCCGCTGATTCTGCAGATGCTGCTCGGGCTGGATGCGAAGGCAATCGCCTCGGCGTTCCTCACCTCCCCGGCTGCGATGGGTAAGCGGCTCGGCCGAGCCAAGGAGAAGATCCGCCAGGCCGGCATCCCCTTGAGCCTCCCCGAGCGCGCGGAGCTTTCCGGTCGGCTCGGGGCCGTGCTGGACGCCATCTACGCCGCTTTTGCCGAAGGCTGGAGCGACCCCGGTGGGACCGACCTCGCCCGCCGCGATCTCACCGAAGAAGTAATGTATCTGGCCAGGCTGGTGACCGAGCTGCTGCCCAATGAACCGGAGGCGCTGGGCCTGCTTGCGTTGATGCTTCACGCGGAAGCCCGACGTCGCGCCCGGCGGAGGGCGGATGGCGAGTACGTGCCGCTTGCCGAGCAGAATCCGGCGTCGTGGGACTCGCAAATGATCCTCGAGGCCGAGGCGCTGCTCCGGCGTGCCAGCGCACTGGGCTCGATCGGTCGATATCAGTTGGAGGCGGCGTTGCAATCGGCGCACGTTCATCGCTGCCGCACCGGTCACGCCAACTGGCCAGAGGTGGTGCAGCTCTACGACGCGCTCTTCGCGCTCGCCGGCTCACCGGTGGTCGCCCTCAATCGCGCCCTGGCCATCGCGGAGGTGCGGGGCGCCAGCGCCGCTCTCGAGGCGCTGCAGGAGATCGCCGGCGACGCGCGGCTCGCCGAATACCAACCCTACTGGGCTGCGCGCGCCGAGCTTCTGGCCAAGACAGGCGCGCACGGCGAAGCCCGCCGCGCCTACGAGATCGCGATCGGTCTCGAGCGCGATCCCGCCGTCCGCCGCTTCCTACAGCGCCGTCAGTCGCTGTTGCCGGCTTGACCTAGTACCGCTCCACAGTGGTTTTGATCGGTTCACCTAATACAGGCAATACCTGCGGCTCAACGAGCAACTCGATGCTGCGCGCCGTTCCAGGCGTGCTTCGGATGGGCTCATACGACTCCATCGCGAGAATCATCTGGTGCCCGTTGGAGGGCTACGCGGATGCATTAGACGATCTGCGGCGATCCACCCAGCCGATGTCCATCCTCGTCGGAGCAAGCGACGAGTTCCTGCTCGCTGAGCGCTACCCAGCGCTCGTGCGGGACGCTCGCTCCGACGTCGCCGTCGAGGTGATTCCTGGCCTTGGCCACACCGAGCTGGTGACCCAGTCCGTCGGGCTCGAGGCCATCACCGTTGCGGTCACCCGCAACGGCCCGAGCCCGCGCCGAGCGGCGGCGCTATAGACCGCGCCCGGCCACCCATCTGGTCGCAATACGTATTGTTGGGTCAATTTCGTTCAAGACGGCGCGTCGGCCCGCGCATAATGTTCGGCATCAAGCGAGGAGTGTATGGCCAAATCCAAACAAGCACCCGTGCGCGTCCAACCGCTGCTCGCGGTGCGAGACGTAAAGACCAGCAGCAGCTGGTACCATGCCCTGCTCGGCGTGGAGTCCTTACCCGATCATCCGCACCGGCTCGTCTATGACCGGCTGATGAGCGGGGATACGCTCATTCTCCAAATCCACAGCTGGGACGACGAGGAGCACCCCAACCTCATGGGGAGGGACAAAGCACCGGTTGGGCATGGCGTCCTGGTGTGGTTCGAGGTGGACGACTTCGATGCGGCCGTGGAGCGGGCGCGGAAGCTGCGAGCGACGGTGGTCGAGGAGCCGCACGTGAACCCGAAGCCCCAGCACCGGGAGATGTGGCTCCGGGATCCAGACGGGTACTACGTGGTGTTGGCGAGCCGCGATGGGGAGGCAAGGTAACCCTGGACGTCGTGCAGATCGAACATGGCTACGCCTTGCAGGTGGAGTCGTCTGAGCACTACGCGATACATGCAGCCGAGCTGATCGAGCACGTCCTCAGACGATGGTCTCAGGGCTGATTCGTCGCCGCCTTCATCGAGGACCGGCCCAGAAATTGGAGCGGTACTAGTGCGCGGGCGCGGCGTCTGTAAAGCCAGCGACCGACTTGAATCGGCCGTCCTCGCCCACGATCGCGAAGTCCGTCCCGCCGAGATAGAGCGGCGCCTCCGGCGAGCCGCCCGCCGCCCAACTGAAGCGAACGTAGTCGTTTTGCGCCTCGATACCGCTCACGAGGCGAAGCCGATAGCCCGGGAACGTTTCCTGGGCGGCCTTGATCATCGCTTCGATTCCTTCGTGACCAACGCCGCGGCGGTGCGCGTCGACGTACGTTCCGTCGTTGATCCACACTTTGGCAACCAGCTCGTGGCGCCGCTTCGGTTCCCGCTCGTTCCAGGCAGCCAGGTAATTCACGACAAGCTCATTCACGTTCGCCATTTCCTCACTCCTTTGGTTGTGTCCAGGTTTCGCCTGCAGTGCACTGCTTTCTAAACAGCGCGCAAGGCGGCTGGCGATTACCTCGGAGGTCATGGCGCGCTGAGCCTCTGGCAAGACAGGCGCACATGCCGAAGCCCGCCGCGCAGAGGTCGTGGGTTCCGTCGCTCATGTTCTGTTAGAGACGAGCGATGCGAATAATGTGACCGGCCAGCAGAAAAGAACAAAGCGAGCGTTGTACGTTTGAGTCCGGTTTCCGGACTTATATGTACAACGCTCGAAGTTGCCGGACGAGGCTCGCAGGGTGATGGAGAGCAACTCTACTGTGGAGGCAACATGGCGACATTGAGCGATCAGCGCGTGATGGTGGTCGGCGGGAGCTCGGGGATCGGGCTTGCGACGGTGCGCGCGGCGGCGAGGGAGGGCGCCGAGGTCATCATGGTGAGTCGAAGCGCCGAGAAACTCGACGCCGCGAAACGGGGCATCGCGGGGAGGGTGAGCGCACGGGCAGTCGACATGCTCGATCGGGCGGCGGTTCAGTCGCTGCTCGACGAGCTGGAATTCATCGATCACCTGGTTCTCACCGCGGTTGCAAATGAGGGCAAGCTCCGCCATCGAGTCGTCGAGATCTCCGATGAAGACTTCGATCGCTCGCTACCATCACCTCGGGCGATTCGGCGCTGAAGCCGCCGCGCCAGGGCATGTCTGTTCTGGCGGCCGTCAACGCCGCGGTGGCAGCCTTCAGCAAAGCACTTTCGCTCGAGCTCGCTCCGGTGCGCGTGAACGCAGTGTCCCCTGGCGTGGTCGATACCGCGGTCTGGTCGCCCGCGGACCGGAAGAAGGTCAAAGTATGGGCCGAGTCGCCGGAGCTGCCCGCCCAACGCTTCGGGCAGCCTGAGGACATCGCGCACGCGATGATCTTCTTGATGACGAACCCCTATGTCACGGGCCATCTGCTCGTCGTCGACGGTGGCCTCGTCGCAACGTAATCGTCCCCGCGTGCCTCCGGGAAAGGACGCCGGCGGTCGTGCCCGGCTTTAAAACGAACAGCCCGCCGTGCTCAGATCGTAGTGCACGCAGACGTATCGCTCGCCGTCGATGTCGTAGAGCGCGGTAATGCTCACGTCCCCTACGACGTCATAAAGCGTATCGCCGAACTGGAGCGGCGCATCGCCCGCGGACGGGGTCATGTAACCGACGTCGACGATCGACTGGTTCCGCAGCGTCGCGCCCAGATAGACCTCCACCCCGGTGAGCACGAGGGGAAAGGTGGAGAGCACTGAATCGAACCCGACGGCTTCGCGCGTCTCGACGTTGAGATAGTCGTCGAGCCCGGTGCGTTGCACCCGCAGAACGCGGGTCCCGAACGAGCTTTCCGCGGGGCGCAGCGCGACAACGACCTCGCCGACCGACGGATCCACCCTCATCACATCCGAGGCGGGGATCCAGCCGACGTACGACCGATACGAGCCATGATAGTGCGCGCCGCCGCCGGCATAACCCATGGTATCGAAGCGGTCGCCGTACTCGGCCACGGTGCAGGTTCCATCCATCGGTCCGTCGCTGCAATTGCGCGAGTGGGAGTGCGCCAGCCCCAGGTTGTGACCCAGCTCATGCGTCGCGACGCCATAAGCGATGGTGTTGTTCAGCCAGACGTAGCGACCCGGTACCTGGGCAAGCCCCGAAAACCCGCAGCTTGCCACCCGCGGGAAAACGGTCACCACGTGGTCGTAGTTGTTCGGCTCGAAGCCCGCTGCGCGGGCTGCCTCCTCGCCCTGGTTCCGGAAGGTGGTGGTTGCGCACGAGCCCGAGCTGGCGGCAATGGTGAACCAGCCGGCGATGTCCGATGCCAGGGTGAACTGATTGTAGGAGCCCTCCTCGTACCAGGTCGCGATCTGCGCGAATCGATTGGTCGCAAAGTCAATCGTCCACGGCTCGGTCGCCATATCCGAAAAATTGATGTTGATGATCAGCGCGGTTTGCACCGTGATGCCATTGCTGTTGACGGTGCCCCGGGTTGCCGTCTGTGGCTGCTCGCGAACGATCAGCCCGTCATTCGCTGCTGCCATCCAGTCGCCAAGCACGATGCCGCTGACAGTGAGAACGGTTCCAGTCAGGTAGTCCTCCGAAATTCGCTCGACGGCGAGGCGCCGCCGCTGTTCACCCACGACGAGGTATCGCTGGTAACCGATTCTCCCGTCCTCGGCGAGCCAGGCCAGCACTTCGAGCGTGCCAGTCTCGGTGGTTGTCCGTTCGACGTGCTGCTGAACCGATACCGGCAACCGATCTCTCTGGTCGCTGGCCATCGCGTTTTGCACCGCGACTTCGGGGGCGGCCTCGATCAGCGCAAGCAGGGTCGCTTCACGCTTGCCGGCAAGGTCGCGCGCCGTGTTGACCAAATCCACGCGTCCAGCCCCGGCTCCTTCGAGCGCCTGCACCGCACTCGCCAGGCGGTCGGTCTGTGCCCGAAGGGTCTGCTCGAGCCCGGCTGCGCTGATTCCGGGATCGCGGCGGGATTCTGCGTCAGCCGGGGTCGCGCTGCCAACAAGCAGCCACGTCGCGGTTGCCAATGCTGCCTTCATAAACGAGTGGAAACTTGAGCCTACCCTTGTGCGGGCGACCGTTGCTTTCATGAAACCCTCTCCTGGTTGAGCACTGACTGCCCGACGGGTGCCGTGCGCGTGAGGACACCTCACAGCAACTACAGTTAAAGCGGGAACGCTTCGAAGCAACGCCGCTTGATGACGAGAGGCAGGCAGTTGCCGTTCCCGAGTTGTCTACTTTGGCGGGTTTTCCTTCCCTTCCATCTGCTCGACTTCTTTTTTGGCGGCGCCTCGATGGTTCTTCTTGGGGCTCTCCTCTTTCTCGAGCCTGCCGTCCGGCGCAAACACCAGTTCCTTCTGCTGCTTGCCCTTCTCGACGAGAATCTCGAAATGGGCGGTGCTGTCTTTTTCGTCGAGAATCACTCGCTCGACGTGCTTGACCTTCCAGGTTCCGTACTTGGTATCTTTTAGTCCTTTCTGAATCTGCTCCGGCACCGCGCTGGGTTCGATGTTTGCTTCTTCGGAGACGATTTTGCCGTCGGTGTCCACATCGATGTCCATCTCCTGCTTCCCGCGCGCGACGCTGACCGAGTAGATCGCCTTCCCGTCCTTGCGCTCCTGTTCCTGTTTCGCGGAGAGGATCTTCGCGTCCGGATACTTCTTTTTCACGGCGTCAGTCACCGCCTTGGGCACCTCGGCGGCAAGAGCGTCACCGGCCAACCACAACGCTGCGACGACGACCATCCAACGAAGCATTTTTGCCTCCCCCGAAATGAGCGCCCAAGTAGATCCCGCTGATCGCGACTGTCAATAAATGGAGCACAATTGACAGCGTCAGCGCGTGCCCTCGTCAAGACACCTCAAAGCCGGCAATCTTCTTCACCAGATGTGGAAACCCGGCCAACTCGCCAAGTCCGGCAACCTGCGAAGATCGCCGTGAACAGCATCGACCCCCGAGGGGAGCCGCCCACCGAGAACACCAACCCCCTCAGGAGAATGACCCTCCCAAGCGAGCGAACCTCTCCGGGGAACCCTTCCAGGGGGACGAACCTCCCAGGTGGACGAACCTCGCAGCGGAATCGCTACCCTCCAGTTCCGTCAAAATTAAATTCGGCCGCTAAGGCTCTACTCGCACGCCGTCCTTGCTATGCGCGGGAATTGAGCCTTAGATGCCGCTTTTTTCGGGAGCGGGTTTAACGCGATCACTCACTCACTGTTCCTTTCTGGCCGCCCTGGGCGGGAGGACGTCATGCATACAGCTTCGCTTCGTACACCTTGGTTGATTGCAGTCGTTTCCTTGATTGTCGCCGGATGCAGCCAAACGAGTGGGACCCCAATGGTCGAATCGAGAAAACAGGGCAGTCTCAATGCCCTATCGATGGATCAGATTGGAACGTTTCACCTCACCGGAAACGAGGTTCGGAATCTCAACGCCTTTCGCGTCTCCGATTCCACCGTCGTGGCCGCCACCTGGGAAGAGCAAACCGGCGGTCGATGGTCGCCCTTCTTCGCGATCAGCCTGAACGGCCAGAAGGTCTCGACCGTCCGGCAGACCTCTAGCGACCTGCTCCTGCGCCAGGGTAAATTCGATCCGCTCGCGCAGACGGCTGGCGCGGTGACCGAGCCGTTGACCGACGTCCGCATCGTCCAGTTCAAAACCCAGGTGCTGTCGGAGTACCGCTCGCAGCTCGAGGCGGCCGGCGGCCGGATCTACCGGTATCTGCCGAACAACGCGCTGATCGTCGAAGCGTCCGCCTTCGTCGCCAGCGAAATTTCCAAGCAACCGCAAGTCCGGTGGGTGGGGCCGTACCGCCCGGAGTACAAATTCGACCCGTTGCTTCTGGCGAATCTTCTTGGAAACAAGGGCGGCGCGCCAGCCCGCTACCACCTCGACCTTTTCGAGCGCGGCCTGGCTTTGCAGAGCCTGGTCGGCGAGCGCGTCGAGGAGATCGGCGGGCGCGTGGACGCGAAGCTCCCCTTGGGGTTCTCCATGGACGCGACGCTCAACCCGAAGCAGGTGCTTCAAATTTCGCTCCTCCCCGAGGTCGCGTACATCGACGAGTGGTCTCCCGGCGAGGCTGACGACGTCCAGGTGCGGACGATCGGAGGAGCCGACTACCTGGAGAATCAAACCGGGTTCACCGGACAAGGCGTCCGGGCGGAGGTCCTCGACGTCGGCGTGTTGGCCAACCACCAAGAATTCGCCGTCAACCCCCTCATCGAGCATGGCCGGCAAGCCGTGGCGGGCCACGGTACCAGCACCACCGGCATCAACTTCGCCAGCGGCGTTGAGCCGCGCGCGCGTGGCCTGGTTCCGGACGGCCAGGGAATAGCGGCCAACCAAGCGTTTTTGACCGACCGATATCAGCACACGGCTGAGCTGGTGCAGGATCCTTACTTCGCGGTGTATCAGTCCAACAGCTGGGGCGGAAACCTCACCACCCAATACACCACCGTCTCGGCGGACATGGACGACATCATCTTCCTCGATGACTTCTTGATCACCCAGTCTCAGAGCAACGCCGGCAGCCGGTCGTCGCGCCCAGAAGCCTGGGCGAAGAACATCGTCTCGGTGGGCGGGCTTTTGCACCGGGGCAGCCTGGACATGGACACCCACTGCTGGTGCGGCAGCGGCAGCATCGGGCCCGCGGCGGACAATCGGATCAAGCCGGACCTCGCGCACTTCTACGACGGCGTCTATGCGCCGACCTCGCCGAGCCCCACCAGCTATGATATGGGATTCGGTGGAACGAGCGCCGCGACCCCGATCGTCGCCGGGCACTTCGGCCTCTTCTTCCAGATGTGGCACAACGGCCTTTTCGGCAATCCGACCGCGGAAACGGTGTTCGACAGCCGCCCCCATGAGAGCTTGGCCCGCGCTTTCATGATCAACACCGCGACGCAATGGAACTTCAGCGGTACTACGCATGACCGAACCCGCACCCACCAGGGCTGGGGAATGCCCAACGTGCAGACCCTCTATG
>WNEZ01002615.1_pt1 | contig 15454 bp, 14 predicted proteins | sample 5400521 | NCBI WGS metagenome assembly WNEZ01 (sample SAMN13153339, study PRJNA577476) | soil metagenome | isolation source: 120 cm saprolite under Douglas fir tree site 2 hole 1 replicate 1 | place: USA:California | collected 2015-04-18
TGCCACAGGCGCAGCGCCGTCAACGTGCAGCAGAACAACGCCCGCGCACCCGGACAGAGCAGGATCAACAGGCAGATCAGCTGCCGCAGCCTCACCCTCAGGACGATGCTCTTGAGCGAAACTTCCGACCGCCTCTCCCTGAGCAGACGGCGAATCTGGGACGGCCCACTAAACCTGCTTCCCGCAGATACAACCAGCCAGGCCAGTACAATCCTCCATCAGGTCCGCTTGCTACGCGAGGAGAGCAACCTCACCCCAGCTTGCAGCGGCCCAACCAGCAAATGTCGCTCGAAGGACATGCACAGCCTGCCTATCAACAAAGATCACCCTCCCAGCGAGATTCTCTTTATTCATCGGCCGACGACTATTATCAGGCCGGTGCCTATGTTTCCGTAAACCGGGCGGATGTAGTGGAGGAATGGGAAGATGACGTGGCCTCTATGCGCTATGGCGATTGGGAAAGTGATGAACAAGAGATGCAGGCATACCCGCTTCCTGGCACTGAGCCTGCACACGGGGCCAACCGCTCGCTGATCGTGCCAGAATTATCTTCAGGCTTAGAGGCGCGACCCTATCTCGTGCCGTCTCCCCGTGATTTGCCCGTGCCGCCTCCAATGCCACAGCCGCTGCCCCGGGAAGTGCAACACTATCAGCAGCGTACTACGCAGCCGCTACATCCCCGCTCTCCTTTGCGTATGAGCCAGGATATGCCACTAGAGGCGCCTCCACCGCGAGTAGCAAGGCCTACACGCCAGCTCGTTCCATCTGAACAGGTAAACCAGAGCATTCCAGCACCCTATACCGTGTCTACACAGGTTTGCAGGATCTGCAAAGGCGCGGGCTATCTACGTGCGGATGTTCCCTTCGGGCACCCGAACTTTGGTAAGCCCATTGCCTGTGAATGTAAAGAAGTCGAGCGCAAAGAAAAGAGGCGCTGGCAATTGCAGGAAATATCCAATCTTGGTGACCTGAAGTATAAAAATTTCGAAAACTTCAGACCCAATGTCTCTAAAGCAGTATATGAAGCGTATCATAGAGCGCTGGACTATGCCCGTGACCCCCGGGGATGGCTCGTCTTCATCGGCAGAAATGGCTGTGGTAAGACCCACCTGGCGGCAGCTATCGCCAATCGCTGCCTGGCTCGTGGCTCCCTGGTGCTCTTTAGCACTGCCATCGATCTGCTTGAGCACCTGCGTGCTACCTTTGTGCCTACCTCTACCGAGGTATACGACCAGCTCTTCGCCAAAATGCGCGAAGCGGAACTGCTTGTCCTCGACGACCTGGGCGCGCAGCAGAGCTCACCCTGGGCCAATGAAAAGCTATTTCAACTCCTCAATTACCGCTACAACTCACAATTCCCTACCATCATCACCACTAACAACCCGGACTTGCAGGGGATCGAGGAGCGTATCCGCTCGCGCATGACGGATGCGAGCCTGGTCATTACTGTCGCCTTCGATAGTACGCAGGACTACCGCCCACGTAATCCAAGGAGAGGGTAGCACTCTCTCCTTGCGTTTGCAAATCGTAGGTGTTATGATAACGGTACATACCTTTGCTACAGCAAGGGTCCTCTGCACATTAAGTTTTCGTCGATAGGATCGCTCTCCCGCATCACATGGATGAGAGCCATATCGCTTCAGATAGTAAAAGGAGCAAATATGGGTGCTGTTTTCAACCCTTACGATCCCAAGTGGATTAAAGAATCTCAACAGTTTTTAGAGCCAAAGGGAGTCATTCCCGCCGTTTATGAAAAAACGCCTTATGGCGACCGTGGTATGGACATCTATTCGCGCCTCCTCAAGGAGCGTATCATCTTCCTCGGTACTCCCATTGATGACCAGGTCGCCAATGCCATAGTGGCGCAGTTGCTCTTTCTTGAGAGTGATGATCCAGGCAAGGACATCAACCTCTATATTAACTCGCCCGGCGGGAGCATCTACGCTGGCCTCGCCATCTACGACACCATGCAGTGGATTAAGCCAGATGTCTCAACCATCTGCGTCGGCATGGCCATGAGCATGGGAGCAGTACTGCTGACTGCTGGTACAAAGGGCAAACGTTTCTGTCTGCCAAACTCCACCGTGCTGATCCATCAGCCGCTCGGTGGGGCAGAAGGTCAGGCTGCCGATATCGAGATCACCGCACGCGAAATCTTGCGCCTGCGCCGTGGCATCTACGATATCCTCGTTCGCCACACCGGTCAGCCCCTGGAGCGCATCATGAAAGACTCCGACCGCAACTATTACCTCACCGCACCAGATGCCGTAGAGTATGGGCTTATCGATGACGTGCTCTCCCACGAAGCCGAAACGGCCCTTACACGCTAAGCTCTCCGCGCGAAACCGTTTATACATGTACGGGCGACCCTTGCGGTCGCCCTATTCATATATGGTTAGTATCTCACAGAGTGCAGGGGCAGAGCTCTTGCTGGAGCGCGAGGTGTCCTCGCACAATCCTTTTCTTTCATGTTGTGCCGTCGCGTTAGTATCTCACAGAGTGCAGGGGCAGAGCTCTTGCCGGAGCGCGAGGTGTCCTCGCACAATCCTTTTCTTTCATGTTGTGCTGCCGCAGGCGGCACAACATGAAAACAAACGAAGTAGCGCTAGAAGGGAGGGCCTGTGCCTGAACAGTCAATACAAACCCTGAACGGGCGTAGTGTTCGCTGTATCCTCTTCGACCTCGGTGAAACGCTCTGGTCTCGCAAAGATGCTGCCACCTGGCATCAACTAGAGGCTATCACAAACCGGCATGCCGGAGAACTGCTTCGTGAGCATGCCGACTCCCAATCTCTCCCCCATCTCGGTGACGACACCCTTGGCGGTCGCCTGCGCGAAGCATTGGACGAGCACATACGTACCCTCAAACGCTGGACCCCGGGGATTGAAGCAAATGGTTCGCTTGTTGTGCTGCAAGTACTCCAGGAACTGGGCATCGAACGAGTTGATATCCCCTTCGCCACAACTATCTTCGAGGCCCTTCGCGTGCGTATCCCCCCATCCCGGCCCCTCTTTAGCGATACACTTCCCACATTAGCAGCTTTGCAGCAGCGTGGTTTCCTCCTCGGCGTAGTCACCAATCGACTGTATGGCGGCGAACCTTTTCAGGAAGACTTGCGTACGCTTGGCCTGCTCAACTATTTTAATCCTCGCCATATAGCAATCTCGGGTGACCTGGGTGTACGTAAACCCAATCCAGCCATCTTTCTGCACGCCCTCAAGGCGCTCGATGTTCCGCCCGAGCACGCCGCCATGGTTGGAGACTCCCTGAATGCGGATGTGCTTGGCGCTCAGAAACTCGGCATCCTTGCTATCTGGAAACCAAAGCCGAAACAGGTCGCCTGGGTAAAGACCTACCTCTCCATGCAGGGTATGTCTATCAAGACCTATGGCAGCCACCAGATGCCTTTCCCAACCAGACCTCCACTGGAAAATCCCTCTGCTGGAATAGAAACATCCGATCTGGCGCCGCCTGCTGTGCGTCTCACGGGTGACGACTATGCTATACTGAGCATGCAGGATAAAGGTGGCTTAGGGCGCTACCTGCGCGGTGAAATCAGGCCCGACCTGATGATCGAACACCTGAGTGACTTGCTGGATATCTTTTCGGAGGCAAAAGAGCAGTGAACGCGTGGCTGCGCCGCTGGTTGTTTGAGACGCTTTATAAAAACGCATACCTCTACCGTTTTGCCAGCACAGTCCCCTTCGCCGGTCAGTGGCGTGTCTGGCAGCAGCTGGTGCTTCCTCGCCTGCATGGCCATGATGTATTAGAATTGGGCTGTGGCCTGGGAGATCTGCTCGCCGATATGACCGAAGCAGGCTACACTTGCCGCGCCGTCGAATACTCACCCCAGATGGTCAAAGCAGCGCGCGCTACGCTACGCCGCCGCAAGCTTGGCGATGACACCTGCATCATCCAGGGATCTGCGCAGGCTCTACCTTTCACTGGCGCATCCTTTGACACGGTTGTTAGCACCTTCCCCAGCGAGTATATTTATGACCCCGATACCATCGCCGAAGTAGAACGTGTTTTGCGGCCAGGTGGGCGCCTGGTGGTTGTAGAAGGCGCAAATCTTCTACCCGCGGGCTTTCTGCAGCCGTTCCTGCTCGTGATCCAGCTCCTGGTCTACGGACCATCCGCCGTCTTCGGCCCACGCAAACAGCATGACCTCACTGAAGAAATGGCACGCAGTCGCGGTGAGGAATTTCCCACAGACAAAGTATTGCATGCCGATCGTGATACCGGTACAGGCGTCACCACCGATATGCTGCTCGATGCCTGGTTTGGCCGGCATATTCCCCTGGAAAAACACGGCCTGCGCCGCAAGTCCGAACGTGTGCGCAGCCGCCGCTGGGAAGTCTACATCACCATCGGCGAGAAGGACTAACGGCTAACATACTTACGTCGGGGGCTTGACGCTCCGTGTATACTAGCCTTGTGTTGACCGAGTAGCTCAGGGGTAGAGTGGGCCTCTTGTTATAATGTACCACATTTGAGGGCGTAGCTCAGTGGTAGAGCAAGGACCTTTTAAGTCCGTGGCCGAGGGTTCGATCCCCTCCGCCCTCACTATAATTCATAATCCTTCGCCCACCTTACATTCTTTTCCTGATTATTCTTTGTTGGCTGCAGCCGAAGAAACCCACCCGTCTTCCCCACATGATCGACGGGTACCAAATAACTTCCTTTCGTTTCAGGGCAGTAGACGGCGAAGTAATCGATCTGACCTCGATAATCTTTTCTTCCATGTCCGGTCCTTCCTGCTCTGGTATGATAGTACGTGCTGGCAGTGGCAAATTCAATGTAGGCAGCGTTGTTCTCAAGCCAGCCTGTTTTACACTGAACGCGCCAGAACTTCCCATCAGCATCCTCAATGACCAGATCGTAGCGTGTGTTATCCCCATAGGGGATAAGCACGTTATATCCAACATCAAGCAATTTAGCGATGATGTATGCCTGGCTCCGTTCACCAGTTGCCTTCGGGTTTTGCTTTGGCCCAAAAAGTCCCATTATCTACTCACCTTATCTCCAACTGTCGATATAGTAAGCGCCTGGCTTGCATCCCAGCTAGTTTGAAGAGGTTTGCTCCAGTTTGCATATCAAGATACTATATACGTGTTCTTTTTCAATTGGAGGAAATGTGTCTCATCACAACTTAAAGTCCCGGGCAGGCGTCACATCAACCTGCTGTGCTCAGTGATGCTTCAGAACTAGGATAAGAGGCTTAGACTGACCTTCAACGCTGTATCCACACGACTGAGTTCTTCGCTGCTGATGCTGCCGCGCAGGCGAATCAAGCGCGATTTCTCAATCGTCATGACCTGTTCGCATTTCACGTCCGTGAAGTCGGTCAGGCCATTTTCTTCGGAGGGGGCAATGCGCACATGTAGAGGCAGCTCTCGTTCTGTGCGGCTCATCGAGGCGACTATGGTCAGTGGGTAAGTAGATGAAGAATTCCCACGGTCATTCTGAATGACTAACGCTGGCCGTGTACCTTGTTGCTCTGCCCCACGGCCGGGAGACCAGTTTACATCCCAAATCTCGCCACGTTTAGGGAGACGGGGGAGGGAGTTCGTCTCGTTTTGTTGAGAACTTTGAGGGCTGGGCGGTGATGGCCTTGCCTCACTACTCATGCAACCATACCTTCGCGACCGACATCAAAAAAGAAGCGGGCATCGTCAAGAGTTTCAGGGATAGAACCAAGGTAGGCGTAGGCTTCATCGAGGGAGTGGGAAAGAGTGGCGAGTTCACGTTCGCGCTTCTGGATAATGGCTTCTTTCAACTGCTGGTAATTGTCCTTGCGCATAAGCTCCATAATTGTCTCCACTACATCGCCTAGAGAGGATTCCAACTCAACGGCAAGGGCTTTTAGCTCTTTATGCTGCGTTGACGGTATCTGGATCGATTTGCGGACGAAGTTCTCATGACGATAATAGTCTGGTTGCACAACTGCCATGAAACTGCCTCCTGATACTGACTCACAATACGAGGCCTTTCAATCTTTCTTAATTGTAATCTGTTCAAGCTAAAATGTCAATAAACAATTTTCGCCCTCGGCTCTCTTCTTTATAATATAGACCGTGTATCACGCGCTCCTCCGCCCTTGCCAGGATAGATCAACTCTAAAAACAGGTTATGCCTTCCCACTATCCTTGGCACTCCTTAAACGCTCATGCTCCATCGATTGCCCGCTGATGGACAAAGGCGACACAGGCATACCCATCCCCCGGATGAAGTGTTCTGTCCGGGGGATGGGTATCCACAAGGGCCATCCCCTACGAAAACGTGGGCTAGCTTCTTTGGTTAATGCCTATTGGGCAGCCCTCGCGGCCGCCTTGGTCACACTGCCTAATGCAGACTGGGCGTACATACAAACCATTTGCCAAACAGCCCTTCACCCTTGGTTTGACCGGGACCGCTGTCTCCTGAGTAAGTATACAGCAGATGACCGTTGTATTCCACCTGGTTGCCATTTGCGTCGTTCAGCACACTCAGTTTTCCTGAGAGAGGGGCATCGCTGAGAGGCGTACTGGAGCCTGTGAAGACCAGTGGAGGCCAGGTCTGAGCGCACGCGCCAGTGCAGGCGACCGTCGTTGGAGTATCAGGAGTAAAGTAGTACAGTGTCATACCCTGCGCATTGCTAAGAATCGTCGTCGCCTGGCCTTTCACCATAGCCGTTTCTACCCTGATCGCAACTGAAGCCAGGTCGGGCGTGGCTACGAACCACTTGCCGAACAGCCCTTCACCCTTGGTTTCACCGGAAGCGGAGTCTCCCGAGTACGTATACAGCATGTAACCACTGTACTCCACCTGGTTGCCATTTGCACCATTCACTACACTCAGAGTCCCAGGCAGTGTTGTAGCGCTGGTGGGCGTACCTGTGCCCGTGAAGACCAGCGGGGGCCAGATCTTCGCACAGCCGCCAGTGCAGGCGACCGTCGTTGGAGTATCAGGAGTAAAGTAGTACAGTGTCATACCCTGCGCATTAGTGAGGATCGTCGTCGATTGCCCTTTCACCGTGGCCATTGCTGTCATGATCACAGCATTAGCATTGCTGCTCGTTGTTGGAGTGGCTGCGGGTGTACTCGTAGCAGCCGGAGGGCTACTGGGAGTGGTAGTGGTAGAGCCACCACAAGCTGCAAGAATCATTACCAACAGGAGGCTGGCGGGCAGGAAAAAGCGCCTAGAAAACATTGCAAGTTCTCCTTCATAGCGATAACACCAAACCGGACACTAATGGTTTGCGATCTCTGCCTGGCGACCGGTAGACCTGGTCTGAGTTGTATGATCAGATCAGTCGTCCGATCGTTGAAGAGGATGAGACCACCTCGACCGGCATTCAAAGTTTCCTTCTTATTGGAAATACATCAGCAGGTTACAAGTTGGAAATATATCAGCAGGTTACAAGTTTCTCACTTGACGCCACCCAGCCAATCTCATAGAATCAATGAAATGCCTGTCAGCATATACATCAGAACATACAAAAAATAGCGCTCCCTACAGCGGGAAAACACCGTACCTTGCAGGAACAGGAGGGCTACACACCTTGGCATCACAGAACGACGACGAGTGGTTGACCCTGCGCCAAGCCGCCGACATGCTAGGCATGCACCCAGCGACAGTACGACTCTGGGCAGATCGTAATGCACTGCCATCGCGTCGCACTGGAGGGGGACATCGTCGTTTCCGCCGGGCCGACATTGAAGCCCACCTGCGCCAGGACCAGGAAGCCGGGTCCGCACTCCGTCCCGCCGCCCAGCTACTCGTACAGAGCGTCCTTGGTCGCGTCCGCTTCGCCTTCACCGATGGCACCCTCAACGACCTGCCATGGTACCAGGACTTTAACGACTCCGCCCGCGAAGCATACCGCCGCCTGGGCCGCCGCGTCCTCGAACTCCTGCTCCACGCCCTCACCGGCGGCACCACCGCCGCAGAACTGCGCAGCGAAGCCGTGCATCTTGGCACCGAATACGGCACCATCACCCGCGACTCGCATGTTCCCGTCGCCGACGCCGTCCGCGCCTTTCTTTACTTCCGCAGCATCGTCGACGAAAGCGTCCTCCAGCTCGTCGAAGTCCAGGGCATCGGCGCCTCCCGGCCATCCACCGTGCGCGGCCAGCAGGATATTCCCTGGCTCGAGAGCCTCCACCAGTTACAGGCCATCACCAACGAAATCCTGCCCGCGCTCATCGAAGCTGCTCAATCGCCAACCCCCTAAAATCAACTACTCGTTTGCAATAATAGCTCTTTCTAACGTCTAAATATATATACTCCGTTTGGATATTGTACAATTGCTCACCTATATGTTATGTTTTCTAAAAACGGGGGTACTCGCATGTCAGCAGAACTCACAGCGCCTCACAACCAACCGCCGCCACAAGAGCCCGGCATCGTCGAGCCTATCGAGATCGACACCGGGAAAACCACCGCTTTGCGCTTGGAGAACCCTACTGCTCTGTCCACATCCCTCGTTGAACTTTCCCCCGTCGCTTCACCTGCCAGCACGCCATTTCCGGATATCATCCTGACGCCGCGCCAGCGCCGCGCCCTGCACTACCTCGCGCGCAGGCGCATGCTCCATGCCCGCATCGTCAGGCGCAAGGTCCTGGCCAACCGTACACTAACCACCGACACCCCGCCTGCTACTGCCATCGTGCTGGGCACAACCGAACATATCTCATCTATAGACTCCATCAAAACCCTGGAACCAGGGCCTTCAACCACCATACCCACCGAGGATATGCAGCCAACTCAAGGTACGAGCGACCCTCGCGGAACCCAGTCCGGGGGACAGGTATACTCTGATATCCCTCTCCCTAATAACCCCACCACACCGGCGCCTATTATTGATACACCGCCAGCCGTTCCCATCATTTCGCGCAGCCAACTCACCTCCGCCAGGCCAACAAAACAAGAACGCACCTCCATCCTGCGTAGCCTGCCGCCTATGCCGCCGCTGCCTCCACGCAGCCCGCACAAGCCGGTTCCAGCATACAGGCCAGAGATTACAACCATCGTCCCGAGGCCATACCTACCCACACGGTCACACACCCACGCAACGCGGCAGAAACTGTTGCGCCACCTCTCGCGCAAGCACCTGCGCCGTGCCCGTGTCGCTGATCGCAAGGCCCGCCTCCGTCTCTGGACCACCATCTGGACCGTCACATCTCTATGCCTGGCCTTTCTCGTCTCGCTCGCTACCGCTGGTTACTTCACAGCCTATAACTTCTACCACCAGACCCAACTCGAGTACGAGCACCAGGTAGATACGCTCCGCAGCCTGCTGCCGCTCGATAACCTCAAAATCTATGACAGCAAGGGCATACTGCTCGCGCAATTGACCGACCAGGGCGTACATACCACCGTCAAACTCAACCAGATCTCGCCTTTCCTGCAAAACGCCACCGTCGCCACCGAAGACAAAAATTTCTGGACCAACGAGGGCATAGACTTGCTGCGCATCGCCCGCGCCGCCCTGGACGATCTACGCAGCGGACGCATCATCGAAGGCGGCAGTACCATCACCCAGCAGCTCATTAAAAACCTGATCGTCGGCAACCAGGCCACCATCGAGCGTAAGCTCAAAGAAGTCGTCCTGACCCCCCTCGTCAACAGCCGCTACAGCAAGAGCGACATCCTGGAGATGTACCTGAACAGCATCTACTACGGCCACCAGGCCTATGGCATCGATGCTGCCTCTGCCATCTACTTCGGCCTGCAAGATATGCCCGGCCGGTCCGCCGCTATGCAGCTCGATCTCGCGCAGTCTGCTATGCTCGCGGGCATACCCAGCAATCCTGCCGCCTATGATCCACTGGGCAACCCTGGCATGGCCTACGATCGCTTCGTCACCGTACTCAGCCTGATGGAGACACAGCGCTACATTACCAGAGTGCAGGCCCTGGACGCCATGCGCGAGGCGCAAGACCCCCACTTCTTCAAAACCGGTGCCGTCCTGCGCAACCAGGCGCCCCACTTCGTCAACTTTGTCCTGTCGCAGCTGGAGCTTCTCCTCCACCTCACGCGCAGCCAGTTGTCGCGCTCTGGCCTCGTTGTCGATACAACGCTGGATATTGCTTTGCAGGATAAGATACAGAAGATTGCCCAGCGCCATATCGCTGAACTGCGCTATGCTCACCACGTGACCAATGCAGCAGAGGTGCTCATCGACTTCCATACTGGCGCCATCATCTCCTTGCTTGGCAGCATCGACTTTAACAATGCATCGATCGATGGACAGGTTGATGTCACGCAGAGCTACCGCCAGCCCGGCTCGTCCTTCAAGCCCTACGTCTACGTCACAGCCTTTGCGCAGGGAGCCTCGCCCGCCCAGGCCATCGTCGATGAACCTACTTCCATTCTCTTGCCGGGCGGCGACCCGCCGGTGTTCACGCCCCACAACTATGACCTCGGCTATCATGGGCATATGACGCTGCGCTGCGCCTTACAAAATTCACTGAATGTTCCCGCCGTCAAAGTCCTGCAGCACGTGGGCATCTCCGCGGCCATGCAAACCGCTTATGACATGGGCATCTCCAGCTACCAGGGCACACCCGGCTACTCGCTCGTCCTCGGTGGCCTGGGCATCCGTCTGATCGACCACACCTCGGCCATGGGCGTCTTCGCCAATGGGGGCGTGCGCGTAGGCTACTATGCCGTCAATAAGGCCGTCTTCGCCTCGACGGGTAAGATCGTCTACCAGCACCAGCTCAACCACGGTGAGCGCGTTATAAGCGCTCAACTGGCTTACATAATGACCAACGTCCTCAGCGACAACGCCTCGCGCACTCCCGAGTTTCTCGACTGCAATGTCTTGCAACTGTATTCAAACTCCCAGCAGGATTGCTGGCAAGGCAATCGCGGCGTGATACGTTCCGCCGCCGCCAAAACCGGCACCACCAGCGACTTCCGCGACAACTGGACGGTAGGTTACACAACCGACTACGTCATGGGCGTCTGGGCTGGCAACGACGACAACACTCCCATGTACAACGTCACAGGCGTGCAGGGTGCCGCGCCCATCTGGCACGATGCCATGCTGGTGGCAGAGCAGGGCCATCCCATTCGCAACTTCACCTACCCCGGTGGCCTGCACCAGGCCACCGTCACCTATCCCGATGGCGTCAGGACCACCGATTGGTTCCTCCCCGGCACGGTGCCCACATTCATCTTGCCAACACCTACACCGGCGCCCGTCCCAACCGCTAACCCGACGCCGACGGTGACCCCGCTCATTTCCAATCCTATACCCGCTACTCCCGCGCAGGTCGCCCCTTACTGCCCTAGCAGCTACAGTTTCGCCTTCAATCCCCCGTCGGACAGCGCACAATCACCGGTGCCCGGCTGGTGGTAAATAACTACAACATATTGAAGGTCACCGCTTACAGAAAGTTGGGCTTGAAAGCCCCCGTCATTCATACGGGGGAGGAAAAACCGTTCCTTAGTTTGGGGCTTGGGTGGGGGAGGTAGGTAGGATCATCCCAGGCGAGAAAAGTATCGAGAGCGCGGCGTACCAGTTCTGCTATGGCTACTCCCTCTTGTTTCGCACGGAACCGAAGCCGCTCTAACTGCTTTTCGGAAAGGTAGACATTTGTTCGTTTCACGTCGGTTTTCCTCTTGACGTATGCTAGCTACTGGCGTATATTCAGTCTACCAGAGCAACGAGGAAGGGCAAGAGGCAGTGCTGATCTACGAGTATAAAGTGGCTGGTCACAACGCCCAATATGCCGCTATCGATGAGGCGATTCGCGCGGTTCAATTCATCCGAAACAAATGCCTGCGCAAATGGATGGATGAGCGTGGCGTCTCCAGGCATGATTTTCAGAGTTATTGTGCTGTCCTAGCTCGTGAGTACTCGTTTGCTGCTTTGCTCAACTCCCAGGCCCGCCAAGCGAGTGCTGATCGAGCATGGTTGGCTATCTCGCGCTTCTACGAGAACTGCCGTGAGCACAAGCCGGGGAAGAAGGGCTATCTACGTCAGAAACCGCGCGCTCGCAAAGAGCATCAGTGATGCTTCGTGGGGTAGCTTTCTGGCTTGGGTCAACTACTATGGTATGCTGCATGAAGTTCCCATTGTGGCCGTGGCACCACACTTCACGAGTCAAAGCTGCTCAGGATGTGGCGTAATGGTCAAGAAAAGCCTGAGTGAACGTACACATACCTGTCCTCAGTGCGGGCTCGTTCTCGATCGTGACCACAACGCCGCTCGGAACATCCTGCACAAAGCCCTTTCGTCCAATCGAGGCTGTACCGTGGGGCACACGGAAACAGGCGGGCTTGCCCTGTAAAACGCTTCTGGACAGGGGGCCTCTACTGGCATTCGAGCTTCGGGTACCAGCAAGCCCCCTGGATGAAAGAAGAACCCTCGCGCATGTATGCCGGGGAGTGTCAGAATATATGTGTAAGGCCTATCAATTGCTCGGTCTCTGGAGCCGTTACTCACCACGTTCCCGGCTCGTTTAGAGACTATAGGCATCGCATCTAAGTATATCGTTGTGCTTGTTCTGCACGCAAAGACGATCACCGTCACCTTGCACAGGAGGACATCCTGGTATATAGCGAGCAAACAGACACTGGTATGCGCCTCCAAATCGATTTATGTCGATACTTTATAGAGCAGTGTAAAATATATATACAGCAGATAACATAGAACTTAGTTCATACAGAGAGAAATGCCATGCAGATCGAAAAATACCCGTCGTCCAGGAGGACAGGAACGCTGGCAAGGAGTGCCTCTCCAAACTCGCCATTCGCAGCCGAACTGCCAGAGCACAGTCGTGCTGCCGCTGCACAGCGGCTCAATGAGCGGTCGCCGAGACCCGCGCGTGGGCTCTACTACCCTGTGCCACATCTCAACCCCTATCCACACGGGTGGCGCACACGACGCCATCTCAAGCGCAAAAACCTGCGTATGAGTAATCGCCAGTACGCGGCCACAGATAGCTTGAGTAACAGGTGGTCCATGATGCCCCTGGCATTGGGGTCATTGCTGGTTGCCGTTGTGCTTGCAGGCATTTTCGTAGGACTGGTAGGAGCTGTCACCGCTACGCAGCAGCGCTATAGCCAGCAGGTCACGACATTGCTGGATATCCTGCCTGGGGATAGCCTGAAGATGTATGATGCGCGTGGCACTCTGATCTACCAGATGCTGGAGCAGGGCCTGCAAACTACTGTGCCGCTCTCGCAGATCTCCCCCAACCTCGCTCATGCTGAGATTGCCATCGAAGATCAATACTTCTGGTCCAATCCGGGCTACGACATCACAGGTATCGTGCGCGCCGCGCTGGCGGACCTGACCAGCGGGCGCATCGTGGCCGGTGGCAGCACCATCACCCAGCAATTGATCAAAAATACTATTGTAGGGAACCGCGATACGGTCATGCGCAAATTGCAGGAGATCATCCTGGCGCCCAGCGTCTCGCGCATCTATTCCAAACAACAGATTCTCTCGATGTATCTGAACACCATCTATTATGGTGAGCAGGCCTACGGCGCCGACGCTGCCGCCTTCATCTATTACAACTTGAAGGATACCCCTACGCAGGCCGCTGCATCCCAGCTCGACCTTGCACAATCGGCCATGCTGGCCGGCATTCCCAGTAACCCCAGCGCCTACGATCCCTACCTGCATCCCAAGGCGGCGCTCAACCGCATGAAAGCTGTGCTCACCCAGATGTACTTGCAGGGCTACGTCACCTCTCTGCAGGTGCGTGAAGCCATCGCCGAGGCCCAGCAACCGCATTTCCTGCACCATGGCATCATTCACAACAATCTCGCTCCGCATTTCGCTAACTATGCGCTCAACGAGTTGGCAACAACGCTGCACGTCAAGCGCACCGACCTGGCTCGCCTGGGCCTGGTGGTATCCACCACGCTCGACCTGCAACTGCAAAATAAGATCCTCAAAATCGCCCAGCAACACATCGCCGAGCTGGCGAGGGCGCACAACATGTCAGATGCTGCCGTGGTCATGATCGACTTCCACAGTGGCGCCATTCGCGTCCTCCTTGGCAACATCGATCCCAATAACCCGCGCTACGGAGCCTTCGATGTGGCATCGCAGGGCTACCGCCAGCCAGGTTCGTCGTTCAAGCCTTTCATCTATGCCACTGCCTTCGCTAAGGGCTTGAGCCCCGGCATGCCAATACTGGATGCTCCCCTCACAATTCAAATGTGCTGCGGGCTGCCCTCCTACACACCGCATAACTACGACGGGGGCTATCACGGCTTGCTGCCGGTACGCAATGCCTTGCAGAACTCGTTCAACATTCCCGCTGTGAAGGTTCTCCTCAGAGTCGGCGTTGATAACGCACTGCACACGGCCCAGAAGATGGGCATCACCAGCTATGTCGGCACGCCAAACTACACCATGGTGCTCGGCACGCTGGGCATTCACCTGCTCGACCAAACCGCCGCCTTCGGCGTGTTCGCCAATGGCGGCGTGCGCATTCCTCCACATGCCATCGACACAGTGGTGAACACACAGGGTCAGTTGATCTATCACTTCGTCTCCAAGGGCCAGCGCGTTATCAGCAAACAGGTAGCCTATATGATGACCAACGTGCTGAGCGACAACGCCGCCCGTACCTTCGAGTTCGGCAAGTGCAGCGCCTTGTTCCTCTACAGCGACACGGCGTCGCAATGCTATGCGGGCGACCCTGGCCTCATCCGTCCCGCTGCCGTCAAAACAGGCACGTCCCAGGACTTCAGGGATAACTGGACGGTAGGCTACACCACCGACTACGTCATGGGTGTGTGGGCCGGCAATAATGATAACTCGCCCATGATCAACATAACAGGCGTGGATGGCGCCGCTCCTATCTGGCACGACAGCTTGCTCCTGGCAGAACAGGGACAACCTGCCATCGGCTTCCAGAACCCCGGCGGCCTGGTGAAGAGAACCGTCCACTACCCGGGCGTCACCACCACCGACTGGTACATCGAGGGTGTCCCCTGGACGAACTGGGGCCTGGGATAGACCTTTTTGAAGGTTGAAAAATAGCTGTTACGTTTAGAGGCGTGGCCGTACAATGATGAGCTTTAACAAATAACGTGGATAGGGGCTACGCCACCTGTATCCCATTGGCGTCAAGCTAACGGAACGAGATGAAGGCGTAGCTGCGCGATTCATCGCGCCGGGGCAGGGGAAGTATCCCAGGCGAGGCCGTCCCCCTCCCCATGCGCCATAAATGTCGCGGCTACGCCCCTTTACATGACGGCTATAGGACTACGTCACCTGTATTCCTACGCGCTCCAACAACTGTCGGCTGATCTCCGCCCGGTGCTTTATAGGCATACGCCCCGGTAGGCTGTGCGAATCGGAACCCGTGCTCAACAGCAGGTTATGCTTGCGTACGTACTCCAGGTAGGTCTCGACCATCTCAGGCCTGTGGTAAGGGTGATAGACCTCTATGCCATCCAGCGGAATCTCGGCACGTACCTGGTCCAGCAGATCGGG
>WNEZ01014145.1_pt1 | contig 15454 bp, 9 predicted proteins | sample 5400521 | NCBI WGS metagenome assembly WNEZ01 (sample SAMN13153339, study PRJNA577476) | soil metagenome | isolation source: 120 cm saprolite under Douglas fir tree site 2 hole 1 replicate 1 | place: USA:California | collected 2015-04-18
GCCATCGCCCTGGCAAACTTGCTTTTGGCGAACGGAAAAGCCTATGACCAAGCTGCGTGAGGGCGACGCATTCATGCCCGCGGGCGAGTATGGTAGATCGCTCCCGCAGTTTTCGGTGAACCTGCTGGTGAGGGACGTGGCCACTTCGGTGGCGTTTTACCGAGACGTGTTTGGGGTGAATGTAAAATACTCTGACAAAGATTTCGCGGCGCTCGAATTGCGCGGCTGGAAATTCATGCTGCACGCGGATCACGCTTACGATCATCATCCGCTGCATTCTAGACTGAGCGAGGGCGGCCTGCGCGGCAGTGGTGCGGAATTAAGGATTTTAGGTGTAGACCCGGATCAGCTCGAGGAACGGGCCCGGCAAGCAGGCGCAACGATATTGCAACCGGCAAGGGATTTTCCGCATGCCTGGCGGGACGTCATGGTGGTCGATCCGGACGGCTATGTATGGGCAGTTGGAGTGGCAATTGGGCCATAACTTTGAAATTCTACCAGGGCGAAACCGATGAGCGCTGCGCGGTAGACTGTGCAACAATTTCTGTCGAATCGAGCATGGATCGCGGAGGAAAAGCGTATGAAGACTAAATGCATCAGTCTTGCCATTGGCCTGGCACTCGCAGTGGGATTGGCGCAGGCACAGGGCGCACTGAAGCAGGCGATGAATTTTGACACGCTCATAAAATTGCATCGCGTGGCGGGACCAGAAGTATCTCCAGACGGCAAGTGGGTTGCGTATAGCGTAAGTACTCCAGACATGGATGCCAACCGCGGCGTCAGCAACATCTGGATAATCAACACAGCCGGTGGCGAAGCGATTCAAGTGACGCAAAGTGGTAAAGATAATTCTCCGTCCTGGTCGCCGGACGGCAAGACCCTCGCATTTCTCTCCGGCCGTGACAGCACGTCCCAGGTTTATTTACTTTCCATGGGTGGTGGCGAAGCGAAGAAGCTGACAACCCTTTCGACTGGCGCGGACATTTTCAAGTGGTCGCCGGACGGCAAGTCCATCGCGTTTACTTCTTCGGTCTACATCGATTGCAAGGACGACCCCTGCAACAGCAAGCGTGATGAAGAGAAAGAAAAAAGCAAGGTCAAAGCGCGGATTTACGACCACCTGCTCTTCCGTCACTGGGACCACTGGTCCGAGGGCAAGCGCAGCCACTTATTTCTGTTGCCGGTCGATGGCTCCTCTGCCGCGCGCGATCTGACTCCCGCCGCCGATTACGATATTCCGCCGGACCAACGCAGCGGCCCGGAGGACATCAATTTTTCGCCGGATAGTAAGGAGATCTGTTTCACCGCGGTCACTGACAAAGTAGAAGCCACCAGCACGAACGGCGATTTGTTCATCGTTTCCGTGACCGGAGGCGAACCCAAGCGAATCACCACCAATCAGGGCTTCGACGGCAATCCCGTCTACTCGCCGGACGGGAAATATATTGCGTATCACGCGCAATTGACTCCCGTCTATGAAGCGGACCGTTCGCGCGTGATGCTTTACGACCGCAAGTCCGGGAAGAACGAAAATATCTCGGAATCCTTCGACCGCAGCGCCGACGCCCTGGCATGGTCCCCCGATAGCAAGACGATTTACTTCCTAGCGGAAAACGAGACCTTGCAGCCCATCTACGCGATGGAACCACAATCCGGCGCAACGCCGAAGAAAGTGCTCGACGGCTTCAACAGCGCGTTCTCGTTCAGTAAGGACGGAAAACTCCTCATCTCCGAGCGCACCAACCTTTCCCAGCCAGCGGAATTATTTGTCGCCGCAGGCGACGGCACCGGACTAAAGCCGTTAACGCACACCAACGACTCCCTACTGGCGAATGTGGAGATGAACGCGCCGGAGTCCTTCTGGTTCGACGGCGCCGAAGGCACCAAAGTGCAGGCAATGCTGATCAGGCCGCCACACTTCGACGCGACAAGAAAATACCCCATGCTGGTGCTGCTCCACGGCGGGCCGCAAACCATGTGGTCAGACGCCTGGGGATACCGCTGGAACGCGCAGGTGTTTTCCGGGGCGGGATACGTCACCTTGATGATCAACAGGCGCGGCTCAACCGGCTACGGACAGAAATTCACCGATGAAATTACCAACGATTGGGGCGGCCGCGCATACGTGGATGTGATGAAAGGCATAGACGTGACCATCGCCAAATTTCCGTTCGTGGATAAATCGCGATTGGCGGCGGCTGGCGGCTCGTATGGCGGCTACCTGGCGGACTGGCTGGCCACGCACACGGACCGCTTCAAAGCCATCGTGAGCCACGCCGGCGTCTACGACAAGACCTCAATGTATGCGACGGAAGAACTCTGGTTCGAAGATCACGACATGCAGGGCGCGCCGTGGGAGAAGCCAGAAAATTACAAGAAATGGTCGCCTTCGACCTACGCCGGTGAATTGGGGAAGTACAAGACGCCGATGCTCCTTGTCGCGGGAGAACGGGATTATCGCGTGCCTTACACCCAGTCGCTGGAACTATTCAGCGCGTTGCAGAAGCAGGGTGTGCCGTCGAAAATCATGATTTTCCCCGACGAAGGGCATTGGATTTTGAAACCGCAGAACGCCCAACTTTGGTACAAGACGTTTCTTGAGTGGATCGGCGAATGGGTGAAATAGACAACCGCTCGTAAAACGCTGTGGTGTCACCCAAATCCCCTTTTGCGTTGTAGCGGTTAGGTTTCCGCAAGTCTTCGCAGGGCGCTGCGGAGAAAGCGGAACAGGTGGTAGAGCAGGTAGGCAGAGATCGCAACCAGAAAAACAACGACCACGACGGCAATGGTGGGATGAGCGGTAGCGAACCAGGTGAGCCATACCGCAAGAATATCTTCCCCAAAACTGAGCGCCCAATTGCTCAGCGGCTCCGGGGTCAGATTGGCTGCTGCGCGCGCGCTGGCCTTGGTACCGTGTGAGGTCAACGCGATGCCGCCGGCGAGAAGGGCAGAACCCCAGCGCCAGGGCTCGGGAGCGGCCGCCGTTGCGCTGAAAGCCAGAAGCGCGGCCGCAGGCGGGCGAATAAAAGTATGCACTGCCTGCCAGATGGAATCGACGTAAGGAACCTTGTCAGCCAGGAATTCCATGACGTACATGACTCCAGCGACGGTTAAGACCATCGGATGAGAAAGCACCTGAAGCTTCTCGGGAAGATGAATCACGCCAAAACGCTGCAGGAGTCCTAGAGTCGCGATCGTGGCGTACAGATTCAGGCCGCTCGAAAAGCCCGCGCCAAGAACCAGGCTGATGGTTGCGAGAGGGTTCATGTAAGAGAAGCGGTCAATAAGTTAAAATTCACGGCTGAAGTGAAGATAGCACGGATGAAATCGGCCCGCATTCATGGGCGCCCCGGCAGAGAGCGGCTGGATCACGCGCAAGGGCTAGGACTTTATTGAGGACGAGAATTTCGCGGAACTGCCGCGCACGATGAGCTCCGGCTGCACAACGATTTCACGCGGGTAGCTATTCTTTCCATTGGCGTTCGCTGCTGCGCTGATTCCCTTAACGCCTGGATGGCGCCGATCGCGGAAATATCATTGAACGCAAAAAGCGCGCTGAAGTTCTCGCCACGTTCCAATAGCTTTCTGGTAACGCCGTAGCCGACTTCCGGAGACGGCGAATCACTCTCAAGCTGCACTGTCAAATTTTCATGCACGGTTATGCCCAGTTTCTGCGCGACGGCATGCACGCTGCGCCAGCGGATCTCCGTGTCCGAACTGAAGTTCTGCCCTTTGATCAACGCAATGCGTGTGTGGCCAAGCTTCTGGAGGTGTTCGAGCGCAAGATGGGCCGCACGATTATGGTCCAGCACAATATTGGTCACTCCGGCGACTTGCCGGTGGCCGGAAATCGCTACCGTGGGTAACTGGCACGATTCGCTGCAAACCGTGTCCACCGCAATAATGCCTTCCACCGCTCGCTGTTGAAGCAGGAACGGATACTCCTCGATGAGGTCGCGGCGATGGCGGTGGCTCACGACAAAGTAGAAGTAGCCCTCCTGAAGGAGATGATCCTCGATCCCGGACATGACCAGCGCGGCGTAGCCTTCGCTGATTTCTGGAACAATGACCCCGATGGTGAAACTTCGCTTTTGGCGCAAGGACCGGGCCATCAGATTCGGCCGGTATTTCAGTTCACGTGCCGCCGCGCGCACTCGCTCCTGCGTAACATGCGGAATGGACTTGGCTGCCGGCGAACGGTTGATGACCAGCGAGACGGTAGCGGAGGAAAGACCAAGATGTTCCGCCAAAGCCTTGAGACTGACGGAGCTGCCAGACCCCTCCGGGGCTGCCGGAATGGCGGCGCGGGACTTCAATTTCGGAGCGGACGGCTTGGAAGAAGGCATGTGCGGGCGTAAGTCTGTCACAAGCGAGGCTGACGGGCAAGGAGGAGAAAAACCACGGGGAAGGGGCTGGCGCATGCCCCAGAATCATGTTAGGGTGATGCGATAAATCGATTTATTGCTGCAAAGAAACCGATAGCATCCAGGAGAGCCAGGCCGTACTTGCAAGCCGGCCGCACCCGATTGTCGTTCTTGACCTGGGTAACGCGGCATGCCTCCACGGCAAATTGAGCGCGGAGATAGCATTTTCGCGATGAGCTCGGAGGCTTGCGGGACAGCAAAATCGATAGCCGAAAGTCTAGGCGGATATGGGTAGCTGCGCAATCACCATCCTATCTGGGCCAGGTGGCTGCACGTAATCGTACGATGAAAATTGTAACTTATTGCCAGTCGAGGAGCCTCATTGTCGTGCAAACCAGAGTGTTTCGCTTAGCGCTGCTTCTATCCCTGATTTACTTGGTCTCAGGCAGCACCGCCGAGGCGCAATCCGCCAATACTCAAAAACTCTACCGCGGCCACCCGGTACGCTCCCAACTCACAAACCCGGCGACGGAAAAAAAGATTGATGCCCTACTGGCGAAGATGACCTTGGAAGAAAAAGTCGGCCAGTTGGTGCAGTACTCCTCTGGAGCGCCGACCGGACCGAGCGCCGGGCATACCGAGTACCAAAGCTGGGTCGCCAAGGGCGAAGTCGGTTCACTCTTCAATTTGGACAACGCTCACGCAGCGAACGAGTATCAGCATCTAGCCGTGGAAAAATCCCGGCTTCATATCCCATTGCTCTTTGGCTTGGACGTAATTCACGGCTATCGCACCGTTGTGCCGGTTCCTTTGGGGTTGGCGTCCACATGGGATCCGGTCGTTGTCGAGCGTGCAGCAAGGATTGCGGCGCGGGAAGCGTCTGCCGGAGGCATACGCTGGACCTTTTCGCCCATGGTGGATATTGCGCGTGACGCACGTTGGGGTCGCATGATCGAAGGAGCAGGCGAAGATCCGTACTTGGGTAGCGTAATGGCCCGCGCGTACGTGCGCGGATATCAAGGCAAATCTCTCAGCCTGGCGGACAGCATCGCCGCTTGCCCGAAACATTTTGTGGGATACGGAGCGGCGGAGGGCGGCCGCGACTACAACACCACGGAGATTTCAGAGCATACCCTGCGGGAAGTGTACTTTCCGCCGTTCTACGCGGCTCTGGATGAAGGCAGCGCTTCCATAATGAGCGCCTTCAACTCTCTCAATGGAGTCCCTGCAAGCGCCAATTCCTTCACTTTGACCCAAGTGCTGCGCAACGAATGGAAATTCCAAGGCATGGTGGGGAGCGATTGGACTTCCGTCGGAGAACTGGTGCCCCACGGAATCGCCAATGATGCCGCAGCCGCAGCAAGGAAGGCGCTGACCGCGGGCGTCGACATGGACATGGAAAGCAATTTCTATCACCCCAATGTGGCGCAGCTGGTGAGAAGCGGTAAGATTCGCCCGGAACAACTCAACGAAGCTGTTCGACGCGTCTTGCGTGTTAAATACGCGTTGGGATTGTTTGAAAATCCATACACCGATGAAGCGCGGGAAAACCGCAGCGCTTTGCCGGCGGAGAGCCTGGAAGTGGCGCGCCTCGCCGCAGAGCGCTCACTTGTATTGCTTAAGAATGACGCGGCGGACGGGCGCCCTGTTTTGCCACTTGCCAACGACGTGAAGATCGTGGCGCTCATTGGACCTTTGGCCGATGACGCCGGCAACATGCTGGGAAGTTGGGCGGGCCGCGGCCGGGCGGAGGACGTTGTTACGCTGAAAACGTCGTTGCAGCAGCGGCTTGGCGCGGATCGACTGAAGTTTGCGAATGGCGGAGAGATCGATGCGCAGATTGAGGAGGCCGTGCGCGCCGCTCAATCCGCCGATGTGGCTATTCTCGCTTTGGGAGAAAATGCCGGTGAAATGACGGCCGAGGCCGCTTCCCGCGCGCATTTGGTTTTGCCAGGACGCCAGCAGGAGTTGCTCGAAAAAGTGAGCGCGACCGGAAAGCCGGTCATCCTGCTGCTTTTCTCTGGCAGGCCGTTGACGCTCCCTGGGGCTTTCGAACACGTGCCCGCGGTGATCGCGGCGTGGTTTCCCGGCGTGCAAGCAGGCCCGGCGCTCGCCCGCGTTCTGTTCGGCGATGCGGCGCCAAGCGGTAGGTTGGTTGTCAGTTGGCCTCGTGCCGTCGGGCAGCTCCCGCTCTACTATAATGCGCTGCCCACCGGCCGCCCGGCTGGCTCAATTGATCTGACCCGCCCGCCAAAAGACAGCCTGGAGAAATTCGTTTCCCGCTACGTGGACGAGCAAAATTCGCCGCAATTCCCTTTCGGATTTGGGCTTACGTATACTTCAGTCACATATTCCAAGCCGGACACCAGCACCGCGAAACTGAACGCAAAGCAGCTAAATGAAGTGATGCGCAGCAGCAACGCCGCAAGCGCCAATCCGACAATGACCGCAAGCGCCACCGTGACCAACACCGGAAAAGTTTCCGCCGATGAAGTCGTGCAACTCTATATCGGATTGCGCGGCACCAGCATCGAGGAACCGGTGCGCAAACTGGCAGGTTTTCAGCGCGTGAGACTCGCGCCAGGGGAAGCGAAGCGAGTGGAGTTCACTCTGTCATCAGAAACATTTTCCATCTGGGACATTCAAAACGAGCTCACCGTGGAACCCAGCGCTGTGCGCCTGTGGATCAGCCCGGATTCCTCCCGCGGCGAACCCGCCGAACTGACAATTACGGAGTAGAGCCACGAACATGATAATGCGCGAGCCAAGCAAACTCAGCCGGAGAGCCTTATTGGAGTGGAGTGCGCGCGGGCTGGCCATTTCTCCCTTCGCTTCGTTCTTTGGCTGCGGAGGAAGAAACTCTACCGTCACTCCCAATCCCGTTGGGGCGCCGTATCAGGGAACGGATGCGCAATTGCTCGACGACATCCAGCGTTCCGCGTTTCAATTTTTCTGGAATGAAACAAATCCCAACACCGGGCAGGTGAAAGACCGCGCGTTCCTGAACGGAAACGATACGCGAACAATGGCCAGCATCGCCGCCACAGGATTCGCCTTGTCGGGCTTGTGCATCGGCGATGCGCGCGGCTACGCAAAGACCGCGGATATCATCGCGCGCGTGACAGCCACTCTGCAGTTTCTCTACAACACCATGCCGAACGTCCACGGTTTTTACTACCATTTCGTGGACATGAACACCGGGCAGCGCTGGGCACAGAGCGAGCTTTCCTCCATCGACACGTCCATCCTGCTTTGCGGAATTTTGACCGCGCGCCAGTATTTTCAGGATGCGGAGATTCAGGATCTCGCTACCAAAATTTACAACCGCGTCGATTGGCCGTGGATGCTCAACGGCGGACCGACATTTTCCATGGGCTGGACCCCTGAATCCGGATTTCTCGCCGCGCGCTGGGAACACTATTGCGAACTGATGATGATCTACCTGTTGGGAATAGGCTCGACGACCAATCCTGTTTCGCCCGATACCTGGAGTGCCTGGTCGCGACCGACCATCACCTATCAGGGGCTCACTTACATTTCCGGGAACGATCCGATCTTCACTCACCAGTATTCGCACGCCTGGTACGACTTCCGGAACAAAAAAGACGCTTACGCAAATTATTTCGATAATTCGGTGACCGCGACGAAGGCACACAAACTTTTCTGCGTCTCGCTGAAGCCGCAGTTCAGCGATTACTCCGACGACTTGTGGGGGATATCAGCTTCGGATTATGTCCACGGCTATACCGCTTGGGGCGGCCCGCCGCCGCAAGGACCGATCGATGGCAGCATCGTGCCCTGCGCCACTGGCGGCTCGCTTCCCTTTCAGTTTGCGGACTGCATGCGCGTGCTGCGGACGATTCGCGGAGCGTATGGCACGAAGGCCTGGGGACAGTACGGTTACGTGGACGCGTTCAATCCACTGACCGGTTGGTATGACTCCGACGTTCTTGGCATCGATCTCGGCATCACCATGCTCATGGCCGAAAACCAGCGCAGCGGCCTGATCTGGTCTACCTTCATGAAAAACCCCGAAGCCCAATCCGCCATATCCGCCATGCAGAAAGTCGGCTTCCAACCCGCGTAATTCCGCGCATCGGCCACACTCTAGTTTGTCGCAGCTTCGCGAATAAGATGGTACTTGCCCGCTTCAAGGCCGGACGCCTTTTGAACCAACCCACTGGGCCATCGTATTCCCAATTGAAGCTGCTCCGGCGCCACTTTTCCCAGGCCGAATATCACACGCTTGTCGTGAGACGCCAGATAGCTTGAGCCGCCGGTGATCCACCGCGTCAACTTGCGATTTCCCGCCTGGAGCGTCAGCTTCGCGCCGATCGCGTCACGGTTGCTCTTCGTGCCCTGCAATTGAAAACCGATCCACGAATTCTGCACCCCAACATTGTTATGCAGCAGCACGGGAGGCGCATTCAGGCAGGTGAAGATCATATCCGTCGCGCCATCATTGTCGTAATCGCCGATCGCCAACGCCCGCCCGCTGAAACCTTTTCGAAAGGTCTCGCCGCCCGCTGCGCGCATATCTTCTAGCAATCCTCCGCCATTATTGCGCAGCAACAGCGGCGGCTGTTTGTACTGCACGTCGCCGCGCGCCATCTCGATCACCTGGTTCAGGTGCCCGTTGACGATCACCAGGTCCAGATTCCCGTCGTTGTCGTAATCGATGAAATGCGCGCCCCAGCCGACATACGATTTCGTAAGCAACGCGAGATGCGATTTCGCCGTCCAGTCCTCCAACGGAAACCTCCCTTTGCTCACAAACAGCGAATGGAATTCATCATTGAAATTGGTGACCACAAACGCCGGGTGCCCGTTCCCGAGCACGTCGCCCGCGTCAATTCCCATCCCCGCCTTCGCAACGCCGTTTATATCAAAGGAAATCTCCGCTTCATCGCCCATGTCGGCAAAGGTTCCGTCGTGTTTGTTCATAAGCAGGAGATTCGGCGAAGCATCACGTGCCACAAAAATATCCGGCCAGCCATCATCGTTAATATCAATCGAAACAGCCCCCAGTGCGCGCCCCACAAATTTGTCCACGCCTGAGCTGTGGCTCACATCTGTAAACGTTCCATCCCTATTGTTGTGATACAGCGTCAGCGGCATGCCCGGATAAATCTTCTGGTCGCAATACGTGCGCGTGCCATTGAATTCGCAAACTTTTGGATTATCGAACGAAATCTGGGTGTAGTTGCAGACCAAGAGGTCCAGATAGCCATCGCGGTCGTAATCGAACCACACCGCACAGGCCGACCATCTCCCCTCGTTCTTCACCCCGGCTTTCTCGGTCACATCGGTGAACGTGCCATCGCCGTTGTTGTGATACAACGCGGCCCGCGGCGTACCGGTGATATACAAGTCCTGGTGGCCATCGTTGTCGTAATCCGCCGCCGCCACTCCCATCCCATAGAAAGACAACCGGTCCACCCCGGCCCTCGCCGCAACATCTTCAAATTTTCCGTTTCCCAGATTGTGATACAGCGCGTTCCTGACCGGTTCGTTGCTTTTTCCTCTGGGCGTTTCGCCGCCGTTCACCAGGAAAATATCCAGCAAGCCGTCTCCATCGTAATCAACGAATGCCACGCCGCCGCTTGCCGCTTCAATCATGAAGCGGTCCGGCGATTCCCCGCTGAATTGTTTCCACGTAATTCCCGCGGCTTTGGTGACATCCGTGAAAATTTCGGGAGGGTTCACGGCCCACGCCAGCTTCAGGCAGACGAGGGACAGAATCAGTGCAACAAGCATGGCTGAGTTGCGCGAACAATCGCGTGCAGAACGCTTCCGCACAAATTTGTTAATCCTTCGCCTCATGGGTGCCGCGTTCCGATCGCCGCATCCGTGTCGGCGCCCTGATTTTCCGCCTCTTTCAGCTTGCGGTGCAGCGCCGTTTGCTTCTCTGCCTCTTCGTTGCGTCCAGTTCGGCGGTACACCCGTGCCAGGAGAAAATGCACCTTGGACAGTTCCGGGTCCAGCTTCGCGGCTACCAGCAATTCCTGCTCGGCCTCTTTGTAGTTGTTCTCCTTCATCGCCAGGCTAGCCAGCTGAAAATGTGTCTCCGCGTCGGAATCATCCAGCGCCTGCGCGCGTTTCAATTGCTTCTTGATGCGCGCATCCTGGGCCGCGTCGCGGTCGCCCGGCGCATTGACCAGGAACAGCGCGTATTTCAACTGAAAAAACGCATCGCTTGCGAATTTCTTCGAACCCTCTTCAAACGCTCTGGCCGCCTCGTCATTACGGTCCATGTTCCACAACGCCAGCGCATAACCCAGCGCCGCCTTCGGATCGTTCGGATCGAGTTCCACCGCGCGTGCATACGACTTCAGCGCATCGCTCAGCAGATACATGTGCAACTCGACGGAGCCCTGCAAGCTGTGCGCCCGCGACAAGCCCGGATACCGCTTTACCGCCTCCTTGGCGACTTCCATCGCCGTCCCATAATTCTTTTTCTCGATCAGCACATTTCCCAGGTCCAGAAAATGTGTTGGATTCCCCGGGTCGTCGTTGATTGCCTTCTCAAACGCCGTGAGCATCTCCTGCAAGCGGTCCTGCTTAGCGTAAGTCCAGCCCAGCAGCGCGTAAATCTCCGGTGTGGCCCGGGCTTCGGCGATCGAAGCCTTTAACGTCCGTTCCGTTTCTTCGTATTTCTTGGCGCTGTATTGCGCGAGCGCCAGATTGTAATTCACCGCCGTGCGGTCGGGATAACTCTGCTGAATCGCTGCGAACGCTTTTTCTGCTGTTCCGTAGTCCTGAAATTTAGCGGCCAGCCGGCCGCCCTGAAATGCAGCCTGCGGCCCGGCAGGGTGATTCATCAGCAATTGCAACGTGCCTCGCGCCTTCTCGGGCTCTCCGAGGTGATAGTAGGCCTTCGCCAGCGCCAGGACCGACTCCGGCCTCTGCTGGACCAGCGGCAAGATCCCGCCCAGCAATTTCGCGGCGCGCGCATGGTCATTCAAATCCTCGGACACCATTCCCAGCAACAGCGCCGAGAGAGAGTCGTCCGGATGCGCTTTCAGCACCACTTCGAAATTCTTACGAGCGCTTTCGAGCTGCGCCGACCCGTAGTAAGACGTGGCCAAGTTGCGGCGAGCTTCCAAGTCGCCAGGATTGAGCTTGATCGCCTTCTCCAGTAGTTCCTGCGCCTCCGCCGACTTATTCTCTATCGCAAGCATCTTGCCCAAGCGCGCCAACGCTACAGCATTGTTCGGCTCTCGGCGCAGGGCCTCCCGTAACTCCGCCTCCTGCTGCACCAGAGAAGTCTCTTGCCGGCCCTGTGAAGCCTCCCGTTGCGCGCCCGCATCCCCACAGGGGTGATCGCTCTCAACGGCTGACCGGCAAGTATTCTCCAGCGCAAAAAAGGCAAGCCCGAGAAAAACGAAACGAACTGGAATGGTCTTCCCGAAGGTCATTTCCGCAGCCTGGCGATTCCCTCTTCCATGATACGTAGGTATCCTCTTTTTGGCTCTCGAAGCTCGGCGTAATGACGAAACTTCTTGCCTCGCACCAAACAAAAAGGGGAAGCGACGCATCGCCTCCCCTTTGATTAGAGCTAAGTTTCCTATTGTCGGGCTAGAACGAGAACTTCCCGACAAATTCAATCGTGCGGCCGCCGAGTGCGCCGGTCCCCCGCCCGAAGTTAACATTGGGAGCGAAAGTTGTCCCGCCCGAACCATCCGGCTGGAACGAACCCAAGCTGGTGCTTCCGCTGTTGAATCCGAAAGCGCCCAGATTGATTTTGTTGAACACGTTGAATGCGTTTGCCTTGATCTCAAAGCCTGCATTCTCGCCAAACACCGGCATCTTTGGCAGCGTGAATCGCTTGCCAAAGGACATGTCGATACCCGTATAGCGCGGACCGCGGAAGGAATTCCTTCCCACACCCGGCGCCGGAGGTAGTACGCCAAGGCCCGTCGGCGTATCAACCACCTTGAAGTACTTAGTCGTACAGGTCACGGGCGGTCCTTGGTCGCATGTCACAGTTCCGGTCGACTCGCCAGAGAAGTTGCCGTCCAGCCGCTGAAAGTTGCTTGTGCTGTAGTTCGTGCCAGCTCCACCGAGGTAGGCAGTGGGCCGTGTTGGGCAAACATTTCCGAAGACATTGACCACGCAAGTGCCGACGACAGGGGTCCAGGGGAATCCGGAGTTGAGCGTCAAAATGCCGCTCAACTTCCAACCGCCCGCGACCGTGTGCAGCCAGTCATGTCTGCTCCGGAAGAAGGGCAATTCGTATAGGACATTCATGGTAAAGGTGTGCGTTACGTCGAAGTCCGAAGGTCCTCGCTCCGTGGATTGCTGAAACGGGAAGGTCTGATTGCAATTTTGGTCGCTGGAGCACTGATCAAGGCTTTTGCTGTAGCGGTAATTCGCGGCCAGTTGCAAACCATGCGAAAGGCGGTGCGTTATCGTGGCCAGCAGTGCGTTGTAACTGGAGTTTACATCCGTCTGGTAAATGGTCACCGAATTGATATTCGGATTTGGCGCATAGAACAGGGCGAAATTGGAAGAGCGCGGAAGCTTGCGGGTCTGGCTTCCTTGATAGCTCAGGGAGGCAACCCAATCCTTGGCCACTTCATATTCCCCTCCCAAGGAATAGTGCCAGGTATAGGGCGTCGCCAGATTTTGCACTGGCCCCTTGATGTCCGGCTTGGCAAGGTGTTCGCCGCCGTTTGGCAGCCCTGTAACGGGATCAAAGGTCAGAATAGCGGCCGGATTTGCCGCATAACCCGAGAACGAGTACGGTCCGCCAGAACTCAACCCATAGAGGACTTCGCTGGTCGGCAGATTCGCAAAAATAAATGCGGGAGGGTTGGGGGCAACGTTGTCCAGGAGACTCTGGGGCACACGGTTGTAAGCCACGCCGACGCCTCCACGCATCACGAAGCGGCTATTCAATTCATGGTGCAGAACCGAGCCGGGGCTCCAGGCGAAACCAAGCTGCGGCCCGAAGTTGTTAACATCTGGTTCCGTGAGATTTCCACCCGATTTGAGTCGGGCATCGAGAAGAGTATTCGCTCCCGTCCCAAGGATGATGTTGCTCAGCTGACCAAACTTTTCGTTTATAGGGCTGAAGTAGTCATAACGCATTCCAAAGGTGAGGGTCAGATTTGGCCTCGCCTTCCAGCTGTCCTGCACAAAAAAGCTAACCGTGCTTACGCGGAAATACTTGCGAAAATCCGTGGGAACTCCCGTCTTGGGATTAAACGTTGCAGACTCGCTGGTTGGAGCATCATTCGCAAAGCTCCAAAGGTTGTCAAAATTGAAGGTCGGCCGCGCATTCCCTGTGTTGGCGCTGTTGTTCTGCTCTTTCGCAAACTCTCCTCCGAACCTAAGGATCTGGCTCCCGAACACTTTGCTCATCGTGTCCCGGAAAGTATACGCAGTCTGGTAGAAGACCCCTGGGCCGAACGGGAATCCAGCCGTAATTGTGTTGTTCGGAATGCTGATGTTGTCCTGGGGCACTCCGAAGGGCGCCAGCGGATTGGACTTGATCTCATCGAAATACCAGCGCGTGACGTTCATCCGCGCTTCATTCGTCGTCGTGGAATTGATCGTCCGCGTCCACAGCAGCGCAGCCGTCTCATTCTGCGCGTCGGTGTGGAAGGTATTGTACTGGCGTCCGTCCACCCAACCGCCCGGCAAAAAGGTCTTCTGTTGCGGCACCCAATACAAGCTAAACGCCACAAGGTCTTTTTGGGTCACTTGGAAATCAAGCCGCCCATTGTATTGAGTCGCTCGGATGCGATCATTGAATCCGCCATATTCCACCAGGGCCACGTCCGGGCTTCCATCCAATCCCCCGCCGGTGTTCCCCACAATTTGACCGGGAGTATTGGTGTTACTTCCCAAATCGACTCCTTCGCCAGGGATTGTCATACAGGTTGGGCCTTCCGTTAGCCCCAGACCAGCGCAGGTTGAGTTCGTTCCATCAGTCAAGATTTTAGGGTCAGTGAAACCGCTGCCCTTGAGTGCAAAAATCTGCGCCGCCAAGCTCCCCGTCGGAAGCGTGCTGATCCATTGCGGAGTTTCCACCCAACTGCTGGCGCGATATTGGCCGCCGCCCGTCTGCAGATGGTCGAAAGAAAAGAAAGCGAAAACCTTGTTCTTCCAGATAGGACCGCCCAGACTTCCCAGGTAGTCGCGAAGCAACTGGTTGTCACGGTTCACAGCGGCTCCGTTTGGTCCACCCCAGCGCTGGAACGCATTGAGTCCCGGGCTGTGCAGACGAAATACCGCACTCCCATGAAAATTATTGGTGCCGTTTTGCGACACAACTTCCACAATCGCCCCCGCTCCGTGGCTGTTCTCCGCCGAGTACGGGCTAACCTCCACCTTTACTTCTTTGACCGATTCTGCGTTGGGAGTAATAACGCTCGCGCCGCCCCAACCCTGGCTGTTCGTGCTGACGCCGTCGAGTTGATATCCATTGGCTTCCACACGCGATCCATTCGCGCTGACTTGCACCGCATTTTCGATCTGAAAGACTCCGCGATTCGATCCGCCAACACCGTTATAACCAGGCAGATTCGACGAGTTGCCGCCGCTGTCGCGCGCGCCTTGGCCAAATACTCCCGGAGTGATGCGGAGCAACTCATACGGGTCACCGCGGAATTGCGGCAGTTCCTGTACCTGCAAATTTGTGATTGTGCTGGTCAGCGAAGCATCTTCCGTGTGCAACTCACCGACGGTGTCGCCACTCACCACCACTTTTTCGGTGACTAAGCCGGCACTCAGCGAGATGTCCAATCCGGTGGTCTCTTCCGCGCCGACATCCACATTATTATATTCGCGGGTCTTGAAGCCGGTCATGGTGGCAAAAATGTTGTAAAGCCCCGGAGCGAGGTGGCCGACGTCATAGAAACCGTGATCGTTAGTGGTGACCTCTTCCGACTTGCCGGTTTCCAGCGAGGTCACGGTAATCTTGGCACCTTTAACAACTCCGCCAGAAGAGTCCGTCACCGTCCCGGAAACACCAGCGCGAAATTGAGCGTGCGCGCCGAGCGCGAACAGTAGCATGCAAACAACAGATGCAGCGCACCGAAAAGACAATTTGGAAAGGTTCATGCCCAAGCCTCCACAGCCAC
>WNEZ01008270.1_pt1 | contig 15453 bp, 15 predicted proteins | sample 5400521 | NCBI WGS metagenome assembly WNEZ01 (sample SAMN13153339, study PRJNA577476) | soil metagenome | isolation source: 120 cm saprolite under Douglas fir tree site 2 hole 1 replicate 1 | place: USA:California | collected 2015-04-18
CGGGCTCCCCGAGTCCGACGCAACCCGATTTGGCCCGACCGCGTTCTCCCATCATGCAAGACTACGACCTGGACGACAGGCTGGTCGAGCGGACACGGCGCCTCGTCGATCTCGCCAGACGCCAGCGAGCGCAGCTCGAAACCGACTTGCAGCAGGCAACGGGGATGATCCGGCGCTCGCGGGAGCTGCTGAGAAAACTGCGCATGTGGCCGAAGACGAACGAGAGGGACCGCTAGAATAGGGGGGCCGCTAGACCGGAGAAGCCTCACGGCCTGATGCGTTTTGCTGAACCGATGTTCGGCAGGCGCGGGCGGCACGGGGGCGGCATACCAACGCGGCGCGTCCGTTCCGGCCCGCGCCACGCGCCGATCATGCGGTCGCCCGCCGCTCCCGCGGCTTGGCCTTGCGCTCGAAAAACAAGGCCTGGCTGATCACCGCGGAGACCGTGGCGGGTTGAAAGGGCTTGGCGATCAGGAATGCCGGTTCGGGGCGTTCGCCGGTGAGGAAGCGTTCGGGATAGGCGGTCACGAAGATGACCGGCACCTGCACAGACTGGATCAGCTCGTTCACGGCGTCCAGACCGGAGCTGCCGTCCGCAAGCTTGATGTCCGCCAGAATCAGCCCGGGACGCTTTGCCTTGGCGAGCGTGACCGCCTCGGCATGGGTGCGCGCCACGCCGACGGTGCGGTGGCCCAGACTTTCGACCAGTCCTTCGAGATCCATGGCGATGAAGGTCTCGTCTTCGATGATGAGCACATCGGTGGCGATTTCAGCCGCCAGCTCGCGCCCGGACTCTTCGACCAGCGCCCGCAGCGTCGGTACATCGGCGTCCAGGACTTGCGCGGCGTCGTCCTCCGAAAAGCCCTCGAGCGCGACCAGCAGGAACCCCTGCCGCGCGCGCGGCGTGATGTGAGCGAGCCGCTGCTCTACCGGCAGACCTTGCTCTGCCGGCTCGACGGCCCCATTGACGCCGACCGAATTCCATATCTTTGTGAACAAGCGATAGAGTGCGACGCGGGGGCCGACGGCCTTCTCCAGGACCGCGGGATCTTCGATCAAGGCTTCGAGCGTGGCCGCCACATAGGCATCGCCGGAATGCTGGCTACCGGTCAGCGCCCGGGCGTAGCGGCGGAGGTAAGGCAGGTGCTGCGCGACTGCTTGAGACGTGGACACGAAACCCTCCCGAAACTGTCCGAGCCGCCGGGCCAACGCGGGCGTTGGAAAAAAGTTCCGGTAGCGTGGAACCAATCGGCACCGTGCGCGTTCGGGGTTGAAGTATGGGGACCCCGCGGAATGAACGTAGTATCATAGTATTTAGGGCGGGTGGCGAGGATTGAAATGAAGAATCCGAAATTGGCAGGGCCTGGAGCGCGGACGCGAGACGTGGCGGCCGCGGCCGAACCCAGCCTCGGGCGGGACATTCAGACCAAAATCGGCCAACAGCTCCGGGCCATGTACGACGACGTGGTGCACCAGGGCGTTCCGGCCCGCTTTGTCGATCTCCTGGACCGTCTCGAAAAACGGGACGACAAGAGGTCATAAAGGCGACAAGGACGTGAATCTCGATCCATCGGTGCGCGAGGCCGTCCTGGCGGCGGTTCCGAACCTGCGTGCGTTCGCCATTTCGCTCAGCGGGAATGTCGACCGTGCCGACGATCTCGTGCAGGAAACCCTGTTGCGCGCCCTCGCCAATATCGACTCGTTCCAGCGCGGGACCAACATGTCCGCATGGCTGTTCACGATACTGCGCAACCTGTTTCGCTCCGAATATCGCAAGCGCCGGCGCGAAGTCGAAGACACCGACGGCAGTTACGCCGAACGATTGAAGTCGCAGCCCGAGCAGCCCGGAAGGGTGGAATTCATGGAGTTCCGCGCCGCCCTCGCCAAACTGCCGGCCGATCAACGCGAGGCCCTCATTCTCGTGGGCGCGTCCGGATTTTCCTACGAGGAGGCCGCCGAGATCTGCGGTTGCGCCGTGGGCACAATCAAGAGCCGCGTCAACCGCGCACGCGGCCGGCTCGGCGAGCTGCTGTCCATCGAGAGCATGGATGATTTCGGTCCGGATCGCGCGACCCGAGCCGTCCTTGCCGGAAACGAGCAAGCTTAAGCGTGTCGCCGCGGCCGAGGTGCCAAGCGGGGGACCACGCGGATGCCGCGTTAGTGGAGCTCCAACGCAAAATGCGTCGCGATCAGCGCTCGCCGCGGCCGGTGGCGACCGACGGCTGAAGGATCGCAACCGGATCGGACGCCGGAAACGTCTCCTCCAGGCCGCGTTCGAGCGCCCACTCACGCCCCCGCCGCTTCGCGTCCTCGATCCGTGCGTCGCCGGGTCGACGCGAGGCGGGAGCCTCGGGTTGCCGGACCGCATTCATCCGTGGTTTCCGCCAGTATCGCGAAGCTTGCTTTCGCGAGGGCCACAGCCGGACCGCGATCAATGCAATCCGAGCATGCTGTCGACCGAGCGGATCTCCGCCGGCCGGTTCAACGCCGAGTGCGCCACCACTACGGAATGCAGCGCACCGTCCAGCGATTTTCGCCAGAATGCCAGAAAATCCCGCAGGATGGGAAAGTCCGGCCAGGTGTCGTACTCCTGCCACACATAAGATTGCAGCAGCCACGGGCGATCCGGCCGGCGATAGAGAATATGCGCAGTAGTCAATCCGAAACCTGCAAGCTGGCGACGGCAACTTTCGGAGATCATGTGGTTCTCCATTACGCGCCGACGTGATCCAGATGACCGCCTCCCTCCTACCATCTGAGCTTTGTCGCGCACTCGCGAGCATTAACTCGAAGCATGCTTCAACAGTTCCAGAAGTTGCTTCCGCAGCGGCGCGGGACGCCGGCCGATCAACCAAGCATCGGCGCGGAACTATTGGGATGATGGGGCGTTGGTCCACGCCGATATCCTTCGCCTCGACGCGAACGCGGTGAGTCATGGCCGCTGGAAGATCGCAATGGCTGCGTCACGCTTAGCACCGGCTTCGGCGGCCGTTTCTGCCGGCATGCGCGCCGGTCCCGGCGCGCGCCATGCCCACAAATCCCTGCGCCGCGCCGGCCAACCCGCACGCGAGACCTCCGGCAGCCGTGCGAAACCCGGCGCGGCCGATCCGGGTCGCCGAGCGCGGAGCGTGAAAGCGGCCCGGGAAGCTGCGCTCGACGACGACTCCTCGATCTCGAGACAAAGAGAACGCGCGGATCGGCCGCGACGTGCAGGCGAAAATCGGCCGGCAACTGCCGGCCATGTACGCGGAATTGATCAAGCAAGAGCTCCCGGAAAACCTGCGCGAACTGGTACGGCGCCTGAGCGTGGCGCCGCAGCGGCCATGAACACCGCGAACACCGCTTGGGCCCACGAGGCGATCCTGGCGGAAGTCCCCAAGCTGCGCGCCTTCGCGATTTCGTTATGTGGAAATTTGGACCAGGCGGACGATTTCGTGCAGGAGACGCTGCTGCGGGCGTGGACCCATATCGATCAGTTTCAGCGCGGGACCAATATGGCCGCATGGCTGTTCACGATCCTGCGCAATAGCCTGCGCTCCAACTACCGCAAGTACCGGCGCGAGATCGAGGACGCCGACGGCAGCTACGCCGAAAGGATGATCACGCATCCCGAGCAGAACGGACGGCTGGAGTTCGAGGAACTTCGCGGCGCGCTCGCCAAATTGCCTTCCGACCAGCGCGAGACCCTGATCCTCGTGGTCGCTTCCGGCGCCTCCTACGAGGAGGCCGCGGAAATCTGCGGGTGCCGGGTCGGCACGATCAAAAGCCGGGTGCACCGCGCCCGCGCCCGGCTGGCGCAAATCCTGGCCATCGACAGCGTGGACGATTTCGCGCCGGACCGGACCACCCAGGCGGTGCTGCGGGGTGCCGCCGGCTGAGCCGCCCGAGCGGAGCCTTCGCGCCCATGACCGGCCTCTGAAAAGAAATCGAACCGAGGCCCGGAACCCGCGCCGAGATCGAACGTTGAACCTGTGCCGGGCGGGTTCCCCCCCATCCCCCGTCCCCCCGCCGCCCGGCACAGCCCTGGTCGGCTCCAGCGTGAGTCGGCCGGGGCTTTGTCTTCGCAGGCCCGGCTAAGTCCCTGGCGCGCCTCGAAATCGGCTTTCGAAGGAGGCAGCATGCCAAGAGTTCCGGTCCTCCCGGCGATCCGATGCCCTCATTGCGGGGCTTCGAGGGCAAGAACGCAGCGATCGCACGGGACCGCAGGGTCGTTTGTCTCGGCCGCGGGGACCTCGGCAATGACGATGATGTGATGGCGCGTCCACGACCCGGAACGGCTCGGACTCGAGTTGGTCCGCGAGGGCGCGCGACCGTGACGGCGAGGTGGCGCGAAGCGGGGGCTTTCCATACGCGACAGCGAAGCAGACCCGGCATTGGTGGCCATGTCGGGCATGGTTTGGGGTCCCCCCGACGTCCGGCGGCGACCCCGACTCGGGGACCCAGCCGGGGTCTTTGCGTTTCGGGGATCAGGGGTCAAAAGTCGGAAAATCGAAAAAATCAGAAACCTGGGAAATCTGGTCGATTCCGATCGCCGATCTCTGAACATTGATCTGACCATTGCCTTCCGATCCGATGACGCGGCCGATCAAGCTCCAGAATTCAGGGACCAGCGGCAATTTCCGCCGGCTCGTCCCCTCGGTGGGTTTCCCCTTCGACGTGCCGCGCCGGCTGCGCGCATTCGTGCGAGCCCGCGAAACCAGCCTAGTGCTGCTCGCGGTCGTGATCGGTGCGCTCGGCGGGCTGGTGGTGGCGGCCATGTCGGCACTGGTCGATCTGCTGCACATCGTTCTGTTCGGGCTCGGCCCGGGCGAGCGGCTGTCCGCGCAAGCGCACCTCGATCCGAGCGTAGCGATCCTCGTCCCGATGCTCGGCGGACTCGGCCTGGGACTTGCCGGTATCCTGATTGCGCATCGCCGGCCGGCGCGCGAAGTCGACCCGATCGAAGCCAACGCGCTTCACGGCGGGCGCATGTCGTTGCGCGGCAGCCTGATTGTCGCGGCGCAGACGGTGTGGTCGAGCGGGGTCGGTGCATCGGTCGGCCTGGAAGCGGGCTATACCCAACTCGCCAGCGGCATCGCCTCCTTCATCGGGCAGAGATTCCGCTTGCGGCGCGGCGACCTGCGGGTGCTGGTCGGTTGCGGCGCCGCGGGAGGCATCGCCGGCGCCTTCGGGGCGCCGCTTGCCGGCGCCTTCTATGCGTTCGAACTGGTGATCGGCAGCTACTCGGTCGCGAGCCTGGCCGCGGTCGCAATTGCGGCGCTGGTCGGCCTGCTGGTATCGCAGCAATTCACCTCGACCCCCTTGAACATCTTCAGCGCGGATATCATCGCTATTTCCGGCCACGACCTGACGCTTGCGGCGGCGCTCGGGCTGCTGGGAGCGCTGCTCGGCATCGCCATCATGCGCGGGGTGGGCGCCTGCGAGTCCTTGTTCGTGAGATGGGGCGTCGCCCTCGCGTTCCGGCCCGCGCTGGGCGGCCTCGTGGTCGGCCTGTGCGCATGCATCACCCCGCAGGTGATGTCGTCGGGGCACGGCGCGCTGCACCTCGCCGGCATCATCGACCGGCCGCTCGGCGAGCTGGCGATGGTGCTGCTGCTCAAGGCCGTCGCGTCCATCGTCTCGCTCGGCAGCGGCTTTCGCGGCGGCCTGTTCTTCGCCTCGCTGCTGCTCGGCGCCATCGGCGGTCATCTGTTCGCGAGCGGCATCAGCACGGCATGGCCCGGCTTGGTCCTGGATCCGCGTGCCTATGCCATCATCGGCATGGGGGCGCTCTCCGCATCGATCATCGGCGCGCCGCTGACCATGACCTTCATCGCCCTCGAGACCACGCGAGACTTGCAGCTCACTGCCGCGGTGCTCATCACCGTCGTCATCTCGGTGCTGGTCACACGGGAGATGTTCGGCTATTCGTTCGCCACTTGGCGGTTTCATTTGCGCGGAGAGACCATTCGCAGCGCCGCCGACATCGGCTGGATGCGCGACCTCACCGTTGCACGGATGATGCGCCGCGACGTGAAGACCGTCGCGGCCGATATCACCATCGCGGCGTTCCGAGCGGCGTTTCCGCTCGGTTCGGAAACTCGCGTGGTCGCGGTCGAGCCGGATGGGCGCTATGCCGGGATCGTCATCGTGCCCGAAGCCCATGCGCCGGAGCTCGCCCCGGAGACCCCCGTTCGCGCCATCCTACACAACACCCGCGACGTTCTGTTGCCGACCATGACCATCAAGGCCGCGGTCGAGACCTTCGATGAGGCTGAAGCCGAGGCTCTGGCCGTCGTGGACTCGAAAGTTACCCGCCGAGTGGTCGGCATCCTCACGGAGGCGCATGCATTGCGCCGCTACTCGCAGGAATCCGAGTTGCGTCGCCGCGAGCTCCTCGGCGAGAGGTAACTCGTGCGAGGCCATGTGTCTCAGAGACGCGGGAGTTGGCTCGTGCCAGATTTGGCGCTCGCCGAGGCCGCGATCCGGCCTCGAGGCCGTGGAACCGAAGCGACCCATCGGGGTTAGGGCCATATCGATCGATCTCGGGAGGGCTCCATGCGCGTTACTTGGCTTATCGCTGCGATACTCGCGGCGAGCTTTGGCGCGCTTTCCGCGCCGGCTCTCTACGCGGATGGCACGAACGAGGGCCAGCCGGCCCGTAGCTCCGAGGCAGCGGCTGTCGGCGAGAGCGGCGCGGACGATACGGGCAAAACCGTGCTGCCCTATCAGGATGTTCAGGCAGTGCTCGGCAAAGAGGTCCGCAGCAGCGCCGACGAGGACATGGGCCGAATCGTCGACGTTCTGGTGGATCAGGCTGGGCACGTGCGAGCCGCCGTGATCGATTTCGGCGGGTTCCTCGGCGTGGGAAACCGGAAGGTGGTCGTCGATTGGTCGGCGCTGCATTTCGCTCCCGCCGACCAGCCCGACCGCATTTCCCTCGACCTCACCCGAAATCAAGTAAAACAGGCTCCGGAATATAAGCCCGGCAAGCCCGTCGTCGTGCTGGGAGCATTGGGTCCGGACCTCTAGGCGAGACCTGCGGCAGGCCCGGTGCACGGACTCGAGGGCGGCGGCGCCAAGGACCACGCCACGCCCAAGCTCTCGCCCCCTTCCCGACACGGCCCCGCCCCGTCGCGCGCCAGCCTGCGCGGGCTCGACTGGTTCGTGTTCTTCCTGGCGGACGTGCAGACCGGTTTCGGGCCATTCGTCTCCGTCTATTTGACGACGCAGGCTTGGACCCAGGTCGATATCGGGTTGGTGCTGACACTCGGCAGCCTGGTCGCTCTGGCGGGCCAGATGCCCGGCGGCGCCGTGGTGGACGCGGCCCGCTCGGAGCGGCTCGTGGCCGCCTGCGGCGTGATTGCGATCAGTGCCAGCGCCGTGGCGCTGGCGGCATGGCCCATCTTCCTGCTGGTTCTGCTCGGGCGGGTGTTGCACGCCGCCGCGAGTTGCGTGCTGGGGCCGGCGATGGCGGCGATCAGCCTCGGGCTGGTCGGTCACGCCGGCATCGGTGAACGGCTCGGGCGCAACGCCCGCTTCGCCTCGATTGGAACCGGGCTGGCTGCCGCCGCCATGGGGGCTTTGGGCTATCTGACTTCCAGCCGGTACGTCTTCTTCGCTACCGCGGCCTTGATCGTGCCGACGCTCATCGCGCTTTTCCACATCCGGCCCGGCGAAATCGACCCGGAACGGGCGCACGGCGGCAAGCACGACGCGGGGCTGCGCAACCTCGGCCAAGGGCTTTTGGCACTCGCCGGCAATCGCCCGCTGTTGATTCTGGCGGCATGCGCCCTGCTCTTCCATCTCGCCAATGCCGCGATGCTGCCGCTGATGGGCAGCCTGCTCACGACCCGATCGAGCGACTGGGCAACGGTGTTGATCGCCGCCTGCATCGTGGTGCCGCAGCTCGTCGTGGCGGCGTTCGCTCCGTGGGTCGGGCGACATGCCGAGCAATGGGGGCGCCGGCCCCTGCTGCTCCTCGGCTTCGCCGCCTTGCCGCTTCGGGGCGTGCTGTTCGGCGCGGTCACCGATCCGTTTCTGCTGGTAAGCGTGCAGCTATTGGACGGGATTTCCGCTGCCATGCTCGGCGTGCTGGTCCCGCTGGTAATTGCCGACGCGACCCGCGGCACCGGCCGCTTCAATTTAGCGCAGGGGGTGGTCGGCAGCGCGGTCGGGATCGGCGCCTCGCTCAGCACGACACTTGCCGGCTACATGAGCGATACCTGGGGGAGCGGCGCTGCCTTCCTCGGCCTCGCCGCCCTGGGGGTCGCCGGCTTGGTGCTAGTTTGGACCTCGTTGCCCGAGACCCGGCCGGCCCCGGTGGACTGATCGGCGGATCTGCGTGCTTTTCGGGATGGCCGAATTCAGGCGGATTGCGCCGGGGCGGCGGCTTCGGCGTGGAGCCCCTGCACCGCAACGAGCTTGGGACGCGGCACCGTCTGCTCCATCAGGCTGCGATAGACCGCAAGGTAATCCTTGGCCATGCGGCGAGCGGTAAATCGCTCCTCGAATCGCTTGCGTACCCGCTCGCGGGACAATTGCGACAGCCGGTTCACGGCGCCGATCGCGCTCGTCTCGTCTTCGACGACAAAGCCGGTCAGACCGTCCTCGATGATTTCCGGGACCGATCCGCGATTGAAGGCGACGACCGGCGTTCCGCACGCCAAGGCCTCGATCATGACCAGGCCGAACGGTTCCGGCCAATTGATCGGCATGATCAAGCCGATTGCACCGCTGAGGAACTCCGATTTTTCGTGGTCGCTGATTTCCCCGATGTATTCGATGAAGGGCGGGCTCAGCAGCGGTCGAATCTCGGTTTCGAAATAGTCGATGTCCACCCGATCGACTTTCGCGGCGATCTTCAGCGGTATCTCGCAACGGGCGGCGATGCGGATCGCGCGATCGACGCGTTTCTCGGGAGCTATGCGCCCGAGGAAAGCCAGGTAGCTCGGTTTTACCGGCCGTGGACCTAATAGATTCTCCGGCAACCCGTGATGAACCGTGCGGACCCACCGGGCTTGCGGCACCGGTCGGCGCTGGGCGTTCGAAATCGAAATCACCGGAATCGATGCGAACGTGGTGAAAACCGGCTGGTGTTCCGGCAGATCGAGCCGCCCGTGCAGCGTCGTCACGAAGGGGGTCGGCTGACGCGAGAACAGCGAGAACGGATAATAATCCAGGTGAAAATGCAGGAAGTCGAACTCTGCGGCGCGTTGGCGCACGCGTTCGAGCATCATCATGTGCAACGCATTGGGATCCGGGAATCTCCGCTGGCAAACAGCGTCACGTCGTGGCCGAGCGCGACCAGTTCCTCGGTCAGCCAGTGAACCACGCGCTCGGTACCGCCGTAGAGCTTCGGCGGCACGGCCTCGGTCAGCGGCGCTATCTGGGCGATGTGCATGAAAAACGGCCTCCTCTCGCTCGGCAACCCTTGGAGCCACTCGTTCAGGGACGAGAAGGGATGCCCCCCACGCATGTCTAAACCGGCTAACGCCGCGAAAGTTCCGGCAACCAATCCGGCGGGTGTGGCGTTGAGGCGTGGATAGCTCGACCGGAGCTGCGGGGGTTCGTGGCAACGCCGCCCCGCCGATCCACGTCGGCGCACGTGATGGAGGCGGGGGTACCATGGAATTGCTCTGTGCTTACGCCAACCGGCCGGTGGCTTTCTTCTTGCGCTACGTCCGCTTGCGGCCAGTCTCCCATGCGCTGATCCTCGCTGCGGTACTCGCCGCGGTGATCTGCTCGGTGAGCACCCAGTACGGCGTCAAGTTCCTGGTCGACACGCTTTCGGGCAGGGGCGGCGGCGCCGAGAACATCTGGACGGCGTTCGCGCTGCTGCTCTCCCTGATCGCCGCCGACAACCTGCTGTGGCGCGTCGCCAGCTGGATCGCGAGCTTTACGTTCGTGGCGGTCACCGGCGATCTGCGCAGCGACCTGTTCCGCCACCTCACCGGACACGCGCCGAGCTATTTCACCGAGCGGCTGCCCGGAATGCTGACCAGCCGCATCACCGCGACCTCGAACGCCGTGTTCACGGTCGAGAACATGTTCGTCTGGAACGTGCTGCCTCCCTGCGTGGCAACGGCGGGCGCGATCGTTTTCGTCACCACCGTGAGCTGGCAAATGGCCGCCGGGCTGACGCTGATCGCGGCAATTCTCGTGCTGGCGATGTTCCGTCTGGCCGCTGCCGGCAGGCCGCTGCACCACGATTTTGCCGACAAGGCCGCGGCGGTCGACGGCGAGATGGTGGATGTCATCGGCAACATGCCCCTGGTGTGGGCGTTCGGCGGGCTCAAGCGCGAATATCGCAGGTTCGACGGCACGGTCGGGCGCGAAATGGGCGCGCGGCGGCAGAGCCTGCTGTATCTAGAGAAGGTCCGCCTATTGCACGCGCTGATCACGGTGGTGCTGACGATCGGTCTCGTGGCCTGGGCGCTCGTGCTGTGGGAGCACGGGCGCGCCACGACCGGACAAGTGGTGCTGGTCTGCACGCTGGGCCTGTCGATCCTGCATGCCACCCGGGACCTCGCGGTGGCCCTGGTCGATGTGACCCAGCACATGGCCCGCCTTTCGGAAGCCCTCGCGACGCTGCTGGTCCCGCACGAACTGCGCGACCACCCGCAGGCGGCGCCATTGGTCGGCAAGGGTGCCAGCGTCGCGTTCGAAAACATCGGATTCAAATACCCGGACGGCCGCAAGGTCTTCGAGAATTTCAGCCTCACGCTGCAGCGCGGCCAGCGCGTGGGCCTGGTGGGGCCCTCCGGCAGCGGCAAATCGAGCTTGTTCACGCTGCTGCAGCGGTTCTATGACGTGCAGCGCGGCCGCATCCTGATCGACGGCCAAGACATTTCCCTGGTCACCCAGGAGAGCCTGCGCGCGGCGATCGCCGTGGTGCCCCAGGATATCTCGTTGTTCCATCGCTCGCTCCTGGAGAATATCCGCTACGGCCGGCAAGACGCATCGGAGGCGGAGGTGATGGACGCGGCGATCGCGGCGCATTGCGACACTTTCATCGAGGCGCTGCCGAACGGGCCGGCAACCATCGTCGGGGATCGCGGCGTGAAGCTCTCCGGCGGACAGCGGCAGCGGATTGCGATCGCGCGCGCCTTTTTGAAAGATGCGCCGATCCTGCTGCTCGACGAGGCAACTTCGGCGCTCGACAGCGAATCCGAGGAAGCGATCCGCGAGGCGCTGGATCGCCTGATGCGCGGCCGCACGGTCATCGCCATCGCGCATCGGCTGTCCACCTTGCGCAATTTCGAGCGAATCGTCGTGCTGATGGCGAGCAAAGTCGTTCAGGACGGCCCGCCCGAGAAGCTGATGCGCGGCGACGGCATCTATCGCGAATTGGTGAGGCGCGAGGTGTTGCGTCTGCCGCGTCAGGCTGCTTAATACCGCGGTACCGGGGCTACCCGTGAGTCGGTGACGACGCCGCGCGCGAGAACCCGGTTCGCCTGTGCGGGCGAGCGGCGGTGGTTCGGAGCGATCTTCTGCCATATCCGGGGGCGGCGGCGGCGCTGTCCGGTCGAGCGTTTTGGTTGCGGGATCTCCCGAAGCATCCCGAAGCAGAGCGGCAGCCGCGGCTTGTAGTGCTCCAGCCCAATCATCGTGAAGCTTGAGGGAGAGATGCCGACCGAAAGCGCTGCCAAGGCAAGCCTATCGCTGGTCGAAGCCGTCGCCGAGGATCCGTTCTACATTCCGGCCACCGCGCTCACGTCGCGGCCGCGGCGGATCTTGAAGCATGGCGACAGCTTCATCGTGCTCGACAGCCACGGCGACATCGGCGCCACGGCGGGCGGCACCGATGGGCTGTTCCACTGCGACACCCGCTTCCTGTCGAATCTCGAGTTGCGCGTCCAAGGAATGGCGCCGCTGCTGCTGGGCTCGAGCATTCGCGACGACAATTCCGTGTTCAGCGTCGATCTGACCAATCCGGATATCTACGAAAACGATCGAATCGTGTTGGAACGGGACACCCTTCACATCGTCCGCACCACCTTTCTCTGGCATGCGACCGCTTATCAACGGCTTGCGGTGAAGAATCACGGCGACCGGCCGATCGCGATCCAGCTGGCCGTCGGCTTCGGCAACGATTTCGCCGATCTGTTCGAGGTACGCGGCACGCGGCGCCAGCGCCGCGGCAAATCCCGATCCTACACCGTCGATGCGGGCGAGGTGTTGCTGGAGTACCAGGGCCTCGACAACGAGCTTCGCAGCACCCGTGTGCTGTTCGATCCGGCGCCGACACGGCTCTCCGATCGCGCGGCTTCGTATCGGGTGATGCTCGGCTCCAAGCAGAGCCTGGCGATCTTCGTGAGAATCGAGTGCAATCCTGCGGAGGTCAGCCGGAGCCCGCGGTTCTTCCGGGCAATGGTTGCGAGCCGTCGCGCGCTCAAAGCGGCGACCCGACACAGCGCGACGGTTCAAACTTCGAACGACGTCTTCAACGAGGTCCTGTGCCGGGCGATGGCCGACCTCTACATGCTGATCACCGATACGCCGCAAGGACCTTATCCGTATGCCGGCATTCCCTGGTATTCGACCACGTTCGGCCGCGACGGCCTGATCACCGCGCTGGAGATGCTGTGGCTCGACCCCGCGATCGCGCGCGGGGTGCTGCGGCGGCTCGCCGCGCATCAGGCCAAGTTCGACGACCCCGAGAACGACGCGCAGCCGGGCAAGATTCTGCACGAGATGCGCGGCGGCGAGATGGCGGCTCTGCGCGAAGTGCCGTTCGGGCTGTATTACGGCAGCGTCGATTCGACCCCGTTGTTCGTGCTGCTCGCCGGGCTGTATGCGGAGCGCACCGGAGATCTTGCGACATTGCGCGAATTGTGGCCGTCGATCGAAGCCGCACTGGCGTGGATCGACGGCCCGGGAGATCCCGACCGCGACGGCTTCGTCGAGTATTACCGCGCGACCGAGCAGGGGCTCGCCAATCAGGGCTGGAAAGATTCGTATGACGCCGTCTTCCACGCCAACGGCCGGCTGGCGGAAGGACCGATTGCGCTCGCCGAGGTCCAAGGCTACGTCTACGCGGCCAAACACCTCGCGGCCGAATGCGCGAGGCGATTGGGCAATCTCGACCAAGCCGCCGCGCTCGAAGCGCAGGCGGTGCGGCTTCGGGAAACATTCGAGGCGGCGTTCTGGCGCCCGAAGCTCGAGACCTATGCGCTGGCGCTCGACGGCGCGAAGAAGCCGTGCGATGTGCGCAGCTCGAATGCCGGACAGCTGCTGTTCACCGGCATCGTTCGGCCCGAGCGCGCCATCCAGGTGGCGGAAGGGCTGCTGCGACCGCAATTCTTCTCGGGCTGGGGCATTCGCACGGTGTCGAGCAAGGAACGTCGCTTCAACCCGATGTCCTATCACAACGGATCGATCTGGCCGCACGACAATGCGCTCATCGCGCTCGGATTCGGCCGCTATGAGCTCAAGAGCGCCGTCGCGCAGGTGTTCACCGCGATGTTCGAGGCGGCCGCCTATATGGATCTGCGGCGCTTGCCGGAACTGTTTTGCGGCTTCCAGCGGCGGCGCGGGCGCGGACCCACGCTCTATCCGGTCGCTTGCTCGCCGCAGGCATGGGCGAGCGGCGCGCCGTTCCTGATGCTGCAGGCATCGCTGGGCCTCGAGTTCGACGTTGCTCGCAACGAGATCCGCCTGCGCAGCCCTTGCCTGCCGCCGTTCCTGGAGGAGGTCGCCGTGTCCAATCTCAGGCTCGGGGATTCCAGCGTCGATCTCACGGTCCATCGTGAACCCGACGGCAAAGTCTCGCTCCGCGTCGGCCGCAAATCCGGCAACGTCCAAATAGGGCTGGTCTGAACCCGCCTCTCACCACGCCGGTGATCTATCTGTATCTGGATCGACTCAATCGGCGACTCGGCAGGCGCCGCCGCGCGGCCGTCGAGGTCCAAGACGTCGCGGCCGAATGATCGGTTGCCGACGGTCCGCGCTCGAGCCTCGGTGGTCGCCGGTGTGCCGATCGGCATGGGCGGGTTTGGTCGATGATCGGTTTGGGCTCGAAGTTGTGAACTTCCGAGGCGCAGTCGGTCCCGTTTCTGATTCCTGCCATGATTGCGCCAAAAATGCCGCCATAGGGTCAATTTGCAGCCATGGTGCTCGGCGGATATTCCTGCAGATTGCATGGCAGGAGGACGCAATGCTCGGCGTTCGCTTCGGTGCTGTGTGCACGATTGTACTCGGAGGCATGCTGGTCTCGTCGGCCGCTCACGCGGCTCAGGCCTGCGATCAACGTTTTCCGCGGACCTGCAAGCCGGCGGCCGCGCAAAACAGCCGTGAAGCGCCGAAGGCAACGAGCGCGCCGCGCGCCGCAACGGCTATTCGCTCGCGCCGCGTGGCGCGCCATCGCCAAGGCGTGAGACACGCGCAATCGGCAAGGCCGGCTCGGCGCACGACAGAGAGCTCCGTCAGGCCGCCCATCGTGCCGCATGTGGAAGAAACTTCGCCCGCGGCGCGGCGCTTCAGCGAGTTCGTGAGTCCGCGGCTGCTCGCCGCCAATCCGGTCGAGGAATTCCACAAACCCAGAATGAACGTGTCGGAACTTTCCGGCCAAACCGCCTACCCTGTGGTCGACCGCATGGAGCGGGAACCGAGCGCCGCGGCCATCGACCCGGCGCGAGCGGCCGCGCGCGACACCTTTGACGAACTGGAGCCTGCCGAACCCGCGCGGGCCGCCAACCAACAAACGCCTGCCGTCCCCCGCGCCGAGGCCAGTGCCCAACCCTCGGCCAACCTGGTTGGCCGCGCCGACGAGCACGATTCCTCCGGGGGGTCCGTCTCCTGGGTCAGGATCGTGTTTCTGACGTGGGGCGGTCTTCTCACAGTGGGATCGGCGTTGCGGCTGCTGATCGGGTAAGAGCCGAAGACCGCAACGACTGCCCGACTGCCGGCTGACCGCTGCATCTTCCCGGCACAAGCCGATCGCCTGCCAGTCCGCCTGCAATCCGGCGCCAAGTCGGCTTTGGCCGCGAACGCATGGCGTGCGCCCACGGCATGCAAACGCGATGCCGGAATCGGCCCTCACGACTTCAAATCTGTGTTCCGGAGCGGATCGGCCCGATAGATGAGCTCGGCACCCCGAGGCGAACAGGCATTTGCTGCTCTTGTCGGTTTGTCGAACCTGTCGGCGGGCCGCGCGGCGGCTGCGTGCACGCATCCTTCCTCGATCCTCTCGCCTCCGGCAATGCGGAGCAACAAAGGCTCGTTCTATCGCCTCGCTCGGGAACTCATCAAAGCTTGCACTTGCGTAAGGCATATTCCCGGGACATGATGCTCGTCTTGTTTGACAGCCGTAAACGGTGATAAGATCAAATTCGCGTTTCAACTCAGATCGGAGATTCCAGTGGCCAAGAAGCGAGCAAAGCGGCGAGGATGGACCAGCAAAGACGTTCGCGAGCTGAAGTCGCAGGCGCGCGCACGGACGCCCGCCCGCGAGATCGGGCGAAAGCTCGGCCG
>WNEZ01002618.1_pt1 | contig 15452 bp, 16 predicted proteins | sample 5400521 | NCBI WGS metagenome assembly WNEZ01 (sample SAMN13153339, study PRJNA577476) | soil metagenome | isolation source: 120 cm saprolite under Douglas fir tree site 2 hole 1 replicate 1 | place: USA:California | collected 2015-04-18
CTTCGAGGTTGAACTTTTCCACCTGATCGCCGGCAAAAATCGTGTACGCGTACCCCGGCATGCCCGCGCGAACCTGGCTCAGGGGAAGGATTTCGATCGATTCTTGGGCAACGGCGACGCCAGGTCCCAGGCAGAGAGCCACCTGAAACGCTAAGAGCGCGAGGAACAGAACGCAACGAGACTTGGACAGATGAGACCGGGCCGTATGCATGAATCGGTAATGATACTCGGCGGGGTACCGGGAAGCAATCGAACCTAGGATGCCCCGGCGATAGGAAGAGTTAGCTAGGCGTCCTAGAACTTGCTCGCTCGGCCAAAATGCCCCGTCAAAGCTCGGTCAGGATTCGCAAGCAAGAATGAGTCGCAGAGACCAACGGTTAAACTAATCGTGGTGATGCATGACGAAGACTTTGTCGAAGCAGCTATCGCCCCGTTGAGCTACTTTGCGGGCAAACACAAGTGTTTCCTCGCCGGAGAGAGGTCAGCCTACTGGAGCAAAGTATGTTTTGACATTCTACCTACTGAGAATAAGATACGTTCCACTCTCCGATAGGTTTACTGCTCACATTCCAGACTTTCCACAGAAAGTATCCTTACTTATCGGAGCGAGGATTAGAGTGTCTGTTTCCTAGTACGAGACAGCAGTCTTCTGATTCGGGATCCAGGGCCGAATTCAAGACAGGGGAAGGAACGTATGCACCGACCATTCTTGTTCGTCGCAGTTTTGATGCTCACCGCCAGCGCCGCGTGGGGGCAGAGTCCGCCAGCACCGGATCAAACGGAGCAAATCAGGATTCTGCTCGAGCGCGTGCAACAGCTTGAGAAGCGCGTGGCGGAGTTGGAGACGCGACAACCAGCTGCTGCGGCTCCGGTGCTTACCGCTGCGAGCGGGCCTGCAGCCCCCAAGCCCGAGCCTCCGGAGACGCCTGCCCCTTCTGCGGAAATGCATCAGCACGAAGCGCAAGACGCGCAAGCAGCGGCACGCCAAGTGGAAACTCACTATCCCTCTCTTCAGATTCGAGGATTTGGAGATGTGGATTTCAGCGCGACGGATCAGAAGGGAACGAATAGCGGTTTTAATCTTGGCCAGCTCGACCTTCACCTCGCTTCGGCGCTCTCTCGAAAGGTCACCTATTTCGGCGAACTGACTTTCAATGCCCAGCCGACTGGTTACACCGTGGAAGTGGAACGCTCCATTTTGCGATACGACTATAATGATTTCTTCAAAATCTCTTTCGGGCGATATCACACGCCTATCGGCTACTGGAACACCGCGTTCCATCACGGCGCATGGCTGCAAACGACGATCAGCCGCCCGGACATGGTGAAGATCGGAGGATCGTTTATTCCTGTGCATTTTGTTGGATTTCTCGTCGAAGGCAATATCCCCTCGGGAGGAGCGGGGCTGGCCTACAACGTCGGTGTGGGGAATGGCCGCGGGTCGGTCCTCAGCCGTCCCGGGGATGCAGGTGATAACAACAATAATCGCGCGTGGGTGGCGAACCTGTACTCGCGGCCCGCAAAGCTGTACGGATTGCAGATGGGAGTGTCTGTGTACCGCGACAAGATTACGCTTCCTGTCGCAGGACCGAACGGAACGGATTTCCGCGAGTGGATTTCAGCGGCGCACATCGTCTGGACCAAAGAGAATCCGGAATTCCTGGCGGAATTCGCCAACGTCAATCATCGCAACCTTCTGACCAATTTCATTACCAACAACCAGGCCTACTACGCGCAGATTGGCTACCGGCTGCCCTGGTTCGAGAAAACTTTGAAGCCATACTACCGGTTCGAACACACGCACACGCCGCTCAGCGAACAGGTGCTGACCAATCAGGACCTGGTCCAATCCATTCTGGGATTGCGGTACGACATTACGAACTACGCGAGCTTCAAAGGCGAGTACCGGAACACGAAGCGCTTGCCGACCGAGCCGCGCGTGAACGGCGTGTTTTTCCAGACGGATTTCACTTTTTAGGCGAACCACCCATGAATGCCACCAACAAAATAATTGGGATAACCTTTTGCCTGCTGATCTGGCTTTCAATGGCGCTACAGTGCCCCTCCACGGCCCAAACGTCACGCGGCGCGGATATCGCCGTGGTGGTGAACTCGGACACACCGGTGAGCGACCTGAGCCTATCCGAAGTGAGAAAGGTGCTGCTCGGCGAGCGGCAGTATTGGAGTTCCAAACTCCCGGTGACCTTATTGATCCGCGCCCCCGTGGCGCGGGAGCGGGATGTCGTCTTGCGGGTGATATATCAGATGTCGGAAGCGCAGTTCAAACAATACTGGGTGGCCAAGATTTTTCGCGCGGAGGCAGCATCACCGCCGAAGATCGTCTACTCGAACGACATCCAATATGACCTCGTGACCGCCATTCCGGGCGCGATTGCTTTTGTGGATGCCCGGGCGGTGCGTGCAGGAGTGAAAGTATTACGCGTGGATGGGCATCTACCGGGTGAAAAGGACTATCCGCTGCACTAAGGGGAGAAACGCCGGATGGATTCGAGCGCAAGAGCAAGATTGCAATTGCGCAACAGGCCTAATTCGAAAGCTTTATGCGCCTGACGAGTTCCTTAAATCGAGGGTCGGACCGGATGCTTTCGAACATGGGCTCGACGGCCACGGAGACGAGCCCGCTGTCGTGTTCTTCGTAGGCCTTTTCCAGCCATTCGAAAGCCTTCTGCTTCTCACCCATGCGCATATACGATTCCGCGATGCTGTAGGAAGAGACGTAGCTGTGCTTGGAGAGTTCTGTCAAGCCATCCAGCCAACTTTGCAGGACGCCTTTATAGCCGGTCTTGGTGAAATCTTCCTCGATGGATGCCGCGAGTTCGGGACCTCCCGAGAGTGACAAAGCTTTTTCTCTCTCCGCGACGGCCTCTTTGTGCTTGCCCATGTGAGCGTACACTTCTTCAAGAATACGCCGAGCCGGAGAGAATTTGGGATCAATATCCAGAACCTTGCCCAACTGTTCGACGGCTTGCTCATTCTGAGCTGCGAGGTAGAACTGCCAGCCCAGCGTTGTATTAATGATGAGGGAGAGGGGGTCCAGTTCCAGGGCCTTCTTGGTTTCACGCGTTCCTTCCTCCAAACGGCCCATGTTTGAAAGATACTCGCCGTACCAGTGATGCGCGGTGGCAGAATTGGGATTGAGCGCGATGGCGCGCTTGAATTCCTGTTCCGCTCCTGCCCAGTCCCATTCGAAATGTTCTTTCACGAGCCCCAGGGACGTGTGTGCTTCCGCGAGTGTGTCGTCGATCTCCAGCGCCTGCATCGCGGCGGCTTTTGCTTTCGGCCAGGCTTCGGACGGGGGTAGATATCCGGCGTCTCCCAGCAGACTGTACGTATCGGCCAGCCCTGCGTAGGACAACGCATAATGTGGATCCTTTTGCACAGCCTGTGTGAAGTAGTCCGCCGCTTTCGTGAAATCCGCCTGCGTCCACTTGTTCCAATAGAAGAGACCCTGCAGATAGAGTTGATAAGCCTCTGCATTCTCAGTAGGTCGCTTAGCGAGCAGCTTTCTTTCTTCCCCCGCAAGCCGCGGGCGCAAGCGTCCGTAGATGTCGGCCGCGATCTCTTGCTGCAAGGAGACCAGACTGGAGAGGTTGCGATTGTACTGTTCACCCCAGATTTGACGGCTGTTTTCTACGTCTTCAAGATTCACGCTGATGAGCAACTCATCCCCCGTCTGGATGACCCTTCCAGTGAGAATGGCCCGGACATGCAGATCACGGCCCACCTTCTGCGGATCAGTCGCTGCGCCTTTATAGCGGAAAACGGTGTTGCGCGACATTACCGCCAGGTTGGGCAACTGGGATAGGCTATTGATCAAGCTCTCCGTAATTCCGTCGCTCAGGTATTCCGTTTTCGGATTGTTGCTCAAATTGGCGAAAGGCAAGACGGCGATCGAATCAATGCGAGACGCACCCCCTCCCCCAAAGAGACGTTGCCGCACGTTACCCACATCGAATGCCAGCAAAAGCAACACCAGCGCGAGAACTCCCGCCCACACAAAATGCGGCCAAAGCCGCCGCACCGCCCGGCGGGAGGCCTGGCCAGTCGAATACGGCATCGCGCGGGCCGAATCGGTGTCGCGCTTCAGCCGCTGTAGGTCCGCCCGGATATCCGACGCGGTCCGGTAACGCAGCTCCCGGTCTTTTTCCAAGGCCTTGCTGATGATCTGTTCCAGCTGAAGCGGGATTGCCGGGTTCAGGCGGACAGGCGATATCGGAGCGCGGTTTAAAATCGCATCGAAGATCACACCCGAAGTATTTCCCGTAAACGCCCGCTGGCCTGTGGACATTTCATAAAGGACGAGCCCCAGGGAGAACAGGTCCGTGCGCTCGTCAAGTTCCTGACCGCGAACCTGTTCGGGGGACATGTAGGCGACGGTACCCAGAGCCACTCCGTCGCTGGTGAGGTGGGCGTCCTGAGTTGTGGCGCCGAAGGCTCCGGATTTTTGCAGGGCAAGTTTCGCGCCTTTTCGCTCCGGCAGAAGTTTGGCGAGGCCAAAGTCAAGAAGTTTCACCTGGCCGCGATCAGTGAGGAAAATGTTCGCGGGCTTGATGTCGCGGTGAATAATCGCTTTGGCGTGGGCGGCCTCGAGGGCGTCGGCCATCTGGTGGCCGTACTCCGGAACGCGCTCGATTTCCATAGGTTTCCCAGCAATGCGGTGTTTGAGGGTCTGGCCTTCGAGAAATTCCATGACGATGAAACTTTGACCTTCGTACTGGTCCACGTCATAGATGGTGCAGATATGAGGATGATTCAGGGAGGACGCGGCCCGCGCTTCGCGCTGAAAGCGTTCGATGGCCAGCGGCTCCTTGGAAAGCTCCTCTGGCAGGAATTTCAAGGAGACGTGGCGGCCGAGCCTCAGATCTTCCGCTTTGTACACCACTCCCATGCCGCCACCACCCAACTTCTCCAGAATCCGGTAATGGGAGACGGTTTGACCGATCATGGGAGGGGAACCGCCATCGAGAGGTCATCTTAGGTTGTGGCCAGACGCAAGTCAACGCGCAGGGCAGCCAATTGGCGCCTTAGACCAAAGAGTCTGAGAAAAAATGACCGCGATGATTGGAGCTTTCAGTCCTGGTGGTGGTGCATGGCGAAGACTTTGTCGAGCGAGTCTTCGTACGGGTAGACGTGGACCATCCAGCCGAAGATGACGGGCTGGAAACGGCCATTCGCAGCGTCGCAGGCTTCCTGCGTGGCGATCGAACCCTTCAATCCAAATTTGGACCAATCGGCGCTGCGGAATTGTCCCTTCTGAGGCATGCATAGGTTGGTGTGCAAATGCCACATGGCAACGCTAAGAGGGACGCGTGCGTTGAGCTGCTCTTCCGTCGCGCGCTTGGGCATGGTGTACATGGCGCCGACAAGCTCGTATCCGTCTGAAGTTTTCTTGTAAAGGAGGGAACTCGGGCGCGCGGGATCGAAAGTGAACGCCTCCAGGAAGCCGTTGACGTAATTCGTGAAGTGATATTCGGGCTGCGGCAAATTCGGCAGAAAGATTTTGTAACCGTCGTTCAGGGCGGCGTGATAGTCCTTGTATTTCTCGATGCCGGAGCGAAGCTGCGTAACGATTTCGTTGGCCCGCGCGGCGTCCTGTGGTGTTTGCGGACGCATCGCCGTCATGTGGATGTGCAGGCTGTGCGCGTCCATGTGCCCGCGCGTCATATCGTGAACCGCGTGAGCTTCGTTGGCCTTGGCATCGTCCATGTCCATGCCGGACATTTTGCCGTGGTCCATCGGCGGCGATTCCTGCGACGGCGAGCTGGACGGTTGCGGGGCATCCTGTCCAGGAGCCGCGGGCGCGCGATGGCCAGGAATGGCGGCAAGAAGCACGCTTACCAGAAAAAGTGCGCCGAATAAGATCCCTGCTTTGGTGGCTAGATGAATGAACGTGCGGCGGGCTGACATCACAATTCTCCTCACCTAATAATACGCATCGCGAAGCCGCTAGATTTCACCGCGTGGTACAGGGAGTACCTCGCGAAAACTGGCCGGGAGTACAGGAGGTAAGGGAAGTAAAGGAAGTAAAGGAAAATGCCGAAGATTGGGCGTAAATTGCCGGAGCGCGAAATGCAGATAGTCAGCGTGCTAAAATCTTCGCGTGAAAAAGGAGACCATCCGACCCGCGAAACACCTCACCGGCGGACTGGACCTGCCGGGCGATAAATCCGTTTCCCATCGATACGCGATGCTCGCAGCGCTGGCGGAAGGCACCAGCGAACTGCGGCATTATTCCGCAGCCGCGGATTGCCACAGCACACTGGCGTGTATGAGCGCGCTGGGCGCCGAAGTCAACACCGACAAGGATACGGTTCGAGTGACCGGCCGCGGGCCGCGCGGATTGAAGAGCAGTTGGCGCGCGCTCGATGCCGGGAATTCCGGAACGACCATGCGGCTGCTGGCGGGAATTCTGGCCGGGCAGGAATTTTCCTCGAAACTCACGGGCGATGACTCGCTGCAGAAGCGGCCCATGAATCGCGTCATCGGGCCACTGCGGGAGATGGGCGCGGATATTCGCGCGCGTGACGATAATTTTGCCCCGCTGCAAATTCGCGGAGCGAAGCTCAAGGCCATCGATTACAAGATGCCCATGGCCAGCGCGCAGGTAAAATCCGCGGTTTTGCTTGCGGGATTGTTTGCGGAAGGTGTGACTTGCGTGACCGAACCTGCGCGAACTCGCGACCATACCGAGCTGGCCCTCGAAGAATTTGGCGCGGCCATCGAAAAAAATGGCCGCACGATTCGAATCCACGGCCTCCGCGGCGCAAACGGCAGTGGCAAGCTGATCGCTAAATCGCTGGATGTGCCCGGTGATTTGTCTTCGGCCGTGTTTTTTATTGCCGCGGGGTCCCTGTTCCCTGATTCGAACGTGCTGATTCACAATGTCGGCTTAAATCCCACGAGAACAGCCATTCTGGACGTATTTGCTTCGATGGGCGCCTCGATTCAAATCCTCGGGCTCAAGAGCGCCCACGGGGAAATCGTCGGCGACTTGGCCGTGAAGGGAGCATCGCTGAAAGGCGGCGTGATCGCAGGTGAACAGATTCCGCTGGTGATTGACGAGCTGCCGATGCTCGCCGCGCTCGGCCCATACACCACAGAAGGCATCGAGATTCGCGACGCCGCCGAGTTGCGTGTAAAAGAGAGCGATCGCATCGCCGCGCTCGCGGAGAATTTACGCCGCATGGGCGCGTCCGTGGAAGAGCGGCCCGACGGATTGAAAGTGGAAGGCCGTCCCGCGGGAAAATTGTACGGCGCCGAGATTGAACCCCGCGGGGATCACCGCATTGCCATGGCGTTTGCTGTAGCGGGCCTGGCGGCCGACGGAAATACGGTGATTCGTGACGCGGATTGCGCCGGAGTTTCGTTCCCCACGTTTTTTCAGGAATTAAATCGCTTGGCCGAGAGATAAGCGAAGCGGGAACGAGCGCGTCCTGTGCTTGAAAGTGCCAGCCGGCTGCTGCCAACAGCGAAGATCTTAGTGTTTTTCCGGCTTGGGGATTGCCGGAGGCGCTTTCACACTCGGCGGTTTCGGCGGTGCGGGAATTTCTGAACTTGTCCTGCGGAGCGAAATCGAACCATAGCTTGTCTTCAAAATAATTTTCGGCCCGCGGCCGCTTCCGTACTTTCCTTCCAAATGGGAGTCGCTGGATCCCTTTGATGTTTGCTTCAGAGAGTCCGCTTGAAACTCGGTGTCAATGTCTCCGGAATGGCAATCGGCGACGATGTCGAAACTCGAAGAATCCGGCAGGCTGAGAGTGATGGCTGCGGAAGCGTTGTTGATTTCGATGTCGTCCTTCGGAGGAGTGGAGAAGCGAACTTCCACATTGCCTCTGCGATTGTCGACTTTGACTTTGCCGCCGGCGTTCTCCAGCGTGATATCGTCCTGCGTGCGCACGCTGAGGTTCCCCGGGGCGTCAAATATTTCGAGGTTGCCCGGGCCGGCCTCCATGTGGCCGGCGAGTTGCGAGAGGGTGAGATCCGTGCGCCGCGAAATGAAGCGGACGCCCTTCGCGATTTTGTCTGCGCGGATGGCCCCGTAAAATTCGCCGTCGATCGTAAGAACGCCCGTGGCGCCCGAGACATTAATATCCCCGCCGTGGCCGGATATCTTGATGTTGCCGTTGGTGTCGGAAACTTTGATGTCGCTTTTTCGCGTGTCGATAGTGACATCTCCCGCCGTGCCGCGAATCTCCACATTGCCAACGCCATTTGTCACGTTGACGGGCTTCGCCATGTCCGCGACGGTGATGCCGCCTTTCTCATTGCGAATCGTCAGCGAAGCCTTCTTCGGAACCGCCACGTCAAGATCGAAGCTGATCCGCGAGTCGCCCGTGCCGACCCCCGTGGGACGGACTTCGTAGCCGTCGCCATTCTTCACGATTTCGACGCCAACTCGATCGGCAACCTGCTGGGCATCGCTCTCGTTCCACGCCTTGGCATTCTTCTTGCCCGAGACTCGAATTTGCGCCTCATCCGAAGACCGCACGCTGACGTTGCCGTGGCCATTTTGTATCGTGATGCGGCCATCCGGAGGAACGGATTTGGGCGCGACCTCCAGGTCAAAATCAAACGAATTTCCCCATTCCCGAATATGTCCGGGTATCTCCCGCTTGCCGACACGGACAGCCACGACGATGCCCGCTAACGACAACAATCCCAGAATCAGAAAAATTTCGCTCGCCGTGATACCTGCTGTACCTGAATTGCCCGCGCGACTTGCCGCCGTTCGCTCATAGAGCTTGATGCCGCCCCAAAAGATCAAGATGAGCGGCCACCAGTGTCCAAGCACCTGTTCGATGTTCAAAATCTGATAATTGTCCAGCAAAAGCAGCAGGCCGAAAAAGATCAGAGCCAGGCCAGAGAAGATTGAGCTGCCACGCGGTCGGAGATTGGCCATGGAGTTCTATTGTCCCTGCCCTTGGCCAGGGAACTGACTTTGTGGCGTCGCCTGCGCAGTAGGAACTGCGGGAGTTAACGGTGGAGCCGCCGTTGATATGTGTCCTCCATTTGACGAAGCTGCAGCTGCCAGGCTGATGATACCCATCACAATGAGAATGACTGGATAGGTATTCCAGAACGAAAAACTCCCGCTCCGCGTCTGGTCCAGTAAGAACAGCACGCCGATGGTAATAATCACTGCCGGGCCCATGAGCCCGCGAATGGTGCAGCGGCGGCATGCACAACGGATACGGTCACTCATCGAACAAAGCCTCCTAAGAACGGCGGTCGAGCCGGTTGCGCATCATCAAAACGCCCGCGCCGATCAGAACAGCCGGCCAAAAAAACTGGGAAATCCGGTACCAGGGAAACCAATCAAAGTTGTGGAGCAGCAACAAGACTCCCGCGCCAATCAGAAGGACCGGCCCAATCGGACGCTCCTTGGTAAAAGCATCGAGCGGATCAGACAAAGTTTCGCCAGCCTGCCGCGCTTTTGCCGTCCGATAGGCGTCAATGGGCATGTAGAGCCACAGCCCAGCGACGCAGATCCACAAAGCCGCTTCAGCTCCCCCGCTCATCCCGCCGTCGACACCGCTGATGAAGAGCACTAGGAAGATGGCGAGATGCATCATGCCCTTGCCATATTGCTCGTTATAGAAGGCGCCCATCCCCGGCAGAACTCCTAGCAAGAAAGCCAGCACTGGATTCGATCTGGCGTGGCTCGGCGATGCCGCAGGCAAACTGGAGACGGGCATCTGATATTGCGATTCCGCGGCCGGCGTCGGAACGGCCGGTGTCGGAGCGGGGATGCCAACGATGGTCGCCAGGCACTCTTCGCAGTAGAGGACGTCGCGCACCGGGCGCACACACGTCGAGCACATGGCCTTGCCGCAATTGCGGCAGTAGCCGACGGCGTCAACATCGGAATGGACGGCACACTTCATGGCATTCTCCTCTCGCCAATCGAGCCGCTCAGAACGGGGAATTGCGCAGCCAGAACGCGCAGAGTCCTGCCGAGTTCGTCGGCACGGTTCTGCTGCTTGGGCGCGGACGGATTCGTGTTGTCGGTGCGGCCAGGTTGTTTGTCGGGAGAATTCTGCGGAATGGCTTGCTCCCTAGTAGCGGGATTCTGTTCGTTTTCGTTCAGGCGCGTTTGAATTTCATACACAACGCGCAGATCGCTGACGAACTTTGCGCCGTGGGCGTAAACGAGATGCGCCTTGCGGTCAGCGTTGCGATAAATTGTGGCGGGACGGAGATCCGCCAGTTTCGGCTTGCGAAACGAGAAACCAGACGCCGTAAGAATGACGACGAGCGTCGCGGCCACCGAGGCCAGGCTGTAGACAAACCGCGGCGATTGCAGGCTCCTCAACCAGCGCCGGAGGTTGCGCCAGCTCGGCGCACCAAGTGTGGCCGTCAGGATCGCATTCTCGAGTTGCGGCGGCGGTTCCACCGGTTCCAACGCGTACAGACCGCCCAGCGCATGCGCGACTCCGGCGACGAGTGGCGCGCACCGCTCGCAAGTATTCACATGGAGGTTAAAAGCAGATTGCTCGGCGGGCTGAAACAGTCCGTCGAGGTAATCGCTCAGGCGCGCTTCGGTTTGTTCGCAAGTCCAGTTCATGTTATGCACCGCGCTCGCTTGGAAAGTCCAGCCTCGATCATGAGGGACGCACTCCCATCTGCTGCAGAATGCGCGCCAATTCGATGCGTCCGCGATTGATTCTCGATTTTACCGTTCCCTCCGGCACCGCCAAAACTTGTTGAATCTCGCCGTACTCCAATTGCTGCAGGTCGCGCAGGATCACCGCCTCGCGCAATTCCGGCGAAAGCCGCGTTAGCGCCGATTGCACCTGGCCGCTCAATTCACCGAGCAGCGCCTGCTCATCCGGGCGCCGGCCCGCCGACTCCTTGTTTTCGACCACCGGCATTTTGTCGTCCAGCGAATCCGTGACGCGGTCCCTCTTGGTTCTACGATAATGGTCGATCAGCAAGTTGCGCGTCACGCTGGTCATCCAAGTTGCGAAACCGCCATGGGCCGATCGATAACTGCCCAGCGTGCGGTACACCCGCAGGAAGACATCCTGCGACAAGTCCTCGGATTCCGTTCGGTTTCCGGTGAACCGGTAGCAGATGTTAAAGATGCGCCTGGTGTGACGACGCACAAGTTCCTCCCAGGCCGACCCGTCGCCCAGGAGGCATTGCTGGACCAGTTGGGCATCCTGCTCCAACGTATCATCAGCCTCGTAACCTGCTGCTGTGCAAGGCGTATCTGCGAGTCGGCTTCTCTCTCAAGAGCCGTCTGGCAGTCCATCTCGGCCTGCCAACTATGGAACGTAAAATGCTCCCGAAATGTTCCCCGCGCGATCAACCCCTGACTGCCGACCGTTCTATCCGGCATCTTACTCAGCAAGTTCCACCGACACAAGGGAATCAATGGAGTGGGCGAATTCTGCGTTCAAATCGACACACGCCGGCGCCGGCGGCTTGCCACATGGGACTCCCGCTCGGCCTGTCGAGTGATTATGTCGACGGGCTCTCCAGCGGACGCGCCTTGCGCACGGGCCAGCAGACCCCGGACCCCATGGCGGTTCATCAGGCGAGGTGACATGGGGACACCCTACGTATATACTATGTATCTACAAGGAGCAACTTGCCGTGAAGACCCAACTCGCAAAATGGGGCAATAGTATGGCCGTGCGAATCCCCAAGGCCATCGCGGCAGCCGCCAGGCTCCGCCCTGGCGACCATCTGGAAATGGCCGTCGAGGATTCCGGGACTCTGAGAATTCGCAAGAAGAAGGGCAGACAGAAACTGAGCCAGCTCGTTCGTGCTATTACCCCGGCAAATCTGCACGGCGAAAGCGACTGGGGCGCACCGGCAGGAAAAGAACTGTGGTAGCCCACGAGTACGTGCCCGATGCCGGAGATTTGATCTGGCTCGATTTCACTCCGCAAGCGGGCCGGGAGCAGGCGGGCCGGAGACCCGCGGTTGTGCTTTCACCCCGAAGGTACAATGAAAAGACGAGTCTCGCGGTTGTTTGCCCGGTCACCAGCCGAGTAAAGGGTTATCCCTTCGAAGTGAGCCTTCCGCCGGGATCGCGCATCAGAGGTGTGATTCTATCCGATCATTTGAAGAACCTGGATTGGTGCCAACGGCGAGCCCAGAAGGCTGGAAAAATTCCGCGATCGATTTTGGAGCAAGTGCGCGCTCGTATCGCGGCCTTGTTGGAGATTTCCTGATAAATGTGGTTCGCATGGCTTGACGGCGATGGCTGCGCCCGCTAGGCTTGCCAGCGCATGCAAACATCCTCGAGGAAGCTTCTTGTCGTCCTGATCGGGCTCCTGTTGTTGGGTTTTGTTGTTTACGTATCGAGTGGTTTTCTCCAGCACGAAAATTTCAGCTGGGGAAAACTGTTGCACACCATGCGCGGCGCGAATCCGCTCTTGCTCTTGCTATCCCTGATTGCCATCTACGCCTGCTACGCGCTACGCGCTCTGCGATGGAAAGTGTTTCAAGCCAACCTTGGCCCCTCGCATTTTTGGGAAATTTACAAAATAACGCTGGCCGGCTTTTCCGCAATGTTCTTGCTCGGCCGCCTGGGGGACTTGGTCCGCCCCGTTTTGCTGGCGCGAAAAGAGAAGCTGCCGGTAGCAGACATGTTTGGGATTTACGCGTTGGAGCGAGTCTTCGATATTGCAAGTATGGCAGTGATAGCTGCAATCGCGTTGTTCCTGTTCAAGGCCAATCCTAATGTTGTGGGGGCGACGAGAACAACGGGGTCGTTGCTTTTCTTGGGAGTGATCGGGGGACTTGCATTCTTGGTGTACGCGCGGCTGCATGGAACCGCCTTGATGGAGCGGCGCCTTCAAAGATGGCTGGCGGGACACGGTTGGCGAGCGCAGTTCGCGAGGATTCTCATGGGCTTCGCGCGGGGCGTACAGATGCTCCGGACCTGGGGCCAACTTGCGCAGGCCGTAGCGTATTCGGCCGTGCATTGGTTCCTCGTGCTGCTTGTATACTTTTGGGTGTCACGCAGTTTTGGCGGGAGATTGGGGACCATCAGCATGGCAGAGGCCACGCTGGTGATGGCCTTCACGCTAGTGGGTTCGATCTTCCAGTTGCCCGCTGTCGGCGGCGGTTCCCAACTGGCATCCATTCTTGCCTACACGACAATCGTTGGAGTAGAAAAGGAGCCTGCGACTGCGGCTGCAATCATTCTTTACCTTGTCACCTTCGCTGCGTGCAGTCTTGCCGGTGCACCGCTGTTGGCGCATGAAGGATTGTCATTGGGGAAACTGCGCGAGATGGCGGCGCACGAAAAAGTAGCGGTGGGCGAAATTACGGCCCAGCAAGGAGACGCAGCCCCGTGAAGTGTCCTTTTTGCGGGCATATTGACGACAAAGTGATCGACTCGCGGGAAGGCCGCGGCGGTGACACCATCCGCCGCCGGCGCGAGTGCCTGAAGTGTGGCCGCCGATTCACAACCTACGAACGCATCGACGAAATTCCGTACATGGTCATCAAGAAGGACGGGCGCCGCGAGCGTTTTGAGCGGCAAAAGATTTTGCAGGGACTTTTGAAAGCATGTGAAAAGCGCCCCGTGGCCACTCCCAAACTGGAAGCGATCGTGGATGAAATCGAAGGCGTAGTGCACGAAGCCACGGAACGCGAACTGACCACCACCGAAATCGGCGAGATGATCATGCACCGGCTGAAGAAGCTGGATAAGGTCGCCTACGTGCGATTTGCATCGGTGTACATGGACTTCAAGGATGTGCAGGAATTCATGAGCGAGCTGAAGAACTTGCTGAAGGATCGTGTCAAAAAGTAATTCCTCGGAGCAGCAGCGGCTGCTCGGGTCGCAGTATCTGGGAAAACATTCGCCAGCGCCGCGGGCAACGATCATGGCGGATTTGAATTTTGACGATCTACTGCCCAGGGATTTCAAGACTAGGGGGCGGTGACGCCCCCCTAGTAGTGAGCTGAAACAGAGCAAGCGTCTATGAATCAGCTCGCCACGGCGGAAAGGTCGGCTTGCAGTTGCGCGTAGTTGAAGCCTGGCGCAAAGCCTGCCTTCTCGGCTTCCGGCGGCAGGATGGCGTACGCTTCGTCCACGCACTCATCCCACCAGGCCCAAGTGGCCTGCTGTGTGTTTCCCCAAGTCAGCACAGTCACGCCATTTTGGTCGTAGGCAACGGCGTCGACCGCATGGCCGTCCTGAGTCAGGGGGCCAGGCGTCCAGGGCTGGTGGTTGTCGAACTCCTGGACGCAGTTCTGCTGCACCTGAAAACCCAGGTAAACGCCCCCAAAGAGCTGGATGCCCAACTGGACATGGGGGTGGTTCTTCGGGTCGATGCTCACATAGTTGATGATCTTGTCTCCGGCAACCGGGTTCTGGCGCCAATAGTTCAGCACATCAAGCTCTTTCAGGCCGGAGTCCACGCCACCAGTCAGATGCATGTAGAGCTTGACCACGGCCGATTTCGCCATGATTTTTTGTGTGCCTAGCAGCCCGTGATAAACGGTTTCGGCGTGCGCCAGAGCGGCAATGGTGCAGTCTCCCAGGGAATCATTGCCGTCCATGGGGAACAGCTTCGTTGGGTCCTGCGTCTTGAGTTTCGGGTAGACGCCCGTGGTCAGAACATTGTAGTCAGCAGGTGGCGCAGCGATCTTAGGCGTGAGATAGTTTTTAAAGCGCAAGGTACGATAGTCGACCTGCGGTGGATGCTTTCCAAATCGATAGTTCGGCATTTGCTGGTATTCCTCTCTGGGATGAACCCCACAACATGGTGTCGAAGATGCTTTGTTCGTTTCAATCGAAGCGATGAATAATGACGCAGGGTGCAGAAATGCCTGGTGGGGAGCTGTCCGTCATCGCCCTCAGGCTGCGGAACGGGCATCACTTGGCCGGGGAACTGCTCATGCATAGGCCATCCCAATCGGTTCTGTTCGCTTCGAGGCTCAAGGTAAAAAAACGGCCGCTACTCGGCCGTTAGCGCGGCCAAACACCGGCGGTGAAGGATTTAATGGTGTGGAAGCCGAGTCTCTCGTAGAGCTGGACGGCGCTACGGTTTTCCGATGTGACGGTCAGGGTTAATTCCCGGAATTTCATCGAACGAAGGGCTTCGGCGGAAGTTTGCATGAGCATGCGGCCGAGGCCGTGCCCCTGGTAGCCGGGCAGGACGCAGATTTGCGTGGTGTGGCCGACGCCGGGGGAGACTTCGCTGGTCAGAACCGCGGCGACGAGTTCGTCGCCGCCGGGCTCGTGAAGAACGAAGGATGCGCCCGGCACGAACTGGCCGCAGCCGGGAAGCAGAATGATGTTCTTCAGAAATTTCAGCGCGCCGGGGCGGCTGCAATACTGGTCGTTGATCTCGCCGTCAACGTGATTCGCGTAAGCTAGATAGATCAACTTGGCGCAAGGTTCGAAGTAGCGGTCATTCCAGCGGGTGAGGCGCATGCTCGCCGAGGCGCCGGATTTCGTTTCG
>WNEZ01002619.1_pt1 | contig 15451 bp, 11 predicted proteins | sample 5400521 | NCBI WGS metagenome assembly WNEZ01 (sample SAMN13153339, study PRJNA577476) | soil metagenome | isolation source: 120 cm saprolite under Douglas fir tree site 2 hole 1 replicate 1 | place: USA:California | collected 2015-04-18
AGTAGCTTTGCTGCTGGCTCTAGCGAGTGGATTCCTCTTTGGTGCCGTCCCGGTAAGGCAGGTGCTTCGCACGGACCCCTATGAGATCGTCAAGTCAGGATCACTCGGCAGGGTTGGGCGGCGGATTACGGTCCGAGACCTGTTGCTTGGCGTGCAGATTGCGATCTGCGCGGTGCTCGTCACGTCTTCGATGGTTGCCTTGCGTGGACTAGTGCGCTCGCTGCACAGCAATTTCGGTTTTGAACCGCAGAACGCAATCCTGGCAGATACAGATCTGAGCATGGCCGGTTACCGCGGCGACCAAGTCCCCGCAATGCAAAGGCGCATGCTGGATGCTGTGGAGGCAACTCCGGGTGTAGAGTCTGTGGGTCTGGTTAACCCGGCGCCATTATACGCGGGCTCGGTCAGCAGACTTGTCTTTACTGACAAAACGGCAGACCTGAGGCCAGCGAATGCCGCTGCTGAGGTCTTCTTGTACAAAATATCTCCCGAATATTTCCACGCCGCGGGCACTGCGCTGCTGTCTGGAAGAAGCTTTGCATGGCATGACGATAAAGATGCGCCGCGCGTAGCGGTGGTCAACGCGGAGTTCGCGCGCAAAATCTTTGGCTCCGTAACCGGCGCAATGGGCGGATATTACAAGATAGAGGATGGAACGCGCATCGAGGTGGTGGGCATTGCGGAACAGGGAAAATATCACAGCCTCACTGAGGATCCAAAGCCGGCTATGTTTCTCCCATTCTTGCAGTCGCCATCGAGTGAGACATGGATGGTGGTGCGTTCGAGCCGGGATTCGCAGCAACTGGGGCCAGCCATCAGGAACACACTACGAGACCTGGATGCAGGACTGCCAGTCTACATCCAGACATGGGTCAAGGAACTGGATCATGCTCTGTTTGCCCCGCGTATGGCGACGCTGTCGCTGGGTGTGCTGGGCATGATGGGCGCGATGCTCTCCATAACCGGCATCTTCGGAATGGCGGCGTACTCAGTCAGCAAGCGGCTGAAGGAATTGGGAATTCGTATGGCCCTCGGCGCGCAGCGTAGGGAAGTGTTGCAGGCAGCGTTGGGACGCGCATTCAAATTGCTCGCCGTTGGCTCAGCAGCAGGATTGCTCCTCGGAATTCTAGCTAGCCGTGTGCTGTCTTTCATCGTGTATCAGGCAACTCCCCGCGATCCGCTGGTATTGGCTGGTGTTGTCTTGATTATGGCTTTGCTGGGGCTACTGGCTACGTGGATTCCGGCGCAACGCGCGCTGTCGATCGATCCTATGATACTGCTGCGCGAGGAGTGAACTACCGCGGCACAGGCTGGAATAGGTTCTTCGACTCGCAAGAGAAAAGCCGCGCGTCTGCACCTGCGTCCTCAGTCAGTCGTTGCCAACAGGCCATTCCACTTATCGAGGCGGCCTGGAGTCAATATTTCCGTGTTCCGGGCGGTTGGTCGGCAAGCCGGAAGGAATGGCGGAAATCGGCCCTTCTGGAGATTACTTCAGGCTTGCCCGTCACTCGGGCACAATCGCCAGAGTGAAAAAGGCAGGCAAGTGGGCGTCAAAAGCAGGGATGCCTTGTTGAGTCTTTGATGTTGGCTTAGATAAAACCGTCACTTACGGAAGCCGTGTCACGAGGGCAGCGCGGTTCGCGGCTCATTGGCCAATTTCCGAGGCCTACTGGTTACCTTCCAGCGTGTTCCTGATGGTCGTGAGCGCGTTTTGCAGATTTGAAACCGATCGGCCCACAGCGGCCTTTCGAACGATCGACCCCTTGACACCCGTGAGACCCGCCTGCTCGGAACCCATGGCCATGATCAGATAGAAGCCCGGTTGCTTCTGGTTATCACTCCCGCGGACACAAAAGGAGAGGTCCAACGCGGTCTCGAAGTAGTGGCTCGAATAAAGCTGTTTTTCAGCGATCGCATATGCTATTTCGTCAGCGGGGTTCCCACGCATGGTTACTATCTGTACGACACGCAGCGTCGGCTTCAATCCCAATTTTACTTTGGCCCAGTAGAAGGTGTCTTCCGCGTTTGCGGGCTTGCCATTGGGATACGTAAGAAGATAGCCGTAGAAATCCGGAAGATACTTCGGTAAGGCCCTTGAGTAGCTGAGCATGTATTTGAACTGCTCGGGCACGACTGCCGGGTTCCGCTTGTCGTTATATACCCCCAGCACCTGGTTTCCCATCCGCTGGTATGCGACGAGACGTTCGAGTACTGTTTTCTGGAGTAGTTGATCCACTTGTTCTTCCGCGTCGGGAGCAGACAAGTCCACGGATCGATGGAGCTCTTCGATGGAACTGGTCGGCATTTGAACCTGGCAGTCACCAGGTTTGCAACTCTCCAACGCTTTGATGTCTTCGCTATCGAACGTGAAATCTTTCAGGTCGGAAAGCTGTGGAGGATTGCTGAACTCACCGATTGCCAAGTACCCGGGAAGCTTGCGAAGGCGGTCGAAATCACGCGAAAACTTGAGGTAGCTTTCCGGCGCAGCATTGATGTAGATCGCACCGAACACGAAAACCTCATCGGGAGTGCGGGAGTGGAGGGTCTTAGCAATCGCCTGTCCGCCGCGGATAACCGCGATCTGCCCGTCGCTGAGTCCGATATATTCCTTGAAGTAGGTTTGTAGATCTGGATTCGCCTGAGAAAAACAGGGCACAGCGCCCGCGGCAATCAAAACCAGCAATACAGCAGTGCGGATAACACTGCGGATCAGGGCAAATCTGTCTCCGTCCACAATTCTTGTGGCGCACGGAACGACGCTTACACGGTTTCTTTTTACGGTCCGCCAAAACAAGGGGTACTTAGAAGTAGCAACGTTACGTACGGTTGTGGCCTCACTCATCTTCACAATGGACGGCACTTCGTCAGGACCCATCAGAGTTGCGGTTATCACCTTAGCTCCTTAGTGTGGCCGTGCTGCTAAGACAAAACCACGCTGGCGCACACATCAATTCATGCCTTCACCTGCACGAGCGGCTGATCGGAGTGGGCAGCGGAGGAGTTCTGAGTCGAGAAACATTCTAGCCACACGATTCGGAGCACGGCGACTGCCGGCACCGAGAGGTACACGCCCGCAATGCCTCCCACTTGGCCTCCCACCATGAGCGCAAACACGACAGTCAAAGGCTGCAGTTCCAAGCTGTCACCCATGATGCGAGGCGAATTCACATAATCCTGCACAAGCCTCCACACAACCAGCAATCCCGCCATCCAGATCCAGTGGGAGTGCGTGAGGAAACCGACCGTCAGAATAGCCACAGCTGAAGCGATCCATCCCACCGCTGGAAGAAATTCCAGAACGCCTCCCAGAATACCTAGCGCGATCGCATACGGGAATCCCAGGACTAGCATTGAGACGCTATAGAAGACGAAGGAGAGGCCCGCGAGGGCGAGCTGCGCGCGAATATACTTGGCAAGCATCGTATCGACCCGCCGAAGGATTCTCTTGACCAGTGTTTGGTCGCCGCGCGCGCCAACGGCATCACTGAACGCATCCACCATCTGACGTCCATCTCGCAAGATGAAGATGGTCAGGATGGGGATGGCGAAAAGCCAGATTGCGCTCGCGGCCACATACGCTGCGGACGCCGCGCCACGCTCGAAAACCCGGGCGATGAAGTCATGGTGACGCGCCAACAGGTCTTGGATCCACAGTTGCTGAGCGGCGGTCAAGCCATGCCTGGCCCCCAGACTGGCGGCAGACCTTCCACTGGAAAGTTCTTGCAAGATCGCGGGCACGGCCGCATTCAAGTTCTTCGCTTGCGCTGCGAGGTGCGGGCCGAACTCGTACCCCAAGCCGCCAAGCACGAGCGTCCCGATGAGGTACACCTGTGCAATCGCCCAAGTGCGGTTCTTCCGACCAAGCCGCGAATGCTGCTGTAACAGCGCGATTGCGGGTTCGAGCAAGTAGGCAAAAAGAAGAGACAGCAGCAAAACGAGGAAAGCACCACGCGCCATGTAGAGGATGGTCGCCGCGGCCATGAATAGCGCCACGGTAGTGACTACATTCCCCGTACGATCGTCAAGTGAGAACATTCCGCTCTGCTGTCGTTATCCGCCACCTGCAATATTCAGCGCCTTGCAACCTTCGCGCCCACTCGGCCATGAGGCAGCTCGGCAGGTTTGCTCTTTGTCCCACCGCAGACGAAGGCTTCGCTGAAGCGGTGGGCGGGATTCACGCAGGACGTCGGGCGATTACGCGTTTCCTTTCGCCGCTAAACTGGTTCGTTCGTGAATACCGCTCAGGATCAGGCTGACTCCGCGAGCTGCGGCTGCAACACCAACGACTGCACTGACCAACACCGCACCCCCGAAGACCCACCTCATCATGGCGACTCCAATAACGATCGCGGCAATTCCAGCGATGATGAGCACTGCGCGATCCTTCGCATCTTTGCCGGAATCCCTCGCGAAAATGAGTTCGAGCACTCCGATCAGGACGGCCCACAATCCGATCAGTTCCACGGCAACAAAGACAGTCATACCGGGCCAAAAGACGGCAGCGATAGCGACTGCAACTCCCACTACACCGCGAAGTCTGGTAGCGCGCTTGTCCATCACGCCCGCACCGAACAGGTTTAACAGGCCATCGATTGCTACCAGGGCCAGGAGTCCGAGCAGGGCGGCCACCGCAGTCATGCTTCCAGAGAGGGGCTTGGCTTCGCCGAAAATCACATCCAAGATGCGCCGAAACATGATATTGAAAGGAAACACAACGGCCGCGATCCCGAACGCGAATGCCAAAAATCCTGTTAGGATGAGCTTCCACCAACTGCGCTGCGCCTCCGGATACTGGCTCGTCATGGGAATAGCTCCAGCTCCGACTCTACCGTCTTCAGGCAGGTCTGGGTTGGGTTCTGGCCAAGCTGTGGATAGCGCCGGCGAAACCTATCAGGGCCCCACCGTCCAAGATGAGATCGATGCCGATCGCAAGGCCAATGAAGTAGGTGCTAGCTGTAGGCCAAGTAGCCAAGAGGTAGACGCCGAGAACGACAGAGACTAGTCCCGCAAAGGCGGTCCACCCCCACCGAGGAAACTTAATAACGCTCGCCCCAGCTGTGCGGAACAGCCCTCCCACGATGAACAGCGAGGCGAGTAACATGGTAACTCCTGCCGCGCCTGCGTCCGGGTGACGAATCAGGAGGTATCCGGTCACTCCGCGGATGATCGCGTTCAGCAGATACAAGAAGAATCCGTGCGAACTGAAGGCGTAGAATGCATTTACAAGCCACAACACTCCGCTGATGGCGAGGACCCACCCCAGCGCTAAGATCGAGAAAGTGGTTGCGGTCTGCGCTTTGCCGACACACAAGGCGCCAAGAATCACCAACAGAATGCCAAACACGAGAAACCAGCCCCAGGATCGCCTGACTTGCTCGAGGCCAGCGACGAAAAAATCAGTAGCATTGGTCATTGTGTCTTTCCTTTCGCGCACTGCCGTCATTCGGTTTTAGCGGTCCGGCAGCACGGTTGAATCGATTCTCAGTGCAAGAAAACTTCCGGAGCATTCTTTGGAACGACAAAGGGCGCAGCTGACTTCGGGTCGGGGTTGAACTTTCCGAAGACCGATGGATTTGCGCGGAAGTGTCGCTCTAGCGCGTCGACGCGATTCTGATTGCCCGGATGGTCTGACAACAGTTGCGGTACTTGGCCCATTTTGGCATTCTGGAAATCTTGGAAGAGCCACACCAAACCCCACGGGTCATATCCCGCCCCAGCGCAAACATCGGAGCCGGTCAGGTCCGCGCGTGACTCCACGTCCCGCGAGTAGCTGAGGGAGTGGAGCTTCCCGAGCAAGAGGATCGCCAAAATATGCGCACGAGTGGGACCCAGAAGCACGGCGGCTCCGACTTCTCGTGCCTCGATTTTCTGCTGCTTCTCCATAAGCGTTACGGTGTCGTGATGGATGGTGTGGGAGACCTCGTGACATAAAGTTCCGGCGAGCTCGTCTGTATTCTTAACGAAATACAGAAGCGAATCGACGACATACACGTTGCCGCCGGGAGTTGCGAATGCGTTCGGTTGAGCTTCGTGAACCAGGTAGAACCTGAACGGGTGGTTGTATTGGGGCTGCGCCGCTCGCGTAATGGCGTCCGCAATCGGCCGCAACTGGTCGTACAGAGGAGAAGATTCGACGATTTCGCCTTTGGCCTTCAGTTCGTTAAAGACCTCCTGGCCCATCTGCAGTTCGTCATCTTGATTCTGGCTTTGCTGCGGCGAAGGTCCTGCGTTTCCAACTGTCAAGAGACCCAAAAGCGTAGCAGTACCCACGAGTGGGAATCGAAGTAACTTGCATGCAGTCATAAGTTTCAATCTCCCGCGGCCAACCATTCAGCGGCCGCCAGTTGCAGAAGGGAGGCCTTCTTCGACCTCCCTTGGTTCGAGTGGGTCGCGGCGGGGGCGGTGTGCCTCGACTACTACGCTCCGGCCTTCGCAGCCGCGGCCTTTGCCTTTGCCTTGAGTATGTCGACTTTGATCTGTGCATCACGCTCGGCAGCTTGGCGCTGTTCTTTGGCCTTCTGTAAGTGGGCTTGCAACTTGGAGTCGAGCTGGTTGATCTTCTCTTGGAGCTTTGCTTTGCGCTCGGCACGAGCCTGGGCATGCTCTGCTTTCATTTGCGCCATGTCCGCCTTGATGGCGGCAACGTCCTCGTCGTCGACGGTGTCCTCGACATCGGAAAGAGCGCGGCGGAATACGGTTCCGCCGATGGCCTCCATACGAGTGTCCACTGGGGTCGTCCAGTCCTCCTCAATTTCGGCGAGCACCGCGACTCTGTTTGGCAACAAAACTTTGGTCACGTCATCGATGAAGTCGTCGCTAATCCTGGCGTTGTGCAGGTCCACTGTCGCGCCGGCGGTAAGCCCTGCGGCCGCGCCAATGGCCAAACCTGCCGGACCACCTAGTAGGCCAATCAAGCTCCCAAGTGCAGTGCCCGTAAGTGTCCCGAGCGGTCCTACGTCGTCGCCTTGCTTCACCGTGCTCGTGCCATCAGAGTTTTTCGCAACGACGGCGTATCCGTAGATGCTGACGCTGCCTTCGCCATCCAGTTGCAGAAGCGCCTTTTTCCCTTCGTATGCTTTGTTCTCATTGTCAAAAACAACCACTAACATGCGGTCCATAAATTATCTCCTGTCTTGAATTTCACTCGCCCTTCAGCCCTATCTATGCAATGCGAACCAGTCATGGTTGATGGCGCGTCTCTTACTTGTCTATCGAGCTTGAAAGGAAAGAATCGAGGAGAAGCTATTCCGAAGGCTTGTGAAGGTCAATTCACTTTGCGAGGTATTCCGCTCTATTACTTAGGAGGTACAAATGCCCACCTGAAGAACGCGCATGAGGACAGAACAATTTTTAACATCGCTGGCGGTCCACGACCCGCCCTGAGATGGGGAGTGTCACGTCAGGTGCACAATCCCACGCTCCAGAACAATCCGATTGGCTTCGGCGCGCCCACCGGCACCCAGCTTCTTGAGTACATGACGGACGTGGACCTTCACCGTGCCCTCGGTAATGTTGAGCGACGCACCGATTTCTTTGTTCGTCTTGCCAGCCACCATTAATCTAGCTATGTCGACTTCCCGGTCCGTCAGGTCCGGACCGCGCAACCTCGCAGCCAGCCGTACCCCGATTGACGGGGATATGCTCAAAAGGCCGGCATGGACAGTCCGAATGGATTCGAGCAATTGCTCGCGGGGAGAATCCTTCAAGAGGTATGCTTTCGCGCCGGCCTTCATTGCCTGGTAGATGTCTTCGTCTCCGCTGTAGGTACTCAGCACGATAATTCTGGCCTCGGGCGCCCTTTCGAGAATGGCGTGGATCGCCTCAATTGCGTTCATCTCTGGCATGCGGAGGTCCAGCAACAGTACGTCGGGGCGATGCAGAAGAAATTGTTGAACAGCCTGCTTGCCATTCGCTGCTTCGCTGACAACCTCCATATCATGCTGGGAGTTGACCAGTGCCCGCAGCCCCTCCCGGACTACGGGATGATCATCTGCGATGACAGCGCGAATCCGCTTACTGAAGGCTGTCTCGGACTTCTTCTCCATGGCGAACCCCCGGGCGCCCCGCGCTAGGAACTGGAACCTTGACCGTGACGCGTGTGCCCCTTCCTGGCTGGCTTCTTACCTGACACTTCCCGCCAATTTCCTCTGCGCGCTCGCGCATGCCGTTGATACCCATCCCGTGACGAGGTAGCCTTGAGATCACAAATCCCCGACCGTTGTCTCCGATGTGGAGTCGAACCACTTTTTCACTGAAGGCCAACTCGATCCGAATTGCCCTGGCCTGTGCATGTTGCAGTGCATTATCCAGCGCTTGCTGAGCAATGCGCAGCAGATTTTCCTCGAATCTAGCATCTAGATGCTGCGGCGTTCCACGCACGGAGAAGCCCACACGGACCCCTGTATTCGAACGAACACCGTCCACTGACTCGTGAATCGCACCAGCCAAGTCTGCCCGCACTGCAGGTGAAGTAGATAACATCAGAACGGAGCGGCGCATGTCTTCCAGATTCTGGCGTGCCACATCTCGTGCACGCGTGATGCGATGCCGAACTTCTTTCGGCAGATCCGCCGAGGCTTGTTCGGCCGCTTCCAAGTTCAAAACAATGCCTGTGAATCCCTGGGCGATAGTGTCATGCACATCTCGAGCCATTCGACTGCGCTCTTCCAGAATGGTGGATCGTCGAGCCCGTTCCTCAAGCTGTTTGCGCTCAGTTATATCGCGAATGGTGAATGAAACAATGCTGCCATCCACAGTCTCGATGGTGCTTAAGCTGATTTCGACGGGCAACTCGCTCCCGTCTCGGCACGCCACACAGAGTTCGTGGCCCGCTCCTTTGAAGCGAAGCACCAACTTGTTGAAGTACGCTGAGCGATTATCAGCGTGGTCACTCCGAAAGCGGTCAGGCACGAGGATTTCGAAAGGCTGGCCAATCAGTTCTTGTTGTGCGTACCTAAACATTTGTTCCGCTCGAGGATTCGTCATGACGATTCGTCCTTCCGGGTCAACAAGGACGATCGCATCAGGTGCAGTTTCCACGACTCTGCGGAACTTCTCCTCGGCCTCCTTCAACTGAGTCAGATCCCTAAGGACGGAATAGAAGCCGTAAACCTCGCTGCCTTGGTCTCTGCGGGGCACAAAATCAATATGGACATATCGTCGCCCGGCCTTCTCGAAAAAGAGGTGACCCTCAAAGCTGGCGCTGCGGCCCCGCAGTGCATTCTCTATGTAAGGCTGGATAGTCCGGTAGACTTCCTCACCCATTACCTCCCGAACCGAGAAGTTCTTGGCTCGTTTTGAGGTCAAGCCGAACCACTCTTCAAAGGCCACATTCGTGAATCGGTAGCGCTGATCGGGGGCGATCTCGGTGAGAGGCTCAGGCAGCGAGTCAGCGACGGCTCGAAAGCGCTGTTCCCCCGCACGTGCAGCTTCTTCTGCACCTGCGCGTTTGATTTGTTCACTGCGCAGACGCTCGCCTGCAACAGCGAGATCGGCAGCCCGTTTCGCCAACTCATTCTTCCGTAGTTCTTCTTCGGCCCGCTTGCGGTCCTGGATGTCTGTCCGTGTGCCGTACCACCGAAGGACGCGCCCCTGCTCATCCCGCAGTGGGTAGTATCGGATCAAAAACCACCGGTATTGCTCGTCTTTTCCCTGTATTCGTGCTTCCATCTCAAAACCGGCAGTCTCAGAAGGCATCCGCTCACGAAGGGCCTCTAGCTTCTTCAAATCTTCCGGATGAAAGATTTTGGCAACTGCGTCTTTTGACCGCACCTCGTGCGGAGTAAGGCCGGTGAATTCCAGTTCTCGTCGGTTCGCAAAGAGAGGACTCCAATCCGAATCGAAAACTAGGACTTGCTGGGGAATCGCATCGATAAGCTGTCGAAGCTCCCTTTCGCTTTGCCTTAGTTCCGCTGTCCGCTCTAGAACCTTAAGTTCGAGATCACCATTCATGTGATGTAGCGCCTGCTCAGCGTGTTTGCGTTCGGCAATTTCAAGCTTCATGGCTTCCGGACTGGGGAGTGCTAGTATCTGGGGAACTAATTGAACCAGCAGTATCGCTGTGGGGACCGAGGCCATAGCAGTGACAACTTTGATCGCCCCAGAGAGCCAGTAAGTCCCATGCCAAAGTGTCCAAACTTCCATCATATGTGTGGTACCACAGGCTAGGATGAACATCCCAAAACTGACAAACATCCAGTTGAAGGGTAGGTCTCGCCTCTTGCGTATGAAATAGATTAAAGTCACGGGAATGGAAAAGTAGGCGAGTGCGATGAGGGCGTCCGAAACAACGTGGAGCCAGACCAAGCCCGGCTTCCATAAATAGCAGTAGCCGTGGGGCATGAAATCCGACGAGAACAACTTTTCTAGAAATTCTTTCATATGTTTTCTTCCTTCCGTGCCACCTCAACTCATTTCTTGCCGCATTCGCCGCGGCCGCAGTCGGTTTATGGACGACGGTTTCCTGTCCTTTGGCGCCCCTTAGAGGTGAATCGTCCCTGGAGCTCTTGTTTCGGAAAGATCCGGGAAACGCTCAAACAATTGGGGCCGCTGGCTATTTCCATTGGGTTAAGCCTTGATGTCAAATTAGCGCTCAGTCCGTGAGATCCGCAAGCCGGGGCCGGCGGCCAAGTATTGATGGACGAAGGCGACGGCCATGGCGCCTTCACCGACGGCGGAGGCGACGCGTTTCATGGAGGTGGAGCGGACGTCACCGGCGGCAAAGACCCCGGGATGACTGGTTTCGAGAAAAAAGGGCGGACGGTGCGCGAACCAGGCAGGAGAGTCCCTAATAGCCGGTCCGGTTTTGACGAATCCTCTTTCGTCGGTATCGATTTCTTTGGGCAGCCAGTCTGTGTGGGGCATGGCACCGATGAAGGTGAAGATCGCAGGGGCGTTTAGGCGCCGCGTTTCGCCAGTGCGGTTGTTCTTGATTTCCACTGCTTCGAGATGACTGCCACCCGACACGGAGGCAATTTCGGTGTTGGTGAGAATTTCGATGTTGTCGGTCTGCTCGATGCGCCGGGAAAGATAGCGAGACATCCCTTTATTGATATCGCCGCCGCGAATGAGCAGGAAGACTCTCCTGGCGCGCTCGGCAAGGAAAACGTCTGCCTGACCGGCAGAATTTGCGCCGCCGGCTACAACCACTTCGGAACCCGCGCACACCTGCGCTTCCATGGGGGTGGCCGCGTAGTAGATGCCCAAGCCTTCGAAACGCGCGACTCCCTCGACGTCCGGCCGGCGGTAGGACGCGCCGGTAGCGATGAGGAGGCACTTGGCAGCGACGGACTCGCCGTCATCGAGCCGAAGGACGGGATAGCCGTTGTCGAACTCGAGGCTGCGCACATCGCAAGGCGTGGTGACCTGGGCGCCGAATTTCTGGGCTTGAAGGTAGACACGAGCGGCAAGATCGCCACCGGAAATTCCCATCGGGAAACCGGGATAGTTTTCGATTCGTGAGCTGGTGCCAGCCTGGCCGCCGGGGGCGGTGCGTTCGAGGACCACGGTTCTCAAGCCCTCGGAGGCGCCGTAAACGGCGGCGGTTAAACCAGCAGGGCCAGCGCCGACAATCGCGAGGTCGTAGAGTTGCTCCTTTAGAGAGGTGAGAAGGCCCAGGCGCTCGGCGAGCTCCCGGTTCGTGGGATTGCGAAGTATCCAGTCATTCCCGAAAGCCACGACGGGTGTTTCAGCCTCGATGATGTGGAGCGTCTCGAGCATTTGGGCGACATGGGGATCGTTTTCGAGGTCCACCCAGGTGTAAAGGACCCTGTTTTTGGCAAGAAAATCGCGAATGCGGAAAGCGTCGTTCGAGAAGCGCGAACCGATCATCCGGAGAGGCGTCAGGTTCAAATCGCGCATGGCCTGAATTCGCGCGATCAGGGCGCTGAGAATGATGTTGCCGAGCTTAGGCTCCTGGTCGATGATGCGGCGGAGATTTTCCGGAATGATTTCGAAGGCTTCGACATCGCCTTTCGCGACGAGGGCGACATTCGAGGCCCTGCCGAAAAGAAACGTGACATCGCCCAAGAGCTCTCTGGGCCCGCCGGTCCAAATGATTTGCGGCTGGCTAGTGGAAAACTCGACGGCGTCCACATGGCCGGAACAGATCACATAGAAGTTGGGATCGCGGGCGCCCGCCTCGACTAGCGACTATCCGCCCTTGAAGGATTTTAAGGTGCCGAACTTTTCGATGATGCGGAGCTGCTCATCGTCGAGACTGAGCATCGCGTCGGGAAAACGTTTTCGCAAATCCTGGTCAGGCATTGTGTTCCTCGATGCGAAGGATCCACGGGCTGGGGAGGCACTCGCTAGACGTTCATCACCCGCTTTGAACAGCGGTTCTTCACCCTCTGCCTTCACGTCGATGACCAATTAATGAGCTTCGTCTGGCGTGATTGCAAGGGAACGTTACGCTGATAGCGCGCAAAGTTCCAGCGTCGAGCGGTTGTGCCTGATAAACGTGCTATCCGTAGAAATGGCTGCACTTGGCGTCTCGATTCGAGCCGCCACACGAAATAGCTCCCGGATGGTCGGCAACCCGGAAGCTATCCAGGAATGGGGCTCTGGGAAACACCTCTTCTCTTGTCGCCTAGCGTAGAGGTATCCAGGTCTTGGGTTCGGTTGGTCGGATCACGGGCTACTGGCAGAGGCGCATTGGTCTGCGGGAGATTCGTGGGATACTCACCCAGCCGCTTTGGCTATCCTACCATCTTTTCAGCAACATGCATGCAAACCGCATGAACATTGACGATTTCTACGATCTCGCCTTTTTCAACTCTTTCAACTTTCTCGCATAAGTAGGACCAATTTCGGCCCTAAACAGACACCAAAGACACCAAACAAAAACACCGGGAGCGCGACGCATCCCGCACTTCCCACAAGCGGACTTGAACGAAGCCGGCCGCGCGGCGGACGCTGCGCATGAGGTGAACGGAGCAGTGGTTGTCTGTTGGTTGAGATAAGTTGTCGGGTCATAGGAGGTCCCCATGACCCGACTTCGCAAAATGATGCTGGAAGAACTCCAGCTTCGTAACTACGCCGAGACACCATAGATTGCTACATCCGCGCCGTCGAAGATTTTTCCCGATACTTCAACTGTTCCCCGGATCGTTTAGGCCCTCGACACATTCGTGAATATCAAGCCGCGTTGTTTCAGAAGCGGAAGTTCTCGCCGAACACGGCGGCACAACATCTGGCGGCTCTACGCTTTTTCTATGTCAAGACTCTCAAGAAAGTCTGGAGCATTGCCGAGACTCCCTACCCGAAGAAGGCCGTTCACCTGCCAACGATCCTCAGCCAGGAGGAAGTCGCAAAGACCGCGATGTTTTGCTCAGCCCAAAATTGCTCGACGAACTCAAGCGACACTGGCGCGGCTTGCGGCGAAAGTCCAGCCTATGGCTGTTTCCAGGCAACCGCTGGCATACCGGTGATACCTCGATCGACACCAAGATGGTCTGGTACGCTTGCAAAGAAGCCGCCCAGCGAGCAGGTCTCCAGAAAGAGGTGCACCCACATACGTTGAGGCACTGCTTCGCCACACATCTACTCGAGGCAGGTGCGGATCTCTTGCCCGCGTGACTCATGAAGTCTCCTTACGAGCAAGAGTATATTGGGCATCGTCGCAACCTGCTGAAGGGGGAGTTCTGGGCGGATGGTCGGCAAGCCGGAAGTTACGCGCCTTCTTCCGCTAACTTCGGGGTGGCTCGTCAACCGCTTGCAACACCAGCTTCGCGGCCACCCACACCAGAATTAGCCGCCGCCCCCTCTACTTGGTAATCCCGTCCGCGTGGGACCTTCTGTCAGGACGCAGTACGCCGGGATAAGCGGTATGAACAAGAACAGGAGAGTCTCACCCACAAAGCCCGCCCACGAAAACAATGCCGGCGGCGTGCTTCCAAACCAGCTAGTCCAATTTCGCACGAAGAAATTGTGGGCAACCACGACTGCAAAAACCACAAGAGCGAGATGCAGCGCGCCCATGCGCCGTCGGGCCTGGGGGTCGTCAAGGCGGCGATAGTTGGCCACTAGCATCAGGCAGCCTGCCGCAAAATAAAGGATCGTAACCACGAGCCATAGTTCCAAGAGCTTGGCCTGCATGTACGGCTGATACAGCGGCAACTCATTGAGAAACAGTAAAGGGGTCACGCCGGCAACATCTTGTATCAAGCGCACTGGGGCCGCCGAGAGCACCTCCGGCCAAGGTCTGGCCAAAACGGATGGCGCGTAGATCATTGCGATCGCTGAGGCCACGATCGGGACTCCGAAAAGCACCAGGGGCACGGCTACCAGTGCCCATCGCGACCGTTGCGAAAGCCAACGTCGGGGGAAGCTCGCAAAAAACGCCAGCCAAACTACGGGCGCTAGTAGGCACGATGCCGTGGCCAGACCTATAGGAATCGCAAGCACGGCAGGCAAATGACGAAGCGCAGCCGCCCATCCAGAGCTTGGATACCCTTCCGCAACGGCTCCAATTGCAAACATCAGGGCGGCAAGACGAGCGCTGAGCTGTTGGGGGCGACTGAAACCGACAAGGATTGCCAGCAATAGCAGGACGAAGCGGGCAACATAAAGCGCAACTGCGGGGAGATAATCCGCGCCGTTCCAAGAGCGCCAAGCAGGTGCAGAGATTACGAGCTTCAAGGCAAGGTGTTGCCTGCCGCGCCGCACTTGGAGCTCGACAGGGTGGTCCCGTTCAAAATACGCTCGCGCCAAGAACCAATCGGCTGCTCCATTGAGAGGCTGTCCACCTACTACTTCGAGGACATCGCCCGGTCGTAAACCCGCCTTGTCCATTGGCCCGCCTGGCAGCACGCTGCTGGCTTTGAACGCCTCCGCGAGCACCCAGCCTTCGCTCGCTGGCCCCCAGAATTCCTGCCGCGTATTGAACAAGAACGTGAGTGCATATACGGCCACTATCACGTACATCCACCAGGACGCGCGCCACGTCAGCATGAACCCCTCGCCCTTCGGTTAGCTGTGCGGATTTTACCCTTTTTGCTGACACCGATTGCGAGGAATGGGGGGTTGTGCTCCGAGAGCACGCCAGTCGACTGCGTCAGCGGACGAGTGGTCGGCAAGCCGGAAGTAATAGCGCCGTCGGATCCCCAGGATTATTTCCGGTTTGCCCGTCACTCGGACGGAACCGCGTTCAGCGTGGCTAGCGGTGCGCCCCGCCAATAGGTTGATTTCTAAGGATGGCCGATCTACTGGTCAGAGCACGATGGTGCATTGTGCTCCAACTTGCCATAAGCGGACTCTTGGATGGCTCCGCGGAACTAGGGACAAGTGCGGAGCGAGCACGCCCAACTACCGAATGGCGTGCCGATCGCCCTAATGCCGATTATCTGGCTCTCTTTTCCCCTTGACAGTGCGCACAGTGAAGAGTAAACGTTGCGTCACTTCACCCGTCTCCGTGAATGCCTGCTAAATCAGGCGCTTCAATTAGGGCTCA
>WNEZ01009170.1_pt1 | contig 15437 bp, 14 predicted proteins | sample 5400521 | NCBI WGS metagenome assembly WNEZ01 (sample SAMN13153339, study PRJNA577476) | soil metagenome | isolation source: 120 cm saprolite under Douglas fir tree site 2 hole 1 replicate 1 | place: USA:California | collected 2015-04-18
ATCGGTCCTTCCCCCGAACCCCCATCCACTTTGTCACAACGCAGGGAGGAGATCGCCGACGTCGAGCCTTTGATCACGAACTACGACGATGAAATTCACTCAAATGAACTGGTAACATTCTTCCGTGAGGCAACACGAACCGAAGAAGTAGTTGACGCCAGGGACTCCACCTTTCGTGTCCTGCGGCGCGAGGCGGATGACCCCCTCGCGCAGGTCGAGCTGTTCCCAACGCAGGCCGAGAATCTCTCCCTTCCGCAGCCCGTGATCGTAGGCCACGAGCAGGATGGGACGAAAGACGCTCTCGGCAGCCTGGAGGAGCTTCTGGAAAGTCTCTTCCGAGACCACGACCCGACGGATGTTCGGCTTGCGGAGAAGCTGAACTCCGTCGAGTGGGTTACGGGAGAGATCGCCGCATCGGACCGCGTAGTTCAGGATGCGGCGAAGCAAGGCGACCTCACGATCCAGGGTACCCGGAGCCGGAGTTGTCTTCCGACGGGACTTCTCCGCGAACCTTGCGTTTCGGTACGCGTCGACGTCCTTGAGGCTGAGCTGAGCTGCGCGGCGGCTGCCCAGCTGTTTGAGGAGATGCCGCGCCCTGCCGGTGTTGGTCTGCCAGGAGTCGTTGTCACGCTTGCTGATCGGCTCATACGTTTCCCAGAGTTCCTTCACCGTCTTGGTGGCTTCCCTCTTCTGGCGGACAAAGAATTGGCCCTCGAAGGCTTCGGTTTTTTTCTTGGCTGCCAGCACTCCTGCTTGCTCCTTCGTCGGGATCTTCTTTTTTCGGTAGCGAATGAGCCTCCCGTCGGGAAGCGTGAGCCACTCATCCACCCGCCACCAGGTTTTTCCTTTGGCAACGTACTTACTGACGCCCATGGTTTTTCTCCTTGGGCAGACGGGCGTCGCCGGCGCCAATAGCAGAAAAGAAGATCGCGGTCACGAAGCTGCGCTGAGCAGAGCGCGGTCGAGCTCCGCGCGATTGAAGCGCAGGCGCTTGCCGAAACGATGGACGGGAACTTGGCCTCGGCGAACGGCCTGGTACAGAGCTTTTCGGGATGGCAATCCAAGGTGCGCAGCGGCCTGCTCTGCGGTCATCCAGGGCTCAGAGTGCAACTTGCTGGGTACGGTCGTCTGCATCTCTGCCTCTTTCAGCGCTTTGGCTTGCTTGACGCTTTCTTGGATGGAAGCGGACGTTCACCCTTGAGCAGCTGCGCTCCTCGCTGTGAAAGCAAGTGGATGACGTATTCGCGTCGGCTTTTCCCGAGCGACGCCGCTTCCGCATCCAGCTGCTCGGTGAGGACCTCCGGCAGCCCGTAGAGCGTCCGATAGTCGTCCAGGAGCTGACGAACGAAGGTGGTGGTGCTGCCTAGGCGCTGAGCCTCTTCCTTGAGGACCGCGGCTTGCTCCGGCGTGAAGCGAAAGGATTGGGCGAAGTAATCGTCGCGGGCGGGGGTTTTAGGCATGAGGCGACTCCTTCATTGGGCATGAGCGACAGGGTTTGTGAATCGGGCTGAGAGGCGGCGGAGCAGGTGCATGACTTCATCCGTATTCGAGGGGTAGTCCGGCACCTCAAGCCTTGGGTTCTTCAGCTCCTTGGCCTGGTCACGAGCATGCTTTAAGCGCCGGGCGGCGGAGTAAAAGAAGTGATGGAGCTGCGAAAACTCGGCTTGCGTCAGTGCGATGCTGTCGGTGGCTTGCGCTTTTCGCGGCGGCGAAGCACCACCCAAAAGCGTCCGGAAGTGGCTGATGGCTTCATCGAATGTGAGCGCTTGGACCGAAATTGAGAGGGTGCGCTCACGGCCCCATTTTTCAAATAACTCTCGGACGTGGTCTCGACGCGTCGGGGAGTTGAGGAGGAAAACAAGCTCAGCTGGCCAACGATCGGGGAAAACCACCGCGTAAGCCGTCCTCTTCATCTCGGTATCGACGTAGGTACTCATGAATCGTGAGTACCTTTCGAGCTTGTGCGCCGTGGCACCCGCTCTCGAGGGGTCCTCGCTCAAGAGTGGCTGAGTACCCATCTCGCATTCGAGGAAATACCGCTTCGAAATGGCTGGCACGTCGAGGGTGGCATCCGGTTGGATGATGCGCGCGCGATGTATGCCCGCTTGCCGATCGTAGTCGCGCCACGGCAGGCGGACGGAATCCGAAGCAAGCCAACGAAACGGCAGGTTGCCGGCGGAAGGGAGTCGAGCGTTCCCGGTTGCGACAAGTGCGACGAGCAAGTCATTGAGCCGGACGCAATGCTCGAGAAAGCTGGCGCTGATATCGCCTGCTGGAAGTTTGGGTTCGGTACCCAAAACCGCTCGGGTGACGACGTAACCCAGAGGCGTAGGCGCCCACGCGGAGAACCATTTGCCTTCAAAAGACCGGAACCGAAGCCTTCGAATGTACGGAGTCGGCTGTGGCTGCTTCCCCAGGCCTGCGAGCTGAAACAACCGAATGCGGCACGCAGCCGCCGTTCGCCCTGAAAAAAACAGCCGCTGAATTTGTTGGGACGACAAATACCGAGCCGTCGCCATCATCGCCAGCAGCTCCCGGTCCCTGCGCGTTATTCGAAGCCCTCTGCCGCGCCCGAATTCAACCTGTGCGCCCCTTTTCTCCTCGACTCTCGTTTCTGGGTTCATCCTGGGATATACTTTAGACCAAAGTAATATCACGATCAACTGGCCTGGCCCTAACCCAATGCCCGTCCCTTTTGTACAATTTTCCAGGAGCGATTTCCGACCCCTTCCTCCAGTGTGGTTGGGAGGGAGGGGTCAGAAATCGCGACGCCCTCGAAGCACACCTGGAAACGCATGAGCTGAGCAGGGCCAGGGCTCAGTCAAAAAGATTGGTTGGCCAACGAGAGCCTTACAGGACTGCCTTCGTGCGAAGTTTCGGCGCGCTTTTGTTCTGTTGGAAGAGTTCTGTTGATTGACCGTGAATGATGCCTTGTAGGGCTTAATCAGCGTTGATTGCGGGAGGCGTGACCGCTGAGGACTGCACCGCCCGCAATAGGACTTCTATCGCAGTCCAGAGGCGGAATACGCAATCAGGTCCCGATGATAGAAAACTGCCGCACTTCTCGTTTCTACGTTGTGGCTAGTCGATCTTCGAATGGTGCGGGATGGAAAAGATTAGAGCGGCTCGGCGGAGAGACGACCACATTGCGCGTCGCTTCTGCGGGGTGTAGTGCACCACGAAGTATCTGCTTGGCTTGGCGTAGGCGCGGCGCGACGAGAGCAGCGGGGGGGGGAAATCATGAAAGTCGTTTTTCGAGTCTTGGTCCTGCTCTTCGGCATCACGGGTGTCGGAACGAGTGCATCCTTCGCACAATCGGGTTGGACGCGACAAACGAGCGGCACCACGAATGGTCTGGATGCAGTCTCTTTCGTGGACGCCAAGACGGGGTGGGCGGGTTTCACCGGTATTGACGGCCTTTATTACATTCTCAACACGACCGACGGCGGTGATACCTGGACGCCCCAATTGATCGGGAGGACCAGCGATCTCGGCCTCCATGCGGTCGTTTTCGTGGACGCCAACACGGGCTGGGCGGTAGGCGGCCAACCCACCGCCCCGTTTATGGGCGTCGTTGTCCACACGACCGACGGCGGTGCCACGTGGACACCCCAGGACAGCGGGACGCCTTATCCGCTCTTAGGCGTTTGTTTCGTGGACGCCAACACGGGCTGGGCGGTGGGTTACCAAACGATTGTCCACACGACCGATGGCGGCGCTACGTGGCAGCGCCAGCCCGGGGGGTATGGCTTTCTCTTGGGAATATTCTTCGTCGACGCCAACACGGGCTGGGCGGTGGGCAATAACCAACTCATTCTCGGCACAACGGACGGCGGTGCCACCTGGGCCACGCAATACAACGGGACGGACGAATTGGCTTTTTTTGGCGTCTCCTTCGTGGACGCTAACACGGGCTGGGCGGTGGGCGACGACGGAACCATTGTCCACACGACCGACGGCGGTGCTACGTGGACACCCCAGTCCGGCGGGACGGACGGCGTTCTCTCTGCGGTCGCGTTTGTCGACGCCAACACGGGCTGGGCGGTAGGCCCTGGAATTTTGCATACCAGCGATGGCGGCGCCACGTGGATATCTCAATTCGGTCTCTTTGGAATCACTGGGGTCTCCTTCGTCGATGCCAATACCGGGTGGGCGGTGGGGTACCGCGGAACCATTCTCCACACGACCACAGGCGGTGAGTAGGACTTCGATTGCCCTTGTCTGTATTGAGTTGGTCGATCTAGCAACTGGCGATTCTACTGCGAACAGCGAGCTATCCGAGCCACACGAGCAAGGCGACCAGCAAAAGTGCATCAGCAAATGCATCAGGCAACTGGGTGATGCACTAGCAATCAGCGGGCCCGTGTCCAGGACAGGAGATCGGTAACAGAGCAGTGCACCTGCATTCGACTGTTTCTCGACGAATGGAACGTGTGCCAGCGTACCTGTGAATGGTGGGAAGCGCAGAACGAGTCTGGCTTCGCCGCACTCAAATCTCGCCTTCCGGATCCACTCGCAATTCACAGAGAACAATCGGACGCCACAGACGACGACATTCGGAGAGGCAGGGAGAATCCTATACTTGTCGTTCGAAGAGTCCTATGCGTGTGGACTGTCCCTAAGCGGAGCCCGACTGCATGACGACGGCAAAAGCGTCGGATGGTCTTGGGTGCTTGGTCATACTTTTGGCCTCGGTGCCAGTTCTACGTGGCGTGAGTATCGTCGCCCTCCTGAAGCACCACTACGACTACGGGAGCGTGAAGATGCTTGCGGCGGCGCAGAAAGTCGCGCCGCCGGCGCAACGGCAAGCGCTCTCCATGGCATAAGCGCGCGCGATGACCACAACGGGCGCCTGCCTCACGTAAAGTCGTCCAACTCCTTGAGCGACCGCAGCACGTCCTCATCGTACTCGACGACGATTTCATCTCCGGGCTCCGCAACCCCGAGAGGTGCCTCGCCTTTCGCGTAGCCGATGCCGCGGTAGCTCCGTAGGCGCTTCTCGAACATCCGCAGCAGCATAGGGATCTCGCGGTCGACATAGTCGAAGATGCTGCGAGCTGCTCCTTCAGCTCGCGCCGCTTCTTAGCGCTCATGCCGCCCTGGAGCACGACCACATGGCGGGCGATACTTCCGAGCCGCGCGCTGAAGTACCCGAGGTGGTCCTTTCGCTCGGTGAGCAGGATCGGGGAGCGTCCGTCCTCGAGCGCCCTGATCACATCATTGAGGATGAGCTGGTTGCGCTTCTCGTCGGCCGCGAGTGCGGCATACAGCTCCTGGATCCTCGGCGTCTTCTCGCTCGAGGTCTTGAATCCCGTCTCGCGAACCACGAGCCTGTGAGCAAAGGGACGCTGCGCCGCCTGGCTCTTGGGATCGACGACAAAGCGAACCGGGCCGAGCTGCATCTCGGTAATCGGATGATGCCATCGCGGCGCTGTGGCGTAGCCGTCAGGCCGACGACGTAACGGGCCTTCGCCTCGGCAAGCACGCGTTCGAAGGAGGCGGCCGGGAGATGGTGGCACTCATCGACGATCACCTGACCGTAGTTTGCGACGACATCTTCGACCTTCTCCTTCCGGACGAGGCTCTGGATCATTGCCACGTCCAGTTTGCCATTGCCGGACTTCTTGCCTGCTCCGATCTGGCCGATCTCCTTCGGCTCGATGCCGAGGAACAGGGAGAGCTGTGCCAGCCACTGGTCCAGGAGCGGTCGCCGATGCACCAGGATAAGCGTGCCGCATCCTCGCTTCGCCACGAGGTACGTGCCAACAACCGTTTTACCGACGCCGGGCGGCGCCACGAACACTCCGATGTCGTGCTCGAGCAGTGCAGTTGCGGCTTCCTCCTGCACCGGCGTCAGATTTCCCTGAAACCGGAACCGGACCGGTTCGCCAGTTGCGCGCTCGTCGTCAATCCTCAGCGAGACGCCATAGCCGCGGAGGAGAGCCTCGAGTTCGCCTTGGCGGCCGCGTGGTAGACCAACGAACTGAGGCAGGTCCTCCGCGCATGAGATGACCCGCGGCGTCGTCGCCGTCGAGAGACGCATGCTCTGCTTCTTGTAGAACTCCGGGTTCTGGAAGGCGGCGAGACGGTTGATCTGGTTGATCAGTGGCGAAGGAAGCCCCGCCTTCTCGACAAAGAGCTTCTGCCCAAGTACGGCGCGGATCACCTGCGGGAGCGGTTCCGTAATGACGACAGCCTTCGGCTTCCGGGATGGGAGTCGCGCCCACGGCGTCGCGTCCTCGTCATCGGTTGTCTCGGCCATCCGGACGCCGACGACCGATCCCCGGCGCGTGGCTTCGCGGGCGATCATCTCCACGGTTGCGGGATCGATACGTGGCACCGAGGCGAGGTACGCCCACTGACCGGGGTACGGCCGAAGCCGCTCGTCGACAAAGACCGAGTTGCCTTCCTTTCGCGGCCCTTGCTGGAGCGGCAACGCGATGAGGTTTCCGAAGCCGCCTCGCGGCATCGTGTCCTGGCTCGGGAACAGCCGATCGTAGGAGTCCATGCTCAGCTGATGTCGTCGCGACATGGTCTCCGTGATGAGGTAGCAGCCCATCTTGCGTGCGCTCGCCGCTGGCACCGGCACCGAGAAGAAGAACCAGACGTGGGCCCCATTCCCTGAGCGCGATCTCTCGACGGCCAAGGGGAGGCCGACACGCCGGCACGTCTCAGCGAAAGCAGTTACGTCCTCGGTCCAGGTGCTCTTGTCGAAGTCGACGGCGAGGAACCAGCAGCTCTCATCCTCGAGGAGCGAGTACACACCCATCACGTGTCGGCCGGTGAGGTGGCCGACCACTGCGGCGTCGTCGAATGGGATGAATGCCTGGTTCGGGCACTCTCCGCACTTCACTTTCGGCAACTCACAGACGCCCTTGACGAATTTGTTCCGACACGCAGGCGCATAGCCCGGCTTTCCGGTCTTCTTGCCAACGAATCGGGTTGGGAAGACATCCTCCCGCCCGCGGAAGAGGGAGCGGAACAGCTTGATCTTCTCGGCCGACGTCTGTGGAACAGGTGCCTCGACAGTGAGCGGGAGGCGAACGCGAATCCCCGGCTCGGCGCCCAGTGCCGCCAACTCGGCCTGGAGGGCCGCGAGGCGACGCTTGGAGTCGGCTTGCTCGGCCTCAAGCCCGGCGAGTCGCTCCTCTTCCCTGGCGATTGCGTCGACCAGCGCCTCGCGGCGCGAGGGTGGCTCTGGTCGCTGTGCCCAGTTCATGCGGGTCTGGTGAACCTTGTTAGTCATCGCGCTTCCGAGCGCCTGGCTCTCCTCTATAGCCGACATCAACGCCGGGACAGAGTGCATCGGCAACGTACCAGCCCGATCGTAGGCCCGGTTGTATGTCACCACCGCACGATCTATATTGATCGTTGGATGGCGAAGGAGCGTAAGAAGACGACCGGCACTCGCAAGCCGGTCCTGACTGGGCGAAAGCGCGTTCTTGTGGTGCTCTTCGTGCCGAGCCTTGAACGGGATGGTTCAACGGCTATCGATCAACCGCGCTGGGTGGACGCCTCCCTTGAGATGTTCGGGCGGGTGTTCGGCGGTGCGACCGCCTACCCGAAGGCCAAGGGCATCTGGCGCGACGACGAGCGAGGTGGTGCCCTCGTCAAGGACGAGCCGGTGGTCGTCCATTGCTATACAACGCCCGCCGATATCCAGGATGCCCACAACCTCGCCGAGCTCGGCGCCTTCTGCAGGAAGATGGGACGTGAGTGTCGGCAGGGAGAGATCGGCCTCGTAGTCGGTGACGAGTACTTCGCGATCCGTGATTTCGAAGAGGAGTAGACGATGAAGACGCGACTAGACATGGACAAGATCGCCAAGGGCCTCGGCGCGGAACGCCGCGGGGCCGTCGTCTCATCCGGCGGCTATTTCGGGGCGATGCAGCTCCTGGCGGACATTGAGGCTCGCTTCCGTGTGCCTTCTGGCGGCGGACGGCCGACGGACCCATCCTGGACCGAGCGACGACTTTTGCCGCTCTCGCCCCGAACCCTCAAGCGCCTCGAAGAGCTCGCGGCGAAGGTGCGGGAGCACGGAGGTGCAAACCTCGAGCCGATGCAGCTCGCGGCACTCCTGATCGAGAAGACGACCGAGCAGCTCAGCGAAGGCCAGGCCGAGGAACTGATCCGGCCGAAGCGGCGCGCAAGCCACTGATGGCCGGTGGGCAGGAGCCGCTGAAACCTCCTGTGATAAATTCAGAACCTAGTGTCAATGGTGACTTGCCAGTGCAGCCAGTGCTGGTGGGATCGTCCAGCACTCCGCCGTAACGCGACCCTCGGGTTTTTTATCCGATCGTCTGGGTCCTCAAACGGTGTCCAAATCGTGTCCAAAATAGAGGGGAATCGAGTCAATTCCGGTGGACTCGCGTGGACCAGGTCCTGGACCTAACTGGGGGACGTTTCAGAAGAATCCAGCAATGACGCCCGTCTGCCCGATTAATGTTCCCGTTCTTCGAATCCGAAGGTCGGGGGTTCGAGCCCCTCCGGGCGCGCAGTAACTTGCTGGAATTTCTCGGAAGGGGTCATCCCCTGGAGGCGATCCAGTCCCACCTAAATGCAGAGTTCTGTCACCGGAATTGGGGTCAAGGTCCTCAAGCTTTGGAAGCGTGTTCGTCGCCCCCGTCAAGCTGTCGTTGTTCAAGTGTCCATACACCCCGCGACAAGAAACAGAGGAGAACTTCCTCGGCCCGTCCGCGATGAGCAGATCGACAAGCGCCCCGGACCGGACGCACGTCCGGTCTCCAGTCTACCTCTTCGCGGGCGCAGTCCCCGCAGACTTCGCGGCCAGGACGGGCTTGAGATCAATCGGAGGCCTTGTCGCAGGTCGTCGTGTGTTGGTAGTTCCCGCCGGGCTGCATGAAAAAAGACCCGGGCCCCAACCGGAATTCGGGCTTCCCATCCGGGGCTTGAATGTACGTCCCCGACACGATCACGACTTTCATGTCGTGCGTGTGCGTATGGAGGGGAGCTGCGAATCCCGCCGGAAGCTTGAACAACGCGCCGAACGCGCCCTTCGCATGGTCGCCCCAGAGATCCGCGACCTTGACTCCCGGAGCACCCTGGGGATCGAGGTCCGTCCATTTCAAGTCGGCGGCGGGCATGACGACGAGTCGGCTTGCCGCCGCTTTCGGAGCACTCTTCGCCTTGGCCTCTCCGGATCCCTGCGCCAAAACCGCCCGCGCCAACACGAACGACACACCGAACACCAGGATGTTTCTTGGCCTCATCGAACTCCTCCTCGTTATGGGAAACCTCGCGCCAGAACTATCACCGTCAAACGCGCGACGAGAAGGGATGAATGAACCAGGTCGCTCCCGGCCACGCCGAGCGGCCCTTCCACGAAGCGGGCCACGAGAACGAGTCCAGCTCCATCGAGTGGTCGGCGGGTCCCTTGTGTGCTTGAGTGTAGTGTCGGATTGGGACCTGGGGTATCGAATCGAGACCCGCACCGCGGTCGAGCGCGCAGGCCGGTCGTGGAAGCGGGCGGGCCCACACCGGCGGCGCGCCGGTTTCATGGCCTACGGATGGGCACGCTGGCGCGCCTCGGTAGTCTGCTGGGTTGACCTCTCTAGGGCGACGTCATTGTCCGGCCGTCGAAAACGCTAGCCAAAGCGTCCGCGCGCAGGAGGAGTTCCAGGTAGAGATCGACGAGACCGCGTGCAATGAAAGTCGCGCCATCGTTCCTATTTCAGATCGCTCGTGTCTCCAGTATGTCTTCAAAATTCAGGTCGACTGATGGACTCTCACGAGGCTTAACGTAGATAACCTCTTTCGCCCGAAATCCCCGTCCAGCAAAGCGAATCAGCAAAAAGGCGTTTGTCGCATGTTTAATTGCCGAAATAGGGTTCGATTCCCGGCCTCGCCAGCGAGAACTGGCCGGTCCACTAAATCGATCGCGTCGTCCGGCTTTTCCAACGCAGCTGCCTGACGCAAGCGACCATCGGGTTTCCCACCCGATGGTTTGGGCCCGCAAACTGCCAAATCGTGTCCAAAATAGGGGGGAATCGAGTCAATTCCGGTGGACTCGTGTGGACCAAGTCCTGCCCGCAACTGGGGGAAGTTTCGGAAGAATCCAGTCATGACGCCCGCCTGCCCGATTAGTGTTCCCGTTCTTCGAATCCGAAGGTCGGGGGTTCAACTCCCTCCGGGCGCGCAGCTGTAATTGACTAAAATAATTGGAAATGTTCTCACCGGCGGGACGTTCGCGTGAGCGCTTTTCCGGTCCATGCAGCACTAATGCAGCAAACGGAGTCGCGCCGGAAGCAATTTTTCTCTCGTTTGCGTGCGTATCCGGAGGCTCCGGCAGCATGGCCGACGGCGCGATGGATCGGATGGGACGGGGTACGGCGCGAGGCCAAAGGCGCATTTTGCAATTGGGGCATCGCCGCTCCCCTGGGTCGACGGAACGCTCGATGTATGGCTTTCCACGGGCCTTACAACGCCGACATACGTGCTCCCAGCCGTCGATCAGTCCAGCCTGAACGAGGGCGCGCCGCAACACTAGCTCCAGCTTGGCACTGGACGGCTTGCGCATTTTGCCCTCTTCATTCGGAAAGACGAGCTCCGAGGGAGATTGCGCGACAGCTCGTCGCAGCACGGGCACGATCGGTTCAGCCATTGGAATGATGTCCGCATGTCCGCCCTTCGTCGTCTCACGTTCATAAGAGCGAGCTACGAGGATAGTGTGCTGCTCGAAGTCCAAATCCGCCGTTAGCCGCTTCTCTGCCGGTTCGCTAGGGCCTTTCCAGAAGCCCTGCATCCTCGGCGAGCTTCCGGAGCCTGGCCTTCACACGTTGAAACCGTTTCGCGACGGTCTGGGCATCGAGATGCTCTTCCGGAGTGGACATCACTGATGCCACGTCCGACCATGACAGGTCGCGATCGATCCGCAAAACGAGGAGGGACTGCTCGGCGGGCGTCAGCTGCTCGCGCAGGCGAGCGACCGCGTCCTTCGCCTTGGACCTCAGGTGCAGCGCGGTCGTCGATCGAACCTCCGCGGCGAGGCGGGACATCTCTTCAGTGGCGAGCGGGCGCGCGCGGCGACGGTAGGGTTCGCGCTCGTTGCGCAGCCACGCGTGCCACGCTAGCTTGTAGACCCACGTGCGTACCGAGGCGTCGCGGCGAAAGCCGCCCAAACCACGCCACAGGTCCTCGCAGAATTGCGAGAACGCGTCATCTGCCCGATCCTCTTCCCGAGCGAGCGCCGCCAGATAGGCGAGGATGGCCGGTCCGTACTCGCGGACAATCGCCGCAGCGGCCGACGGAAGGTCGTTCGACTCGAGCAGATGTGCAATCTCTGCCTCGACGGCTTCCACGGAGCCCCCTACCATGCGACCCAAATATGATGCGACAGCAAGCCCATCTACCATGCGGCGATTAGATCGTGGGATAGTGCGCTCGGGTGGCACCTAGAAGCGAGGCGTGCTCCCATGAGTGAGGTTGGTAGCGACGAGCAGGTGGATCCCCTCGGCGAGACCGCCCTCCAGGACCAGCCGCAGGCCTCGGCCTTCGAATCGCTACTTCGCCAGGTCGCCCGTACTCCCATAGAGGACCTCTCGCCGACGGAGGAGCTCCGGCCGGGCGCGATCGTCGCCGATCGCTTCGAGGTAGTGGGTGAGATCGGTCAGGGCGGCTTCGCTCGGGTATTCGAGGCGTGCGATCGCGTGCTCTCGCGCTCGGTGGCGATCAAGCTTCTCAAGCGACGCCGGCGCCTGAACGACTCCCAGCTGGAGCTGTTCTATCGCGAGGCGCGCGCCACCGCCCGCCTGAACCATCCCCAGATCGTGACTGCTTACGACTGGGGGGTCTGGGACGGCGCTCCATTTCTCGTCCTCGAGCTCCTCGACGGGGAATCGCTGCACATGCACCTTGCACCGGGGCCGCTGGGCGAAGACCGCGCCTGGCAAATTGCCACCGAGGTCGCGCAGGCGCTGGCCTACGCGCACTCGTTGGGCGTACTGCACCTCGATCTCAAGTCGCAGAACGTCTTCGTGCTCAGGGATGGGCGGGTGAAGGTCCTGGATTTCGGTCTGGCCGGCCTCGACTGGGATGAGGAGGTGCCGGGCCGGCTGACTCGGGTCGCCGGAGGCACTCCGGCGACCATGGCTCCCGAGCAGGCCGAGGTCGCGACCACCGACGCGCGCACGGACATCTGGGCGGTCGGGGTGATCCTTCATCAGATGCTCTTCGGACGCCTCCCGGAGAGGCTGGCGCCGGATGCGGAGCGGGTGTCCCTCCCGGCCGGGACCTCGGCCCGTGCTCAGAAGGTCCTGGCCCGCACTCTCTGCCGCGATCCCGAATCGCGCTACCCCGATGCGGCCGCGCTGGTGGCAGCGCTCGCGGAAGCTCGCACACCGCGGACGAAGCGACGCGTGGCCTCGGTGGTACTCGCCGCGTTGACGTTGGCGATTGCGGTGCTCGGGTTCGCTGCCGCGCGGCTCCAGAAGACCGATTACTTCTGGCGTAACCCCCTGGCCAACGCACGGTACCAGCGCCTCACCGATTTCGAAGGGACCGAACACTCGGCTGCAATCTCCCGCGACGGTAAGTTTGTGGCGTTCCTTTCGTCGCGAGATGGACCGGTCGGCGTCTTCGTCACTCAGATCGGAACCGGCACATTCCGCAATGTGACTTGGGGCCACGTTCCGGAAGAGCTCGTCAACCGAGAGGCTCGAACGATTGAGTTCTCGCCTGACGGCGCTCGCCTCTTTTTCTGGGTGGGAGCATCGGACACCGTGAGCAATCGCGCGATCAGCACCTGGGTCGTGCCAACGCTGGGCGGCGAACCAAGTGTCGCCCTCGAAGGCGTTCCCGAAATCGGTTGGTCGCCCGATGGACGGCGCCTCGCCTATCACACGGGAGCGGCCGGCGACCCGACGTTCGTGAAGGCCGAGGGTGCCGAAGCCCAGCCGCTCTACGCCGCTCCGGATGCACAGCATACCCATTTCCCAACCTGGTCGCCAGACGAGTCGTTCATCTACTTCGTGCAAGGCTATCCGCCCAATGAGATGGATATCTGGAGGATCCGTCCGACGGGTGGAACCCCAGAACGGATCACCTTCCACAATTCGCGCGTGAGCTATCCGACGTTCCTGGATCGTTCGACGCTTCTGTACCTCGCCACCGCCGCCGACGGGTCGGGACCGTGGATCTACGGGCTCGATGTCGAGCGGCGGGTGCCGCACCGGCTCAGCTCGGGCGTCGAGCGGTGGACGTCGCTAGCCGCCAGCGGCGACGGTCGCCGTCTGGTTGCGACCGCTACCCAAATCAGACCATCACTGTGGCGCGTGCCGCTTTCCGCGCGGCCAGCGGGGATGTCGGATGCCCAGAGAATTCCGCTGCCCACCGCAGAAGGTCGTTCGCCAATGCTCGCGGCAGATTATCTTCTGTATGTTTCGTCGGACGGTACGACCGAACGCATTTGGAAGCTCGTGGGGGGAAAAGCGACCGAGCTCTGGACCGCTCCGGGAGCGCGAATCATCGGCGGGCCGGCGATTGCGCCGGAAGGCGATCGGATCGCCTTCTCGATCGAAGACCGAGGTAAGACGCGCCTCGTCGTCATGAATTCAGACGGGAGGAGCGTCCGAATCGTCGCCGACTCGATGGAATTGCGCGGCGCCCCGGTATGGTCGCCGGATGGCCAGTCGATCGTCACGGCGGCGAACCAACGCGGGAGCCCGCGGCTCTTCCGAATCTCGCTGAATACGCGAGAGGCTGTTCGGATGTTGGATGACTACGCGCTTGATCCTGCGTGGGCGCCGCGAGGAGAATTCCTGGTCTACTCAGTCATGGACCCCGGAACGACGTTCCCGGTAAAGGCCATCACGGCAGACGGCCAGCCGTACAAGATTCCGGAGCTGATGCTGAGCCGCGGGGCGGCACTGGGGGTCACGCAAGTCGGCGCCAGACGGCTGCGATTCCTTCCGGGACAAGCGGCATTGGTCGTTTTGCGGGGAGACATCCAGCACAAGGACCTGTGGGCAAGGGAACTCACGACAGGGAGCTGGCGCCAGTTAACCAATTTCGGTCGCGACATCGTTATCAACGACTTCGACGTCTCCCCCGACGGGTTCGTGGTCGTCTTCGAACGGGTACAGGAGCACTCGGACGTCGTGGTGATTGACCGGGCGCAGTAGCGGCTTCTGGAAAGGCCCTAGCGAACCACCGGCAGAGCACCAGGCCGAAGGTGCATCAGCGGCAAACGTCAAATTCTTCGCGACCGATCTCTACCTCAATAGCGGAGGGACTCACATGGCGGAGTCAAAGAGCACTTCTGATTTTTAAAAGGGAGGAACGCAATGACGAAGACAATGATTGGACGTGTATGTTTTGTCGCTGCGCTTGCGGCGACGGTCGCATTCGCGCAGCAGAACGAAACGCGCGGATGCGAAAGCGAGTCAAACGGCGATCGCCGAGCAGCGAGCAACGCGGTCGTGTTCTGGAACGAAGTGGCGGACCACAGTATCACGGACCTCGGCGGGAGGGGGAACCCATTGGGGTCGGTGGAAGCGGCGATCGTGCATACCGCCATCTATGACGCGGTGAACGCCATCTGCGGCTATCGATTCACTCCGTACGCTGTAACGCTCGAGGTGCGGCAACCCGCTCTGCCGGAGGCGGCCGTCGCGGCTGCCGCACACGACGTGCTGGTGGCGCTCTACTCGGCTCAGCGGGAGGAACTCGATCGGATATATGCCGAGTTCCTCGAGGCGATCCGAGGGCAGCGTCGGGCGAAGCTCAACGGCATCGCCGCCGGCCAGCAGGCCGCGGCCGGCATGCTGGACTTGAGAGCCGATGACGGCCGGTATGCCGGAACGCCCTGGCAGCCGCCCGAGCCGGGACCCGGTGTTTGGGAGCCGACCCCGCCGGGGTACCTGCCGCCTGCAACGCCCTGGATTCGCGACGTCACGCCTTGGACCATGGCCAGTCCGTCGCAGTTCCGCGTGCCCCCGCCTCCCGACCTGAACAGCGATGTATGGGTGAGGGACTACCAGGAGACAAAGGATTACGGCGGCGAGGTGAGCCACTTCAGGACGGCGGAACAGACCGACCTTGCACGGTTCATCGGGGGCGTCGGCGTGAATCCGATGCTGCAATGGCACGATGCCTGGCGCGGCATTGCCAGAAACCAGGGTATTTCTACTCTCGACGCCGCGCGATTATTCGCGATGCTCTCCACTGCGTCGTCCGATGCGTTCATCGGATGCTGGGACTCGAAGTTTACCTACGCCTTCTGGCGGCCTGTAACGGCCATTCGCGCCGGAGGCGGCAATCCGAGCCTGGAGCCGGACCCGGACTGGATCGGGCTGGTCATTACGCCGAACCACCCGGAGTATCCAGCCGCGCACGGCTGCGTCAGCGGTGCCATTGTTACAACGTTGCAAGCCTACTTCGGAACTGACGAACTCAGTTTCACGATGAGCAGCGCGGCGCAG